>Ga0308160_10001444_pt1 | contig 33304 bp, 43 predicted proteins | sample PhyFR1_FD_201036 | JGI IMG/M metagenome (GOLD analysis project Ga0308160, IMG submission 201036) | Phyllosphere microbial communities from UC Gill Tract Community Farm, Albany, California, United States - DLSLF.R1 | ecosystem: Host-associated > Plants > Phyllosphere > Unclassified | place: USA... | reverse complement strand
TCTCCTCCCAAGTAGTTCTCGGAATCTTCGTAGTGAATTCATCGAGGATTTTATTCAATAACGAGAATGCGACTCGAACGGGATACTCTTGATCTGTGATGATCACGCCGGATAAGGAATCGGATTGACGAGAGTAAACGTGGGCAGTGTAGGAGTTCTCTTGAACGGATTGACGTTGACCAGAAGGAGTTCGCTCGGAAACGGTACGCGAGAAGAAATTCATGAATTCACCAATACTGTCGGGCAAGTTGAAGCGAGAAGATCAGTGAGAGTGTTCGAATGAGATGTGGAATACATAGCTGTCTGCCCCCCTCTTCTCTCTCGTGTTGGGTCGAGGAGGTTGCGAACCCCTCCTCGCTCCCATTCAATTTCGCTCTCCTAGACCCTTTGAGCCCTTGCTTACACTACGCCTCCTCTAGATTCTCTGTACCTCCCTTATGACCTCCTCAATCCCCAGTTGTGCCTTGTTTCGCTGTTGTGTTGATCTTGCTAATGACGCGCCCATCTCCTTTCCTCCCTCCCTCTCCTCTCATACTAAGATTCCCTGTTTACACCCAATCTCTCCCTAGGTGTACATTCAGATAGTATAGTGATTGCGTTTTTGACTCACGCTCCCCGTTGGTAGAAACTGAAACTTGATAAATCTTGAGCAGCGGCAATCGCAATCGCTGGTGAACCCGCTTGAACGTGTAACAACTGAATAGATAGGATCTTCATTATTCGAGCTGGTTCTTGTGGGTGAGGTGGAGAGTGAGAGGTGGAAGAAAGAAGGGGAAGAAGAGGAGAGCGAGGGAGGGGTTCAATTCTACGAAACTCTCGAGATTGGATTAACGAGGCAGAGTTCGACGATCAAGATGCAGTAGTGCGTTCTCGGATGAGCGCGAGATGAGCGAGCGAGCGAAACAAAGTCTTTCGATAAATCTGTCTCCAAAAATGCACAAACTCCTACTTCTACAGCGATGTTTCCTCCTCTGCCTTCTTCCCCCGAGATGACTTCTTGAAAGTCTGTCCGAACTCCTCCTCGTAATCCTTCAACAAGTTCCCTTCATACGCTTCTCCAATCTCGTGATCTGGGAAAATCAGTAATCGATCCAATCTCTTCTGTCGTAGTCGGTTCTTGGGAAGCATTCCTGATACTGCTCGACGAATAATCTACAAAAATGGGGGAGGAAGCGAGTATCAGCTCGCACTGCTCTGATCTCGAGTGCGTTAAGCGAAAGGGTAGAGATGATCTCTTGCGAAACTCTTTCACTCCCTCTTTCAACCGCCCAGGAACAAGAGAGAGAGGTTCCGTAGACTCACATTCTCGGGTTTCTTCTCCATCATAGTCTTGTAAGGAATCTCTTTCAATCCACCGGGAAACATGGTATGACTTCTATAAACCAATTGATCTTTTTTCTTTCCCGTCACTTTCACTTTCGTCGCGTTTCTCACTACGACGTAATCCCCACAATCATCTGTTTCATTTCTTCTTGCATCAGTATAGCTTCGCAGGGGAGAGGAGGGAGAGAGAGAAGCGTACTGGCTTGATCGTAAATTGGTTTATGTTTACCCATCAAGACTATAGCTATACGAGTTGCCATACGACCTAGTACTTGATCTGATGCGTCAATACCTCTCCATGTTCGAGCGTAGGCTAATGCGGTCTAGAGAAGCGAGAGAGAGAGAGATGAAGCAAGTTTCAGTCGAAATGGATATGGGATAAGGGAGATGGAAGGGGACTTACGTTGCCAACTGTAGAGTTTACTGCTAATCTAGGCATGGTTGAAGTGTTTCTCGAGTGAGTGGTAGGGAGCAACAAGCTGTTCAACTTGGTTCTTTCCCTTGATCAATTCACTTTCCTCTCCTCTGCTTCCATGTCTTCCAGTCTAGACCGGTAAGATCTCTCTCTCTCTCTCCTTGTCCCTTGAACCCTCAAACTCAACCTCGCGTTCCCTTCAGTCAAATTGATCAACTCAAGAATTGGTCCGTATCTCTCTCTCTTCCCTCCTCTCTCCTTATTCGATCTACCTAACTAACTCTCTCAGTACATGCAGTCAACCAATATCAGAACAACAAGTGAAAGAGTTATGTTTAAAAGCGCGTGAAATCTTGGTAGAGGAAGCTAATATTCAATGGATCGATTCACCAGTAACCGTAAGCTCTCTCTCTCTCTCCCTCCCTTTCATTTCCCTACCTCGCCTGATTGTAGGATAGCTGATTGTATGTCGAGAGAGAGTGTGTGTGTAGATCTGCGGGGATATTCATGGACAATTTTGGGATTTATTAGAATTGTTTAGAGTTGGGGGTCAATGTCCAGATACAAACTACTTGTTCCTCGGTAAAGCCCACTCACTCACTCTAGACGACGATGAATCAGGGGCTAACGATGGACTTGAGTGTGAGATTGAAAATAGGCGACTACGTAGATCGAGGTTTTTATTCAGTAGAAACTTTTCTCCTCCTCCTCGCACTCAAAGTTCGCTACCCAGATCGAATGACCCTGATTCGAGGAAATCACGAATCGAGGCAGATCACTCAAGTGTATGGGTTTTACGATGAGTGTATGAAGAAGTATGGATCGGCGAGTGTTTGGAGGTATTGTTGTGAGGTGTTTGATTATATGAGTTTGGGCGCTGTAGTCGATGGCAAAGTGTTTTGTGTCCATGGTGGATTGAGTCCGAATGTTAATTCTTTGGATCAGGTGAGCTGTTATAACTCTTACCTCATGAGTTCTCGGATGAAGACTGACGATTTTTGTCTATCTCACATCTCCCTCCCTACTTCGACATCTCAATTCTATCAATGTAGATTCGCCTGATTGATCGAAAACAAGAAGTGCCACATGATGGAGCAATGTGTGATCTACTCTGGTCAGATCCCGATGGTACGCAAAACTCGCTCTCCGCTTCTCCGCTTCTCCCCTTCCTCAACTCTCCCTTCCCTCTTCTGTCCCTTCGCTCACCGACGAGCTTTTCACTCTTGAGCAGATATCGAAGGATGGGGTCTCTCACCAAGAGGAGCAGGTTACTTGTTCGGTGCGGATGTAGTGAAACAATTCGTGCATTCGAATGGATTGGATCTGATCGCGAGGGCTCATCAACTGGTACGTCTTACCTTCTCTTTCATCATGAATCCGCCAGAGTACTGATGACGGCGGGTAATACATGCAGGTAATGGAGGGACACAAGTTAATGTTTGAAGATAAGATCGTGACTGTTTGGTCTGCTCCTAATTACTGTTACCGGTCAGTCGCCTCTCCATAGCTAGCCCTTTGACGATGACTGACGCTAGTTGGCGTGACGACGACAGATGCGGGAATGTAGCGAGTATATTGGAACTCGATGAGAATCTGAATTCGACTTATCAAACGTTCGAAGCTGCCGCTCAGGTACGCTCCCTTTCTTCGTCAGAACTTGATCGTTTAAGCTGATCTGGATGTCGGTTGAGTGCGTACAGCAAGACTCGAGAGGCATTCCAGCGAAAAGTACAAGTTTACAATATTTCCTCTAGAATCATTCCCTCACTTCCCTCCCCTTCCTTCTCTCACTCTCTCGCTGCCTATCTGTCGGTTCTCTGTCTGTGTTCACTTCGAGAAGTTACGCAAAGTGGTATTCTGTTTGTACGAAGGATCTCGTTTTTGTGTGTTTCGCCTCCCTCATGTTGCAATTGTTTCCTTTTTCCCCCTCCCCTCTTATCTGTCCTGCATATCGACGATGCAACGTATCCTTCCGACGAATCTACGTACTTCATTAATGCGACCTCGCTTTCGTTCGATCACCGAGAGCCTGAGATCAACTTCAACAGTTCGCTTCTTTTTCCCTCTTCTTCTCTCTCTTCTTCGACACTCACACATCGCCATTCTCAAAGATGGTCAAACACATCACGGTTAAACTTGATGGACAAATCTTAGCTCAAGCAGAAGAGTCGAAGACGCAATCGGTCGAAGGGAATTTGTGCGTGTTCTCTCTCTCCCTAATCGCCGGAAACAGATCCCGATACTGATCTCCTAATCGCCCTCTAGCTACTTGTGAGTCTTCCTACTTCTCTATCTCAAGTCGATGAGGAGACTTCACTGATTTCCCCGCCCCCTCTTCTCATCCGAACTTGCGCAATTACAGCCCTCCTTCAGCACTCAACAAAGAGTTCTTCAAAGACAGTCAGAACAACTCTCACACCTATTGCCCCTGGAAAGTGAGTCGTCGATTTCCTCGCAATTTCGAGTTTTCGAACTTCGCACTGAATTCAAAGAACTCGTCGACTTGCAGGGTGAAGCCAGTTACTATGATATCCACGTCGGATCGAAAGTATTACAAGATGCGGCTTGGTACGTCCTCCTCTCTCTGCAGGTAACCCGCGCTCTCATCTCGTTCGATCGAAGAAACCTCTTCTCGAACTTGGACTGATTCTTCTCCCTCGCAGGTACTATCCCGAGACTAAACCAGGAAAGGCCGAGACGTTGAAAGGATTCGTCGCTTTCTACAAGAACAAGGTTGAGATTCACTCTTGAACGAGAACCGAAGGACGGGAACAGACAAAGTTGTAACTTTTTCGTGCTTGAGCGATCCGAAGAAATGCAGTACCCAATTCTATCAGTATTTGATCAAGGAGTGCAGCGAGAGAGCGAGAGAGCGAGAGTCGGAGAGGCAGAGGAAAAGGTGATATCATTGAGCGAGTGCGAAAGGAAGCAGAGATATTGAAGCGATAATACAACAGCGGAGTCCTTCAAGCGGTAACGGAAACGGGGGAATTTACGAATCACATGTAAAGGGTATATCGTGGAATAGGAAAGGGATAGACTAAGTAGCGGGATTGACCTTGACCTCTTGCTCCGAGCGATGTTGTTTCTCCTTCTCCTTCTCCTCTCCATCTTCGACATTCTTCATCAAACCCCTCTCGAACGCTCTCAACAACAGCGCCAATCCTCGATCCGTTCTCTCCTCGTCATCCATGTCCTCCTTCCTCTTCCCTTCACCCGGCAACCTCTCCTCCTCCTCATCCGATTCATACCCATTCTTCCTAACCTCTCCCGAAGCTCTCGCTCCCTGTTCTTGAGAACTGATCTTTTCTCTCTTCGCTTCATCTTTCTCCTCTTGTTCTTCTTCGGGAAGTTTGTGACCCGTCAAAGTAGACTTGATGCGTGATGTGAGAGCTTTCTTGGATTTGTTGAATTTCCCATACTTTTCAATCCCTCGGATCGTCATGACCTATGCCCATTGAGCGAGCTACTGAGTTCTGACACTCCAGGAAGAAGGGCAGTAACAAGAGAAAAAGAGAGGAGACGAACGGATTTCGAGATTGAAACGGACGACATATCTACTCCTTCTTCTTCGAGACCTCGGACGAACGCTTTGAAGTGCATCGTTCCAGCTCGATAGTGACCGGAGAGAGGAGATAAGGAGGTGAGCCTCCCGTCTGAAGCTTTGATCAATCCTGCTGAAGTCACTCGAGCTCCGAAGAGGAATGAAGAATGTTGGAATCCACCGGTTCTAGAGATGACGAGAGAGTGTCAGCTAGAAGGAAGGGGAAGATGCGAGAGAATCTTTTCCGGAGAGAGAGCTCACTTTTTGATCGAAACGAAGAGTCCATTCTGTGAGTGTCGTTTCAGATCGAGAGTCAGCCGCTTCAATCACGCACTTTCAAAGGAGGAACACTCACGGTCAGATCAGACACATATAACCATCTGTTGACGCCATGATGACAAAACGCGCGATCCCAAACATTCAATGATCTGTTCACAACGCGGGAAACGAGAAAGGAAGTAGAAGGGGTCAGCTCACGTATTCTTATTGATCGTTTTACGTAGCAAGTGATCAACGACATGAGCAGGAGATGTGTAATATTTGACTCGCTTTTTGAATTGTTTGATTCCTTTTCCTTGTCCTGCTGTACCTCCCTATTCAAACGGAACGAACGACTTCGTCAGCTTGAAGTCGAAAGAGCAAGAGACTGAGATCGAGAGACTTACCTTGTCGCCATAAGCTTTCGAACCCGCTCTGATCTCATCCGCAACCTCATCGTCCGAACTCGAACTCGACGAACTCCCAAAATCGCTACTACTAGCACTACTCCCCTCTGCCTCCTTCGCCTTCCGAATCTTATCCTTATCCTCCTCTTGTTTCTCCTTGAACCTCGCTTCACTAATCGGAACGACCCCTCCTTTCTCCGGTCCCAAATCTTCATGATACTTTGAGGTGTCGAGTGGTTCTCCATTCTTGGCCCACACGAGGAGTCCAGATTCGTTCACTATCACTCGGTAGGTCTCTCGTTGTTCGGCGGTAAGGTAGGCGATTCGTTCTTCGTCGAGTCTCTTGCGAGGGCATTCGTCTAGTTCGAGATGCTTGCCTTCTCCTTCGTCGAGCCACTGTATCGCAGAAGGATTCAATCAGCTCATACTTCGACGAAGATGGAGGTTGCGAGTGCGTACGTGAAAGAAGTTCTCCTGAAAGCGAGCAACATCAGAATTCAGTTTGTTCTTCTCTTCGCTCAAAAGCAGGGGAGACTCACGCTCGTGTCGGTTTCATTCCATTTCTGATGATAGTATTTGAGATTAGATGCGTAACGATGCTTTCTGTACGAGATTCAGACAAAACGATCAGTATCCTCAACGAATTGAGATGAGTCTTTCGAATCTACGTACGAATCAACGATTTCCTGTGCATACCACGCTCGCTCGTCAGTAATCTCGCACCTACTCGACTACTCAGAGGAAGTGTGACGAACGAGCCAGTACTGAGGTTCCATTCTCTTTGCAGCGTTTCTCTCCTCTTTAATCTGTTCCCTCTCCTTATCATTCCTCGCGAGCGCCTTCATCTCTTCTTCCTCACTCGGTTGTTGCATGAGATCTGCACTATTCTTCTGTCCATCGGTGAGCTGTCCAGCATAGACGACAGAACGATGCCATCGAGAAGCTGTTCATAATCGGGAATTCCGTCAATTCTTTCGCGATTCTCCGTTTCTTTTTGAGCGGTAAGTGAGAAGTCAAGACTCACTGGCGTCGTTCTTTCCATCCATCTGTTCCTTCCCTGCAGCTTTGAGTTTTCGCTGTTGCAGCCCATCGTCGAACCGTTTCGAACTTGTCAAATTTCGACCTTCTGCCGTTCTTCTCCCGACATGAGCTCTGTATATCAAGTTCGAAATGGTCAGTTACGTCCCTTGCAGTACATCAAGAGCGATTCCAATAGAATCCATCCGATCTTCCCAAGTTTCATTTCCCTTCCCATCTTGGCCTTTCGAAAGATGAAATGAGCAAAACAAGCAAGAGGGAGCTTACCTATAGTTCTTCTGCATCAATTTGGCAGCTTTACTCTTCTCTTCATCACTCCCTTCTTGTTCTCTCTGACCTTCCCCAGCTGCAGTTTGTTGATCATGATTCGACTCCTGTCGTTTCTTCTCTACTCTTTCCCAAACTTCTTGAGCGGCTTTTCGATCTTGATCTATACTTGAAGAGGCGTAATCATACTTCATCCTTATTGTCGAATTGGGTGTGATCAAAAGCAAAGAGGGAGAGAGAGGAGGAAGAAGGGAAAGAAGGGAGAGAGTGGGGCCGCCTGTGAATTTTTACTGAGTGACAGCGCGAAAACTGCGAAGTCTTTCTGAGAATGCCGAAAAAGAAGAGGACAAATAAAGTTTTCTAAATAACGGGATAGCGTGGTTTGTTCGCAGCACATGGCGGGAGAGAGTCCGAAGAATGAGTTACGAATGGATCAACAAGAAAAGAAGTTACAAGCTCAAATGAATGAAGGTTCCGCTCCTCCTCCTGTTCTTCCACCTCCTCCCAATTCCGACAAAGCCTTAACGAATTCACTAGGAGCCATGATTTCCGTCGAACCATATGTAACACTCTTTTGCGATCCTTGCACGACTCCCCCTCCTCCTCCTCCCGTAGTTGATCCATTCAATCCACTAGTAGCGGGTTGACCAGTTCTCGATGCCCATTCACTCATGTTCCCATATTCAACCAACGATCCACCTCCGACGACAAACACGACGGCTTCATTGAAATTCTGTCTTCCTCTGCCTTGACTCGCAGCTGCTGGTCTAGCAGCGGAACGTCCTCCAGATCGAGGATCGAACAAAAGGTATTCATCTGTATCTTGTAAAGCTTGCGTAGAGGCAGAGGAAGGATCCATGAGCGCTTCGACTAAGCGAGTGATAGGGAAATCTTTGCGAGCGGGAAGGAAGTTTTTCACTCCTGAAATTAGGTTGTCGAGTCCGACTCCTCCGATTCCTCCATCTCGTAATCGATCAGTGAGCTACCATACAAATTCTGCTCGGTCAGTTCTGTGTCGAATCGAACTGATGAGGGGAAAGTGAACGTACTCGGTTAGAGAGTGAACTGAAACCTTTCATGAATTCACCTCCTGCAGCACTAACCGCGCTTGGTTGAGCTGGAGTCGCAGCGATATTCGACATCCTCATAACATCCCTCAACCTATTTCACTCACTCTTTCATCAGTATATCTCTCGCAAAGATGGAAGAAAGAGAAAGAAGATTACTTTTTAGCGAATTCCCAAGCCCCCATATCCGCACCACTCTCCCTCAAAGCCCTCTCGTATTCGGCCAATTCATCTTTCGCCAACGCTTTCTCGTTCCCACTCGCAACCATCGAGAAATAATAACACAACATCAACCTCAATTTGTCTTCTGGTTCAGAGTACGCCGGGTCTCTCAAAGCCAACAATAGATCCTTCTTTGGCTGCACATCAGAATGCCGACTATGAGTTCCTTGAGGAGGAGATAGGAGAGAGTGCAGGAAGCGCACAGTTTTAGTGATTGCCTCCTCCATTTGAAACAAAGTGTCCAATCCACGATTCTTGATCCCTTGTAACAAAGCAGTCGCGATATTCATATGAGTATCGAGCGTCGTCTTTCTCGCTGTCAATTCCGGGAGCGCCGTGATTGCCGCTTTGAGTGAAGCGGCGTTAGAAGAGAGGTCACTATTTCCGTGGATCGACAATGAGCTCCAGAACCGCGGGAGAGAATGAGAGGAATGATGGAGGAACTCACATTTGAGCGAGATCATTCACGTCACTAACTCCAGTAGATCTAGTAATCTCATTCGCATCTTGTTTATACCTAAAATTCACTCCATCAAACCTCTTCCTCAGTCTCCTTTCTTCTCGAAAGAGTGAGAGTGAAATAGTGTAGGTAGAGCGTACTTGTTGAGTTCTATATCTATTTCCTCTGCGACTTGAGGGAAAGGATGTTGAGCGTTTTTAGCCCAAAAGAAATCTTTCGAATCTAAATCATAAGTTTTTTTAGACATTTTCCCACTTTCTGGTGCCTGTACAGATCGCCTTCCGCAAGCTATCAGTTCTGCGAAACAGAAGATAGGTGTGAAGGGAGTAGGAGCGTACCTCTACTGTTACTCTGTTCAATTTCATTCCGAGTACATCGTTCACTAGAGCTTGATATGTCCAACTGTGTGATAACATGGGTACTAAATCGACATTCCTATCGAACAATACAAGTACTATTCTCGCATCCTTTTTTCATCAGCTTCTCCCCTCATTCCGACCAATTTCAGAGAGAGAGAGAGAGAGAGGATATTCAACTCACGAGGTCTCGCTCCGAATCCACCATCATTCCCACCAGAGAAAGCGTTTACCCCTCTCGAACTAGCCAAATGATCCCTCAACGCTCTATCCAATTTCCTAGCTACCATTTCAGCAGCGTTTCCTCTCGGAGCTCGAATGATGGGTAATTGACCCATCGTCACCAAGACGGAGAAGAGACCTCGAGAGATGGAATCGGTGAGGGATTCAATGAGGGTTTCGGAAGTTGAAGGCGAGTTGAGGAGGGTGTAGGTTGGTGGAAGGGAGGGACGCGGGTTGGAGGGAGAGGGAGAAGGGACTAGAGAAGAAGTTGCGAGGGAGGGTGCGAGAGAGAAGAGTGAGGATGAGAGACAAAGGAAATCGAGATGTTGATCATAGACCTGCGATCAACTAAATTCCTTTCAATACGGAATCCACGAAGGGAGGAGGTAGTGAAGTGAGAGACGTGAAATCGCACCTGTTCTACACCTTCTACAGTTCCATCTTTCGCGACAGTCTCTGCAAACTCCTCCAACAAAGTCCTACTCAGAGCACTCGTGAAATTTACATAGGTTGAACTATACAATCCTTTCTTGAGATCTTGAGCGATTCTCTGAATGTTGACAGAAGAAGGCGAGACGAAATAGATTGCTGGTACATCTGATAATGCTGGTCGTTCAGAATGTAGTTGCCTGCATCAATGAGTTAAGTTAGCGGGAAGTGAGATGCTCCACGTCGGATGAATGAGAGAGAGAGATGAGGAAACGAACATGTGTAGAGTGACGCCTGAATCTCTTAAATCTTGTACGCGTAATGAAGTTGCCAATACATCTTGTGCAATCTTGTCCATTACCAACACTTTCCATGTTGGCAACTGATTACTCGAGGAAGGAGTTAATGATGAGGAGGAGGAGGAGGAGGAAGGGGAATTGAGGGATAGTAAAGAGGAGAGGGCAGTGATTTGTCGTTCTCGTAATGTAGCCATCTTCTAGAAAGGGAGCTGGTTGGAGGGAGACCAGAGGGAGGAGAGAGAGAGCCGAGGTACTCTTCTTCGCTTGTTACGATCCACTTTGAGAAGATGCCTAAAGCACCTAATACACCTCTATCATGTATATTCGCAATCAATAAACCAACAGGTTCACCATCCATGACTGTCAGTCTCTCCTTTCTTCCTTCTCTCGCTCTACCCTTCTTTCAACTAAATTCCCTTTTTGCAGTTATTGAACAAACTCCAACCTTTATTCTCAAGTTCAGCATTATTCAAAGATCAGAACAAATCAGAAGAACCTCAAGAGAAAGGCAAGGGGAAAGGTAGACGAGGGAAATGGAAGGAACAAAGAGTTAAGATGGGTCAAGGAGGTACTCTAGACCCTCTAGCGGATGGTGTACTCGGTAACCTCTTTACCCTCTCCACTCGTCCTCCTCCTCGCTCTGACGAGAGCTTGATTCGACAGTGATCGGAACGAATTCAGCGACGAAACATTTATCTCAATTCTTGGATTGTACCAAATCTTACAGAGCGATCGCGTTATTGGGTTGTTCGACCGATTCGTATGATTCGGATGGAAAGATTGTAAAGACTACGGGGTGGAAAGGGATCACAGAAGAGATGGTCAAGGAGAAACTAAGGTTATTTAGTGGTGAAATTGAACAAACTCCTCCCGTGTACGTCTCATTCTTCCCTATGTACGCTTTCCTTAGCTTACGTACATAAAGGGAAGGATTGTACAGCTACTCTGCACTCAAAATGGATGGTAAACCCTTGTATGAATACGCACGTTCAAATCTACCCCTCCCCCGACCAATCCCTTCTCGCAAAGTCACCATCTCCCAAATCGATCTCCTCTCCTTCACGCCTGGAGAAGCGAGAACAGACAGTTACGAGTACCCGAAAGAACATTTGGATGAGAAAGCGAGGTTGGAAATCGAGAGGTTGGAGAAAATGGTCAAGGAAGGTGGAACTGTTATCCCGAGTGAAGAGGAAGTCGTCAAGAAGGTTGACGGAGAGAGTGAATCAGTTGTCGATGAGAAGAGGGAGGACAAATCATATGAATCTGAAACAACGAGCGGTTCGTCTCTCTCTCACGTCTCTCGATCTCTTCTCTCTGAACTGATCAGAGTAATGAGTCCGAACAGATGGACGACCCCCAATCTTTGAGATCTCTCTGACCGTATCTTCCGGTACCTACATCCGATCCGTAATCCACGACCTCGGAATCGCTTTGGGATCCTCCGCACACGTCGTCAAACTCACTCGCACGCGTCAAGGACAATTCTCTCTTTCCCCCTCTTCAGCTCCCTCGACTACAACAGAATCAACAGAAGGAAACCTCGAGGAAATCGAGAGAGGATGTGTCGAGTGGAGTTTGTTACAGAGGGAGATTGAGAGAGTTGAAAAAATCAAGAAAGGGAGTCAAGAGACCAAGGATGAGGTTGAAAAGGAGAGGGATTCAGAGGGTTGGTTAGAGTGGGAGAGAGAGGTGTTGAGGTTATGTAAGACTGTTTAGGAGGGACGGGGAGTGGATCGAGAGAAATCATCATTCCTCTTGACTTGACCTCGAGGACGTTTCTGAGAGAGACTACAGATTGTTTCACGACATCTGATCACACTCGACCTAGGGGATCGAGTGCCAAAGATACTGAAACAGGAGGAGTCGGATTGTGCAAAACGAAAACAAAACAGGGTATCAACAGTGGATGCGAAAAAAGTACGAAAGGATGTATTGGAATTAAGGGTATAGCAAGAGATGTAAATGAATGAGAAAAGTGAGAGAAAAGCGATACAAGCGATAGAATTCTGGAGATAGACAAGCGATAGATTTCGATTATAGGTTATAGACTCCTCTCGTGTCGTTATGCAAATCCTCATGAGCTCTGTCGATCCGTCGAATCGTTCAGTTGCCATTCATGAGAAAGTACTGAAGGAGCGATGAACTGACTTGAGTAAACGAAGTTGAGCTTCAGCAGGAGTTTCGAGAACGATATGATCTGGTTGACTTGGCCAGGCTCCTTTGTGATAGCCTAGTGACAAACGATGTGAAGGTTTGAGGATATGATTGAGCTGACTCATTGGCAATGTGAGTGAGGCTCGTGAGGGAAAGAGCGAAGTAGAGCTCACCATTCCAACCCAATCTCTCGCTAGACTCTCGAACCCTGGACTACAACCCGTACAAGAGAACCCGTTGCCCAGCTTCTCCAATTCCTCGTGAGCTTGAGCCAAGGGGGCGAATTCACGCTCAGTGAAAGTCGTCTCGGATAGGTCGGCTGCATTGAGGATTGAGGTGACATGAAGAACTTCTCTAGCGTTGATTTCGTACTTTGTTGCATCGAGTGGAGCGGGGTAAGATTCGGTCGAGATTGGATCTCCAAGTCGACAGATGTGGTTGAGAATCTTCGGGAACGCATCGACGTGAGTACAGCGTGAGCAAGTGAAAACGCCGAAACAAGATCGCAAGGCGTCCTTCTTCTCTGAATCGGTGTGATCAGTATCCATGATCCATTTGTCGAGCCAAGGTGAATCGAGTCTACCTCCTTCTCGATACATTTGTTCGAAAGGTCCGATCGAAGTTTGAAGTTTGGCAAAGAATTCTGGGAAGAGCGACATCTTCTTGATTTGAACTTCGAGGCTCAACATCGTACCGTTGTCTCGTAGAGTAGTTGGCGTTACTTCGGCATCGGCGGGCCAGTAGAGTTGTTTGAACGAGTCGAGAGAGAAGTAGATGTCCCACTGTTGCAAAGGGAAGAGTCCGGCTCGTTTGGCGGCGATGGGAAACTTGCGGAGGTGTTCGTGTTCGTTACAGAGAGAGTTGAGTCGAGCTTGTCGAATAGGTGCGAGATCTTGATCGATGACAACTCGTCGAGACGTCTCGAGAATTGGACGGAGAACGTTTCGTACACTCGGCCAAGCTGTACGACAACCAAGTTCTTGAGTCAGTAGACAAACATACTCTGTGAGCGCAGAGATTGGCGTACCATTGCTAGTGAGAGGTCGAGCGGCTCGAACTTGTTTGTGAGCATGAAACTCGGTATTGAAGCTAAAAATATAGAGCGACAGGATCAGTTCTCAGCACCGCGACATGGGGAAGAGGTTTGACTTACTGTCTCTCCTCGAACCCGAGCTTGATGAACCTCGCTTTGATATCGTCCACCCTATCCTTGTTCACTTTCGCTTTCGCATCCAAAGTTTTCGATTTCTGTCCCAGGACCCATTTCTCAATTAAATCACCTTCTTCATACTGTTTCTTGATGAGATCTTTGAGAGTCGTTTCGAAATCTTTGAGTGGTATTGAACCGAAACGAGAATGAGTGAAGGATCCTGAAACGTCGCCATTTTCGATAGCTGATCTTGAGGCTGCGAGTCCAGAGGTAGCGTCTTCGAAGTCTCGGAGGAGGTAGTAAGGTTTGTTGTTACGACCATTCGCTAAAAGCGGTCCCAAGGTGAGTTCCGAGTGGAGCAAGGAGAAAGAGAAGCGACTCACTCGGAATTACTGAAGCGAGGTAAGGAGTTAAAGCGAGCTGTTCTGGTTCGAGTTTCGTGTGATGAATCGAGATCTTGTTCCAGCACTTCTGCATGCAAGCTTTAACTCGCAGGTGTCCATCGATGTTGACTGACTTGCTCCCGCAGACCTGTGCGAGCGTTTTCTTGCTTAGTACTCGCGCTTCAGAGAGTATAGAAAGAATAGAGTGCGTACCTCGCAATCACCGAACAACACGTTAGACCACTTGAGTATGTTCATCTCCTTCGTCAAATCAATCTCAGGTAATTCACTATTCTTCCAACAACTCGTCCAAACTCCCGTCAAAGCCGACGAGTACAAGAAGTTGTGGAATTTCTTGTTGAGTCGACTGATGATGAAGAGTGATTGGAGGTCTCCTGCAGAAAGGATCGAAGCGAGAACGTCGAGAGGGAGTGCGACTAATCCAGCGAGTGAAAGAACCTGGTTTTTGCGAAAGAACCGCTCAATTCTCTAATCATCAACGAGAGTAGTGGAGTAGCTCACCTTTTTTGCTTTACTCTTTCCCTTTGCACTCGATCCAACGCTAGAACGACCCTTCTTATTGCGGTTTGGTGAAACTGTTTCAACCCGAAACCCTTCATCAGCTGCACCTCTCCCTCAATACAGCGAATGAGGGACTTACCATCTTCCTCCTCTTCCTCCTCGTCCTCAGCCTCAGGTTCCTCTTGATCCCCCTCCTCGTCATCCTCTCCTTCACTTGGAGGTTCAATCTCTGCCTCGGATCCTTCATCTTCCGAATCTGTACTCATTCCATCGTCCTTGACTTCGACATAGGAGACTCTAGGTCTTGCGCGTGTGACCCGTGTTGAAGTGCGCGGTTTGATTGGTGCTTTACGAGCCATGTTGGGAGAGGGAGTGGGAGAAAGGGAAGAACAAGAGAGGGCGCGCCTCTACGTGATTTTTCGGGATTTTGTGGAAACAAGGAAAGCGGGAGGGAGGGAAAGGAGAAAGGGACAGCTGTTCGCGAGGTAAGAAAGTGCAAGTGAAAGCGAGAAGTGAGATGAGGAGGAAAAATGCTCGGATTCGACCTTCGAGCGATTTGTTGCAATCCTCGAAAACTCCAGCTAATGACGGGACATCGACTTGCGAGCAGGAACTTCAGGGTCGTCGTGTGAAAGGGAGGTGATAGAATGACAATGAACGAAAGAAAACGAAAGACGAGACCCAAACCAACAAAAATCTACTACTTCAATACAACCCAACCTTTCCTCGTTTAAGCAGAAGCAGTCTTTTGCTCGTAGAATCTATATGATACCCATTCGAGAGTCAGCGAAGACGAAATGGGGAGAGAGCGAAAGAGGAACGTACCGGTAGGCGAAGTAAGCGACGATTCCAGCGAGAGGCAAGAGATATGAGAATCCACCAGATCTATGCGAGGGAGGATAGAATGTCAGTGTGAGTCGGGGAGACTTCGAGCAAGCTTCTCGATGACTCTTAAGCCGCCGAAATCGGAAACTCACGAGCTGTTGGTGCTTGTTCCAGCGGCTTGACGAGCGGTCTTGGTGACTGCTGGTGCGGTGCCCTGGGATCGAAGAATGTCGGGACATTGTCAGTAAGCGCTTTTCAAGCAGGGTATGGCTTGCGAAATCACGAATTTTCGAAAATCCACCTCTCCAAATTGAACCTTTGCCGTTTCTGCACGCTCGCTGACAACAGACGTCCCTCGCTCCGTATGAATGAAAGGATAAGGAAGCGTTTCTACTCACCTCTGGACCATCACCAACCAAATATTTATCCAATATCGCTCTCGCCTCATCCGAGTGACCCACATCTTCAAAAGCTTCCGTAGCATCTCTTCCAGCTTCTCCGAATAAAACTTCGTCTCCTCCTGGGTGCTAGATTACGCGACAAAGGGAACAGAAAAGCGGCGTTAGCATTCCCGTGTCAACTCTTTCGGAAAGTGAGAGGAGAGTGAAGCGCACCTCGTCGAGGAATTTCCCGATTGCGTAGACTACACTCAAAGGGATGGGTGTCAGTCAGAGCAAGGAAAAGCAGTGCAAAGAGGGAGGGGCTCACCTTTGCCGTGAAGTAACATCAAGATTCCTTCTTTACTCTTTGCCTCCTCTGATCTCAGTTCATCCCAAGTGTAAACTTTCGTGTCTGACATATCTATATGTGATTCGTAGTGGTGATGGCGTAGAAGGTGGAGGAAGGAGAAAGATGTTGAGTTTCCACACGACTTCGATTTCAGATTTTTGTTGACTGGCAAAAGTTGCCGCGATCCTCCTTCTCTCCTCTTATTCTCACTCAAATCGCTTCGAATTCTGTTCAGCTTATCTTCTATGCTTCGGATGACCTTTCCGCGCCTTTTGGAACATTCGAAACTTAGTAATTCGTCCAATCGAATCCCTCGCATCTTCTGTTTTCACTGCCGAACCCTCCTTTCCCCTCTCGTACCCTGACTCTGTTCGCTTCAAGGTTATGCCGTGTGGAGACGCGATTGACAGGATCAAAGATGAAGCGATTCAGGTCGCAGGATCACTTGACTTCGCTTTCGAAAGGCTTTTCGCAAGCTGAGCTATCCCGTTGTAGAAGGACGATTCCAACTCTACTTGATTCCGATAGTCAATCTAGGCAAACGATATTGAAAAGGAGTGTGGAACGAGGTGTGCGGACAGGAGGATAAGAAGGAGAGGGCAAATAATCATGAACAAGAAAACGAGAAGAAGAGTAAGGAAGAGTGAATGGGAGGGACCAGCCTCGTGGATGTCTAGATTGTGACGATAAAGAGGTCGACCAGACTCGACCTTGGTGTTCCTATTTAGCGAAGACGAGGTTTCTGAGCCAACTTTGAGCGTTTCTCAGCGAAACTAGTCGAGCTATATCCTCCAGAGGTGGTAGTGGTAGTGGCAGAGGTCGTAGTGGTCGACGAGGACTCTTCGGTGCCGAGAATCGTGAATCCAGGGGAGATGTTTGAGCTACTTCCGATAAGGGCGAGGAAGTATGAATCCCTCGTAACGAGATCGGAGGGGAGAGTGTAATCGACCTCGGCGTTTCCAGTATAGAGGGCAACGTTCTTGACGAGAGTTACGTCGAGGTGGTAGGAGAGAACGTCGGGGAGAGTATAGCCTAACATGAGGTTCGCGTATTTGCCGACCTGACTGAGATTGAATCCGGTTGGGAGCTCGCGGTTCCTGTGAAAGGAGAGCTTATCTCAATTTTGCCGTTCACTCTGGTTGAAGTGCAGAAGGAGACTTACCAGCTCGCGACTTGAGTCGATCCAGCAGCATACGTTTCTCCACCACTGGACAAGTTCGAGCAGATTAGATCAATGGCCTCATTGAGCTAACACCTCGCGAGAACACGTACGAAGGACGAGTCATAGGAGGGAACCAAGCCAATTTGGTTTGAACGTCTCCTCCATTGAATACATCAGTCGTAGTCGATTCGTCTCCTTTCGCGGCGAATGCGAGGGTCGCAAGAGAGAGGAGGGCGGTAAGAGAGAGGGTGAAGCGCATTGTTGAGCTGTGCGTTGTGAAGACCCTGCATCAGTATGGAGAGAAGAATGTCAAGTCAACACAGACGAACCAGTGAAAGAGTGGGAAATTTGAGAGAGTATAGTCAGAGAAGTGAAGGGAAGGGAAGAGAGAGGAGAAAGACGCAGCGAGCGAAACGCAACGTCTCTTATGACGTCTCCGAGGAAATTCCGTGAGAAGAGTGGGTAACGAAGGAAAAGACAGGAGAATCGAGATTACGAAGCTTCTTCCTTCTCCTCGCGAATCGTCGACAGTGTGAAGCGTGGTAGGGATAGGGTACGAATGAATATTTATTGATCAACAGGGGTCGAGATACAGAGACTTTAGGCAGCGACAGCAACTCGAGTAACAGCCTGTTCAAAGTTTCGGCGGAATCAGCATGAACTCGGAGAGGTGTCGGTAATCAGCGAGAGACGTACCTTCTTGGTAGCAGCATAGATCTTCTCCTTGGCAAGGAAGAGGATAGCAGCCTGCAGAAGCGATGAAAGTCAGAGGAGATTTCGATAGGAGAGGTAAAGTTGCGAGACTTACGGTGGCGACAGATTGAGTGCTAGAAAAAGAGACAGGTGGACGAGTCAGCTTCTGATAAGAACTAGACCTGATAACATAGGCGACGTACAGCTTGGGAGCGATTCCTCGGTAGAGACCGCTGATTCCTTCTTCCCTGATAATCGTTCGAAGACCTTCCAGCGACGAGGAGTATTTGACGCTGCCGGATTGAAGACGAGCTTTCACAGTGAGGTCTACACGGAGAGGAAGGGAATTGTAGATTGGAGTAGTGAGGGAGAAGAGGAAGACAACAGAGAGTCGACTCGGTCAGCGATTCTTAACAAAGTGTGAATGCGAATGGAATAGAGACATACAAGGGTAGGTAGTACCAGTAGCAAAGAGCTTGGTGATAGCTCCGAGGAGGAAGAAGTCGAGATCGGTGAGAGGAGGAGCACTAGCGTGAGATTTGCTCAACCTCAATTGTCGACGACGGAGGATAAAGTTCTTGAGTTGTTCAAAGAGCTGCATTATGATCATAGCGTGGTCAACATCATGCGTCTTAGAGTGTACTTGAGATGACTCACGGTAAACTGAAGAATAGGGTTGGAAACGAGGATCAAAGCAGGTCCCAATCCGCTGAAGAAAGCCATGGGGCCATCGGTTCTCAGGATGTGGAGAATAGTCTGCCACATGCTGAGCTTCTTCTCGACGATCTTGCTCGAGGTCGTAGTAGGAAGGGTCGATTGAGGAGTAACCGTCGAACGCACAGTTTGGCGAGTCTAGAGAACGCAGCAGGTCAGCTTTGTGGGCGGTTCTCGCTCCCAGAAGTGGACGTACGTTGATGACCCAGATAGGGTTACTGAAGATCGATGTTGCTGCTCCAGCGAAAGCGCTGACTGCGATCGATTCGAGAGTAGAAAGAGTCGCTCTTCCTCCCTTGCGACTCTTCAATACGACAGCGCGTGCCTCTTCGAAGAACAGGTAGTAGATACCGTTCGTGACGGCTATTCCCAACAAACTCGAGCTCAATCCATCGTACAATCCAACGATTCCATCGCGTTTGATGATTCGAAGGGCAGCAGCGCGACTTCCTTCCTTGTCGGTCTTTGCCGCGACTTGAGAGCGTGTTGACAAGTTGATCAAAGGGTAAGTGATCGCCCTGTACGTATGAGGGTAGGGGAGAGTTAGCTCGCGATGAAGGGTTGAAGGTGGAGAAGGAAGAGAGAGAGAGAACTCACATGGCGATACATCCTCCTGCGGCTCCAGAAACCGCATGAGTAGCTGAATCACTCAATCCAATAGCCATGTTGTTTGTTTAACGTGTTGTGAGGGAGGTATTGAAAGTCGGAGATGAAACTGAAAAAGTGCGGGGTTCGAACAGCTTAGATTGGAGTCGGCGTCTGGCAGGAAGAATAGGCGCGTAGGAGAAGGGCGTATTGACTGGTAGATTGAGTCGGGAGAGTGGTCAAGGGAGATGTCGGAAGTAAACTTCGGTTACGTGAAGCTTCATAAAAGCCGGTTCGATGTTGCTGCTTCGCTCTTCTCTACCGCCCTCTCCCGTTCCTCTATACCTCAGAAACGAATGTTAGCCTATCTTTACATCCCTGTTCTGCGCTTCGTAGTGGTGTTGTTGAGTAGTTTTTCGACTTCGCAAGTTTTCCGGTCATTGGAAATCGATCGTTTCTCGCATCCCTCTCTAGCCGATGTAATCCTCAATCGTTCGAGGCTCACTCATAGGAGCGACCTCCACTCCTCCTCGGACGCAAGCTCGGCAAAGGGTTTTGCACAGCGCAGTCTCAATCTTTTCGATTTCGCAAAACTCGAATCGACTCCTCCCCCTTCAGACTTCAGTCTCTCCTCGCCGAGGACCAAGGACCTAACGGCAGATTGATTCAGTCGATACAGAGCTAGATGTTGTACTACTTTGTAGGTTCGGCGAGGGGGTTTCAATTAGAGAGGAGGAGACTCGTCTTTCGACCTCAGGCTCCTTGCGAAAATGAAATGATCTCAAAGCTGAAGCTGTCTCTACCCCTCTCAAGGGTCGAGATGTCTGCCAATAGCCATTCTGACCTGTCGGCTAGAAGGATTCGATACACTTGGCTTCATTTCGAGCTTTCAAATTGATCGCGAAATGTCTCTGCCCCCTTGATCGTCTCTCTCCTCCTCCCGCACTAGCTGGATTCCGGTGGATACTTCTTCGACAATCTCTCTTCCTTTCTCTCTCTCTTCTCATCTTCTGCCTCTTCTCTCTACCGCATTCGACTTCGCTCTCAACCCTTCGTTCATTCTCCAACCCCTCGTCTTTCATTTCACCTACACCCGTTTCTTCTCTTCCAACTCGACTACACTCTTCTTTCTCTCGTTATCGGAAGGATGAAACTCTTCGCTATCGCCTTGATCATCGGAGCAACGACTTGCGTGTTCGCCAACACTGCCCAAGTCTCGTCAAACCACCTCGAAGCTCGTGACCCTACTTTGGGTATAGTCTCGGGTATCATCAGCGGTGTCCTAGGAGGTGGTAGTAAGCCCTCATCTAGCTGGCAATGCTCCGGGTAAGTCTTTGCACTCGTTGCTTTGACCTCAATTCTACAACTGAGCACTTGTTCTCGATGTAGCTCCGGCGATGATGGATGGTCCGTCGATTACAACAATAAACCCAAGCCTAGCTGGTGTCCTACCGGATGGAAGTGGTTCGGAAGCAACATGTGAGTACAATTCTTCGTCGCTTCGAAGTTGCGAAACCTGATTATCTTCGTGAGTCAGTGGCTGGGCACCTCCCAAGGGCTTTTCGGTGTCGGCATCGTTCAAATTTCCCAGTCTCTGGCTACCCGTGGCCCACAAGTGTACTTGGTTCGGTGAGCCAGACTTCGTTCTCGTTGTGTTTTCGACCGTTCTCTCGCTAACGAGCTTATCTTTTCAGTTCCATCGACCGCCTGGAAGACGGCCAATGTCGCAATTGATCTGGGTATCGCTATTCCGTCTTTCTGGAACCTGCGCCCTCAACCTGACTGGAACTGCAACGGTGAGCTTCGTTTTTGTTTTTGTTCCCTCCTTTCCTCTTCATCCTCTTTGTCTCTCCTTTTTCTTTTCTGTCTCTCCCTCTCTCCCTATCTCCCTCTCTCCCTCTCTCCCTCTCGCCTCAAATCGTGCTCATGCGGTAGCTGACATGGTTCCTCGAATGTGCAGGTGACGGATCTGGAGGTTGGAACGTAGACGAGTTCGGACACGGTCGACCCTCTGGCTACCCTTCCTCTTGGCTCTACTTTGGCAAGGACTACGGCTGGGGAATGCCCAAGGGCTTTCAAGTCGACGTAAACTTCCGATTCCCCTCGCTCTTCTTGGCCAAAGCATCGCTCTTCAAGTGGTTCGTTCCTTCCCGCGAATGGGCCAATGCTCATCGCAACGAGGACTTCCCTTACCCTCTCCCGGACTTCTGGAACTGCGAACCTGATGCGCCTCAACCTCCCCCCGAAGAAGAACACCAACCTGAACCTACTGACAACGGACCCACCACTGTCACTGTCACTGAAGTCGTCTACCCTACCGATTGCAACGAGGTTAGTCTCTCTTTCTTGCCAAATGGGAAACCTTCTTCCTCTCGTTCGCATTCGGATTTTCTCGACGACGAACTGATTCTTCTCCCTCTCTCACACTTAGCCTCCTCACCGTCTCATCCGTCGCAACAAACAACGCATGTCTTACCACTAGGAGGCAACCTCACGTCGCCTCAGCCCGATACGACTGAACCTCACTTTTTGGTCTTTCTCTCTCGCTTTTGACTCCCTTCACTATCTGTATCCCTCTCTCGGCCGGTCTCCTACTCGTCACGATGTATCCTCCAGGACTCTTCTCCTTGTAACGATCTGCTCTATTTGTACCCAAACTCTGCTTGAAATTCGGAGACTGGTCTCTCTTGATCTCTCCCTTTTCCGCCGCAAGCTCAATTTCGCACTGCTAGCTCACAGAGACTTGGCAGAAACGAATTGCTCACGAATTCCGAGGAAGAAAGAGGGTTTCATTGTGAATGATCCAAATGAGCGCTACTATCTCCGTCTTATCTGTTTCATGCTCCTTTCCTTGGCCCCCATAGTGAGCCTGAGACTTTTGTGTACCTACCAAGCTGTATTGGGCTTGCTTTTATGAGCGTTGAAAGAGGGTGTTGAAGTCGCAAGATCGAGAAATGGGTGAGGAGAATGGACGAGGTTGGTGAGGCTGAGAGCTCTTCAGATGGCTTTCACGCGTTGCTGTTGTGTCTGTATAGCTTCAGGTAGTCGTTCAGGGAATGTCGAGTGAGAGGTTCGACTGACAAAGTTGCTCTGCCTTTTGCTTCCTGACCATACCTTCCCTCAACTCGAATCGGCAGAATAATGATCCCGAAAGCCCGAAGAATCGCTCGCAGTTCGCTCGAGCGCAAAGACGGACTTCACTTCATCGAGTTGGCACCGTTCGACACGATTCTCTTCACTTCGAATTCTCATCTCTCGACCACGCTTCTTCGCCTGAGCTGAGCGTACATGTACCGGTTCCGACAGCTTCGGAGATCGTCTGAGCGCTATGGGTGGCCGAATTTGAGCTTTCGTCTCGTCCTTTCGCCGCCCCTACTCGAATTTAGATTTCGCGAGTACCTCTCGCTTCAAGGCTAGAGCGTCTGTCTGTCCTTGCTTGTACCTCTCATCCAGACGTACGTGCACGAGAGGCGGACTCGAGACCGTGTGCACGCTAGCTCAGACCTTGTCGATCGGTTTCTATCGATTCGTGAGGTCTCTTCTTTCTCGTTCTTCTTCTCTTCTTTCCTCACTCTTCTCTTCTTCAGCAGTCTCCGCCTGCACTCTCACACTCTTTTCCCTCCGACCCTCTCCACTCTTTCCCTTCCTCTCTCCCTCGTCTCTCCTTCTCCCTTCCTCGACTCTTGTCCAATCCTCGACTCTCGCCTCATGAAACTCACTTCCCTCGTCCTCGCGGCGAGCGCCACTACCGCCGTCCTCGCCTCGCACATCGAATCCAACTCTCACTCGCAACAACTCGAACGCCGCGAACCTACTTTCGGGTTACTCGAAGGAGTTCTTGGAGGTCTTCTCGGAGGAGGGCACGCTCACTCGTCTCGTTACCCCTCGAGGAACTGGAAGTGTAACGGTGAGTATTCTTCACGGCGTCACGCTCTCCCACAATGCGATTAAGCTGATCGAAACTTCTCTCTCCAGGTCGCGGAACTGACGGTTACGACTACGACATATATGGTTCAACTCGGCCCCACCACATTCCTTACGGATGGAAGTACTACGGTGTTTCGATCGGATGGGCTCCCTCGCCACAATGGTCCTGCTCTTCAAAGTACAAGTTCTCCTCCGAATTTCTCTCGAAGATTCATCTAGTCACTTGGTTCAAACCTTCGTCTGCCTGGATCAAACACAACGCCGGAATCAACCTCGGTGTATCTGTTCCATCTTGGTGGGGACTCCTTCCTTCCTCGAACTGGAAATGCTCCGGCAAGGGAAACGACGGGTTTTCTCTCGATGTCCACGGACAAGGTCCTCCTTCCTGGGTACCCTCTTCAGGATGGGCTTACTTTGGGTCTAACTTTGGATGGATGCCGACTTCTTCGTTCAAATGCGACGCCGACTTCAAGATTCCTTCGCAATTCCTTCCGAAGGCTCATCTCTGCTCATGGTGGTGTAAGCCTCATCTTCCCCTTTCTCTTCTCACTCTCTCAGCAGAATACTTACGCGTCAGATCGGCTGTACAGCTCCTTCGACTGCGTGGAAGAATCACAACATCGGAATCGAACTAGGAATCAGTGTACCGAGCCATTGGCATTGGAGCACTCTGCCCTCCGCCGATTGGCAATGTGATGGTAAGTGACGATACCCCTTCGACTCCTTACCTCAGAGCGCTGATGTGATGTGAGTTTCTTCGCATTATCAGGAGGAGGACGGGATGGACTCGAAATCGATTTCAAGGGAAACGGACGACCGAGCTGGGCACCGTCTGGATGGCTCTGGTGGGGCTCTTCGATCGGATGGGGACCTAGCGCGTCCTTTCAGTGCGATGCCGACTTCAAGATCCCTTCGCAGATCGTTGGAAACCTTCACAAGTTCCACTGGTGGAGTTCATCGCTTCTCATGTTCGAATCTCGTCTCATCCGATCTCGACTGACTCGCTCTTCATCGTCTCGCAGCTCCTTCTCTCGCTTGGAAGCACAAGCACGCCGGTATCAACCTCAACTTCACTATTCCCAGTTTCTGGAACTGGAATCCTCGTCCCTCCGCCGACTGGAAATGCAACGGAACAGGCAAAGACGGAGTCGAAATCGACATCCATGGAAACGGCCCTCCTAGCTGGGTTCCCTCGTCAGGTTGGTACTACTATGGCGTTGAAGTAGGATGGCAACCTTCCGCATCCTGGTCTTGCGGTTCCTCCTGGTCGATCCCTTCTCAATGGCAAGACTCTTGCGATAAGGCCTCGTGGTGGAGTGAGCTGCTTTCGTTCTTTCTCGTTCTCCTTCGCTTATGCTGACCTTGTTCGCTCGATCTCTCTCAGCTCCTCCCAAACCCTGGGTCTCCAAACATCGAGGACATGGCTGGAAATGGTCATTTTCGCCCCCGAAGAATTGGGGCTGCGATGTTCCCGCTACTATCACTCAAAGCTCTTCCTCGGTTCACGCAACTACCACCTCCGTCAAGCCTTCCTCGAAACCTGCTACTTCGTCAAAAGTCACTACTTCCGTTCACAAGACCACCACTTCCGTCAAAGCTACAACTACCTCGAAAGCACAACACTCGACCTCAGTAGCGAAATCGACCACGACTTCAAAGCCTAAACCTCATACTTCCTCGCAACCCAAGCCCACCTCAAACGGAGGAAACAACACTGTCACCGTTACGATCACGAAGACTGTCTCTGTTCCCGCTCCTACTGGAGGATCCGGATCCGGATCTTGCCCTTGCGAAGCGGTCAGTCTCTCCTTTTTCCTCGCTCTGTTTTCTTCTTCGATCTGACGTCTTCCCATTGATACTACAGCAGCCCTACCGTCTCGCTCGCCGCGAAAAGTCTCGTCTCGATTAGATTCTGACCCCTCATGCTCTTTACCACTCTTTCTGAGATTTCCCCTCGTTTCCCTCACAATCGCTGTTTCCTTCCGCTCTCTCATCTCTCGGTACCCTAGTCGTAATCTGTATGGTTTCTCTATCGGACACTGGACACTACACACTCTCTTAGTCATCGCACACTCGCTCTTTTGCAATTCGAGCTCGCAGTCACCTTTCCTTCACCTCTTCGTCTGCAGTCGAGAACGATCATTGAGCAAGTCGCTTCACGCAACTACCAGGTCTGTCAATCTCGAGCACGCAGGCGCATAAAGTCGTTGCTACCTTCTTCGCAATCGGTCAACCACTCACAAAGTCTCAAAGACTTTCATCTCGCCGGAAGTGCCGTAGAGCGCACTGAATCGCATAGTCATCACAGACAAAGACGGAAACGAAGAATGATAACGTGAGAACTAGAAAGAGAGAGATTTGCTAAACAGTCCATTTGAGTGATTTCACCTCCTCGACGATTGTTGCTGCAATCGACAAAGATTCAGCTCTGCAGTAGGCAAAGAAGAGAAATGAGAACTCACCCAAGAAGGGTATAGTGCAGAAGCGCTTTGAGAAGTTGTGACGGGAGCGAAGGGATCGAAAGGCTCAACAACAGATTCCAAATCGTCAACTGGAGCAATCGCTTGAGCTCGGCCTCCTTTCATCGCTGAACGAGGTCGAGTAACTGCAGACCCTTCGAGGGAGAGTGTGTCGATATCGGAACTGGGTACAGCCATCGACCAAGCTGCGATTCGTGAAGCTTTGGCATTATCGATCGCAGGTTTCGGAGCTGCGGGAACGGCTTTGACTCGTTGCACAGGCTCTTCATCCTCTTCTACGACGCTGTGGGATTGAACGAGCAATCAGTGTTGAGCAACAGAGCGGATAACAGGGAGGACATACTGATTTTGTCGAAAGCTGTTCGCGACACTGTTCCTCCTGGCACGACGAGGCTGAGGTGGAGCTTCGACTTTCTCCCAACTCTCATCAGACTGGTCTTCTGCACGTCGAGAAGTCTTGGTCGAGCTGAATCGTTTCTTGAGAATCTCTGCTTCTTCCTCAGCGATTTGTCTGCGATCGACGACGAGAAATCAGCTCAAGGAGCGAATCGCGTACAAACTGAAGAGAAACGTACGCTGCCAATTGCTTGCGCTTCTCGAGGTCTCCGTTAATGCTTTCCCTCCTCTTTTGTCCTTTGCCCAAAGACCTCATTTCGTAAACAGGTTCCCTTCTCGGCGGATCCTCTACATATCGACGATCGTCTCTCCCGTCGTCATCATCGTACACCTCGATTCGACGAACGAGACGAGGAGGTTCAGGAGGGTCTCTCCTCGAAGTTCTTCGATCTTCGTATCTCGGTTCCTCGACGTAACTGTCGCTCCTTCCCCGTCCATCACTGCGTCTCAAGTAATGCTTCTCATCGTATTCGACCGTCTCTCCCGGGTAGTCTCGTGCACGACTCCTGCTTCTGCTCGCACTTCGACTCCTCGACCTCCTTCGCGCACGTGATCGACTCCTTTGTCTCGACCTCGTATCGCTCTCGTGTCCTCGATCGTCGTCGTCGTCGTATCTTCTCCTACCTCTCGAGTCATCGGAATAGTCTGATTCGGCGGGGACGGAAGGTGCAGAAGGTCGAGGACGAGAAGGGAGAGTGGAAACGGGTTGAACGAGTTCAACGGGCTGGACAACTTGATAGACGGGTTGAGGAGCGTAAGAAGGTGCACGAGGAGGCATTTGAGGTTGTTGAGGGATCTGAGGTTGTTGGGGGATTTGGGCTTGAACGATGGGTGTTTGCGAAGAAATTGGAGGAGTTGCGAAGTAATGAGGTTGAGCTGGTTGAACAGGAGGTTGACCGTAAGCAGAGTAAGGATTCATGGTTGAAGGAGGTGCAGAAGCTGAGGGAGCGGGAGGAATCGGGTAAAGAGGATAATTCGAAGGCGGGGCGATTGACGGAGGACTGAATGAGGGAGGTGGAGGATTCACAGGATAGTTTGGAAGCGGATAAGTGGGAGGAAGTGGTGGAGATTGAATAGGTTGAGCCTGAGTAGCGGTTGCAGGCGGATCTTGAGCGATCACGACCCAAGTCCATTGTCCATTCTCTCCAGGTTTCCAATGTCCTCGAGCGCCATTTTCGAGGTCTGAAGAGAATTGAGGAAGCGGGATAGTAGAGGGAGAAGGAGCTGGAGGGAGCTGATAGTTCGGAGGAGGAGGCTGCTGAATTTGAGCTTGTTGTTGAGAAGCGTAGTAAGCTCTCCATTGTTCTGCTACGTTTGGATTCGCTTGAGTCGGAGTAGCGGCTCGAGGTGGAGCGGGAGGAGGCGGTCCAGGGAAAGGGGGAGCTTGTTCGAAGGGATTCTGAGATTGAGGCATCGGAGATTGAGCATATTCTCGTCTGAAAGTATCGGGAGCCGAAGCGGGAGCTCGAGGATACTGAGGTCTACCTCCTTCGACTGGACCATAACTCGACGATTGCGAACCACCGTAGAAGGGAGGGCGAGGAGGAACGAGACTTTGCGAAAGTTGCTGAGTCGAGTACGGGTCACGTGGAGGCTCGTTGTAAGTCGATTGACCTCCATAGTTGGACTGAGGGGGCGCCGAATACGAACTTTGAGAACGAGCGTAATAGTCTTGAGGAGGTGGAACAGCTTCTTGCGGGTAGTTTCTAGGGGGAGGAACGTTGTTTGACCAACTTTGCTGTTGAGGCGCTGAGCCATACTGAGATTGTTGAGGCTGCTGGCGAGGAGGAGGTACACCGTAGGGATCTATCATGACCACGTGGATCAATTGCTTGTCAAAACACCGGTAAGAGAGAACGAAAAGAAAAAAAAGAGTAATAGCTTACCTTGGGCTTGAGGATAGGGTTGGTCGTAGATCGGTTGTTGAGGAGGTCGGCTCCCGTACTCGTCCACACGAGAGGGAGGTGCTCTCGAGGATCGGTCGTCGAAAGTTGAACCTCCTCCTCTGTTCGAGTCTTGATACCTTTCCTCCTCTCTCCTCACACCACTCCCTCCCCCGCCTCCCGTCGTCGATCCGTAGTCGTCATAAGATTTGCTCTCCCTCCGATCCGTCTCTCTGTAATCATCATATTTCCGCGATGAGCTCGAATAATCCTTATCCGAATATTGCTTGTCCCGTTTCGAACTCGAAGAACTCTTGCCGTAATTGTCGTAATCGTACTTGTCTTTACGGGATCTCGATCTTGACCGAGACGAGTCCTTACGCCGGTCCCTCCGAGAAGACGAACGGTCATCATAATCATCGTACTTGCTACGCCTCGAAGATGAACCCATCCTTCAAAGATGACCTTGCGGAAGTGAGGAGGAAAGCCGGAGGTGTCGCGTGGAGGGGGTCGAAAAGTGAAAGGGGTCTGAATGGAAAAAGTGGGCGAGGAAGAGAACTCAATTCAGCGAGATTGCAAGCTAGAGAAGAGTTAATGGACTCACATTGACAGTACCTCCACCCGACACACCCTCACGATAGAGGAGATGAGTTGATCAACAGAGAGAGGGAAGAGGGAAAGAGAAAGAGAGAGTGAGAAACAAGTTGGCGTCAAGTGAAAAGTGCACGAACTTCGAATCGACCGAATTCCGCGGCATCGTTCGGAGTGACCCCTATCTTGCATAGAGCGACGACGACGACGGTATCAAGATAACCATGTTTGTTGCAGTGCGAGTGGGAGACAGAGAGAGAGAGAGGGAGAGAGGGGGAATCTACTGGAATAATTATTTTTATAGCTACTCGTCCTTCTTTACCTTCTCGACTAGTTCCTGCTCATGCTTCTGAGCAATCCTCCTAGCTTCTCTTCGCTCTGATCCGCGAGTGATGAGTTCCTTGGGAGTTGTGTCGCCGAAGAAGTACTTGAGGACGATATCTGAGATCCAAGCTCCTCCGTAATCGAGAACCATCGTCACGCACAATCGAAGTCGGAACTGAATCACGACAAGATCGTCAGCTATGGAAGCACTCCGAGTGAGTGAGAAGAAGAAGGCGTACAGCTGAATCCATATCGACGAGTTGGAGCCATCTGTTGAACTCCGGAACGAAATCGGTCGCTCCGGAGAACGCGACTGCTGCTACTCCTAACAATCCATAGTAGAGTGCAGAGTTCTCCGTGATACCCTCTCGGAAAGGTCGACCTTGGAAATTGATGGCGAAAGTCGAAACTTGTTGAGAGAGGGAAATGAGGTAGATACAAGAGTTGAGCAAGTTGGGAGAGAACTTGGCTTCGAGATCGACGATGACATCCGCTTGACTACAATCGGGGCAGAGAGATGAGCACCAGGCTTAGAAAGTATCGAAAAGAGAAAGCTTACGGATCAAAGACTTCACAGAGATTGGTCAAGTAAATGAACGCAGCAACGTGAATCGCGAATTGAGTGAGAATCGAAGCGACGACGTAGAAGTTAAAGATGGTGCTGAGAGGTCGTTCCTTCGAGAGCTTCTCGACGGGCTGCAAAGAAATACTCTCGTCAGCACTCACACGAATCGAGAGAAAAAAAGGCGGTTTTCGAACTTACTCGTGCTCTCGAAATACACATGAAGCAGACACTCATCAAGATACCAGTGATCGTGACTTGGTAATCTCCGAATTTGATACCTTGAAGGTATTGAACCGAGAGAGCCCAGGCGGAAATCAAACAATTCAAAGCGAGAATCTTGTACATTTGAATCGTAGCGACGAGAGTGCAGCGACCTTGACGAATAATGTTGACGACTGAGATAGAGTCACGATGAGCGAGTACTAGGAAAGGGAAAAGCAGAAGGAGGAACGTACTGGCAACGACATTTGCGAGTTTCGAAGTGAAAGGAGCGGCGACTGATGCATCTCCCAACTTGATTTGAGGTACTTCAGACTCTTCCTCGAGATTCGAAAGTTGATCCGTGATTTGCGAAACGTCGAACTGTGATTGCCATTCGAAGCTCAGGTTCCGGTCGACTAGCTAAGAACAAGAATGACAAACTCACCTTGCTGACCTTTCCTTGCGAACGATCCTTCGCCGTGTTCTTCGCAGCCTCTTGTTGAGCCTTGACAGCATCAGGGAAGAGATCTGCGATAAGAGCAGGAACGGGAGGGGGAGCTTGACCAAATCTCGAAGTAATTCTCAATTGTTGTTCATACATCTTCTTGACTCGTTCCTTCTTTTGATGTTCGAGGATCGCCTTCAAGTCATCTTCAGTACCGTTGAGGAGAGCGACACCGATGTTGGCTTGCTTGAGTGCTCCGACATCGTTTGTTCCATCTCCAGCCATGAGAGTGACGAAACCGAGAGATTTGAGAGTTGTGAGAATGAACTCCTTTTGAACGGGAGAAACTCGAGCGTAGACCCAGGTGTGTTGAATCAGGATGTGCCATTGTTCGGGTCGATCGGCGTATTGCTTGAGTGCAGCTCCGGTCATACAGATATCGTATTTGTCGAGAAGTGATTGATCGATAGGTTCAGAGGGGTCGACGGGAATGATCTTCGATTCATCGGGAGTACGCCAGGTGAGCTCTGTTAATCGGGTCATCTCTTCATCAGCCCGAGCTCGCTGAGATGCGAAGAAGAGAGGACTGACCAGTTTCATTCTCAGCTCCTTCTTTGAGATCCAAGATCAATACCTCCCTATCGACGATTTCGACTTCCCTTGCGACGTGAGCGGCAGTGAGAGGGTTGTCTCCCGTGATCATGACACAGCGGTGAGAAGAATCGGCGAGATCCTTGAGAGTTTGAATTGCGTCGGGCTTAAGAGGGCAGTGGAAAACGAGGAAACCGGCAAAGATGAGGGATGATTCGACTTGTTCACGAGAGACGGTAGTGATCTACCAGGTTGATCTACTGTCAGCTTCTGAGAGCGAAAGTAGAGGAGGAAGGAAAACTCACCTCTTTAGCAGACATGCCATCCGACCATTTGTAACCCAAAGCCAAAACCCTCGAACCGCGTTGAGCGAACCATTTGTAAGTCTTCTCATAATCCTCCGGTACATCCTTGTACATCTTCTTGAGAGTCTCAGGAGCTCCCTTGACCGAGAACAAGACCTTGTTCTTTCCATTGAGAGAGACGTTCGAGATGGTCGACATTCGCTTGAGCTGGGAAGAGAATTGAAATCGACGTTTGACGGTGATCGACGGGGAGAGGGAAGAGTGGGAAGCTTCGTCCGAGGTAGGGGCGATCTTGTCTCCTGATGAAAGTTTCCAGTTCAACGCGTCGAGAGTAGTCTTTTCCATGGGATCTCCTACTACTCCGTCGTCGAGGAGAACGAGAGCGTGGGCGGAAGCCAGAGTGAGAGTCGTTTCGATCGAAGTGTCGGTAACTGCAACGAGGGTTTTGCTATCCTTGGAGCTGTGAGACGTCGGAGCGTACTTCAGTTTCCAGCTCAGGACGGACAGAAGGACGCAATTGAGACTCACTCGACACCAGCAACTCCTTCTACGACGAGGTTCTCTCCAGTAATCGTACCAGTCTTGTCGAAACAACAGATATCGACTCGCCCAGCGAAAGGAATCCTGAAAGGTTCGGTACAGAAGATGGCTGTGGATGCACACGAAGAACTCAGTCTATCGCTTTTCAGAGAGACTGAAGTGATCGCTATGAACTCACAATATTTACTGAGAGCGACGAGGGAAGCGTTGACTGCCATTGTGAGCTCCATAGGGAGTTCAGGAGGTACGACCGAAGTGATAATGATGACACAATCGAGTAAGAGTTTCGAACGTTTACGATCTTGTTCGACACCTGTGAATGTCGCGCAACGTTCGATCAGCTCATCAAAATTGAGAGATAGAACAGTTTGGAGGGGGAAACTAACCTTTAACCCAAACATAAGCTGAAGCAGCCAATGCAAACACCAACAAGAAAGCGATAAAGAAGAAACTCTCCATGTTATTCGCACTAACCGTTTCTGTCGAGAAAATCATCGTCCTAATCAACTGTCCCTGACTCGTACCGAAACCCGTCCTCAACACGACTGCCAAACAACCTTGATCCGGAGGTGAGAGTTCGTCCTTCTTTTCAGAGGTCGTCGATTGGAGTACTTTAGTTCCGCCGAATAAAACGGAATTGCGGTCTACTCCATCGATGTCGAGCGTGTCGGAAGGGGTGCGGAGTTCGATGGATTCTTTGAGGAGAGGAGTGGATTCTCCGGAGAGCATGGCTTCGTTGACGATACAGGAACCTCGGAGAAGGAGTAAGTCGCAAGGAATTCCAGAATCATCTCCAGTTCGCACTGTGGAAGAATAGTTCGGGCTCAGCACAAGTCGGGAGTGATGAGGAACAACAAAGACTCACCGATCGATACGAGGTCTCCGGGTAAGAGTTCATCAGTTTGTACCTCGATCCAAGTCTTTTCCCTCCTGACCATGATTCCGTAAGGTTTGATCGACATACTCCTGAACTCTCCAACAGTTTTCAAACGCTGTGAGACCACCAACACATCTACATCAGCCACCGTATTGGACAGACAATGCAGGAAGAAATGAGAAAAACTCACCTGAAAAACGGTAGTACATTCGAAAACGATCAACATGAACAACGTAAACAACGAGTAATACCAATATTCATCCATGCACCACAAACCCGCACAAAACACTTGAAACACAAAGAAAGGTGCGACAGCGTGTTCTGCAAACAATTCACCAAAAGTTGGAACTGGAATGTCGAAAACGTTTTTGCCGTACGAAGTTAAAGATTGCTTGACTTCTGAAGAGGTAGAGAGACCTTTCGTCGATTGGAATGTGGAGAGCGCGGGAGAGGGAATCGTGTCGCATGGGTAAGAGATTCGGGAGAATGTACGAGAGGAAGGAGAGAATAGGTATTTGTCGCGTTGGTAAGAGAAGAAAATGATGGGTGATTGTCCTTCTCGCTGTAGAACAACCAATTTCCCTCAGTACAAGCGGAAAGAGCGAGAACTGAGAGCGAGAGAGAGAGAGACTCACCTGAGTTCGTTCAAGCATACAAATTTCAGGTTTACCTCTGTGTACTTTCGGTAGAACCATAATCCTTTGTGCTGTATCAATGTCGTTGACCTATACATGAACATGCTTCCTCTATCAGCTCTCTTTCACAAGATTTGATGGAGGAAAGTCTTTCGACGTACCCTAATCGCTTCACCTCTCGATCTAAACGTGATACTCCACCTCGTAAACAAGAAACTCAAAGCATGACCTCCAAACAACAAGATACATAACAAGAAAGTCCATTCTACACATCCCCAAGATTCGTCAGCTCCCCTTTTCTTTCTGCTTCAGAAGAAGTG
>Ga0308160_10001443_pt1 | contig 33308 bp, 36 predicted proteins | sample PhyFR1_FD_201036 | JGI IMG/M metagenome (GOLD analysis project Ga0308160, IMG submission 201036) | Phyllosphere microbial communities from UC Gill Tract Community Farm, Albany, California, United States - DLSLF.R1 | ecosystem: Host-associated > Plants > Phyllosphere > Unclassified | place: USA... | reverse complement strand
CGATCGACAAGGTCTACCACGGCGAACTCTGGCTGGACCAGGCCGCGCTGGGCCGCGTGCTGGGCCACCTGCTGAACCCGGCCGCCGCCCCCAAGCCCGACCCCGACGCCCACCGCCGCGCCAGCCTAACGGCCAAGGAACGCAAGGTGATCCAGGCGGTGGTGGAAGGCAATGGCGCGCTGAACAAGGCGATTGCGGAGCGGCTGTTCATCTCGGAATACACGCTGAGGAATCATCTGACGTCCATCTACCAGAAGCTGCAGGTGGCGAACCGGCTGGAGCTGTATGTGTATGCGGTGAAGCATGGGCTGGGGGTGGAGCTGGAGCAGGAGAAGATGAAGGCAGTGGGTTGAGGACAGACATGCGCTGTCCGAGGGTGATTGCCCTCTTCCCGGCGGTTGCCTTGTGCTGCGTTAACGACTGGCCAGCGGCAGGCGGGCGTCGGCTCTCCGACTGCACACCCTTATCACTACCTTCCCTGCCGTATCAAATATTGCGCATGCAAGGCTGAACCTCGGCGTCCTTTCATTGCCCCTGCCGGGACGATCATTAGCCCATTGCGATGCAGCTCCGGCCTCCAGATTGCCAAGGACGCGGCGACTACGGCCCTGCCGCAACAGTCATGCGCGACACGTACTATCTAGCTAGCTTGCTCAAGCCAAGCGCGATCCCAGGAATCACTAGTCCCGACGCGATGCAGTACCGCTTGACTCTCTGACCGGAGCATTCCACCCAACCCCATCTAGTACAAAACGACTACCCGCCTCGTCAAACAAGGGTTATCGAGTCCTACACAGAAAAGGACATTTGTCAGTCTCGCTCCTACATGCCGATCTCTAAAGTTCATCCCATCAGGAAGCACTTTCCGCTGCCTGATAAGCGCTTCAAACGGTGTGAAAAATCGGAGAGTGTCATGTGTTCATTAAAGGGCGTGCCGTATGGCTTCATGCGCTTCATGCAGGAAGAGGACGGCGTTTCCTTTATCGAATGCGCACTCGTGGCCTCGCTGGTGGCGGTGGTTGCTGGTATTGGACTGCTGGCGCTGGGCAAGGTGATGTAAGGCTGATTCTTATTCCGGGCTTCGGCAGTGGAATCAAGAGACAAGGAGCGGGAGGTCGCCGGTGTTTGTGCTCTTCAGGGTGGGACAACGGCTAACAATAAAATCCGCGCAGTGGTATTGGAAGTGAGATTAATTGACCTCTTGTAGACAACTTTGAAAGGGAAACATCATGGAATTCATCAAGAATTTTATTCAGGAAGAAGACGGCGTTACAGCGATTGAGTATGGACTGATTGCGGCGTTGATTGCTGTAGTTATTATTGCCTCGGTAGACGGCGTAGGAAAAGCCCTCGTCAAAGTATTTGCCAAAGTTTCTACAGAATTGGCAAAAGTGGTGCCCTAATACTAGCCAAAATGTTAATTCGCTTAGCCGGTTTTTTCGCCGCGCTAAGCACTTTTTTCAAAATGCAGATGACCTCTTGCAAGCAAACTTGAAAGGGAAACATCATGGAATTCATCAAAGAGTTTATTCAAGAAGAAGACGGTGTTACGGCAATTGAGTATGGGCTGATTGCGGCGCTGATTGCCGTAGTTATTATTGCATCGGTAGATGGCGTAGGAAAAGCTCTGATCAAAGTATTTGATAAAGTCTCTACAGAATTAGCGAAAGTAGTCCCCTAACACCAGTCAAAACTTTAATGCGCTTAGCCGGCTTTTGCCGTGCTAAGCAATTTTAAAGAGGGAAAATTAAAAGTAAAATTACTTTTATGACTTTGCAAGAGACATAACACATCAGCTAGCACGCACAACATCGGATGCACATATGTGGAAAAGACCAGCCTTCGATTGCTTCAATAGATGCGAATTAGTTTCCTCAGTGGTTTCCGCTATTACTATAACCTTTCTATAAGAGCAGCTTTTACCTTTCATGCGGCAATAAGCAATGCGATTTTCGCTCCAAGGTCACTCTAATTATTAATACTGTAGTGCTATTGAGCAAAACTACCGAATGCAGTCTTGGCGCCTACACTCAAATATAACGAATGCGTTTCAACGAGGATTGAATGGCACAGATAAACCATATTACTATTATTGTAAGTGGGATGCTTCTCGCCATTCTTCTTGTAACAGCTTGCTTAACAGATTTTCGCGACCGCCGCATTTCAAATAAGCTCGTGGTTATTGGAACATTGACTGGCATTGGGCTCCATATTCTTTTTCCAAAAGGCGCAGGCTTGTTCAGCACTGCCGCAGGCAGCTTAGGCACCATGAACGCACTTTATGGATGCGCAGCCGGACTTGGCCTAATGATGCCCTTTTACCTTCTACGCGCAATGGGTGCCGGTGATGTCAAGCTCATGGCAATGATCGGAGCTTTCCTTGGACCTGAGTCAGTTCTCGATGCAGTACTGATGACATGTCTTTCCGGTGGCATTCTCGCCATCGTAGTCGCAGTGTGGAAGGGAGTTTTCCGTAGAACTATTGCGAACATGCATTTAATAACAACCCATACCATAATGAACGCATTATCGGGCCATAGACCTCCAATTGGCACGCTATCAAGTTCCACAGTCAAACTGCCGTATGCCCTAGCTATTACAGCCGGCACGGTTCTGCAAATTATTTTGGCTCGCGACGGACACGCAATATTTTCATGAACGATAAAGCCCGAGCATGGCGTGAATTGACTGGATATTAAAGGGGTCATCAAACGTGTATCAAAACTCCCAATTCGCCCAGATGAAAAATAGTGAGGCATTAGTCCATAGCCGTATTTACATGCCTTCGCTGCGGGCTCCGCGCACGCCGGAAGAAACTGGGCTGCCCTTTTTATTCTTGGTTGAACTTGCCTCTAAAGTCCTGTTCCTGCGTGGGCAAGTCCGTTTGTTAGAGCTTTCGTCCCACCTCAAGCTTAGCGCTGGCATTCTAGATTCTGTTACTGCCTTCATGCGCGCGGAAAAACTATGTGAAGCTGCTAGACGAGGCGGTAGCAACACCGATGCCGACCTCATCTTTACCCTAACCGATACCGGCCGCGCTCGCGCCGCCGAATTTCTTAGCCGCAGCGCCTATGCCGGCCCGGCCCCAGTCACCCTAGAAGACTATCGCGCGCAAGTCGAAGCCCAAAGCGTGGCGCACATGCACGTACTGCGCGAGGATATAGCGCGGGAGTTTGAAGGCATCGTCGTCAATCCCGTCGTCCTGGAAAAATTCGGCGCCGCAATGAATTCCGGCCGCGCCATTTTCATCCATGGTCCCGCCGGCAGCGGAAAGACCTTCCTCGCAGAATGCCTGGCCGGACTGCTCAAGGGCGATATCTGGGTGCCTTATGCCATCCTGGTGGACGGCGAAGTGGTCCAAGTCTACGACCCGGCCGTCCACAACGAAGTAGCAAGCGAAGTGTCCCAAGCCAGCCTGCTGGACAAGCGCAACGCGCCCGACCCGCGCTGGGTACGCTGCAAGCGCCCCGCAGTGCTGACCGGCGGCGAACTCACGCTGGACATGCTGGAACTGCAGTTCGACCCCGGCACCCGCTATTACCAGGCGCCGCCGCACCTGAAGGCCAACAACGGCATCTTTATCATTGACGACCTCGGCCGCCAGCGCTGCTCGCCGGCCGAGCTGATGAACCGCTGGATCGTGCCGCTGGACCGGCGCATGGACCACCTGGCTTTGCATACCGGCCACAAGTTCATGGTGCCCTTCGACGTGGTGGTGGTGTTCTCGTCCAACTTCGGGCCGGAGCAGATGGGCGACGGCGCTTTCCTGCGCAGGCTGGGCTACAAGATCGAGATCAGCGCGCAGACCGAGCCGGAATACGAGCGCATCTTCCGCCAGGCCTGCGAACGGCATGGCGTGCCCTACTCCCATGAGGCCTTCCAGTACCTGCTGCGAGAGCGCCATGGGCGTGACGGCAAGCCGCTGCTGGCCTGCTACCCGCGCGACCTTGTGTCACAGGTGCGCGACCTGGCGCGCTACGAAGGCCGGCAGCCGGAACTGAACCCGCAGGTGCTGGACTGGGCCTGGAACAACTATTTCGCCGAGCGCTGAGGCCGGCATGAAACGCACGGAAGTTGAACGCAACCGCGGCTGCAGCAGGCAAGGCCTGCAGGCCCGATCAGGGGAAATGAGATGAGAAACACACGCGCATTGATGATGATGGCCATTGCGGTCGTGCTGGCCTTCGCGGCCGTGATCGTGGCGGCGCGCTGGATAGGCGCGCAGACGCAGGGCAACTCCGGCAAGGTCGCGGTGGCGCTGGTGGATATCGGTCTTGGCGCGCGCATCAATCCCGAGATGGTGCGCATGGTGGACTGGCCCACCGGCGCGATGCCGCCGGGCGCCTTCACAGACCCGAAGGAACTGGATTCCCGCGTGGCGCGCAGCAGCATGCAGCGTGGCGAGCCCATCATGGAAAGCAAGCTGGCGCCGCCTGGCACCAAGGGCGGCCTGTCGGCCGTGGTGGCCGAAGGCAAGCGGGCCATCACCGTGCGCGTGAACGACGTGGTGGGCGTGGCCGGCTTCGCCCTGCCGGGCAATTACGTCGACATCCTGGTCAATACCCAGGAAGAAGGCGCGAAGAACCCGAATCGGGATTCCACCATTTCCAAGATCGTGCTGGAACGCATCCTGGTGCTGGCCATTGCACAGGAGTCCAACCGCGACGACACCAAGCCCAAGGTGGTGAATGCGGTGACGCTGGAAGTCTCGCCCGAGCAGGCCGAGCGGCTGGACCTGGCGCGCAGCGTGGGCAGCCTGTCGCTGGTGCTGCGCAACCAGATCGACCCCGACCCTGTCAACACCGGCGGTGCGACCAAGGCCACCCTGTTCAATGTGCAGGCGCCCGCGGCGCCGGCGCCGAAATCCGAGCCCGCACCCAGGCCGCGGCCCGTGATCAAGCAGGTGGCCGCGCCCAGGCCGCCGGCCGACCAGGTTGAAATCATCAAGGGCCTGTCGCGCACCACGCAGCAGTTTTGAAGCACAAGCCATTTCAAGAACAAGAAAGCAAGGGAGAGTATCGATGACCAGATCCTGGACCGAGGTAAGGCCGGCCGTGCTGCGCGTGGCGCTGGCGGTGGCCGGCGCAGTGGCCGCCCTTGCGGCGCACGGCCAGGCGGCCGTGGAATACGGCACCGTGGGCACCCGCACCGCGCCCGTGAAAGCCGCGGCGCCACAGCCGGCTGCGGCAAAGCCGGTTGCCCAACCGGGCAAGCCGGGCAACGCCGCTGCCGCGCAGCCAGCAGCGGCAACTGCCGCAGCCGCGCCCGCGCCGCAGCAGCCGCGCATCCAGCAGCCGCGGATGCCTGCCACCGGCAATGTCGACATGGCGCCGCAGGTCTTCCTGGCCGAAGGCAAGTCCACGCTGATGCGCCTGCCCTATCCGGCATCAAGGCTGTCGGTGGGCGACGCCTCCGTGGCCGACGTCATCCTGCTCAACCCCAGCGAGCTCTACATGCTGGGCAAGTCCGTCGGCTCGACCAACCTGATGCTGTGGAACAAGAACAATGACGCCACCATCATCGACATCGCGGTCAGCCTCGACACCACTGCCCTGCAGTCGCGCATCAACCTGCTGATGCCCGAGGAAAAGGACATCAAGATCATCACCGCGGCCGATACCCTGATCCTTTCCGGCACTGTATCCGACGTGGGCAAGGCCGAGCAGGCAATGGCGCTGGCCAATGCCTATGTGCAGCGCAGCGCCAAGGGCGCGCAGGCGGGCGGCCAGGCAGGCGCTGGGGATCAGGCTGCTGCGGCGCCTGGAGGCCAGTCAGGCACCGCGCCCAAGGTGGTCAACATGATGGGCATCGCCGCGCCGCAGCAGGTGATGCTGGAAGTGAAGGTGGCGGAGGTGTCCAAGACGCTGGTCGACCAGCTCGGCGCCAGCATAGGCGGCAGCAAGACCCGCGGCAGCTGGACCTATACCCTGCTGTCCAACCTGCTGACCGGCAGCCCCAGCGTAGTGGACGGCTTCAACAACAAGAACGGCAACTTCGCCACGTTGGACGCGCAGAAGCGCGACGGCCTGGTGAAGGTGCTGGCCGAACCGACCGTGATGGCCATCAGCGGCCAGGAAGCCAGCTTCCTGGCTGGCGGCAAGATCTTCATCCCGGTCAGCCAGACCAACAACAACGGCACGCCCACCATCACGCTGGAGGAAAAGGAATTCGGCGTGGCGGTGAAGTTCACGCCTACAGTGCTGGCTGGGGGCCGCATCAACCTGAAGGTCGCGCCCGAGGTGTCGGACCTGAACCGCGAAGGCGTGGGCATCACCGCCACCGGCGTCAACACCACCGCCATCCTGCCTTCCTTCACCACCCGTCGCGCCACTACCGTGGTGCAGCTGTTCGACGGCCAGAGCTTCGCCATCGGCGGCCTGATCAAGAACAACGTGACGGCCAACATCAAGGCGCTGCCGGTACTGGGCGAGGTGCCGGTGCTGGGGCCGCTGTTCAGCAGCAACGACTTCCAGACTGACAAGACCGAACTGGTGTTCATCGTTACGCCGCGCCTGGTCAAGCCGCTGTCGGGCGACTATCCGCTGCCAACTGACGCCTTTGTCGAACCGACCCGTGCCGAGTTCTTCTTGGGCGGGAAGATGGAAGGCAGCCGGCCGCCGCAGCCCGCCCGACCTGGCAATCCGGCCGCCGGCTTTGAAGTGAAATAGGAGAACGAGCATGAAGAACCTGACCACCCGCCTGGCGCTCGCCGGCGCCCTGGCCCTGCTGGCCACCGGCTGCGCACAGCGCGCGCCCTACCTGGAAAGCCAGATGGGCCAGTCGCTGACCATGCTCAGGGCGCAGCAGACCATCAATCCGGAAGCGTCGAACAATACCGACCCGGTGGCCGGCATGGATGCGAAGTCCGCGCAGGTTGCACGCGAGCGCTACGAGCAGTCGTTCCGCACGCCGGTGACCCCGCCACCGCGCAATGCCTTCACGATAGGAATCAGCAGCGGGCGCTGATGCCCGCTGCGCCTGCCCTATGGAGACGCTGTAATGCAAAGGCCTTCATTTTATCGAACCCGGCAAGGCGGCGCGGTGGCCATCATCGTCGCGCTGTTGATTGCGGTGCTGATCGGCTTCGGCGGACTGGCGTTGGATTCCGGCCAGCTCTTCGTGTCCAAGACCGAGCTGCAGAACGCCGCCGACGCCTGCGCCCTGTCGGCCTCCGCCGCGCTCACCGGCGCCAGCGCCAACCAGCTCACCATTGCGGAAAACTACGGCAAGACCGCTGGACAGGCCAATCGTGTCGGCTTCCAGAAGAACGCAGTGCAGGTTGCCAATACCGATGTCACTTTCAGCCAGACGCTCAACGGCACCTACTATCCCAAGAATTCGGTAGCGGCGACCGACGTGCTCAAGATGAAATTCGCCAAATGCACGCTGGCGCGCACGGGCATCAAGACCTGGTTCATCCAGGTGCTGAACCTGCTTCCCAACATCAAGATCGGCGATCAGGCCGTGGCGTCCATGGGCGCGGCCACATTGCAGCCGTCGCAGACCAGTTGCGCGCTGCCGGTTGCCGTCTGCCAGGGCGCCAGCGCTTTCATGAAAGGCCAATGGATAGAGGGCGCGGTCGGCGCGAAGGACAGCCTGACCGGCGACTTCAAATGGATCAACTACATCAAGGCCAACAGCGCCAAGGACATCAAGGACATCCTGACCGGCGCCGGCGTGTGCAACGTGCCCGCTACGGGCGAGCAAGTTGGCGCGCCGGGTGGCAAGGGCAGCGAGGCCGCCGCCTGGAATACCCGCTTCGGCATCTATACCGGCGGCTACAAGGATCCAACGGATGGCATCCCGGATGAAACCGGCTATGCCTACACCGAGTTCTCCTGGCCCGCCAAGTTCAATGCCTATGCCGGCACCAGCCCGTCGGGCTACCCGAACTTCAAGAGCGCGCGTTCCAGCTATGCGGCCTACCAGGGCGACGGCAACCTTGCCGGCCAGAGCGGGCTGAAGACCAATGGCACCGCCATCAACTCGGCAACCCACAAGGCATCCGGCTCGGACCGGCGCCTCGGCATCGTGCCGGTGGTGGACTGCTCGGAATTCGACGGTGGATCGCACCAGGCCGCCATCAAAAGCTTCGCCTGCGTGTTGATGCTGCATCCGCTGGAACAGGGTGCGGGCAGCGCCACCACCCGGATGTTCCTGGAATACCTGGGTCAATCCAATGACCCGAGCAGCCCGTGCGCTTCCATCGGCCTGCCGGGCACGTCGACCAGCGTCGGCCCGCTGGTGCCGGTGCTGGTTCAATAGGCGGCCAATCATGAACAGAAACCTGAAACGGCAGCGAGGCGTGGCGGCAGTCGAATTCGGCATCCTGCTGATTCCCCTGCTCATGATCGCCTTCGGCACCACCGAGTTCGGCCGTGCAATCTACCAATACAACACGCTGGCCAAGGCCACCCGGGATGCGACGCGCTTCCTGTCCCGGCATGACTCCACCGCGGCCGATTACCCCGTGGACGAAGCCAGATGCCTCGTGGTCTATGGCAAGGACTGCAACGGGAGTACCGCGGTGCCGCTGGTGCCGGGCCTGACCACCGACATGGTGAGAATCTGCGACCGCAGCAATGCCGCGAACTGCCCGGGTGAATCGTTTTCCGCGGTGGACACCGGCAGCGGCGTGATCAACCTGGTGAAGGTGAAGATCTCGGGTTATCAGTTCACCTCGCTGGTGCCCTTCGTCACGGGGTTCACCACCATCACCTTCGGCGATATCGGCACCACCATGAGGCAAGTGCTATGAAGCCGCATGCCCACATGAAGCCAGCGGCTCGCACCCGCCAGCGCGGCGCGGCCGCGGTCGAGTTCGCGCTTGTCTGCCTGGTGTTCCTTACCCTGTTGATCGGCATCATGGAGATGGGCCGGCTGCTCTTTTACTGGAACGCAGCCGCCGAGGCGACGCGCTGGGGCGCGCGCCTGGCGGTGGTCTGCGACTTCAACGACAGCATCATCAAGGACAAGATGCAGGTAGTGCTGCCCATCCTGAAGGCCACGGACATTTCCGTCAGCTACGAGCCGTCCAGCTGCGCCAGCGACGCGGCCACCGCGCGCGCCAGTTGCCAGAGCGTCACGGTGGAAATCAAGCCTACGGTCGTCGTGAAGACCTTCATCCCGACCCTGGCAATGTCGCTGACCATGCCGCCATTCGTGACCACGCTGCCACGGGAAAGCATGGACAGCGTCACTAACACCAACCCGGTATGCAACTGAGAAAGCAAACAGCCGCCTGCCGGCTGCAACAGGTAACAAGCAACAGGAGCCATTGTGAAAATCGCCGTCGTATCACCCAATGACAGGCTGGTCATGGACATCGTCCGGCGGCTGCGCGAGCGCAGCCCATCGGACGAGGTCGAGGCCATTGCCGGTCTTCCCCACGTGCTGGCGGCAGGCGCGGGAGCAAGCACGCCCGACGTCCTGGTGCTGGACGCGCCCTCGCTGGGGGAGGGCGACCTCGACCAGCTGGAACGCCTGAGCCATGTGCATCCGCGCCTGGCCTTCATCATGCTGTCGCAGCAGACCTCGCCCGAATTCCTGATGCGCGCCATGCGCGCCGGCGTGCGCGAGGTGCTGCCGCTGCCGCTGGATGGCGACGCATTGGCGGCCGCGGTGCGCCGCATCGAGGAAAAGCGCGGCAGCCAGGCGCAAACCCATGGCAAGGTGCTGGCCTTCATCTCCTGCAAGGGCGGCAGCGGCGCCACCTTCCTGGCCACCAACCTGGCCTATGCGCTGGCCACGCTGAAGAACAAGCGGGTGGCCCTGATCGACCTGAACCTGCAGTTCGGCGACGCCTCGCTGTTCGTGTCGGACCAGAAGCCCGGCGCCACCATCGCCGACATCTCGCAGCAGATACACCGGCTGGACGCCTCCTTCCTGCAGGCCAGCATGCTCAACGTCACGCCCAACTTCAGCGTGCTGGCCGCGCCGGAAGACCCGGCGCATGCCAATGACGTCAAGCCCGAGCATGTGGACCAGCTGATCAAGCTGGTGCGCCGCCATTACGACTTCGTGATCCTGGACCTCGGGCGCAGCCTCGATGCGGTCAGCATCCATGCGCTGGACCATGCCGACACCATCTTCCCCGTGCTGCAGACCACCCTGCCCTATATCCGCGACGGCAAGCGGCTGCTGGGCGTGTTCCGCTCGCTGGACTACCGCAAGGACAAGGTGCAGCTGATCGTGAACCGCCATGAAAAGAACGGCGACATCAAGCTGCGCGACGTGGAGACGGCCTTCAGCGCCACCGACATACGGACCATACCCAACCACTACGACGCCGCCGCCGCCTCGGTGAACCAGGGCGTGCCGGTGCTGAAGCTGGCCAAGTCAAGCCCGATATCCAAGGCATTGGCGGAATTCGCGGAGGCGCTCTGCCCCGAGGAAGCGAGCGCCTCATCCGGCTGGCTCTCGCGCGTGCTCAAGCGCGCCTGACGCACGGTACACCATCGAATAGCGACGAAAGGACCACTGCACCATGAACGCGGAAAACATGTCACTCAGGGACCGCCTGCGCAGCACCCCGGTCAACGGCAACGCCGCTGTCGTTTCTACGCGCACCAGCAACATCGAGAACCGGGCCTACCAGGAACTTAAGAACCATATCTACCAGGTGCTGATGGACCGCATCGACCTGGAAAGCCTGCAGCGGCTGTCGCAGGACCAGATCCGCCGCGAGCTGCAGGCGCTGGTGGAGCGGCTGCTGGAAGAGGAATCCGCCGTCCTCAATGACATCGAGCGCAAGACCCTGGTGCGCGACATCCAGAATGAAATGCTGGGATTCGGGCCGCTGGAGGAACTGCTAGCCGACCCGACTGTGTCCGACATCCTGGTCAACAGCCACAAGCAGGTGTATGTGGAGCGGCGCGGCCGGCTGGAGCTGACCGACGTGGTGTTCTTCGACGACGCCCACCTGCTGAAGATCATCGACAAGATCGTCTCGCGCGTGGGCCGCCGCATCGACGAGTCCAGCCCCATGGTGGATGCCCGCCTGCCTGACGGCTCGCGGGTCAATGCCATCATCCCGCCGCTGGCCATCGACGGACCCTGCATGTCGATTCGCCGCTTCTCCGCGGTGCCGCTGAAGATGGACGACCTGATCGGCCACCGCAGCCTGACCGCGGAAATGGGGGAGATCCTGCAGGGCCTGGGCAAGGCCAAGATCAACATCGTCATTTCCGGCGGCACCGGCAGCGGCAAGACCACCATGCTCAACGTGCTGTCGGGCTATATCAGCCATTCCGAGCGCATCGTCACCATTGAGGACGCGGCCGAGCTGCAGCTGCAGCAGCCGCACGTGGTGCGGCTGGAAACCCGGCCAGCCAACATCGAGGGCAAGGGCGAGGTCTCGCAGCGGGCGCTGGTGAAGAATGCGCTGCGGATGCGGCCAGACCGCATCATCCTCGGCGAGGTGCGCGGCGGCGAGGCGCTGGACATGCTGCAGGCGATGAACACCGGCCATGAAGGCTCGATGGCCACCATCCACGCCAATACGCCGCGCGATGCGCTGACCCGGCTGGAGAACATGGTCAGCATGGCCGCCGCCAGCCTGCCCACCAAGGCGGTGCGGCAGCAGATCAGCTCGGCGGTCGGCGTGGTGGTGCAGATCGGCCGCCTGACCGATGGCAAGCGCAAGGTGCTGTCGATACTGGAGATCACCGGCATGGAAGGCGACATCATCACCACCCAGGAGATCTTCACCTTCAAGCAGACCGGCACCGACCAGAACGGCGCCATCATCGGCCACTTCAGCGCCACCGGCATACGGCCACGCTTCCTGGAACGGCTGCGCGCCTTCGGCATCGCGGTGCCGGACACGCTGTTCGACCCGACCCGCCAGTACCACTGAGCCCGGCGCCATGGATACCCTCTACTACCTGTTCGGCACGCTGATCTTCATCGCGGTGGTGCTGTTCATCGAAGGCGCCTACCTGACTTGGAATTCCAGCAAGGGACCGGAGGCCAACCGCATCGCGCGCCGGCTGCGCATTCTCTCGGCCGGTGCGCACGGCGAAGGCGGCGACGTGTCCATCGTCAAGGACAGGCTGCTCAGCAACAGCCCGGCCATGCAGCGCCTGCTGCTGGGGCTGCCGCGCGTGCATGCCGTTGACCGGCTGCTGCAGCAGTCGGGCGTGTCGTGGAACGTGGCTACCCTGCTCGGCATCAGCCTGGCGCTGTTCCTGGTGACCGTCTTCGTGATGGGCCTGTTCGCCATTCCGGTGCTGATCAAGCTGGCGGGCGCGGCCGCGCTGGCTGCCCTGCCTTACCTGCATGTGGTCCGCGCCCGCGACAAGCGCCTTACCCGCTTCGACCAGCAGCTGCCCGATGCGCTGGACCTGATGGGCCGCGCGCTGCGCGCCGGCCATGCCTTTCCGACCGCGCTGAAGATGGTGGCCGATGAAGCCAGCGAGCCGCTGGCCAGCGAATTCGCAGTCGTGTTCGACGAAGTGAACTTCGGCATTGCGATGCAGGACGCGCTGATGAACCTGGCGACCCGGGTGCCCAGCACCGACCTGCGCTATTTCGTGATCGCGGTGCTGATACAGCGCGAAACCGGCGGCAACCTGTCCGAGCTGCTGTCCAACATCAGCAAGATCATCCGCGACCGCATCAAGCTGCTGGGCCAGATCCGGGTGCTGTCGGCCGAGGGCAAGATGTCGGCCTGGGTGCTGGGCCTGCTCCCCTTCGGCGCGGCGGCGATGATACAGCTGACCAATCCGCAGTTCCTTGAAGTGCTCTACACCGACCCCGGTGGCCGCAAGATGGTTGCTTTTGCATTGACGATGATGGCAGTCGGCGTGATTGCGATGCGCAAGATCATCAAGATCAGGGTGTGACATGGATCAGCCCACATTATCAGGAGTAACCACGCCATGAGCACCCTGCACCTTGTTTTCCTCGCCTTGGTCTTCCTTGGCGTGATGGGCGCCGCCATGCTGGCCATGCGCCTGTTCGCCGGCGACCCGGTGCGCGACCGGCTCGACGCGGTGATCGGCCCGGTTTCCCCCGCGCCGGGCAGCACAGAGAACGAATGGCTGGCCCGCATCGTCAAGCTGACCGGCCCGTTGGCCAAGCTCTCGGTGCCGGATGAGGGTTGGGAAAACTCGGCCCTGCGCACCCGCTTCATGAATGCCGGCCTGCGCAGCCCGTCGGCGCCCGCGATCTTCTTTGGCGCCAAGACGCTGCTGGCCCTGTCACTGCCCTCGGTACTGTTCATCGCGCTGAGCACGTCGGGCTCCAGCTACGGCACCAATGCCCTGCTGTTCTGGCTGCTGCTCGCCGCTGGCCTGGGCTACTACCTGCCCAACATCATCCTGCGCAACCTGATCTCCCGCCGCCAGCGGGAAATCTTCGAGACCTTCCCCGATGCACTGGACCTGATGACGGTGTGCGTGGAGGCAGGCCTGGGCATGGATGCCGCACTGGCACGGGTGGCCACCGAGATCAGCCTGAAAAGCGAAGTGCTGGCCGAGGAACTGCAACTGGTGACGCTGGAACTGCGCGCCGGCAGCGGCAAGGAAAAAGCGCTGCGCAACCTGGCCCTGCGCACCGGCGTGGACGACGTGGATGCGCTTGTGGCGATGCTGATCCAGGCCGAGCGCTTCGGCACCAGCGTGGCCGACTCGCTGCGGGTGCAGTCCGAGATGCTGCGCACCAAGCGCCGCCAGCGCGCCGAGGAGCAGGCGGCCAAGATCGCGCTGAAGCTGCTGTTCCCGCTGATCTTCTTCATCTTCCCATCGCTGCTGGTAGTGCTGATGGGACCTGCATTCATCCAGATCTACCGCGTGCTTCTGCCCACTATGGGCGGCGGCCAATAATCACAACAAAAGGGGAAATCATGCCAACACCCAGCCCTATCCTGGCCGCCGTTGCATCACTCTGCCTGCTGCAGGCCTGCGCCACCGCACCAGCGCCCACCGAGCCGCGCGCGATGAAGATGGAACCGCTGCTGCAGGTGCGCGGTTCCGGGGAACAGACCGCCGCCACCTATTATCAGCTCGGCAAATTCCATCAGTCACGCGGCAACAAGGCGGGGGCGCGGACCGCCTATCAGCAGTCGATCGGACTGGACCGGCGCCAGGTCGAGGCGCGCAATGCGCTGGCTGTGCTCAGTTCCGAAGACGGCAAGCTCGACGAGGCGCTGTCCATGCTGGAGCAGCTGACGCGCGACTATCCGCGCATGGCCTATCTGCATAACAACCTGGCCTATGTGCGTCTGCTGCGCGGCGAGCCGGATGCCGCCATTCCTTCTCTGGAAAGGGCGCTGGCGCTGGAGCCGGGCAATGCCCGCGCCCTGAACAACCTGGGCCTGGTGCAAACCGCCTTGGTGGAAAAGCGCGACCGCCTGACGGCTGCGCTGGGCCTGGCCGATGTGATCGTGGAAAAAGTCGCCGGGGCCAATGACACCTCCGGCAAGCCGGCCGAGGAAGCCGCCGCTGCCGCACTGGCCGCAGCCAGGCAGGCGACCTCGCTGGTGGCGCCCGCATCCGCGCCGGTAGTGGCCAAGCCGGCCATGCCTGAAATGCTGTCGCCAACATCCCGCATGGAAGTCGTGCAGCTGCTGCCCAATGTGATCGAGCTGCGGCAGCGCCAGCCGGCGCAGCCGGTGGTGGCCGAGCGGCGCGAGGAAAAGACGCAAAAGGCGGCTGTGGTGGAGAGCAAGTCGCTGACCGCGACGCCGCCGCAGCCGCGCGCCTTCCGCTTCGACGTTGCCAACGGCAACGGCGTGCCCGGCATGGCCCTGAAGATGCGCGACGCGCTGGCACGGCGCGGCATCCACGCAGTGCGCGTCACCAACAAGCGGCCGTTCAACACCCAGAGCACCGAGATCCAGTACCTCGCCGGCTTCGAGAAGGAAGCCGAGCGGGTCAGGACTGCGATGGCATCCCACGTGACGATGAAGCCGGTCTCCGTCATTGCCGGCACGCAGGACGTGCGACTGGTGCTGGGCCGGGACGCGGCGGGCCATGTGGCGCTGATGGGGGAAGCGCCGCTGCTGGCCTATAGCGACAGCCGCAAGTGAGCGGCAACAAATCAGAGAAACGGGCCGCCATGCCGGTCCGGCATTCATAACACCAGGGGGATTTATGTTCGGGAAGTCAGGATGGTCAAGAAAAGCCGATCTCGTTGTGATCGGCGCGGCAGTGGCAGTGCTAGCGGGCTGCGGCGGCGGAGGTGGCAGCGACGGCTGCAACAGCCTTCCCGGCCGCAGTTCGAACCTGCCCACCTGCAGCACCGGCACGGGTACGGGCACCGGGACGCAGGCAGCTACGACTGCAGCCGCGGCTACCGTCACCCTTTCCATGGCCAGCAGCACCGGCAGCACGACCAAGGCCGTATCGCCAGACCAGCCGGCCACCCTGCAGGCAGCGGTAAAAACCAGCACCGGCGCAGCTGTGCCCAATGCCGTCGTAACCTTTACCACCAATGACAAGACGGGCGTGTTCATCCCCTCCTCCGGCACCGCGATGACCGATGCCAGCGGCGTGGCTCGCGTGAGCCTGCCGGCAGGCACCCAGGCCGGCGCATTCACCGTGACGGCAAGCACCACGGTCGATGGCAAAGCCTACCTAGGCACGACCAATTACAACGTCACCTTCCCGACACTGACGTTCAGCAATCTCGCCATTGCGCCGGCCACACTGTCGGCTGGGGGTACAGCTAGCCTTGCGGTCACGGTGCTTAATGGCAGCACGGCGTTCACGCCGGCGCAGTCGGTCAGCTTCACCTCGCCCTGCGTGGCGGCCGGCAAGGCCACCATCAGCTCGCCGGTCACCACCGTCAATGGCGTGGCCAGCACCTCCTACACTGACAAAGGATGCGGCGGCAGCGACGTGATCACCGCGTCCACCACGCTGTCTGGCTCGACCATCACCAAAACTGGCACGGTCAATGTGCAGCCTGCCACTGCCGGACAGCTGACCTTCGTTTCAGCGCTTCCGCAAAACATCGCGTTGAAGGGCACGGGCGGCGCCGGACGCCAGGAGACGTCGACCGTAACCTTCAAGGTGCTCGACAGGAACAGCAACCCGGTCTCGGGCCAGGTTGTCAGCTTCAGCCTGAACACGACTGTGGGCGGCCTGACATTGAGCCCGGCCTCGGCCACGACTGGTGCGGACGGCACGGTAAGCACCGTGGTGGCGGCCGGCACGGTCAATACGCCGGTGCGTGTGACCGCGACCCTGGGCACTATTTCCACGCTGTCCGACCAGCTCGTCGTCTCCACGGGCGTGCCTGACCAGAACAGCTTTTCGCTCAGCACCAAGATCTTCAACGTCGAGGGCATGAACCATGATGGCTGCCCGGCGCCGGTAGGTTCGAACGTGGCAGTGCGGCTGGCTGACCATTTCAACAACCCGGCGCCGGATGGCACCGCGGTCAGCTTCACGGCCGAAGGCGGCACCGTCGATGCATCCTGTCTGACAGGGCTGACGGAAACCACGCTGACCGATGGCACCGTGATCAGGCAGAAAGGCGTGCCGGGCGAATGCAGCGTGCGCTTCTGCGCCGCCCAGCCGCGCCCCGCCGATGGACGCATCACCATCCTTGCCTATGCGCTGGGCGAGGAGGACTTCACCGACTTCAACGGCAATAACCTGGTGGACGCCAATGAGTTCGATGCTGCAAAGCAGGACTTGGGCGATCCCTTCCGTAACGATCGGGCAATCAGCGGGGCCAATGCGAATGGCATCGATGACATCTGGTCCAGCGGCAACGCGACATGGGTGCCCGGCGAAACCTATATTGATTCGAATGCCGACACCGTTTGGAGTCGGACCGGGGACGGACAATATAACGGCGTGCTGAAATCGCCCTCCAGTGTCAATACGACGGGTCTCAACACGATCCACGTCCGTGGCTCGCTGGTGCAAGTGCTGTCGGGCAGCGAGGCAGCGATCACGCCGCTGGATGGCAACTTGCTTCCGCTCAGCCAGTGCCAGAACGGCGTGGCTTTTGCCAATGCAGCCCAGGCATTCCGCTTCGCGGTGAGGGATACCAATCCAACGATCTTCGCGCCCAATACCTTGTCCGGCAATATCTTGCCCGCCGGGACCAAGATCGAATTCACGGTATCCAACGGCAAGCTTCTGAGCGAAGGGAGCTTCATTGTTCCCAACACCGCCGAGCCGAGTTCAGCCGTATGGACCTACGCCGTGCTGCTGCAGAGCGATGCTACGCAAACCGATGCCACAACCGGCTATGTCTGCAGCAACCAGGTAAGCAGCGGCCTGCTTACAGTGAAGGTGACGACGCCGCTGGGTCTGATTACTACCCGGTCGTTCTCGGTTACCGACTGAGTCATTCGATGATGCTGCTGACAGGCCGGCTTTGCGCCGGCCTGTCAGCATCTGCAGGGAAGCAATTTGTTTTTGCTATCGCCAGTCACACCAACTCGCTTTACCTGTACTCCCCTCCCTCAATACGAAATCGTCCCCGCCACGCTCAGCGCCCCCTGATGCGTCGCCATATCTTCCGATCCCTCCAGCCGCCCCGTGCCCCTTGCGCCCTCGAAACGGCCGGTGCCGCCGGTGATGCTGTAGGTGACATCCCTGGTCTGGAGCAGCGTGCCGCCCGCCGGAATGAAGCTGCCGGTGTAGGTGGCGGTCAGCTTGTCGCCATTGGCGGCAACCATCACAGTGATGGAGCTATGGAGGATGGCAGGTCCCATGTTATTCATGCTTTTCACATGTGTATGCACCCTGCTTCTCCACAAGTTAACATAGGAGACAGTAGCTTTCGCACAGCGCGACTTCTTACACCGCCGCGTTTTCGTCTATGCTTTACCAGCATTCCAACCATTCGTCACAGCGGTCGCGCTGGATGCTACTTTGCCATGCGATTGACGGCCATACGGGCGTATATTGCTTTTGCGGTAAGGATTGCCGAAATAAAATTACGAGAAGCGGCGCTGCTTGAATGCAAAGTTCGATTACTGACGCATTTCGCTCGATAATTCAATCCGTGCTTCGCCCACGCGGATCACTTCACCTCCGGGTGCATTGTTGCCGCTCACGAGAATAAAGGAAATGGGGTCGGTGACTCCATGGTGGCCATTACACTGCCGATGATGTTGTGCACCGCATTGTGCGGCACATCTTCAAACAGCACCTCGAATGCATTGGGCAGACTGCGCTGCATGTTAATTACAGTATTGCCGAACGGTGCCAGTGTCAGCGCATGAATGACATCGGTTTTCTGCCGGGCCACATAGAACGGGTTGAAGAGCGAGGTATTAGTCAATTCCGCTGGCAGTTCCGGATTGGCGTAATAGTCCCAATACGGCAGCACCAGCGCTTTGTTGCCCGAGACGGCGCGCAACTGCTGCTCGAGCTAATACAGATACCCGCGGTGCCAAGCCAAGAAGTAGGCATTGCCATGCGGGCAGAAACTGATATGAACATTGTTCCAGTAACGACAGCTACGCTTGTCGGCTGCATTGGTGTTCTCCCGCATGCGGGCGATGCCGTCTACTAACGAAGCATACTGGCGTGTGGTGCGGAAGGTATTCCATTCCAGGCGCTGCATCGGGCCCGTTTGCGCCAGGAGCTTTTAACTAGGAAGCGCCGTCGCAATCAGCGCCGATGCACCTTTGAGAAAATTGCGATGCGTTAAAGGCTTCGTGAGCATATAGGCTCCGTAGGGGCGCAAAAGTCTATGGATGGGAGGCTGCTGCTCCTCCCTTGAGAAAGCTCAATATCGTCGGGAAACACCTAATTTGCTCAGTTGTCGCTGAATCCTATCGGGCAGTACAAATACTCGATCTCTTCAGTAAAGGGTACGTAATGACCTATGGTGAGGATTTCGCTCATCCTGCAGGCAAATCAGCGGGCCTTCCCTTTTGTCGGTTTTGAGCTTTTGTTTAAGAAAGCTGACCAGCAATGATCCGCTCGGGTTTTTTGGACCATTTCCAGCGTTAGTTTTCGGCAGAAACACCCTACGAAGCCCGTCAGACTTATGCCATGCAAAACGCAGCCGAGTTGCAAAACCGCGTCCAGACAATGCAAGCCGGTGCACCGTTGAGCCGTTTTAACGGGAAGATCGAATGTATTACCGTAACCAACTTGAAACACCAAACCTGACACACGTGATACAGGCTGATCCTTACACAACGATACACCATACCCGCCTGCTCAAAAACGACTCACGACAAAAACAACATAGTGTTTATTGCTTTGCAATAATAATTACACCACACGCAATAAAGGCTAAACCTAGGAAATAGCCTATTGAAACTTTCTCACCAAAAAAAATAAGGGATAGTACTGGTGTAAAAATGAATGCTAGAGCAACAAAAGGATATGCGGTAGAAAGAGGCACAAACTTCAATAGCCATACCCAAAGAATAGTTAAAGAAAAGTACAAAGCTATTCCAGCTATAAAATATACGTTCACATATGCAAGCAATGGCGACGTTGAAACATCACGCTGGACAGACTGCGAAGCAAACTTAAACAGAATCTGGCCACACGCCATTCCCAATGAGTAAATAACCAAAACCAGAATAAGGCGAACACTCATATTTCAAAGCTTTCTGTGGGAACTTAAATTGGTAAAACCGCTTAACCACAGCATCCCATTAAATTCCCACCTCTCTGTTATGAACCGATTTTTTCACACCTTCTTCAGTCTTTATATATGGACTCTGAATTGCAATATGGCGACTAAGCTGAGTTATCAAATTTAAATGCTGTCTTATTTTCATATGAAGGTTAATAAGAACCCCAATAGAAAAAATAATCCATGTATAGAATAACAGGTCTGATCCACGGCCGATCCCGACCGCATTCGCTATACGCGTAGCCATGTCAGGAAACCAAACAAAGTAAAGCCCCGCAGCAACCACAAAATAAAGAGGATACTTTATCAATCGGGACACACGCGGCTGGGTTGCAATATACAACCAAGCAGCACTTATAGCTAAGGTCAAGATAATCTGGGCAATCATTTGATCAACCTTCCTGCAAATAAATCAATAACTATATTAATAGCATTAGAAGCCCTTTGGCCTTTAGCAACGGAATATTCTGTATAGCGTACAGTGTTGCCAATTTCTGCATATTTCAGCCGGTGTGCCGATATTTGTTCAAGAATTTCTGAAGCATGAGCCATGCGGTTCTGATACAGACGAATTTTCTGCGCCCCTTTTCGTGTGAATAACCGGAGTCCATTATGGGAATCGGTCAGGTTCAAACCGGTGGTCAATCTTGTGAAGATCACAGCGGCACGCAAAAGCGCACGACGTCCTAAAGATATGCCTACGGCGTTTCCCATGAAGCGGCTTCCAAGAACTACATCCAGATTGCTGGACCTAATCATGTGCAGCATCGATAGGACATCCTCGATCCTGTGCTGCCCGTCTGCGTCAAATGTCGCGATGTACTGTGCGCCCTGCTGCAATGCGAATTCAATGCCGGTTTGAAGGGCTGCGCCCTGGCCCAGATTAATGGGATGCTTCAGCACTATCGCCCCCGCCTTACTTGCTCGTCCTAGCCCGTCATCCGTGGACTCGCCTCCCGTATCCGTGGATCCATCGTCAACGATTACCAGATTCGGAAATACCGTAAGAATCTCCTGTGCAACCGCAACAATGACACTACCCTCGTTGTAGGCGGGAACGACTATCCACACCGTGTCTAAAACGTTCTTTTCCAACTATTCCTCCTCTTTAATTATTTCAATCATCAATGAGCTGATTGTTTATATCCATTACCAATTTCCGCTTATTGAAGCCGTGACTGCTTAGCGCTTCGAGCCAGTTATCTAGAAAACAGTTTTCCGTGAATAAAAATTGACAGCTAAATCACGAATTACCGAGGTCTGTACAGATCACACGCATTGACGAATGCCAATGTATTTAGCAGTTTGGTAAAGTTGCACACCCGGGGAGCAGAATTCACACGTCATTTGATGCCACCGCTCCAGAATGAATTCATGGCAACAAGAAGGCCCGAAACTACAAGTATTGAAACCGATAACGGAAATAGGGTTTTAACATAAGGGAACCGGGCTTTTAACCAAGGAGAACAGGGGAGAATGGCAAACCCGAGAAGCGGCAGAAATGGTGTGAAGTAACGCCCCTGCGTGCCTTGAATATAGTCAGCTCCCAACGGAGTTGCGGAAAGATAGAGCGCGGTTTCAATCAGTGCCGTCAGGCCGATGACGATTAGAAGCCACCACAGGCGCCGCCCGCGCGCGTATCTTGGCATGGATGCGCTGGAATCGATCGCCGCAAGCAGAATCACGGCAACCGCCAGCAGATAGACCGGAATCGGAAGCAGGATTGTGTTCCAGCCGAACCGCCCTATGATGCCGACAATATAGACGGGCAGGCGTTCAGCAAAGCTGGACAGGAGAACATACAGAAACTGAAATGGCGCAGCGACTATTAGTGCAAGTTGTGCGCCAGGCTTGGCAACCACCTCGCGCAACATGGTTTTTCTCGATATTACTGTGGTTTCGATTTCCCCGCTATGGCCGCCATAAATCGTCCATGCAAAAAAGAGGACGCAACCAGCGATGATTGAACTAACAAGAACGATATTCCGTTTCGAGAAACGATCTCTTTTGATGGCCAGTCCAGCGATCGCGAGCGGCAGATAAACGCCTTTGGCCAGCGCAAGTGAAATGATGACAGCAGGCAGGCTGAACATCTCCCACGCTCTCATGGAATAGTTTAAGACTGCGCGCATTGAAAGTGCGATTGTCATAAAGCCCAAGCCTATTATGGTCGCGTCCGGCGAGAGTGAGCCCATCTGGAACAACGTCATTGGCATTGCGGCTACAGCGAGCATGATTGCCTTTCCCGCAGGCAGACAATTAATCGCTGCAACGATCAATAGGATCCCAGCCAACGCATTTGCAATGCGCCCCAAATATAAAAGCGCAATTGGCGGCAAGTCAAATTGCCTTCCAATGAAGATTCCGGCTGCCTGCGGAATATACATGGTTGGCGAGTACGGCGCGGCGTTTGTGAATTTTACAAAGGCCCGCTCTTCATGTTGATCGTACTGCTGCAGTGAGGCTATTACATCCGAGATCTTATAGTTGAACCTATCGCTTTCCGACGGAAGCGGAAACTTTTTTTCAGATAACTCAGCGATGGAAACTGGAAGAGGATACCCGAGGCCACCCGGCCCGGGAATGCTTACCATGTGACCAATAGAAATCTGGTAGGCTTTAAAAAAGTGGTATGGCTCGTCAGGCGATTGAAAAGGCGGCGTTGCGAAACAAAAAAGAAAAGAAACCGCAACAAGCAGCCATTTGATAAATGAAAAACCGCTGATTCGTGCCTCTTCCACGAATATGGCACTTTTCTCACCTTCAAGCGGCATTGGAACACGCATATCCATGAAAAGATGGTCTTTCAAGGTAAAAGTGGATTACAAATCTTTATTTCAACCGAACCAGTCATGCGCGAGGAAAATACAAACGCATTTTCCGGGATCCGAAGCCGGCCCTGACTAGGCAACAGGCCTACGATCCATTTTTGGCGGCGCTTCGACTATCCGCAGTCATGCATAAAAGGGAAAAAGCAATACGGTGAACACTAGGACAATAAAGGCCAAGACGACCCAGGCAGGAATACGTTTTGGTTGAATTTCTTCATCTAGATACGGCAGGACCACTCGACCCGGCTCATTATTTTTCTTCATTGTTCTCCCTTGTTTCCAGATTAGGTTTTTAGCCAGTCAATATTTACTCAGATAATGCTATTGCCTAAATACAATAATTTTCGTACTTACAAAATTAACCGCCATGCCGCCGATCGATCCAACCGCAACACTGATGACAGGTAAAAATACGCTGGGCGGCAGCGCAGCGATGGTTGCGATGAAGAGCAGGTAATTCACGAGCCCTCCTCCCAACACAGCCAGCAGATAGCGCCACCACTCACGCCAAGCCGACAAGCCAGAGTCATCAGCGAAAGCAAAGTTTCGATTGATTTGCCAAGTTGCAAACGTGGCGCAAAGGAAGGAAGCAACACGGCCCACGTAGTAGCCCAAGTCTAAGCCGAGGACAAGGTAAAGGATGCCTACGTCGACCAGGAAGCCAATGCCGCCTGCGATGCCGAAGCGCCAGAATTGCCTTCTGGTTTGCGCGTTCAACACGATTTACCTTTGCGTCTTGACCTCTCAAGCGGCCATGACTGCGGGCCAAGCACCCGTTTCATATTTTTGTATCGTGAGTACCCGCAATAGCGAGGGATAGGGGCGCTGTGAAGCCTGAGCCAGCAAAAGCGTCCGATTCCGGGGTAGAAGAAGCCGCCTCGCTCTTTGCTAGAGGCGCCTGTACTGCGAGGTAAGCAAGACGCTTGAGTTCACGGCGTCCATGGGTAACGGTGTCAAGGATAAATCCGCATGTAAGACTTAGAAATCCCAACAGCATGATGCTAGCTGACAGCAGCGCGGTCGGAAGGCGGGGCACCAGCCCGGTTTGGAGATAAGTCTCGATAACCGGCGCAGCGAGGGCCAGGGATGTCAGCCCGAGCACGCCGAAAATAATGCTAAAGAATTGCAGCGGCCGCTCGTTCTTGAACAGTTTCAGGATCATATGCAAGATTTTGACCCCGTCACGGTATGTCGATAGCTTGCTGATCGAGCCTTCTGGCCGTGCCCCATACGGCGTATCGACTTCCGCAATCGGCATACGCAGTTCCAAGGCATGTACCGTCAATTCAGTCTCAATTTCAAACCCACGCGATAGGGAGGGAAAAGATTTGACGTAGCGCCTCGAAAAAACGCGGTAACCAGAAAGAATATCGGAAAACCGATTTCCAAACAGTTGGGCCACGGCCCCGGTGAACAATGCATTTCCAAAGCGATGTCCCCTACGGTACGACGCGATGTTTTCATCGACGCGGCAGCCAACCACCATGTCGAGTTGCTCATCGATCAGTTTGCTGATCATTGCTGGCGCGCTCGCTACGTCATAAGTCACGTCTCCATCGCACAGCACGTAGATGTCGGCGTCAATGTCGGCAAACATGCGTCGCACCACATTACCCTTGCCCTGCAGCGGCTCCCGGCGCACGATTGCCCCTGCCCCCTTAGCCACTTCGATCGTCCTGTCTCTCGAATTATTGTCATAAACATAGATCTCCGCATCAGGCAGCGTAGCTCGAAAGTCTTTAACGACCGTACCGATGGCTGCTTCTTCGTTATAGCAGGGAAGAATAACTGCCACTCGCAGTTTGAGAAAGTGCATTGGAAGTGTGTTTTTATAGGAACTATCGGAATGGCTACGCGTGGTCGCATCCATGTTTAGCTTTTCAGAGTTGGGTTTTTATAACGTTAGAAACCTTGGCGGGAATACCGAGCTGCCGGACGGCATTGAGGTCGGGCTGGGTGGCTACGCTAGATTCGTAAACCTCCGTTGTCCCTGACCGGCCGCCATGGGGAAAGACCCCTACGCGCTTAAAGGACGATTCAGGCAACTGCAATGCTTCAATCAACTGCCTGCTATGCGGATATGCCGGCTCGTTTCCGGCGCGAACGATTATGACGTTGTGTATTCCAAGCCGCTTCATTTCTGCCAACAGCGACCGGGAGTCCGTGAACCGCGGTGTGTATTGAGTACCCATGAAGTTTGTATCGGCGAACAGCTTAGAACCCCGGATTGCGTAATGCTGCAGTTTAGGGTCTTGCAACGCCATCTCAACCATGAATGCGCCTTCTGCATTACTTAGCCCATCGATCAGACAGAGATTGTGAGGAAGGCCGGTAGCCAGAACAGGTAAAACCTTGGCTACCTGATAGTCAGGCTTGGCAGCGCGCGTTGCAAGATGCTTCATGCCAGGTACGAACATGAGGACAACCAGAAAAAGTGACGCTATAACACTCATACCTGAGAAACGGCAATCCATCAGGCTGGTATAGATGTGGCGCAGGCCGATTACCGCAAGGACGACCATGGCCGGAAGTGCCGGTGCCATATAGCGGGATACGATATCCACAGGGATCAGACACTGCAGGGTAAGCGTGGCAAGTACCAAACTTATACAAGCGCTGATGATCGACCAGCGAGTGGGGTTGTGACGACGTTGACGATATTCCATAAATACCGCGCTCAGTGCAAGCAGTAGTCCAAGCACGGTCATATTGTCGACCAGATGTCCGACTGCCGCACTAAAAGCGGTTAGTGCGTATTCAAGACCGGCTTGGTAGTTAAAACCATCCGCTGCGATTCCGGCGGTTAGCCAGTACCAGGGCAAAACAATCAATCCGGCTACGAGTGCAGCGCCATAGATGTGCGGAAGCGCTAGCAAGCGCCAATTATGGGTAAGCAGTAGGTGATAAGCCGGAACGAAGACCAGTAACCAGCCATTGCCTTTGGTAAGGACGGCAAATACACAAAATCCGACGAACAGAAGGGCACGCCACCATGCAGGCTTCAGCGTATAAGCAACCCATGCCATGGTGGCTGCGATACAGACTGCTGCCAGTACTTGGTCCAGCATAAAATATGCTTGACCTTCTGTGACTAGAGGCATCAACGCATAAAGAGTGGCCCCTAGTAATGCCGCGCGGCGATTCAATACATTGCCTAGGGTGACCGCGACAGCCGCAACGGGCAGCGAAGAAAAGCAAAGGTTGATCAGGAAAGCAATTTTTACGGCGGCTGGCAGTACTAAAAACAACAAGCCAACTATGCCGTAATACGCTGGCGGCCAGTGGCCTATGGATATTTTAGGGTAATGAATATAGAAATCAGTAGCAAATGCGAGCGGATTGACGCCGACATGGCCTTTGAGATAGATACTAATGAAGTAACTATTCAGGAAATGGGCAGACTCGTCGGCGCCTGAAAAGCCGCTCGAATATGCCCCGGTCGAAATCACTACCAGAACACCGACAAGCAAGCCGATAAAAAAACCACCCAGCCCAAGGCTAAGAAAGCGGCTCCTGACGAAATTATTCAGGGCTTCACTAGCCTTCCCCCTCCCCGCGCAAAAGATAGTCATTTTAAAGCACCAGAGGTCTGCTTGAATCTGACTGCGCTGCCCCTCTCGAGCCGACAGGAAGACTTGGCATTCAGCTTACCGAATGACTCACAATAAGACTTAAAAACCGCAAAATAGTCAGTCTGAGAACGCTCAATCAAGCGACGCATAATAGGACAGTCTTTATCTACACACGCTGCAATAGCAGAGAGGTATAGCCTGCAATGAAGCTTCCCTGAAGCGGCAGACAGCACCATATAGGACCAAAGATTATGCATAGCAGGCAGCTGAATACACGTTGATACTGTTGGGTTATGTTTCCTTATTGAAATTATAGCGACATTAGCAAAACTATCGTGAAATAGAAAGCTAAATATTTATTTCTGTTGGCTTAGAGACGCACAATGTGCAAATGTATAAGATTTCTAAAGATATAAAGCCTGCTGAACTATTGTTCCTGCCATGCGCATTCGCGTGCGGTTGCCTGTCGTCGAACTGTGCGGCAGCGGCAAGCTGCATAGGCAAGGTGTGTACTTGGGCGTAGTACGTAATATCCTAGGGTGGAAGTGGTCACTGCAGCAGATATCTGCTACCCGCAAACGGTTCTTTTTTCATCAATGCAATGGAGGACGTGTCAGGTTTTCTGTGTGCCAGATCGGCGTGTCCTACAGAACTATTTTTATCGCCGTCTATGATAAGCATTGTCTAAGAGGTGTGCTTCAAAGCGATGTGGTGGTTATGCGTTAGCGATGAAGGACGGCAGATCGCCGGCGATGTTCCATGGGAAAAGGTCGTTGATGCGGTTAATTGGATGCTCGGCTATATTGCTGCGACCAGCATCACGGACGAAGGGGTCCACGCGCCGCACCCAATTATTGCCGAGATGAGCGAATACACGCGATGCGCGACGCCGGGCTCGGCAGCCGACGAACTGCTGCTTCGGGCTCGCCAATTGGTCGATCCGACAATGAGTTAATTCCGTTGCGAGTGTGCTTAATCGCACTTATTACATATTTTCATACTTATTACATATTTCGAAACGCGTGCTTCTTTTCCATTTTTGTCTTTTCCTACAGCTTTGCGAGCAAGCCTGCCGTTGCAATACGCATCCCAGTTTAAAATAAACGGTTCAAAATCTATTTTTCGTGCGTACTGTATTGAGGCGTCACCAAGAGGATCTACCTGAATTCCATTGGATGACACCGCAAAAACCTTAAAGTCTCGCCGAAATAACTTTCGCAGCAGTCCAGTTCCTGATCGTCATGCCTGTTTTTAGTTGAGAGCACAGGTCCGGCCATAGCCGCGACATTTCCATATTTTCTCTTGTTGTCGATGTTTTTGAGTTGAAAAAATAGAAATATCATAACTACAGCCTCCTTGGGAGAATGCAGAACATTTTCTAAATTGCATCAAATTGACATACCTCTGACAAGGAGTGCGGAACTGGCGCGATATGCGAAGGCGGTGGTGGGAGTAACGATTCGCCTCTAAAATAGGACACACAATGCCGCACTCGTTCCTCCAGAAAGAAGTGGACGACATCACCGCATCGATCCCGCTCGTGCTGGGGTTCGGTCGCAGCGAAAACGCAGTGGTGCAATGAACTACCAGCGTCGGGCAGTGAATCTAGCTGCCAATTAAGCTAACGGAAAAGATTGCATTTTGGAACTTATTCATGTCCAATGCTACTCTCAACGTAAATTCTCGAGCGCCAAGTGAATTCATTAGAAAGCTCTACAAAAAACAAAAATATCCCGTATTTGGACGGCGGGGCTTGGCCATTATTCTTGTGCTGCTTTGCCACTTCGGCAATCGGGAATATAAATGGATCGGTGAGTTTGGCGTTATGCTTTTTTTTGCCCTATCAGGGTATCTAATGAGCCATCTACTTTTCATTAAAGAAGTTTCGCTCAAAGATTTTTTCGCTCGCCGCATTAGCCGAATAGTGCCAACATTCTGGCTCTATATTGCTGTGGCATTGATCTATTCTTACTTCTTTCAGCCGAAGATTTACAAAGTGCCTCTTTCAGAGGTCATCTCCTCGATGCTGTTCATGCGGACTTATTTCCCAAGCACTATAGACTTGTGGTGGGAATGGTGGCCTATCGGCCACTTTTGGTCTTTGAATGTCGAAGAACACAGCTACATTTTCCTCGCCATGGTCGCGTTCTTCTGCCGAAGAAATAAGCCGTTTTTGAAAATTGTATTAGTCGCGAGCACGATTACCGTGTTTGTCATAGGCGTTTATTACGGTGCAATCAGTCCGCCGAGCGGCAAGGCTCATTGGTTCGTGCGGTCGGAATGCGCTTCGCTGGGTTTGCTGGCGGCCGCAACGCTTCGAATACTCAGAGAGACCTCTTCTATCGCCTGGCTCAAGCGTACACCCTCATCATTTCCTATCCTCACCTTTGTTATCGCAATGGCCTGCTTCAGTCCATATATGCACAGCGGCGTCGATAAGCTCATTGCACCCTTATTCGTGGCGGCAACCGTAGTTTATCTGGATCAATTGCCGGCATTGGTCCGCACCGCTCTTTCGCATCCGGTAATACGCTGGTTTGGTCTTAGTTCTTTTTCGCTTTATATTTGGCAGCAACCGTTTTTTGTCGCTTCTCAGCAAAATGTGATGCCAGGCGCTATCGCCGGTTGCTTCGCACTAATAGTCGGAACCGCGTCGTTTTATCTTTTCGAAGATCCTGTGCGGCGATTTTTAAATCGCAAATGGAGTAATCCGGGTCGTGCGTGTTTTGGAACGCTACTACCTGTACAACCAAAAAAATAAAGATTCTATGGCTAACTTCAATTCCATTCAGTAGAGCGCTAATTGTAACGCCTCCTCATTTGCCCCTCATACTCAATCCGATGGATACGTTATGGGGTCAAGGCAAGGATGCTGCGCCAACAAACAATACGCATCGATCGATGAATAAGCAGCCCGTTTCATTCATCATCTGGCTGGCCTGACGGATGCTAAAGCGATGCAGACCTCCGGAGTCCACTCTCAACATTTCTGGCTCAGACAGGCACTTTTCGTTCATTTGCTTAGCCGTGCCTGCAATGTCGTGCTCGGCTGCCCTGCATCTGCCCTCAAAAAAATTTACGCTGACTGACTTGCAGCGCGCCAGCGGAGCCGTATTAGGAACCCGACTCGATAAAGGCGCTTTTCGCCGCCTCATTAAAGATGAGCCCTCGTTGCGTTTGCTACCCAGAGAATTTTTTCGTGACCCCCAACGATCAGGGCAGCTTTTCGAGGCCGCGCCTGATTTCCGGTTTGGAGCGCTTAAGTCAGATTCAGGTTCAGCCGCCGCATGAGATTGACGAGGTTTTCCCGCCGTTCGCCAGTAGCAAGCGACTCGGTTTCAAGCACATTGAACCGCCCGGAAGGAAGTCTTTGGCCAAACAGCATCAGACACCGGGCAGCATCGTAACGGCGTGAGCTATAGCCAGTCCCTTGTGCTGCTGACTGCTGCAGATAAGCAGCCTGCGCCCATGCCCTTGTGCGCGGATAGTCCTCGGGCGACTACCAATCAGGTCTATGTGCAAGATCGACGTTTTCGGCAAATAGGGCGTGCGAAAGCTGACGAATTTCGTTGGGACGCAAGAACTTTATGTTCGCCGGGCCGGATGCGGGCGAACATCGTGCGGCTGCCATGTATAGCTTGATCGGATCGTCCAAACTCAACGGCCTCGATCCCGAAGCCTACTCGCGCCAGATGCTGTCGTAGATTGCCGAGGATCCGGTGAACTGGATTGAGGAACTGCTGCGATGAAATTTGCCTAGCGGCGTACCAATGCCGCTGTTGAAACCGCGGCCGCTCCAACATAAGTCCCCACTTAAAATAAGTGGGGACTTGTTCTCCGTCGACTGCTTCCAAACAGCATGCCGAAATCACGCTGAGCAAGATGCCTTGATCGGACGCTTACCTCGGCCAGCCGTATCAGTGACTTGCTCCCGTATCGCTGGACGCCAGCCTAACTCTTCCTGCTACCCCGAGAGGTCTCATCAAGACAGGATGACCGACGCTTACCTTCATCGCAAAGCAAAAAACTTTTCTAAGTCATATTCGACTCGTGCAACAGGCATTCTTTTTCTTCTCATCGGGCACTTATAAATAATAAGAGCCCGCTACGGGCGGGCTCTCTTGTGCTTCGGATTGCAGAAACTTATTTTTTCTTGGTGTTGCGACGGGAAGCAGCAAAGCCAAGCAAACCCAAACCAAGAAGTGCCACACTGGCCGGTTCAGGTACGGCGTTGCCAAAGATAACGTCTAGCGAGCCATTGATTATCTGAGTACCCGTTGGAGCGAAATTATTCAGCTGACCCGATTGAAAGGCGAATTCATAGAATGGGTTCGGTTCGATGAAGTACTGGCTGCCTGCTTCCGTCAAAACGATTGTCGAAGCTGCGCCGAAGCTGCCGCAATTAATACCTGCGCCGCCACTTGTGCCACCAGTGCAGGTAGTCAAGCTTGTATCAAGCGTCCCTTCTCCGGAGATTGGAACACCTGTTGCGATCAGCAGATCAGGGCCATTGGCCGCACTAGAAGGGTTTAAATAGATTGACAGTGAGCCACCAGGCGTAAAGCTGAATGTTGTTTTAGCGCCGGAAGTGCTATACGTTCCCAAGCCGGTGTATAGGGCATACAAGCCGTACTGGTTGACTTGACCAGCGCTGCCAAGACCAAGTTGTGAGCCGACTGCTTGTGTGCCATCCGTACCAACAAACTGGCCTGCATCCCAACGGAGAGAGACGTTAAAAGTGCCTGCAGACGCACTGGTTGGCTTGAAAGTAATTTCCTCAACATAGTTACCAGTGATTTTGTCAGCGGTAAGCACATTAGCATTTGCACCAGGAACGAAGCCTTCGTTGACGGTGAAATCCGGGAAGACCGTTGCAGCTGCGGCTAAAGAACTAAAGCCCATGCTCGCAGTAACAGCACATGCCAGCAGGGTTTTGCAAAACAGGTTTTTCATCAATCACTCCCTTTTGTTAGGTTCTCCTTTATTGCATAGCAGAAAACATGCCATAAATAAATAAATTCAATAAATCAATAACTTACCCTCTTACTCAATGTAAGAATTTATTTTCTGTAAAGAAACCCGACAGTTTAGGTGCTGATCTGTCGCCGTCAATGTAAGGAACTCGCGGAAGAAAGGCTTTGCCAGTTTTTAGCCAATACGCAAGAACAGCCCAACCCCACACACAGCGCTTATGCTTAACCCGAAATAGGACCAAATCATTTCCTAGCGTATGAACGCAAGTGGCGGATGTTGAATTTGACACTCAAGGGTAAAAAAGGAACAGCATAGCCTGTTGTTAAATAGGCTATGGGAAGCCCTCTCTCGATCTCCTGCACCTGCTTTCCAAGTAAGAATGAGCAGAAGTAGCTGTCTGGCGAGGCGTGCAAAATTATCTATTGCCGTCATTATTGTGTGGTCAATAGGCGATAAAAAAGGCGTTCTTTGAAATCGACGTTTTTGAATCCACTGACAACCACTGCTCCCGGTTCTTATGGTCGATAGTCCCCAAAGTACCCATTTGTGCAACAAAAGGGTAATGAAACAGGCGATTTATGCAACAAAACTCACAGCGCGACAACTGCCGCCCAGCTTCCAAGGCGAAGAAAAATGAGTTTAAGTATTTGATTTTTAAATGTATTTTTTGAAGGTAAAAATTTTCGAGCTGGAAGCAGGAAATCGAGTCGTAACGTGAAAATTCGGGGCGACAACCTCAAAAAAATAGAATATTTTCAACCAGATACGCTTTAACCCTTTGAATAAAAATTGTTTTTTCAAGCATTCAAAGCGAGATAGTTACGACAACCACAGAATTTTAGGGCTGTTTACCGACAACTAGATTACAAAACGTAAAATCATGGCTATTCCGCTTCAAAATGAACACGTAGTAAGAGACAAGATATAGCCGCAATGAAAGGTAATTGGCCGGTGATGAATATGACCAACTACTGTAATACGAGGCTTTGTTCAACCATGCCGTCTGATTGCCTTCCCCTGGATGCACACCGTGAATTGCCTACACGCCAAAGGTCCGTAGTTCAAACACTTCCGCATACGGCATTAGGCCACCCGCATCCGTAGCGGCCCGCCGGTTCACCTCCAGCACCCGCTGGTCGAAACCCTGCCCCCTGGTCTTCAGGTTGCGCTCCTGCTGAGAACGATGAAAGCGCAGCAGCTGCGCTTTCCATGCGGCTTCCTCTTCGCCGAAATAGGCATACAGGTCTGGACGCATGGAGACGGTTTTAGCATCGAGATTCAGGGCGGCATGGAGGCGCAGCCCGTCCGCGGTGGCAATGGCATGGAATGTTTCATACGTGCGTCGGTGAGTGCGATTGCTGTCGTTGCCATGTGGCAGAAAGACGAGGTCAGGAGTTCGCGCGTGCAAATAGGTCCGCATTGATTCATTGCCCTCCTGTTCGTTTGCCCGCGCATCATCGCCTTCCCAAAGGCGCATAAATGTCAGGCGCTCCATCGGCAAGCCAAAGAATCGGCAGCTTGCGCGCTGCTCCGCTTCACGCAGTGCGCCCTTCTCTGCCGCACCGTGTGCGCCCTGCCAGCCATCTTCGACGCCGTTCGCGCCGGAGGTCAGGACTGCCAGGTGAATGTCATGCCCCTGCCGATACAGGTGCCGCAGCGTGACACCGATTGCATCGAAATCGTCTGGATGCGGCGCCAGCACGACAATGCTGGACCTCGCCGGCAGCGAGAAGTCAGGCAGCAGCAATGGGCGGTGTTGTGGGAAGGGATTGATTGGATGATCGTTCATGGGTTCGTGGCAGAGTCAGATCGTAGGTGGCAAACCGAAAGAGTCGCTAGTTCCGGGAGGGACATTTTCTCAGCCATGGCAGATCGTGAAAACGATTCGCCGCAAGCGGTATGGCTTACAGGTTTTACCTCTACTCGCCAGCCTCACGCATAGAATTCCTGAAACCTGTTCCTCGCCAAATTAGCCCGGCAGCAACAAAGGCTTGCCTACTGATTTACTGCCCACTCTTTTGCCTTCCAAAAGGAAACTCACCTGTCAGCTCGGCATGGCGCAAGCTTTCCACCAGCCCGCTGCGCAAAAATTGGCAATCAGCGTTACATTGCTATCCATGCACCACGTATCCGGCAGACCAGCCCGATCACCATCAACAGGCTGGCAACGATCCCGCAAAGAGGACCGCTGCTGTCGCAGGAACCGTTTCCCCCCTTCGGCTTTCAAACAGTGACCAAGGTCCGCCGGCTGCATGGCGGCGCCTCAAGCAAATCGGACCACCATGACCTTTCTGCTACCGGAAATGCTGTGGCTGCTGGCTTTACTGCCCGCAGTCGCCCTTGCCTATGTGCTGCTGCTGCGCCG
>Ga0308160_10001442_pt1 | contig 33337 bp, 29 predicted proteins | sample PhyFR1_FD_201036 | JGI IMG/M metagenome (GOLD analysis project Ga0308160, IMG submission 201036) | Phyllosphere microbial communities from UC Gill Tract Community Farm, Albany, California, United States - DLSLF.R1 | ecosystem: Host-associated > Plants > Phyllosphere > Unclassified | place: USA... | reverse complement strand
GCCATCATCTTGTCCTTCGCCGGCAGGTTCAGCCACAGCTGGAAGCCTTCCATCAGGCCTTCGTTCTGCTCGGGCATCTCGGAGTGGATCACGCCACGTCCGGCCGTCATCCACTGCACGCCGCCGTCGGTGACCAGGCCTTCGTTACCGGCGCTGTCGCGGTGGCGCATGCGCCCGGCCAGCATGTAGGTAACGGTCTCGAAGCCGCGGTGCGGATGCTCCGGAAAGCCGGCGATGTAGTCGCCCGCCTTGTCGCTGCCGAAGGCATCGAGCATCAGGAAGGGGTCGAGGCGGCGCTGCAGGGTGTTGGTGAGGACGCGGTTGATCTTCACGCCCGCGCCGTCCATCACGTACTGGCCGGCGATCACGCGCTCGACGCCACGCGCCTTCGTCACGCCCTGGGTTTGTATCGTTGCAGTCATCATCTTCTCCTTGCAAAAGCGCCGCCTGGGCGGCCGGGGTACTACCTGGATCGATTAAGCCAGTGCCGCTGCGACGGTGGCGTCGGCTTCGGCCTGGCCCTTGGCCGCGGCTTCCGGACCCATCGCCTGGCCGGCCGAGTAGACGAAGGTCTGGTCGCTCATGCCCAGGAAGTTCAGCAGCATGCGCACGAACGGCACCTGCGGGTCCGCATCCGCCGGGTAGACGCCGCCGCGGGCGGTGGCGATGAACACTTTCTTACCCTTCAGCAGGCCTTCCGGACCGTTCTCGGTATAGCGGAAGGTCACGCCGGCGCGGGCGATGGCGTCGAACCAGCTTTTGAGCTGCACCGGGATGCCGAAGTTGTACATCGGCGCGCCGATGATGACCACGTCGGCGGCCTGCACCTGGGCGATCAGGGCGTCGTCCAGGGCCACGCGGGCGCTCTGTTCGGCAGTACGCTGCTCAGCCGGGGTGAAGAGGGCGCCCAGGGCCTGCTCGTCGAGCTGCGGGTGCGGCTGGCGTGCCAGGTCGCGGGTGACAACGGTGGCGGCCGGGTTGGCGGCAACCAGTTTGCTCACGATGCTGTTGGCAACGCGGTTCGATTCCGATTGTTCGCCGCGCAGGCTGGAGGTGATTTGCAGGATGTTCATGGTGTCTTCCTTCGTTCTTGGGTTGGAGTGGCGATGGGTCTACTTTAACCATTCCAAAAACAATCCGGAAGCCGCTAGAATGGATAACATTATTCAGCCAGTGGAACAATGCCATGGAAGTCGAACCGAATGACCTGCTGCTGTTTGCCCGCATCGTCGAGGCCGGCAGTTTCAGCCAGGCCGCCGCACGCGTGAACCTGCCGAAGTCCACCGTCTCGCGCCGCATCTCGCTGCTGGAGGCGCGTCTCGGCGAGCGCCTGCTGCAGCGGACCACGCGCAAGCTCGTCGTCACCGAGTTCGGCGCCAGCCTGCTCGAACATGCGCGCAAGGTGGCCGAGGAAGCGGAAGCCGCCGGCGCCCTGGCCCAGCACCGCCAGGCCGCGCCCAGCGGCCGCCTGCGCATTTCGCTGCCGGCCGATTTCGCCAATCTCGGCATGAGCGCCATGATCGGCCGCTTCCTGGAGCGCTACCCGGCCGTCAACGTGGAACTCGACCTGTCGCCGCGCCGGGTCGACCTGGTGGCCGAGAACTTCGACATCGCGATCCGCATGGGCGACCTGCCCGACGATGCCTCGCTGAACGCGCGCCGCGTGACCCTGCAGCGCTTCGGCCTGTACGCCTCGCCCTGCTACACGGCGCTGCGCGGCCTGCCCGAGCATCCGGACGATCTGCTCGGGCACGATTTATTGTGTTTATTGAGCCGCAGCGGCGGCGCCCAGCGCTGGACCCTCACGCGCGGCAAGGTGAAGTGGGAGCGCGAGCTGCCGGCGCGCCTGACCGCGAACTCTCCCGACCTGCTGGCGCGCATCGCCTGCAGCGGCGCCGGCATTGCCGCCAGCTCGGAACTGTTCGCCCAGCCGCTGGTGCGCAAGGGCGAACTGGTGCGCGTGCTGCCGGAGTGGGACTTGCCGGCCGCCACCGGCTGGGCCGTGTTCCCGGGGCGGCGCCTGATGCCGGCCAAGACCCGCGCCTTTCTCGACATGATGGACGAGATGTTCTGCAGCGAAGCGGGGAAGGGTGACTGAGGGCGGATGAGCCGCGTGCTAGGATGGACGGTCCTTCACTCATCCTCCACGCAACAGTGCGGCACCGACTCTTCCTTTTCGATCTCGACGACACCCTGCTCGACTTCCGGGCATCCGAACAACTCTCCTTCACGCGCACGATGGCCGCCCTCGGCCACGTCGAGCCGCTCGACCCGGTCTTCCAGCACTACCAGGCCATCAACCTGGTGCTGTGGCGCAGTTTCGAAACCGGTGCGGTGAGCAAGGACTTCCTGAAGGTCGAGCGCTTCCGCCAGACCTTCGCCATGACCGGCCTCGCGCTCGACCCCGATGCGGCCAGCCGGCTCTATCTGGAGGCCTTGCCCGAGACCGTGGTCCTGGTCGAAGGCGCGCTGGAAGTCTGCGCGGCCTTGAGCAGGCACGGCGAAATCGGCATCGTCACCAACGGCGTCGAACACATCCAGCAGCGCCGCATCGCCAGCTCCGGCCTCGGCCCCTTCATCTCCTTCGTCGCGACCTCGGAAGCCTGCGGCTACGCCAAGCCGGACGTGCGCATCTTCGATTACGCTGCTGGCATGGCCAGCGCCTTCGTGCCGGATGCGACCATCATCGTCGGCGACCGGCTCGATGCCGACATCCTCGGCGCGAATCGTTTCGGCATCGACAGCTGCTGGTTCAATCCCGCTGCGCTGGCGAACGGTTCGGAAGCGCGCCCCACCTTCGAGATCGCGCGCCTGCACGACCTGATTCCTGCGCTGGCGCAATAAAACCCGCTTGCGCGGACTGGATGCTCTGCATATACTGCGTATACGTTTCGTATATGGAGAAGAATATGGGTATCGTGAACATCGACGACGAGCTGCACGACCAGGTGCGCAAGGCCACGGTCGTGTCCTGCCGCTCGATCAATGCGCAGGCGGCGTTCTGGATCAAGGTCGGCATGCTGTGCGAAATGAATCCTTCGCTCAGCTTCAACGAGATCGTTGCGCGCGAGCTGAAGGCGGCCGGCGTGGTGCCGCAACCGGTGAAGGTGGCGGCGATATGACCAAACGGCCCGAGGAAATCGAACTGATGGCCGAATCGGGCCGCCTGCTGGCCAGCGTCTTCGCCCATCTCGACAAGCTGCAGTTGATTGGCATGTCGACGATGGCGGTGAACGACCTGGTCGAGCGCCTGATCGTCGACGACCTGCAATCGCGCCCGGCCAGCAAGGGCCAGTACGGCTACGCCTACGCCCTGAATTCCTCGCGCAACCAGGTGGTCTGCCACGGCGTGCCGTCGCCGAACGAGCTGCTGCAAAACGGCGACATCGTGAACTTCGACATCACGCTGGAAAAGAACGGCTACATCGCCGACTCCAGCAAGACTTACCTGGTGGGCGAGGTCGCGCCGCTGGCGAAACGGCTGGTGCAGGTGACCTACGAGGCGATGTGGAAGGGCATCAAGGCGGTGCGCCCAGGGGCACGCCTGGGCGACGTCGGCCACGCCATCGAGCGCCATGCGCGGAGGAACGGCTACGCGGTGGTGCGCGAATACTGCGGCCACGGCATCGGCCGCGAGATGCACGAGCCGCCCCAGGTGCTCCACTTCGGCAAGCCGCAGACCGGGCTGGTGCTGCAGGAGGGCATGGTGTTCACCATCGAGCCGATGCTGAACCAGGGGCGGCGCTCGGTGGTCACCGAAGACGACGGCTGGACCGTGGTGACGCGCGACGGGCAGCTGTCGGCGCAGTTCGAGCACACGGTGGCCGTCACACGCAATGGCGTGCGGGTGCTGACCTTGCGGGCCGACGAGCGCACCCCGCATTGAGCGAGCCTGGGTAGAACCGCCCATTCGTTGCCATGACGCGTGGGGTGGACCGGGCCACGAAAGGCGGCTTTGCGGTCCACGCGGCGATCATTTGCAGCGAGATCATTCGGCACGACATCGGAGCGGCTACCTATCGACGCGTGGACGGCAAAGCCGTCCACCCTACTGACGGCATTCGGTCGGATAGACCCTAGCGCGCCGGATCGTTCAGCTTGTCCAGCGTGATCGTGCGTCCATCCTCGATCACCTCGCCGTTGCGCAGCAGGACCTGCGACACGCCGCCCGTCTTCGGCAGTTCCAGCGCGATGGTGTCGCCGCGCTGGCGGTAGCGGCCCTGCGCGGCGCAGGTGCCGAACAAGGGCGTGTTGCTGACGCGGTCGGCGTCGACGAGCAGGAAGAAGAACAGGGTGTCGCAGCTGTTGCCGCGCCCGCCGCTGCTGGCCATCAGGATGGCTTCGCGTCCGTTCGACTGGTTGAAGCTGCGCACCGGGAATTGCCACTGCGCGTCTTCGCCTTTGAACAGCGGCGTGCCGCTGACAGTCATCCGGTAGCTGCCGTCGGCGCCCTTGGTGCGCTTGAGTATGCCGGCACTCGTGTTCAGCGCGGCGGACAGGGAGACGGCATCGCTGTTGAACCTGCCGCCCTCGAGCCGCGTGCCTGGCGTTGCCGGCAGCATGTCGTCGAAATCTTCGTAGGCCGTGCTGTCGGTAGCGGTGCTGCGCTCGTCGGCCATATGGGCGGGAACCAGGATGGCGGACGCGAGCGCGAAAACGAACACGGCCAGCACGATGCCCACGCCCCAGCGCGACCAGTTTTTCTGGACCCGGTTGAAGTGATCGAGGTTCTGCCAGCCGCCGGCGCGCCATGCCATCTCGCGGCCCTTGAAGCCGAGCCAGATCGCCACCAGGAAGCCGACGTAGGGAATCAGGGCGAGCATGCCGATCCAGGTGCGGTTGCCGATCGCCCAGATCCAGTTGAGCAAAAAGGCGCCCCAGCTCCAGCCCTTCACGCCGTCGGGCATTTCCTCGTCCATCTGGCCCGGGCGCCACATCGGCTGGCCGCCGGCCTTCTCGAGCGACACAGTGGGCTGGGCTGCGGCGAGCGGCGTGCCGCACTGGCTGCAAAAGGCGCTGCCTGCGGCCGCCTGCGCGCCGCACGAAGTACAAAACATGTGCATTCCTGATGAAGATGGTCGGTGTGAGCGCTCGATTGTAGGGGATGTTGGCGCGAGGAAAACTATCGAATCCTCACCACGGGTCGATTTTCGCCCTATGGCCGTGCGGATCGCCGCGCGGCGCGGCACTTCATCTATACTGCCGCTCGAGGCCGCATTACGCCGGCAAACCATGGAGACAAGCAATGCTGAATCACGTCATGATCGGTTCGAACGACATCGAACGCTCGAAACGCTTTTACGATGCGGTGCTGGGCACCCTCGGCGCCGGCGAAGCCATCCGCAACGTCGCATCCTCGGGCCATACCCGGCTGTTCTACCGTCACGAGGGCAACAGCTTCGGCATCAGCGAACCGATCAATGGTGAAGCGGCGACGCCCGCGAACGGCGCCACCATCGGCTTCAAGTGCCACTCGCCGGAGCAGGTGCAGCAGTTCCACGATGCCGCGGTCGCCCAGGGTGGCGTCTCGATCGAAGACCCGCCAGGCCTGCGCGAGAGCAACATGGGTTCGCTCTACCTGGCCTATGTGCGCGATCCGGACGGCAACAAGCTGTGCGCGATCTACCGTCCGAAATAAGCGAGGCCTTCTCATGCACGGCGAAGCCCTGTCCCAGCGCATCCGCGCGCTGATCCGCTCATTGCCGCGCACCGGCATCACGCTCAGCGAGCTGGTGCACCGCGTCGGCAACGACGGCCTGCTGATCCTGACCGCGCTGCTGACGCTTGTCTTCCTGATTCCGATTTCGATCCCGGGTGTGAGCACGGTGTTCGGCGCGGCGATCCTGCTGATCGGCGTGGCGCGCCTGCTGGGGCGCGAACTGTGGATTCCGCCCCGCATTGCGCACCGGACCATCGGCACGCGCAAGCTGCGCCCGGTGCTGCGCAAGGCGCTCCCGCTGCTGCACAAGCTGGAACGCGTGAGCCGCCCGAACCGCATCGAATGGCTGGTGGCGAATGGCCCGGTGCAGCGCATGAACGATGCGTCGCTGATCCTGGGCGCGGTGCTGTTGATGATGCCGTTCGGGCTGATCCCGTTCAGCAATACCTTCCCGGCGGTGGCGCTGCTGTTCTTTGCCATCGGGCTGCTGCAGCGGGATGGCGTATGCGTACTGCTGGGCTATGTCAGCAATGTGGCGACGATCGTGTATTTCGCGTTGCTGATTGGGGGCGGTGGGCTGGCGGCGCGTGAGGTGTTCGGGCGCTTGACGGCCTGAGACGGTGGCGCGGCGCGGGGATGGTGGGTTCGAGAACCCACCCTACGTTTCCAGCGCGGCGTTGCGGTGGCGGGTGCGTGAATCACCGTATATTGCCGCCAACGCAGGTAGGGTGGGTTCTCGAACCCACCACTCACCACATCAAACCGGGCGATTGCCCATCAATTCGCCCAGGCGCACCGAACGCTCCGGCGCCCAGTCCTTGTTGAAGCTGATCGTCTTTTCCTTGAACAGCATCACCACGGTCGAGCCGAGCAGGAAGCGGCCCATCTCTTCGCCTTTCTTCAGCACCACCGGCTCGCTGTCGTAGGACCAGTCGCAGATGCGCGCCATGCGCGGCGGGTTCACGACGCCATGCCACGACGTCGCCATGCTGCCGACGATGGTCGCGCCGACCAGCACCATGACGAAGGTGCCGAACTGCTCCGACTCGAACACACACACCACGCGCTCGTTGCGCGCGAACAGGCCGGGCACGCCGCGCGCCGTGGTCGGGTTCACCGAGAACAGGGCGCCGGGCACGTAGATCATGCGCGTCAGGCGGCCGTCGCACGGCATGTGGATGCGGTGGTAATCCTTCGGGCTCAGGTACAGGTTGGCGAAGCTGCCGTGCCGGAAATGCGAGGCGAGTTCGGCATCGCCGCCCACTAGTTCGGTGGTGGTGAAGTTGTGGCCCTTGGCCTGCAGGATGCGGTGGTCGTCGATCGCGCCGAACTGGCTGATCGCGCCGTCCACCGGGCAGACGAAATCGGCTTGCGCCAGCGGACGCACCCCATCCTTCAACGGGCGCGTGAAGAACTCGTTGAAGCTGGCGTAGCTGGCGATGTCGGAATTGGCCGCCTCGGCCATGTTGACGCCGTACTTGCCGACGAACCAGCGGATCAGGCGGGTCGTCATCGCGCCTCCGCGCGCGCCGGCGACACGGCCGGCAAAGGAGGTCAGCGCCTGCTTGGGCAGGACATATTGTGGCAGTACTTTAAAGCGGTCGGACACGGTGGAAAACCCCAAACTGTAAGGATGGCGAATTATAAATAAGCGCTGGGCCGGTGCATATCATTCTTTTCACGGCAGCCCCGCCTGTTCAGTGTAGCGCATCGGCGCAATTCGGCATGCATGAGACGGATTTGCCCGCGCATGCATATCAAAAAAATATTCTCAGCAGCAACACAAGGCGGGGAAACTCATCGACAATACCGGCTCCTTATCTTGTCTGCCTGATATGTCTTTTCGTCGCACTTCGATTCGCCTGACGCTGCTGGCCGCGGCACTGGCCAGCACCTTCCCGCTGCACGCACAGGAAGCTCCGCAACAGCCCATCGTCAAGACGGACGACGCCAAGCCCCAGCCCGACCCGGCGATGCAGCGCGTCGAGGTCAAGGGTTCGGCCCAGGCCTACGATCCGCGCCGCGACGACACCGCCACCAAGATCGTCGTCAGCCAGGAAGAGATCGTCAAGTACGGCGACACCAGCGTCACCGACGTGCTCAAGCGCGTGCCCGGCATCACCGTCAACAGCAGCAATGGCCGCGGCGGCGAAATCCGCATGCGCGGCCTGGGCGCCGGCTACACGCAAATCCTGATCAACGGCGAACGCGCCCCGGCCGGCTTCTCGATCGAGTCGCTGGCGCCGGATGTCATCGAACGCATCGAAGTGCTGCGCGCGGCCAGCGCCGAGTTCTCGACCCAGTCGGTGGCCGGCACCATCAACATCGTGCTGAAAAAAGCCATCCGCAGCGGCCAGCGCGAAGTCAAGGTCGGCATGCGCCGCACCAGCAGCGGCATGCGTGGACCGAACGTCAACCTGCAGCTGTCGGACAAGGTCGGCAAGATGTCGTACTCGATCTCGGGCAGCGGCGCGCAGGAGCGCTTCGAGCGCAGCGGCATCGTGTTCGAGGATGCCTTCGACGGCGCCGGCCTGCAGACGCAGGCGCGCAGCACGGTCGGCGTTGAGGACGGTTCCTTCACCTTCTTCAACCTGGCGCCGCGCCTGAACTGGAACCTCGAGAACGGCGACACGCTCACCTCGCAGAGCTTCCTGAATGCGGGCCGCTTCAAGACGCGCACGAACGAGACAGCCAGTACCGGTATCGGCGCACCGGCCTTTTATCCGGACCTGGCCCTGGCCAACGACATGAAGAACAGCTTCTACCGCACGGAGCTTAACTGGGTGCACAAGATGGACGCCGGCGCCAAGCTCGACATGAAGCTCGGCGTGCAGGGCGGCCGGAACGACAGCACCCAGCGCCGCATCACGCCGGCTGGCGCCTTGCGCCCGCTCGACAACCTGATCGTCTCGGAAGGCGAGGACCGCGGCGTGACCAGCACCGGCAAGTATTCGAAGACCATCTTCGCGGGGCATGCGCTGGGCGTGGGCTGGGATGGCGGCTACAACACGCGCGACGACACGCGTTACGAAACCGAAGCCGGCCTGCCGGTGTTCCCGGGCCTGCCGAACGGCGAAGCATTCGAGGCGCAGGTATCGCGCCTGGCGCTGTACGCCCAGGACGAATGGAGCCTCACGCCGCGCCTGTCGGTGTATCTCGGCGCGCGCTGGGAAGGCATTCGCACCCGCACCTCGGGCAATACCTTCGACACCGGCCGCTCGCGCTCGAGCGTCTGGAGCCCGGTGCTGCAAACGCTGTGGAAGATCCCGGAGACCAAGGGCGACCAGGTGCGCTTTGCCGTCACCCGCACGTATAAAGCGCCGAACGTCTCGAGCCTGATCCCGCGCCGCCAGACTTCGGTCGACAACCGCTCGACCGATCCCGACTACCAGGGCAATCCGAACCTGCAGCCGGAACTGGCGCTCGGCTTCGACGCCTCGTATGAACACTACTGGGCGGAAGGCGCGCTGCTCTCGGCCAGCGCCTCGATGCGCCGCATCGACGGCTATACCCGCTACCTGATCGACTTCGACGGCGCACGCTGGGTGGCGATGCCGATGAACGCCGGCCAGGCCGTTACCAAGAGCCTGGAACTGGAAGCCAAGTTCCCGCTGAAGGCGGTGTTCGAAGGCGCCCCGGCGATCGACCTGCGCGCCAGCGTGAGCCGCAACTGGTCGGAAGTCGATGGCGTGCCGGGTCCGGACAACCGTCTCGATGGCCAGACCCCGCTGTCGGCCAACTTCGGCATCGACTACAAGGTCGGCGCGGTCAGCACCGGGGCCAGCTTCGCGTACAAGGAAGGCGGCCAGGTGCGCCTGTCGGAGCGCCAGACCTCGATCATCGAGACGCGGCGCGACCTGGAAGCCTATGTGCTCTACAAATTCTCCCCCGAGCTGCAGCTGCGCGTGGCGGGGCAGAACCTGCTCGACCAGGACTTCCTGTCGCGCAGCAGCTACCTGGAAGAGGGACGCGGACTGGTGCTGCGCCGCGGGTCGTTTCCGGTGGGGGTGACGCTGCGGGCGACGGTGGAGGCGAAGTTCTAAGCTAGCCGCATCGACGCCGCGCCGCAGGCAATCAGGGCCGCACCAAGCAGACGTAGCGGCCCGACCCGTTCGCGCAGGACCAGCAGCGCGATGGCGGTGGTGAACAGGATCGAGGTCTCGCGCAGCGCGGCGACCGTGGCCACCGGCGCCTGCGTCATCGCCCACAAGGCCACGCCATACGAACCCACCGTCATTGCGCCGCCGCCCAGCAGCACGGGATGGCGGCGCACGAACGGCAGCAATTCGCCACGCCGCCGGCGCGCCAGCAGCAGCACGCCAATCGCGGTCAGCAGGAAGATCCACAACGTGTACGCCGCCGGCGCGCCGGACTTGCGCACGCCGATGCCGGCGATCAGCGTATAGGCCGCGATCACGCAGGCCGTCGCCAGCGCCAGCAGCGTGGTGCGGCGCGCATTCGGGGCCGTGCCGCGCACGCCCGCAACCATGGTCAGCACCCCACCGCAAATCAGGCCGATGGCCAGCCACTGCAGCGCCGCCAACCGCTCGCCGGTGAAGGGCAGGCCGAGTATCGCCACGATCAAGGGCGCGCAGCCGCGCATCAGCGGGTAGGCATGGCTGATGTCGCCCTCGCGGTAGGTTTCCATCAGCAGCGCGTAGTAGAGCACCTGCGTCAGGCTCGAGGCCAGGATGAAGGGCCAGCTGGCCTGCGCCGGCTGCGGCAGGAAGGGCAGGGCCAGCGCGCACAGGATGCCGGCGCTGGCCGCCACCGCGACGGTGGAGAGAAAGGCGTCGCCCCTGGCCTTGACCATGGCGTTCCAGCCGGCGTGCATCAGCGCCGCGCACAGCACCGCCGCGAGGACGGCGCCGCTCATGACGTCATGTGACGTTGGCGGAACCAGCGCACCGCCACCAGCACGGCGATCGCCTGCATCGCCGCCGACAGGAAGAAGCTCGAACCGATGCGCCAGTCGTTGGCCGGCAGATGGCTGACCGCGCCCAGGATCGAGGTGCCGATCAGCGGCGTGACGACCACGGCGAGGCTGCTGATCGATTGCAGGGAGCCCATCAGCTCTCCCTGTTCGCCGGGGCCGGCTTCGCGCGAGACGATGCCTTGCAGGGCTGGCCCGGCGGCAAAGGCCAGCAGGTTGCAGCAGATGAAGACGTACATCATCCAGCCTTCGGTGGCCAGGCCGTACAGCACGAAAGTGATTGCACCCGAGGCCAGGCCCATGACCGACAGGCGCACTTCGCCGAAGCGGCGGATCAGGAGCGACACCAGGCCGCCCTGGACGATGGCCGCCGCCAGGCCGACGCAGAACATGGCGATGCCGTTGTCGCGCGGCGTCCAGCCGAAGCGGAAGGTGGTGTACAGCACCCAGGTGGTCTGGGTCATGATCTGGCCGAAGGTGGTCAGCGCGAACACGATCACCAGGCCGCGGATGGCGCGCCGGGCCAGCAGCTTGCGCAGCGCGTAGAAGGGATTCACCTTTTGCCAGCTGAAGGGCTCGCGCGTCGCCGCGGGCAGCGACTCGGGCACGAAGAAGTAACCGTAGACGAGGTTCACGCCGGCCAGCAGCGCCGCCGCGTAGAAGGGCAGGGCGAGACTGATTTCGCCGAGCAGGCCGCCCAGCATCGGGCCGCAGATGAAGCCGACCCCGAAGGCGGCGCCGATCTTGCCGAAGCTTTTTGCGCGGTTCTCGGGCGTGGAGACGTCGGAGGCATAGGCCATCGCCACCGACATGCTGGCCGCCGACACGCCGCCGATCACGCGCCCGAGGAAGAGCCAGGCCAGGCTCGGGGCCATGGCGGTGACGAGGAAGTTCAGGCACATGCCGCCCATTGAATACAGCAGCACCGGGCGGCGCCCGACGCGGTCGCTGATTGCGCCGAGCATGGGCATGAAGACGAATTGCAGCAGGCCGAAGACGGTGGCCAGGATGCCGTACCACAGCGCCTGCTCGTCGCGGCCCTGCACGAACTGGCCGACCAGCGGCGGCATCACCGGGACGATCAGGCCGATGCCGATGACGTCGATGAAGACGCTGACGAGAACGAAGTTGAGGTTGCCGGTCGTGGCCCGGTGCGACGCAGCCTTCTGCAGCATGGGATGGTCCCGCCAAAAAGACCCATCTTACACCGATCTTGCCAAACGATCATCGCCTGGGGTGGGCGGCTCAGTCGTCCGTTCCCAGCCATTCGGCGGCAAACTCCTTGCGGAACACCAGCAGCTTGCCCAGGCGCGCATTGGCCATGGCGCGTCCGGCTTCGGTCTGCATCATCTCCGGCAGTTTCGCCAGCTTCACCACGATGTGGTCGAGCGAAAAGGCCCCGTCATCGAGTGCGCGTTCCAGTGCCAGCGGGTCCGAGGGATGCGCCAGCGCGCGGCCCAGGCGGCCCGACACATAGAACATGCGCGCCAGGCCGACGGCGCCGAGGGCGTCGAGGCGGTCGGCGTCCTGCACGATCCGCGCTTCGATCGTGGTCGGCGCGATCGCCGCCGAGAAGCTGTGCGCCTCGATGGCGTGGGCCACGGCATCCAGGCGGTCCTCGGGAAAGCCGCGCCGGGCCAACTGCTCGCGCGCCAGCAGCGCCGAACGGCGCGAAGCCTGGGCGCGCGCCGGGTCATCCTTCGGCAGGTTGACCAGGTCGTGCAGGTAGCTGGCGGCCATCACCACCAGCGGATCGGCCTCGGGGTGATGAGCGAGCAGGGCTTCGGCGCTGCGCCAGACCCGCTCCAGGTGGCTGGCGTCGTGGGCGCCGTCGTTGTCGGCGGCGGCAGCGGCCATGGCGCAAAATTGGGGACGCCAGGCGGCGAGGTCAGGACGTGGTGAAGTCATTGCATTCTTCGGTCATGGCGGAGGTGGCGCGCTGCGACAGCGCATCCGCCTCCAGGTTCTTGTGGCGCGGAATCCAGCGCAGCGTGGTCGCCGGCAGCCGGGCCAGCAGCGCCTGTACCTGCGCGCGCAAGGGGCGCAGCACGACGGCGCTGTCTTTGAGGGCGCCATTCACGTCGTCGATCACCACCTGGCTGTCGCCGTACACGGTGAGCGGGCCGGCGCCATGGGCAAGGGCGGTCTCCAGCAGCAGGATCAGGGCGCGGTATTCGGCTTCGCTGCTGTTGCCATAGCCGGCCGCCTGCGACAGCTCGACGGTTTCGCCGTTCGGCCCGAGCAGGCGCGCGCCGATGCCGCAGCGGCCTGGATTCGGCTTGGCGGATCCGTCGAACCAGCCGCGCCAGGCGGTCGGCAGGCCTTCCTGGCGCACCCGGCGCAAGGCGAGGGCGGCGAGGCGCGCCGCTTCCCTGGCCGCGTCGCGGGCCGTGCGGCGTGCGAGGGCACGCGCCGCTTCGGCTGCGCGCAAGGCGGCACGCTCGGTCAAGAGGCGGTCGAGACCGGCGTCGCCCGCGCTCTGTTCGAGCGTCGCGCGCAGGGCATCTTCGAGGGGGATCTTGTTGCGCAGGGCCAGTTTGCGGCTGGCGGCAAGTTCGGTCTTGCTGGCGGCGCCTTGCAGGCGGTCGAGGTCGTTCATGGCGTGAGCATAACCGCTTTTGCCGGCGTTGACATGGCATGCAAAGCTTGCAACACTTGCTTAGCGTAATTTTTCTATGCCGTTACCCTGGAGGAGAGCCCATGCGTTTGTTCCACAAGGTCGTACGTGTTTCCCTGCTTGCCGCCTGCATCGCGGCGGCCCTGTCCCCGGCCCAGGCGGCCGCCCCGGTCCCAGCCGCCAAGCCGGTGCAAAAAGCGCAGAAGCAGCCCAAGCGCTATACCATCGAGCAGTTCATGGCCACCACGTCGGTCAGCGGCGCTTCCTTCAGCCGCGACGAGAAGCAGGTCCTGTTCAGCAGCAACGCCTCGGGCATCTTCAATGCCTACGTGCTCCCGGTCGGCGGCGGCACGCCGCGCGCGCTTACCAACTCGACCACGGACAGTATCTATGCGGTGGGCTTCTTCTACAACGACGACCGCATCCTGTTCACGCGCGACCAGGGCGGCAACGAGCAGAACCACCTGTACGTGCGCGAGCTCGACGGCTCCGAGCGCGACCTGACGCCGGGCGCCAAATTGAAGGCCAGTTTTGCCGGCTGGGAGCCGGACGGCAACGCCTTCTACGTCAGCACCAACGAGCGCGATCCGAAATACTTCGACCTGTACCGCTACGACGCCAAGAGCTACGCCCGTACCCTGGTCTACCAGAACGAGACCGGCCGCACGGTGTCGGCCATCAGCCGCGACGGCCGCTGGCTGGCGCTCGACAAGCCGAACACGACCTCCGACAGCGACGTCTACCTGTACAACGTGCAGACCAGGGAGACCAAGCACATCTCGCAGCATGGGGGCACAGCCAGCTACAGCGCCGAAGACTTCGACCCCGAATCGAAGCGCCTGCTGTTCGCCACCAACGACGGCGGCGAATTCACGCGCATCCGCGCCTACGACCTGGCGACCGGTAACGTGAGCGACGTCGAACAGGCCGACTGGGACATCGCCGGCACCGGCTACTCGCGCAACGGCAGGCACCGCATCAGCTACGTCAACGAGGACGGCAGCATCCGCATGCGCGTGGTCGACAGCGCCAGCGAAAAGCCGGTGACGCTCCCGAAAACGGGCGGCGGCGAGATGCGCGGCGCGGTGTTCTCGCCGAGCGGTTCACTGGTCGCCTTCTACGTGAACGGCGACCGCTCGCCGAACAATCTGTACGTGCACGACTTCCGCAGCAAGAAGACGACGCAACTGACGCGCAGCCTGAGCCCCGAGATCGACCCGAACGACCTGGTCGAGACCGAGGTGGTGCGTTTCAAGTCCTTCGACGGCACGGTGATCCCGTCGATCTTCTACAAGCCGAAAGGCGCGTCGAGCGCGAACAAGGTGCCGGCCGTGGTCTACGTGCACGGCGGGCCGGGCGGCCAGACCATGCGCGGCTACAGTGCCCAGATCCAGTACCTGGTCAATCACGGCTACGCGGTCCTGGGCATCAACAACCGCGGCAGCTCGGGCTACGGCAAGACCTTCTTTACCGCCGACGACCGCAAGCACGGGCACGAACCGCTGTGGGACTGCGTCGAGGCCAAGACCTGGCTCGCCAGCCTGGGCTGGGTCGACCCGGAACGCATCGGCATCATGGGCGGCAGCTATGGCGGCTACATGACGCTGGCGGCGATGGCCTTCCGTCCGGAAGCCTTCAAGGTCGGCATCGACATCTTCGGGGTCAGCAACTGGATCCGCACGCTGGAAAGCATTCCGCCGTACTGGGAATCGCAGCGCAAGGCTTTATATGACGAGATCGGCGACCCGGTGAAGGACAAGGCCTTCCTGACCGCGACCTCGCCGCTGTTCCACGCCGCGAACATCCGCAAGCCGCTGATGGTGATTCAGGGCGCCAACGACCCGCGCGTGATCAAGCCGGAAAGCGACGAGATCGTCGAGGCGGTGCGCAAGAACAAGGTCGAGGTGGAGTACGTGGTGTTTGCGGACGAGGGACATGGGTTCTCGAAGAAGAAGAACCAGGCCGAGGCGAGTGCGAAGATATTGGCGTTTCTTGACAAGCACCTGAAAAAGTAATTGCGGCTATCCGACTGATCGGCTGCCGTACCGCGTGGGCACAAGTGCCCACCCTACCACGGCACCGTAGGGTGGGCTCTCGAGCCCACGCGGTCTCATCGAACGATCATCGGCGAACTGGAAAAACACCCGAACCAACAAAAAAAAAGCGCCTCCCCACGAGGCGCTTCTCCCATCCACTCCCGCCACCAGCTCAACGGCGATACGGATTATCCGGATTCCGGTCGCGGCGGTTACCCACGCCATCGCCGTCACGGTCGCGGTCGTAGCGGTTTGCCACGCCATCGTTGTCGCGGTCGCGGTCATAGCGGTTCGGCACGCCGTCGCGGTCGTAGTCGCGGCGGCCTTCATTGCGGCCGTAATTGCCGCCCCGGTGATCGCGGTCGTTCCAGCCGCGGTCCGGGCCATGGCGGCGGTCCGGTCCATAGTAGCGGTCGTTGTTCGCATAGTAGCGGTCACGTGGCGACCAGTTGCCCTGGCTCATGTACCAGCGTCCGCCGCGCTGGTGCCAGGCTGGCGGCGCGTACACATAGCCCGGACGCTCGACCACATAGCTGCCCGGCACCCAGAAGTGGCGATGGCCGCGCCACTCCCAGTAACCCGGCGCCCAGACATAGCCGTGGCGTGCGGCAGGGATGCGTTCGTAGACAGGCGCCGGCGGCGCGGTGCCGATATAGACTTCCAGGCCCTGCGCCATCGAAGGCAGCGGTGCGTACGCGGCAGCGCCAAGGGCGATCAGGGCAGCGAGAGTGAAGCGTTTCATGTTCGTTCTCCAAATCCAAAGCGGATGATTCACTATAGCGCTCGCTTCGGCGCCATGGGGCGTTTGAAGCATGTGCTTACAAGTGATACAGAACTGCGCGCCGGTGTGACAAGCTGGAGAAGAACGGGAGGGGAAAGGCGAGGGGAAGGAAAGACTTTACAGCGAAACCGCTGCCGGGCATGCCCCGATCAAGGCAGTGCCCGGCGCGCGCGGGACATCAAATCGTGCTCCCTGGACCGCGGCGATCGGCCAGCAGCATTTGCTGTTTCTCGGCGGCGCTCGGACGCTTGCCCTTCACGACCACGACAGCCATCTTGGTTTCGCTGGCGATGCTCGAATCCTGGATTGCGGCGGGGCGGGCTTGCGCCGGCTTCACGCCATCGGCGAAGTAGCTGAACGAGCCGGCGGCAGCGAGTGCAACGACGAAAACGACTTCCATGTGCTTGGCGATCTTCACGGTGTTCTCCTTGCGGGTGGGGTTTCGATGGATGCACTGTATCCGAGGCCCGTCCAGGGTGACAGCGGATTGCGACGAGCCGCACAAAAGGCGGGATGACCTGCATAAAACAGCCTTCAACGTGCAGCTACGCGACCGTATCTGCATGCTTTTCTCCTTCCCTCAGCTAGGCCTGCGCGATAAGCGGCCACGGCGGCGCCGCGCGGAAGGAATGTCGATGCAGGGAATGATTGCCACGGTATTGGGCGGGCTGGCCTCCAGCCACCGGGCGCGGCGGCGCGCGCGCAACCTGCGGGCGGGCGGCCGCACTGTGCAGGGCCGCGCGGCTGCCGTCGAGGTAAGCGGACAGGCGCGTCCGCATGCCGGTCCCGGACTCTGGCTCGGCGTCGGCGCGCTGGCGCTGGCTATCGGCGGCGGCATCCTGATTGCCCACCACGCACGCACGCTGGCCGCGGCCGCCGGCGCGAACGGTGCGAGCTCGGGCCTGGTGCGCGAGCTCGACGCCTTCCAGCCGGCGCTGCCCGGCCTGGCCTTCAGCGTGCCAACCGGGGCCGGCGTCAGCCTGAATCCGCATGGCGACGGCGCGCTGCTGGTCGTCTCCGGCATGCGCGCCGAGCGCCCCGTGGTGATCGATCTGTGCGAGCAGATGCTGGACAGGACCAGCGGCCGCATCTCGCCGGTGCGCGTCGGCTACCCGTTTGCCGACGTCGCACGCTGGGCCGCTCGCAACGAGCGCGCCGCCAGCCCGGTCACCCTGCGCAACGTGGTCCTGGCGGGGCAGGCCATGCCCCGGCTCGACATCGCCGGCAGCTCAATGGGTGGTGCGCCGCTGCGCGTCAGCTGGAGCGGCACGCCGGCCGCGCGCTGGATCGGCGACGCCAGCAGCGGTGCGATCGCGAAAGGCGGCGATGCGCTGCTGGGCCGCCAGGGCTGGCTGGTCTGGGGCGACACCGGTGCGCTGCGCGTGATGCGGCGGGCCAGCGCGGCCTGTCCGGCCGGGGAGCTGGTGCTGCAGCGCTGGCAGCCGGCGGCGGGTGCTGTCCCGCAGGCCCAGGTAGCGGCTTTCCCGGTGCATGGCGAGATGCGCACGGCCACCCTGGCGCCGGGCGAATACCGTGTACCGCTTGCGGCCACGCCGCGGCTGGAAGACGGCGCGCTGTTCGACAGCCTGTATGCACATGGTTTCATCCGCTTGTCGCCGTCCGGCCTGGTCGAGGTGGCGCCGCGCGACCTGGCACGCTGGCGCGCCGCCGATCCCGGGCAGCGCAGCACCGACCTGCGCAGCTGGGACGGCGTCCAGCTCGACGCGGCCGGTCTGAAACTGCTGGAACGCCTGCACTACCGCGCCGACGGCGCCTACGTGCTGGAACAGGTCCGCGTCTTCAACAGCGAACGCCGCCTGCTGGCCTGGCGCCTGCGCCCGAACGCACTGGGAGGCGCCTGGCGGGCCAGCGCCGGGCCGGTGGCAGTGAGTGCCACTAGCGCGATGCCGCTGGTCGCCGCGCGTCTGTTCGACCGCCTGCCGCAGGGCTGGGCGCCGTGGAGCCGGATCGCCGACTGGCCCGCGAATGCGAACACCGCCCGCCTGGCGCTGGCGCTGCCGCGTCCGGCCCAAGGCGGCGAGCGGGTCGACGTGATGCTGGCCGGGCGCGTGGGGCGCATCGAAGGCGCGCAACCCATCGATACGCATGCTGTTTGCGGCGGACGTGCCTGTACCCGACCCGATGACGTGCGCGAGTTGACGCTGACCCTGTTACCCGGCGCGCGCCAGGTGGTGCTGGAAGCGGCGCCGCTCGACATGGCGACACTCGGGACCGGCGGCGATGCCGCCTACCGCCACCTGGTGCTGAACGGACGCGCATTGCGCTGGCAGCCGCTGCCCGACGCCGGGCGCGTGGGTGCGCCGGCCGCCGCGCCGGTCATGCTGGCCGACCGCCAGGGCAAGCCGCTGTGGCAGGGCGGACGTCCGCTCGACGCGGCAAACGCTGCGGGGCTTGCGACGCTGCTCGGCGTGCGCGAGGGCCATGCGAACAGCATCGCCGGCATGCTGGGCCGCTTGCCGGCGCCGAACGGTCGCCCGCACCAGGCCACACTCACCCTCGACCTGGCGCTGCAGTCCGCAGCCCAGGGCGCGCTCGACTGCATCGGTCTGCGCCGCGGACAGTGGGACGGCGCGCGTTGCAGCGGCGGCGTGGCGCCGCCAGGCGGGCGCCAGGCCGGACTGGTGCTGCTCGACACCGGCAGCGGCGATATCCTGGCCACCGCCAGTGCGCGCGCGGACGCTTCGGTATCACAGGTCGCCTGGAACGAACTGCGCGACTTCGACCGTGTCGATCCGGCGCGCAGTCCGCTGCGCCAGGCGGCCCTGCAGCACGATGGCGGCGCCGAACGCAGCCCGGGCTCGACCTATAAAATCGTCAGCGCGCTCGGCCTGGAGCTGGCGGCGCAATCGAATCCGCGCCTGGATGCGCTGCTCGACGGCATGCCGCTGCCCGCCATCAACGCTACCGCGGCAAGCGGCGGCTATGCCTTCCGTACCGATGCCGCGACCTATCCGGTGCAGACGGGTGGCGCCTATATCACCAACTTCCGCGACCAGCACCTCGACCGCCGCGCCCAGGACGGCAAGCTGGGCCTGTCGCAGGCGCTGACCTACAGCCTGAACACCTGGTTCGCCTGGACCGCCGAGCTGGGCGACCGCAGCCTGCTCGGCAAGCCGCAGGGCGGGGCGCCCAGCCTGCGCGCGCTGGATGCCGGTGCGCTCGACGCGGTGCGACCGAGCGTGGCCATGGCGCGCCGGCTCGGCTTCGAGCGGCCGCTGCACCTCGATGGAGGCCTGCTGCCGGCCGATTACGGCTGGCGCAACTGGGACGCGCTGCAAGCCAGCATCGCCGCCAGCGACCCGGTCGGCTCGCGCCACGAGCTACGCCAGATGGCCATCGGTTTGCGCATGCAGGCCACGCCGCTGCACATGGCGCTGGCTGCCGGCGCGGTCGGCGAAGGACGCGCCATTCACCCGCGCCTGCTGCTGGCGCTGGACGGAAAGAAGGCGCAGCAACAGGCCGGCGACAAGCTCGGCGTGCGCCTGGACCGCATCCGCGCCGGCCTGCGCGGCGTGGTGGCCCACGGCACGGCGGCGGGCGCTTTCCGCGGCGCCGAATTCGACGGCCTGCGCGCAGGCCTGTACGGCAAGACCGGCACGGCGCCGGTTGGCGAGGGCGACCAGGCCACGGTCTGGTTTACCGGCTGGCTGGAGCCGGGCAGCATTCCCGGGCACGACCGGCGCCTGGCGTTTGCTGTCTTTGTCAGCCGTTCCGATGAAACGGGTGGTGCGCATGCGGCGCCGGTGGTCGCAGGTTTGCTGCGCTCGATGCTGGCGCAAAAGGCTGAACAGAAGGGCAATTGAGGTTCTCCAGCGCGCCTGAATTTCGTGTTTGTGTGGCATGATTTACAAAGTTCGTTATCTGGCGGACACGTTACACAGACAAGAGGAAGGTATGCGTTTGCCGGGAACCCGTTACCAGGAACCGGGTTGGGAGCAGGTCAGAAAACTGCTGGGCGCTTGTTCGCTCGACGCCTTTGCGCGCGTCGATCCGGGCGAGCTGCTGGCGCCTGCGCCGGGCGACGAAGCGCTGGCACTGTACGTCGACCTGCTGGCCGAGTCGCTGCACGCGGCCAGCCGTACGGCGCGTGCGCAGGCAAGCGGCAACAGCTACGGCGAGACCGTCGGCGAGTTGGCCCTGTCGCTGGCCTACGAACTGGCCGCGCGTCCTGGGGACTGGGACGCCTTTCGCACCGCCCTCGGCGCCGAGCATGCACGCGCACCGGCGTTCTGGCGCCAGCCCGGCGGCGAAGCGCTGCTGCGCAAGAAGGTTAATGACATGTTTGCCGTCCTTCGCGACAAGGTCGACGCCGACAACTACCAGGCCGCTTGCGGCCGCCCCTGCAGCCCCAACCGCATCTATGCCTACCGCATGCTCGACACGGCCTATGGCGAGATAGCGCGCCTGTTCGCCGGCTGGCGCGAGCATACGGCGCAGGTCGGCGCGATCCTCGGGCGTCCGGTCGCGTTTTCGGTGCCGATCGAGGTACGCCAGTTGCAGACGGTCGGCGGCTGCCGCCCCGAGTGGATCATGCGCTGGAGCGAAACCCTGGAACGCTTCACCGGCTCGCCCGGACCGTTGCACACGAAATCGAAGCGTTTCGAGGCCCTGAAAAACAGCCCGGCGAAGATCGCCGACATGCTGGCCGAGATCGGCGAATACGAGGCCATCTCCAGCAACCGCGACCAGGACTGGCTGCACGACCAGGACACGGCCGGCGCCTGGATCGAGGATTACTGGCGCGTGCTGGACGCGTCGCAGGAAGCCACGACACCGGGGCCGGACCTGATCCTGGAAGCGCGCGAGGATGAGCTGGATGCGCCCGCGCCTGCTCCCTACGTGCCGCCGCAAGCGTCTGCGCCCGATGATGACGCGGCGGACAGCCGGAGGGCGGAGTCGGTTTCACTTCCCCCCGGCTTTCTGTCTGCGGCACGCGCGGCCGAAGATCCGGGCAGCTGGACCGGGCGTCTGCTGGCGCCCGATTCGCTGCCGGTGCGGCTGGCCGTGTACCTGAAGCTGCTGGGCGGCGAGGACGACACCTACCCCGACGCCTGGCGCGACCCCGCCACCGGCGCGCTGCCGACCATGCAGCAACTGGCGGCGCTGGACGGCGTCTCGTTGCCGACGCTGCGCAAGCGGCGCGACGCGGCCATTGCCAGGCTGGAAGCGGCACCACGAACGGGAGGATGAGAATGACGACGAGCGAAATCGACCGCAAACTGCAGGAACGCCTGTTGTTGACACGGCGTGTACAGGGCGACCGCCTGATGCTGGCCGATGCCGTGCTGCTGGCGGCGCTGGACGGCAGCCGCCCGTTGACGCAGGGCGAACGCGCGGCGCTGGAAGGCTCGCCGCTGACCGTGCGCCGCCTGCGCACGCTGGCACTGGCGCGCAAGGGTGCGCAGGCCGCGAACGACGACGATTGGCGGGGCAGCCACGGCATGCTGCGCGCGGCCGACAGCGGTGCGGCGCTCGGCCAACTGGCCACCGACGACGGTTACTGGCGCCTGCATTTCGTGGCGGGACGGGTGATCCTGCAACTCTCGCCCGAGGCGCCGTTTGCCGCGCGCCTGTTGCGCGAGGCGGCGCTGCTGCGCGTGCTCGACGGCGCCGGCGCAGAAGTGCTGCAGGGCCGGCTCGACCCGGATGGCGAATGCGAATGCGCCTGGCCGTTCGCGGACGCACCCGGCGAACACTTCCAGCAGCATGGCGCCGCCTTTAGCGTGTTGCCGGCCCCGCTGACATGATGTTCGACCTGTTCAAGCGCATGGCGCGCGCGCCGGCCTTCGATGCCGCAGGACTGGGTGTCGAGGCGATCGCGCGGCCGATTGCCTCGGGCTGCGCCTTGCCGGCGTCGAGCGTTGGCGTCGCAGTGGACCGCGCTGGCCACACGCGCCGCATCAGCGCCGGCGGGCGCATCACCCTGCTCGAAGGCGAAAGCGGCTGGTGCTTCCATCCGGGGCCTTACGGCTGCGACCTGCTGCCCTTCGCCGCCGCGCCGGAAATCGGGCTGCGCCTGCATTTCGCCATCGACAGCCCGGACCCGCGCGTGAGCCAGCAGCGCTTCGACTTGTTTTTGGCCAGCGAAGGCGCCGGCGAACTGCTGCTCGCCGATTTCTCGGCGCGTGTCGAGGATGCCCTGCAGCGCGAACTCGCGCAAGGCAACCTCGACCTGCCGCCCTGCACGACGCTCGACGAGTGGAATGCCTTCCGCGCCGGCCTGAACCAGCTGCTGTACACGCGCTTCGGCGTCACGGTCGACGATTGCGTGCCGGTCGACCTGCGCGGTAGCCGCGACTTCGCGCAAGAACTGCGTGCGCGTGCCATCCATGGCGCGGACGAACCCTTCCTCGGCACGGCGCCGGCAATGGCGCCCGTCCTTCAGCCCAGCGGGCAGAAACAGCCGTTCGATCCGGCGGTGGCAGACGCGCGTGCACTGCGCCGCCTCTTCCTCGAACTGCCTTGCCTGATGTGCCGCGTGCGCCAGGCGGCGCTGCCGAGCGGCCAGGCCCTTTTCCGCCAGCAGCAGTCGCTGCTGCAGCGGCTCGACCTGATCTGCCTGGCGGCGAGCACGATGCCTTCGCTGGCGCTGGCCGCACCCGGCCAGCCGCTGGCCATGGACCAGCAGTTGCGCCGCGCCCGCCACAGCGTGGAGGCGGCCGCTGCGCTCGACGAAGCCTGGGCCTTGCTGGCGCGCTTCGAACTGGCCGAGGACCAGGGACTCGAAGCCTTGTTCGATGAAGCCGACCGCATCGTCGCCAATCTCGAACAGGCAACCCATGAGCGCAAGCTGGTGACGCCGCAGGAGGCCGCATGAGTGAACAGGTGAATGACCAGATGAGCGAAGCGGTATGCCGCAGCCTGCTGGCCGACGGCGGCATCGTCACCATCACGGCCACGCGCCGTCCGCGCGGCGGCCGTGCCGACATCAAGTGCAGCGCGCCGGGTGCGCCGGCGATCGCCGCGCGCATGCAGGAAGTGGCGCGCCTGGCGCGTCATACCGAAGCGCGCCACGACAGCCGCGACCAGGTCGTGATCAGCATGGACCGCGCACCGGGCGCCCAGGAACGCGACTGGGAGCTGGCCGTGGTGCTGGCTGACCGCGCCGTGCGCGGCCTGCTGCCGCTGCGCCCGCACACGCTGGCGCTGGGCTGGTCGGAGCAATGGCAGCGCGGCCGCATCGACGGGCACGACACGAAGAATGCGCCGGCTGGTGCGCTGCTCGGTGGCCCGCAGGGCCTGCGCCACCTTGGCGCCCTGACAGGGCAGCCCGACGTGGCCGATGCGGTCTCAAACGCGCGCGCCTGGTTCCCGCTGCACAGCGGCGGCATCAACGACAGCCTGTGCTGGGTCGAGGTCAGCGTGTATCCGCTCGACGCGGGCACGGCGGACGACGAAGCCATTGCCGTGCCCGGCCTTGACAGCGCGCGCCAGCACGCGGTGCGCCAGGCCCTGGCTGGGGCGCGCCACTTCGACGGCGAGTCGGCCCCGCGCTGGCGCACCACGGTGCGTTTCGGCCAGGATGGCTTGCACGGTAATTCGTATGAGCTGGCGCTGGTGCTGGCCGACCGCATGGCGCGCGGACGCGAATTCGTGCCGCGCGGGCGCATCATCGCCAGCGGCTGCTCAAGCGCCTGGCACGCCGGCCAGGTGGACAGCGTGGAAGGGCTGGCGCCGAAGTGCGCGCTGATCGAGCGCGAGGCGGCAGCTGGCGACCGCGTCCTGCTGCCGCGTGCCTGGGAGGCGGGGCTGCCGGCCGGGCTGCGCGACGCGCTGCGGGCCAGGGGTGCGAGCCTGGCCTGCGTCGAGCGGATCGGCATTATCTGAGGAAGAAGCACGCAATACCCCGTGTGCGCAGGGTATTGCCGGGCTCCCGGCTGCTAGAATCGCCGGGCTTGGGGTTAGACAAAAGGATGGAGTCGGATCATGTTCCAGATGTTCGGTTTTGGCGGCACGCGGTGCCCGCGCTGTGAGCACAAGAATGCGGGCGGCGCGGGCTATTGCGCGGCCTGCGGCATCACGCTGGGCGCGCCGCGCAACAAGCCGGTGCTGGTCGAGAACCGCTGGGTCGCCGGTCCCGACGAACTGGCCGTGTTCTTCGGCGTGAATGCGCTGTCCGGCCTGTTTGTGAAGACCCTGCGCGTGCCGGCCACGGCGCGCGCCTACATCCTGCAGGGCGACGGGTCCACGGAAGTGCCGCAAGGCGAATACGAGATCGAAGGCTTCTTCACGCGCCTGAACCACCTGCTGCGCGACAGCCACGCCGAGATCCTGATCACGCGCACCAATGCGCTGCCGGTCGAATTCGCGTTCGACGACCTGGAAACCGTCGAGCATTTGACAGTGGCGGCGCGCTTCACCGTCAGCCTGCGCGTGGAAAACGTGCCGGCCTTTGCGCGCCACTTCATGACCATGCCGGGCGTGATCAAGAGCGCCCAGCTGCGCGAACTGCTGGCCCCGGCCGTGCGCCAGCTGGCGGCGGAATTCGTCGGCGCCCAGTCGCTGCGCGAGATGGCCGACAACCGCGACCTGCGCCCGCAATTCGACGAGCGCCTGCAGGGCGCGCTGCGCCTGCTGCTGGCGTCCTACGGCCTGGGCGTGGCCGGTGTCGAGACCCTGGCGCTGCGCCACGACAAATTCGATGCCAACCGCGCGCGCATCGGCACGCTGTGGCTGGCCGCCGACGAGCGCCGCGTGCAGATGGAGCATGCGCGCCAGCTCGACGAGCTCTACGACGAACAGGAATGGAAGCGCCTGCGCCACGAGGAGCACGAAGCGCGCCTGCGCCTGCGCCGCCTGGAACTGCGCCAGACCGAGTCGCTCGACCGCGCCGAAGGCACGCTGGCCAACGCCGAGCGCGCGCAAGCCCTGCGCGCCCGCGAGATCGATTTGTATGCACGCGTGGCCGAGTCGAAATCGCGGCGCGAAGCCATTGCCCGCGGCGCCGGGGAAGTGCTGGCCGAGGTGGAGCACGATTTTGCCAAACGGCGCGGCGAACGCGCCGTTGAAGCCGCCGAATGGCGCGAGCTGCAGGCCCTGGCCGCGATCCGCATGCGCGGCGCGCTCGAGGTGGCGAAGCAGGAAGCGCTGCAATCGCGCCAGCTGGCGCAGCAGCGTTTTTCGCAAACCCTGCTGATCCAGCAGATCCGCAACAAGGTCGAGCAGGCCAGGGAGATCGAGGACGCTTCGCGCCAGCGCGAGGAACTGGCGCGCCTGCGCGCGGCCGAGGAGCTCGCCGCGCAGCGCGCCCGCGCGATCGACGAGGAAGAACACGCGGCCCAGCTGGCGCTGGTGGTGCTGGCGAACGCCGCGCGCCGCCGCGCCGCCGAGCGCGAACAGGAGTGGGAAGAGCTGGCCGGCGGACAGCGCCTGCGCGAACTGCAGCGCGCCGAAAGCCTGGAGGCCGAGCGCATGGCGCAAAAGATCGATGCCTTGAAACGCGAGGGCGGCCAGCAGGAGGCCATCGCCCAGCATGAGAAACTGCTGCGCACCATCGAGGCCGAGCACCGCCAGGCCCAGCGCGCGAAAGAGGTCGAACTGATGGCGCAGGAACGCGAGCATGCGCAGCGCCGCGCCGAGCAGGAAGCGGCCTGGCAGCAGGAATTGCGCCGCCTCGGCCACGAGCGCGCCGAACGCGCGGCACAGCTGGAACACGCGCTGGAACTGGCGCGCATCGAGATCGCGCGCAATGAATCGATCAGCCGCATGGACGACAGCGCCAAGCTGGCCGTGGCCGCCGCGCCGAACGCCGCCGTGCTGGCCGATTACATGAAGACCCGCGTGCACGCGACCATGGACGCGGCCCAGCTGGCGGCGCTGGCTGGCGTGGTGCAGGCCGGCGGCGCGCTGAGTTCGCTCGATGCGGCGAGCCTGGCCCAGGACGCCGTGCGCCAGGAACAGGCGCGCCGCGACACCGAGGTCGACAAGGACCGGCAGCATCAGGTCGACCTGCTGACCCTGCAGAACGACGTCAACAAGGCGGCCCTGCACGCGCAGGCCCAGGTGGCGGGCGCGGTGGTGGACACCCGGCGCTGCGCCAATGGCCACCCGGCGCGCGACGGCGACCGCTTTTGCGCGGCCTGCGGCGCGGGCTTGCAGGACTGAACACCGATGCAGACTGCCATCGACAAGATCCGCGAACTGCGCGCGCTGCACGATGACGGCTTGCTGAGCCGCCAGGAGTTCGACCAGCGCAAGAACGCGATCCTCGATGCGGCGCACGCGCTGCCGGAGGCGCCTGCCGCCGAACCACGCGCGCCCGCGCCGCGCGGCACCGAGCTGGGACTGATGCAGGGGCAGCAGGTCGGCCCGGCCAACCGCCGCTACCGGCTCGAACGCCTGATCGCGCACGGCGGCATGGGCCAGGTGTGGCAGGCAACCGACCTGGCCACGCATGCGGAGCTGGGCCACAGCGCCCAGGTCGCGCTGAAGATCCTGTCGCCCGAACTGACCGAAAGCGCGGGCCACGCCAAGCTGCTGGTGCAGGAAGCCACGCGCGCGCGCCGCCTGGCGCACGAGCACATCGTGCGCGTGTATGACTGGGCCCAGGACCCGGCCACGTCCAGTTATTTCGTGATCATGGAATGCCTGGAGGGCGAAGACCTCGACGCCTTGCTGGCGCGCGAAGCGCCGCTGGCCCTCGACCGCGCGCTGGCGCTGCTGCGGCCGGTGGCGGACGCGCTCGACTACGCGTGGGACCGGCACCGCCTGGTCCACCGCGACATCAAGCCAGCCAACGTGTTCGTCACGGCCAGGGGCGAGGTCAAGCTGCTCGACTTCGGCATCGCCGCGCGCGCGCGCCAGGGCGCGGTGTCGCCGCTGGAGGCGCCGGCCATTTCCGGCACGCCCGGCTACCGCGCGCCGGAAGCGGCCACGCCCGGCCTGACGCCGGCGCGCACGCTGGACGTGTACGCGGTCGCGGCGATGATCTACCAGATGGTCGGCGGTGCGCTGCCGGCCGCTGTGCCGGCGCAGCCCGAAGCCTTGGACGACGCCCGCTGGCAGGCACTGCGCGCCGGCCTGGCAAGCGATCCGGCCGACCGCCCGGAGAGCGTGTCGGCGCTGCTGACGCGCCTGGAGGCAGCCGGTGCGGTTGCGGAGGAGCCGGCCGCAGCCGAGGCGCCTGTCACCCCCGCCGAGGAACCGGCGGCGATGCCCGCACCGGCCGAGGCGCCGCCCAGCCAGCCTGCCGAAGCGCCACGGCCGCCGCGCCCCCTGAGCGAACGCGCGCGCGCCGACGCCGCTGCGGCCGTCGTCGCCCAGGCCGCGGCCGAGCGTGCGCGGCGCGAACAGCAGCGCCGCGAGCGCCAGGAAGCGGAAGAGGCCCGCCGCACGCGGCGCGAAGCCCTGCGCGAACAGCTGCGCGTGCGCCAGGCCGAGGAAGTGGCCAAGGCGCGCCAGGCCCAGGACGACGCGCAGCGCAAGGTCTTGCAGGCCAAGGCAGCGGCGGCTTACCTGGCCGAACAGGAAAAGCTGCGCGCCAAGGCCGCCGAAGCCAGGGATGCCCCGGCAGCGGAGGTGGCGCAAGCGCCGCCCCAAGCGATCCTGATGCGCGACCGCTTCCTCGACGGCAGCGCGCAGGGACCGGAACTGGTGGTGCTGCGTGCGGGCCGCTTCCAGATGGGTTCACCCGAACACGAACGCAGGATCGCGATGGCCGCCGGCGCCCAGAAGAACTGGCTGGCGCGCGAGACGCCCCAGCACTGGGTCGGCATCGCGCGTCCGTTCGCACTGGGCCGCTATCCGGTGACGGTGGGCGAGTGGCGCGCCTTTGTCGAGGCCACCGATTGGCAGCCGGATGGCGACGTCAACTGGGCCGCGCCGGGCTTTCCGCAGAGCGAGATGCACCCGGTGGTGGGCGTGTCCTGGCTGGATGCCGGGCGCTATCTCGCCTGGCTGTCGGAACGCACCGGCCAGCGTTACCGCCTGCCGAGCGAAGCCGAGTGGGAATATGCCTGCCGCGCCGGCACCAGGACCGCTTTCAGCTTCGGCGACAGCATCAGCACCGAGCTGGCGAACTACGACGGCAACTTCACCTACAACGGCGGCGCGCGCGGCGAATACCGGCGCGGTACGACGGCGGTGACCCAGTTCGCGCCGAATCCCTGGGGCCTGCACGACATGCATGGCAACGTCTGGGAATGGGTGCAGGACGTGATGCACGACAGCTACGAAGGCGCGCCGCTGGACGGCAGCGCCTGGGAAGAGGGCGGCGACCGGGCGCGGCGCATCCTGCGCGGCGGGTCCTGGCTGTACAACCCGCGCTACCTGCGCTCTGCACTGCGCAACGGCTTCTCGGCGGTGATGGCGAACGATATCGTGGGGTTCAGGGTGGTGCGGGAATTGCCGGCGAACGAGGCCGAGACGAAGGTTTCCTGAGTACGATTGATCATGGGCTAGCGTGCGCCGGTGCTGCGCGGGCGGCGTAGGCTCAAGGCTCCAAGGGTCCTGTCATTCCTTTTGGAGGCTTGTCATGAAAATCCCGGAAGAGCTACGCATTCCCGCGATCGTGTTCGGGTTGCAGGCGGCATTGCTGGCCGGTTGTGCGCTGATCTTTTTGGTGTTGTTGCCGCAGGGGCATTAAGCCTGCCGGTAGCGTTGATCGTACGGTGGGCACCCCGTGCCCACGCGGATGCGTGCGTCTTGTTGGCTGGTTTCTGTGCTGCGCTACTGGGTGGTTGACAGCGCTTCCAAATGATCATTTGCGATCGACAACAATAGGCGTTTGCTTCGTTTGAAGTAGCGCTAACATGGCGCGAACATTCGCGTGGGCACGGGGTGCCCACCGTACGGTCCGGGTCTACGACTCGCGGTGAACGGCGCTCTGTGCCGATGTCGAGCGCCCGTTCCGCATTTCCGGATACGCACTCGCCGCAAACGCCGCATCGCGCGGCCAGCCTGCCAGCCGATGAAACGCGGTCGCCGGCGTCAGCGGCGTCTGTTCGCCGCTGGCCGCGTCCACATGCCAGAACCCGCCATCCCGATGACACAGCAGCGGCAGCCCGGCCACACCCGCACGCGCCGCCCCAGCCGGCGCGCGCTCCGGATCGACCAGGTAAAACGCCTCGTGCGCCAGGCCCGCGTCGACCCGGTGCAGCACGATCGCATGCGGCAGCACCGCCGTCACTTCCAGCACCACGATGCCGGGAATGCTGGCCGTCAGTTCGATGCGCATGCCCGGATGCAGCCTGAGCGCCTTGTGCTTGCCCGGCCAGACGCCGTCGACCAGCACGCCATAGCGCGACACATCCTCGATCTCGAAGCCTTCGCGCCCGCGCCGGATCACGGCATGGCGCGCCGACAGGCGCCGCGTCAGTCCCTCGGCCACCGGCCCGACATCGTCATGATGGGCCAGCAGCACGTCGCCCTCGCCATCGACCCGCCCCAGCACGCATTCGTCGAGCGCGAACAGGCGCAGGTAGCGCGGTCGGCCGGCACTGCCGCCGGCGAGTTCCAGGCAAGCCATGCTGGCCGGGCAGGGATGGTCGGCGGCCTGCGCCGGCAGGTCGATTTCGAGCAGGTCTTCGTCCCAGGCGATGCTGGAAAAGCCGAGGTCGATCTTGCCCTGGGGTGCGCTCAAGCCATCCAGGTCGAGGTGGGCGATGCCGGCATTGCTGGCCTTGACATCGATGTCGACGCGGCCACCGCCGAGGCGCGCGTTGACGCGGGCGATGGAGGCGTCGTCGGCATGCACGCGCACATTCTTGTGCGTGGCCAGGAAAGTCTGGTGGATGTCGTGCAGGCTGGCGTCGGCGCGCGGCGCCAGGATCAGCAGCGTAGACACCCAGGTGCGGGCCGCCAGTGCCCGACTGTGCAGTTCGAGCTCGACGCGGTACTGGCCGTGCTCCAGCCCGCGCGAGGAAAATTCGAGGAAGACCGGCAGCCATTCGCCGCGCAGGGTGCGCGTAAAGCTGTGGCGCTCGCCGCCTTCGAGTCGCAGGCGCGAACTGGCCAGCAGGGTTACCTGCGGCGCGCAGTCGGGCGGCATGCCGCGCAGTTCCAGTTTCAGCACTTGCCGGCCGCCGGCGGCGCGCGGGTCGAAACCGCTGACGTGCAGGTGCGGGCGCTGCGACGGCGCGGCAATCGGCATGGCGATCGGCGCGCTCGCCGGCATGGCGGGCACATGCGCGCTCAGCGCATCGTCGGAAGATTGTGCGGCAGCGGAGGAAGCGGGCTGGGCATGACCGTGCGCGCAGGCGGCATCCCCTGGCATCACCCAGACGGTGCAATGCGGATGCGCGGGATTGCTGCAACGGTTCATGGAATTAGCCTGACGAAAGAGGTCTCAGCTTACGCGTTCTGGCCCAACAGTGGCGCGCGCCAAGCGCGGCGATTGTTGATTCTGCGCACTATTTCCTATTTTAAATCAATTGCTTGCCGGCAGCGCCGTTTCATCGCGTCGATGTGGGCGAAAGCGCAACACAATCGCAGTCAGATTGTCTGGCTGCAGCCCAACCGGGGGGCGCTCGGCCATTTCGTCGAACAGCGCGCCGAGTCCCGCCGCTGCATCGCGGCCCGACAGCAGGCGCGGCCAGCGCGCGATGAATTCGGCCGGATCGGCGCAGGACCAGAAGCCGTCCGAAGCCAGCAGGTAGCTGCAGTCCGCGCGCAGCGTCACGGCGCGCCGGTCGGGCAGGGCGCGCAGCCAGGGCGGCAGCTTGTCGGGCGTGAGCGCAAACAGCCCGTCGTCCAGGCGCAGCGGATCGGCAAAGGTATTCCCCAGGATGAAAGCCTGGGCGATCTGCGGCGCGTGCTCGCCGTGCACCTGGCGCCGCCAGTCGGCCTCGTTCAGCAGGCCCTGCATCGCGTAGGCCGTGGCCGGCACGTGGTCGACCGTCAGCGGCGCGACGCTGCCGGCGCCGATTTCCACCAGGCGCGAATCGCCCGCGTGCCACAGCAGCGGCGCACCCAGCGCCGGGATCTCGAGCAGGGTCAGCGTGGTGCCAGGGCGCGGACCGCGTTCGCCGAGGGCGTCGAAGCGGCGCTGCAGGTCGGCGTGCAGGGCGTCGAGATGGGCGGACAACAGATCGATATCGCTGCAGGCGGGAATCGCGAGCAGGCCTTCGGCGGCGGCTTCGGCCGCTTCGCGCCCGTGGCCATGGCCGCCCATGCCGTCGAGCACCGCCAGGCGCAGGTGGCCGGCAGGCCAGCCGGGCACGCGCTGGGCAACGGGCACGCCGCCGCGCAGCAGCGCGGCGTTGCCGGCGGCGTCGATGAGAACGCAGTTGTCCTGGTTTTCGGCGCGCGTCACCGGCCCGAGGCCGATGCAGCTGCGTGCGGCGACCTCGAAGCGCGGGCCGAAATGCAGTCCTTCGAACATGCGTGCTGCCTCTCGCGGTGGGAGAAAATTTTCAGGCCAGGCCAGCGCCCGTGGAGTTGTGCTCATGGTAAGCTATGTTGAACTTTTGGCAAAGGCGCGCACAATTCACCGTGCGGCCTGTTGCACCACTTTTCGTACCGCTTGCAGCACGCCCATGCTCATCCGACCGCTCGTCGACACCGACCTCCCCGGCGCCGCCCGCCTGCTGCGCGTTGCCGCCAGCGAATTCATCGTCCACGAATCGACGCCGGAAGGCGCCTCGACCTTCCTGCGCGAGAACGACGAAGATGGCCTGCGCAATTACGTGCGCAGCGGCCACGTCTACCATGTGGCCGAGATCGACGGAACGCTGGCCGGCTTCATCGGCATCCGCGCCAACAACCACCTGTTCCACCTGTTCGTCGACAAGCGCTGGCATGGCCAGGGCCTGGCGCGGCGCTTGTGGCAGGTGGCGCGGCGCGCGGCCATCGAGCGCGGCGGCGACGGCGCCTTCCTGGTGAATGCCTCGAACCATGCGGTGCCGGTGTACGAGGCCTTCGGCTTCGTGCGCATGGCGCCGACCCAGTGCGTGAAGGGGCTGTACTTCAACCCGATGCGGTATACGCCGGCTTGACGCGGACATCAGCGCCGGCGCTCGTCGGCGCGGCGCAGCCACAGGCTGCTGGCCCAGCCTTCTTCCCTCACGCCGCCGACGTCGGCCTGCACGCGCCACCAGTCGCCATCCTGCTCGCCGGTCGCGGTGACGATGGCGCCGGCCGGCAGCACGGTCACGCGCGGCGAACCGACACCGCCGGCAGCACGCAAATTCAGCGCATCGGCCACGCGGTAGCTGCGGCCGGGCAGCGGGGCATCCTGATGAAAGGCGAGGGCGGGCTGCGCCGGCAGGTCCGCCTGCGCCTGCGCCGGCAGAGGATCGGCAAACCACCACAGCGCGCTGCCGATGGCGCCGGTGCCCAGCACCAGTACCGCCAGGGCCCGGGCATTCGCGCGCTTCCACCAGATGCGCGGCGTCATCCAGGCTGCGGCAACCAGCGTCAGGACCAGCGCCGCGCCGAAGCAGGCGAACGCGGTCAGTAGCGGCGACATCGCTCAGCCCTCGACGCGCAGCACGTAATGGCCGGCGACGATATGGTGCCCGTTCGGCACCAGGTAGGGCGCGTCCGGCGAATTGTTCTCGATGGCGGCGACAAACCCAAGCCGCTCGTCGAGGTGGAACAGGGCCTGGGTCGGCGCCAGGCGCGCAACGCGGAAACCGTCCGGCCCGGCCTCGATGCTGGCGGCATTGCGCGACAGGCCGAGGCGGTCGGCGCTGCCGGCATCGATGCCGTCCTGGCCGCGCAGGCAGCCGGCGGCGTCCAGCACACGCAGCGCGGCCAGGGCCGGGGCGCCGCGCCCAAAGGCGATGCGCGCACCGCCCGGCACCGGCATCGACGGCGCCTGCGGCAGGCAGACCAGGGCGCTGTAGCGGTCCGCCATCTGCGGCGCCGGCGCCAGCACGCGCAGGTCGACGCCGTCGGTCGGCGCGAAGCGGTTCGGCACGGCGATGCGCTGGCGTCCGTCGGAACCGATGGCGTACACCTCGTCGGCCTCGTCGACCGCGAAGCCGATCAGGTTCTCCTTGCCCGGCGCGCCCGCTGCCAGGCTGTGCTGGATGCCGAATTCGAGCAGGCCGGCGCCGGTATCGCGGTAGCGGCTCAGGCGCGGCAGGGCCAGCGCGGCCAGGGCGATGCGCTGGCGCGCCACCGGCGCGTAGGTCGCTTCCTCGGCGGCCAGGCGGGCGCGGTGCAGGACCGGGGTGGCGGTCAGTTCGGCGTCGTCGAGGGTGCGGGCGCGGGTCTTCCAGACGGCCGGTGCACGGGAAGGAGCGGGCGGGGCGCTGAGCGGACGTGCCGGCGCGGGAGCGGACGTGCCGATCGCATGCGCACTGCGCGCGATTTTCAGGAGCAGGCGGCCGGCGTTGCCGGGCGTCTC
>Ga0308160_10001441_pt1 | contig 33358 bp, 35 predicted proteins | sample PhyFR1_FD_201036 | JGI IMG/M metagenome (GOLD analysis project Ga0308160, IMG submission 201036) | Phyllosphere microbial communities from UC Gill Tract Community Farm, Albany, California, United States - DLSLF.R1 | ecosystem: Host-associated > Plants > Phyllosphere > Unclassified | place: USA... | reverse complement strand
ACCATGCGGTTCTCGATGTTCGACTTCACGCGGCGCTCGAAGCCCGCGTAGGAGTGGATGACGTACCACTTGCCCGGCTTCATCCGCAGCTCGGCCTTGAAGGCCTCGTACGGGTCGACCTCGGCCTCTTCTTCGGCTTCTTCAGCGTCGAGGGCCTCGTCGGCGGCGAGGGTCGCGTTGGCCTCGGCCGCGGTCTCCTCCTCCAGCTCGACCTCTTCTTCGTCCTCGACTGCCTCGACGGCGGCCTCGGCCTCGTCGGCGGTGTCGATCTCGAGCGCGTCGTCCACGACGGCGTCGGCCTCGGGGTCGCGCGACTCGGCCAGCGCGGTGAGCGCCTCGTCGATGCCGGCGTCGACGGTGCCGTCGTCGGGCTCGTCGCTCAGGCCGAGGGACTCGTCGTTCTCGTCCTCGATCTCGATGGCTCGCTCTTCGGCGGACTCGGCCGAACGCTCCTCGCCGGTCTCGACGTCGCCTTCCTGGTTCTCCTCGACTTCGGAGGACTGCTCGGCAGCCGTGGCGAGGTCGATGTCGTCGCGGGAGTTGTCAGACACTGTCGAATCTTTCCGTTCGGTGATGCGGATCGGGTTGGCGGGCGGATCGGTTCACGATCGGCGCCGTCTCGGGCGACCGTACTCCTGTCCGCGAGCGGTCAGGACAGCCGGCGTCCGGCTCAGGCCGTCGGCCCGTTGCCGAACACGTACCCGACGCCGAGTCCGAACACGAAGTCGAGGACCGACACCAGGATCATCATCACGACGACGAAGACCAGGACGACGCCCGTGTAGCTGAAGAGCTCCTTGCGGGTCGGCGTGACCACCTTGCGGAGCTCGCCGAGGACCTGACGGATGAAGAGCACGATGGCAGCGAACGGACCACGGCGCTCGGCCCGGTCCTGCTTCGCCTTGGCGACGACGTCATCCGCCGTCGTCTCCATGTCTTTGCTCGCCAACTTCTACCCTTCCAGATGTGCAGGGCGGACAGGACTCGAACCTGCAACCTGCGGTTTTGGAGACCGCTGCTCTACCAATTGAGCCACCGCCCTTCGGACACGGTTCGTCACCGATCCGTGTTCCGGTGGTCGAGTGTACGGGAGTCCGTCACACGGTGTCCACTTGACGGATGCTCCGGCGTGCCGCGCCGGTAGGCTGGGCCTCGTGAGCACCGAAGCCCCAGGCCCCGAGTCCACCGCCCACCCCGCTGCCGCGACCACCGATCGGCCGCGCATCGCGTCCCGCATCGCCGCGATCGCCGAGTCCGCGACGCTCAAAGTCGATGCGAAGGCCAAGGCGCTCAAGGCCGCCGGCCGCCCGGTCATCTCGTTCGCCGCGGGCGAGCCGGACTTCGCCACGCCGCAGCACGTCGTCGACGCCGCCGTGCAGGCAGCGCAGGACCCGAAGAACCACCGGTACACGCCCGCGACCGGCCTGCCCGAGCTCAAGCAGGCGATCGCCGAGAAGACCGCCCGCGAGTCCGGCATCACCGTCGACCCCGCCCGGGTGATCGTCACGAACGGCGGCAAGCAGGCCGTCTACCAGGCGTTCCAGACGATAGTGGACGACGGCGACGAGGTCCTCCTGCCGGCGCCGTACTGGACCACCTACCCCGAGGCCATCCGGCTCGCCGGGGGCGTCCCCGTCGAGGTCTTCGCCGGCAGCGACCAGGACTACCTCGTCACGGTCGACCAGCTCGAGGCCGCCCGCACCCCGAAGACCAAGGCGCTGCTGTTCTGCTCGCCGTCGAACCCGACCGGCTCGGTGTACACCGCCGAGCAGACGAAGGCGATCGGCGAGTGGGCGCTCGAGCACGGCATCTGGGTCATCAGCGACGAGATCTACCAGGACCTCGTGTACGACGGCGTGCGGTTCACCGGCATCCTCGAGGCGGTCCCGGCCCTCACCGACACGACGATCCTCGTCAACGGCGTCGCGAAGACGTACGCGATGACCGGGTGGCGTGTCGGGTGGTTCATCGGCCCGTCCGACGCGGTCAAGGCGGCGTCGAACCTGCAGTCGCACCTGTCGAGCAACGTGTCGAACGTGTCGCAGCGCGCCGCGATCGCCGCGCTGACCGGCCCGCAGGAGCCCGTCACGGCCATGCGAGAGGCCTTCGACCGCCGTCGTCAGACGATCGTCGCGGGTCTGAACGCGATCCCGGGCTTCGTCACGCCGACCCCGCACGGCGCCTTCTACGTCTACCCCGACGTCACGGCGCTCCTCGGCCGCGAGTGGGCCGGCTCGACTCCGACCACGACGCTCGAACTCGCCGACCTCATCCTCGAGCACGCCGAGGTCGCGGTCGTCCCCGGTGAGGCGTTCGGCCCCTCCGGCTACCTCCGCCTGTCGTACGCGCTCGGTGACGACGACATCGCCGAGGGCGTCGCGCGGCTCGCGAAGTTCTTCGCGTAGTCACCCGTCAATGCAGAACGGCCCACCTCGTCGAGGTGGGCCGTTCCGCGTCGCGGGCCAGGAGGCGCGGCTCGGCTCAGGCGAGCAGGTCGCCCACCACGACGGGTTCCGGCACGAGCGAGACACCGAAGCGGTTCAGGACGGTCACCTGGACGTAGCGGGCGAGTTCGGCCACCTGGGCGGCGGTCGCTCCCCCGCGGTTCGTCAGCGCGAGTGTGTGCTTCGACGAGATCGCCGCGCGGGACCCGGGGACGGCGTACCCGCGGTGGACGCCGGCGTGCTCGATGAGCCACGCGGCGCTGAGCTTGACGTCGTCGCCCGCCGGCCAGCGCGGCGCCTCGGCCGGCAGGGTCTCGGCGAAGGCGGCGGACACGATCGGGTTCGTGAAGAACGACCCCGCGCTCCAGGTGTCGTGGTCATCCGCGTCGAGGACCATCCCCTTCGACCCTCGGAGCCGCAGGACCTCGGACCGCACCGTCGCCGGCTCGACGAACGCCCCGAGCTCGACACCGAGCGACCCGGCGAGCTGGGCGTAGCGGACCGGGACCCCGGCGTCCCGGACGGTGCCGAGCCGGAACTCGACCGTCAGCACGGCACCGCGCCGTCCGTGCTTGAGGGTCGAGGTGCGGTAGCCGAGCGCCAGCTCGGCCGCTGGGACCCACGCGCGCTCCCCCGTCGACGCGTCGAGGAACTCGATCCGGGTGAGCACGTCGGACAGCTCGACCCCGTAGGCGCCGATGTTCTGCACGGGGGCGGCGCCGACGGTGCCCGGGATGCCGCTCAGCGCCTCCAGGCCCGTCCACCCGTTCTCGACCGTCGTGGCGACGAACGCGTCCCACGGCTCGCCGGCCGCGACGCGGACGGTGACGCCGTCGTCGTCCGCGTCGTGCTCGATGCCCGTCGTGCGCACGAGCACGACGGTGCCGTCGAAGCCGTCGTCGGCGACGAGCAGGTTGCTGCCGCCGCCGAGGACCAGCCACTCGTCGTCGTCCCACGCCGCGGTGACGTGCGCGACGAGCTCGTCGGTGGTCGACGCCGTGAGCAGCCGCGCCGCGGGACCACCGACGCGCAGCGTCGTGAGGTCGGCGAGCACCGACTCCGTCACGGTCAGCGGAACGCCACCGTGACCTGCGCCTTGCCGAGCACGGTCTGCCCGGCGGCGGTCACGGTGAGGTCGATGCGCTGCGGACGGCCGTCGTCGTCGACGGTGCCGACCTTGGCGACGACGCCGACGGTGGCGCCCTGCTCCGGGTCGACGACCACGGGGCGGGTGAACCGGACGCCGTAGCGGACCACCCAGCCGCGGTCGCCGAGCCACTCGGAGACCGGCTGCACGGCCAGCCCCATCGTGAGCATGCCGTGCGCCAGGACACCGGGCAGGCCGACGGAGGCGGCGACGTCGTCGCGGTAGTGGATCGGGTTGAAGTCGCCGGACGCGCCGGCGTAGCGGACGAGCGAGTCGCGGGTGATGTGGACCTCGCGCTCGGCGACGACGGTGCCGACCTCGAGCGCGGTCACGGGTGCGGTGGTCATGCGTCGTCTCCTCGGACCACGAGGGTGGAGGTCGCCGTGACGACGTGCTCCCCCGCGGCGTCGTTCATCGTGCTCTCGGCGGTGACCATGGCGTTGCCGCCGAGGGTCTTCACGCTCGTCACGGTCAGGGTCGCGGTGAGCTCGTCCCCGGCGACGATCGGTCGCTCGTAGGCGAAGGCCTGCTCGCCGTGGACCACGCGGGAGAAGTCGATGCCGGCGTCGGGCTCGGCGAGGAGCTGGGCCAGCGTTGCTTCCTGCACGACGACCGCGAAGGTCGGCGGGGCGACGACGTCGTCGTAGCCGGCGGCGCGGGCGGCCTCGGGCTCGTGGTGGATCGGGTTCGTCGCGAACACGGCGCGGGAGAACTCGCGCACCTTCTCGCGACCGACCAGGTAGGGCTGGGCCGGCGGGAACGTCCTGCCGACGAGCTCGGGGTTCACAGACACGTCCGGCAGTCTAGCGACGCCCGCTCGGGGGGCCTGTGTTCATGAGTATGCATCGGCTATGCTGACCCGACGCGGTTCGGGGGAACCGACACCGATCTCCGGGGATGGGGAGGAACGATGGACCACACGACCGAGTTCGCCGTGCACACGGGCGACCGCTGCACCGCGATGGAGGCCGCCGGCGCCGCACTGCAGCAGGCGGGGCACCACGTCGAGTCGACGGGCGGGACGCTCACCGCGACGACCGGCAACCGGGTGCTCACGATCCTGCTCGGAGCGCTCGTGCACCCGTCGCGGGAGTTCCGGCGGTACGAGCTCTCGACGACCGTCACGGGGACGTCGACCACGATCACGCTGCGGCACTCCGGGCACGGCACCGCGGTGTCGGGCGGGGAGATCGGTGCGAAGCGGCGGCACGATGCCTGGCGCAGCACGGCCGCGGTGATCGAGCGGGCGCTCCGTCAGGCGGGCGTGCTCAGCGCGCGGTAGCGCGGCGCGGGCGGCGCCGCGCCCCGCGGCGCGCGGCGTGGCTTGCGTTGCGCGCAGGCGCCCGGCGCTGCCGGCGCCCGGCTGCGCCGCAGCCGCGGACGGGGACGGGGACGAACCACGGGAACGACACGGAACCAGGTCGTGGGGCTGGTTCGACGTCGGGAACGTGGTTCGACGCCGCGCGCGGACCGCGACGGCGAGCGGTCGCCCGCGTCGGCACGCGTGCCGCACAACGCAAGGCACGGCGAACCGCGCACTCCCGCGGTTCGGGGCGACTTGCGTTGTGCGCAGGCACCCGACGCCACGCGGCGGGCACGGCAGCGCCGCGGCGCTGCCCCGCCAAGAGCGGGCGCCGGGACGAACCACGGGAACGACACGGAACCAGGTCGCGGGCCCGGTTCGATGTCGGGAACGTGGTTCGACGCTGCGCCGCCGCGACGCGCACCGACGCCAACGCCGACCCGCACGCGAGACGCACACGCGAGACGCGCGCGCGGCACCGCCCGAGAACGACGAAAGCCCGGCGAACGGATCGCCGGGCTTGCGGTAGCGAGGGCGGGACTTGAACCCGCGACCCCACGATTATGAGTCGTGTGCTCTAACCAACTGAGCTACCCCGCCAAGGATCCGGCACGACTACCGCACCGGGTCGGAGCCCCGAGTCAGGATTGAACTGACGACCCCTTCCTTACCATGGAAGTGCTCTACCACTGAGCTATCGGGGCATGTGCCGCTCGGCGGCACCACACGAGGATAGCAGACCCGCGACGGTGGTCAGGAACCGGCCGTGACGCCCGGGCGTGCCGCGTGGAACCGCTAGTTCGCGTTGGCCTCGAGCCACGCCAGCGGGTCCACCGGGACACCGTCGACGTGCACCTCGAGGTGCAGGTGCGGACCGGTCGAGTTGCCGGTGCTGCCGACCAGACCGAGCTCGTCGCCGACCTCGACCTGCTGGCCCTTGACGACCTTGAAGGAGTTGTCCTCCATGTGGCCGTAGACGCTGACGAACTGCTTGCCGTCGACGTCGTGCTCGACCCAGACGTCGTTGCCGAAGCCGCCGTCGTTGGCCTGCACCTTGAGGACGGTGCCGGCGGCGATGACCCGGATCGGCGTGCCCTCACCCGGAGCGAAGTCGACACCCATGTGGTTCGTCGAGCAGAAGGAGCACCCCTCGACCTGGCGTCCGCCGAACCCGGAGGTGATCGGCACACCGGTCAGGAACGGCCACTGGATCGTGCCGTTCGGGTCGTTCGTGAAGCTCGAGGAGTCGACGTTCTTGTACTGCGTCGCCGAGGACACCGAGTACTGGTCGCGGTTCGTCTCGGCGTCGGTCGCACCGGCACCGACGCTGAGGGACTGCGTGTCGCCCGAGGCCGTCGCCCGCGCCGACGTCGAGCCGGGCTCGGGGGTGTACAGCGCCTGTGCGGGCAGCGAGGTCGACACGACGAGCCCCGCGACGAACAGCAGCGCGCCGACGGCCGTCACCCGCGAGGCCGCCCGACGGAACGACGCACCCTGCGACCCCCGCGCGGCACGCGGCGCGACCCCGGCGACCGGAGTCGCTGCCGCGGAAGCCGTGCGAGCGATGTGGCGCGTGGCCCGGTCGGCCTGCACCGGGGCGGTGGTGGCACGCCCGGTCCGACGGGACGCCGGCACCTGTCCGAGGACACGGCGCGCGGCCGGCGCGGACGGTGTGGGTGCCGCGACCGCACGGGTAGCAGCCACGACCGGCGACGAGGGCGCCGGCGGCGTCACGGGCGATGCGGTCGCCGCAGGCATCGCGGGCGAGGCCGGCGCGAGGTCGACGGGCGACACGGGTGCGGCCGGGGTCGCGGGCGTCCCCGGGCTCACCAGGTCGTCGAAGGTCGCGTCACCGAGGGCGGCCCGGGAGGCGCGGCTCGCCTCCGCCACGGCCGTCGCGTGCTCGACGCGCTCCGGTGCTCCCCCGGAGGACGCCGTCGCCGCCGCGCGTTCCGCCTCGATGCGGGCCCGTCGGGTCAGGTGGACGACCGGTGCGGGAGCGTCCGCGGAGCCGTCGGTGTGCACGGGCGTGAGGGGAGCGTGGGGCATGTGTTCTGCGTGGATCCTGATCGGGGCGAGACGCGCTCGTTGGTAACGAGCAGATAACGGGACCCGAGCACGCTAGCAGGAGCGTCCGGGAGACGCCAGTCCTCGGGATGTCCTCACCCGGCGAGCACGGACTCCTCGAGGCGCCGCAGCAGGCCCTCGAGCTCGTCCGCGACCGCGGGTGCGGCGAAGAGGAACGACCGCGTGCCGCCGGCCTCCCAGATCCGGGTCTCGGCGCCGGCCTCACGGGCGACGATCGACCCGGCGGCCATGTCCCACGGGTTGATCCCGCGCTCGTAGTAGGCGTCCACGGTGCCGACCCCCACCGCGCAGCAGTCCAGCGAGGCCGCTCCCCCGCGGCGGATGTCGCGGACGTCGCCGATGAGTCCGGCGAGCACCGCGACCTGCTGCCGACGGCGCTCGGCGGTGTACCCGAAGCCGGTGGCGACGAGCGTCTCGGCGAGCGAGGCCGGCGTCCCGACGCGCAGCGGCGCCCCGTCGCGCGTGGCACCCTCGCCGGCGGCCGCGCGGAACACGACGCCGGTCGCGGGCTGGACGACCACGCCGGCGATCGGCTCCCACGAGGTCGGGTCGGCCGGCCCGCGCACCACGCCGATGCTCACGCCGTACTCGGCGCTGCCGTAGAGGTAGTTGACCGTGCCGTCGATCGGGTCGACCACCCACGTGATGCCCGAGGTCCCGGCGCCGGTGCCGGACTCCTCACCGAAGAACGCGTCGTCCGGCCGAGCCTCGGCGATCCGGGCCCGGACGAGTGCCTCGACCTCACGGTCGGCAGCCGTGACCACGTCGACGATGCTCGACTTCCGGTCGGCGACCTCGACCCCCTCGACCCGTCGGCGTGCGGCGAGCGCTGCTGCCTCTCGGGCGATGGACTCGGCGAGGTCGGCGAACTGGACGGGGGTGAGGTCGGAGGGCATGCGTCCATCCTCGCGGAAACGGAACGGCCCCGTCCGCAGTGGACGGGGCCGTTCCGATGGTGGCAAGTGAGGGATTCGAACCCCCGAAGGCTACGCCGGCTGATTTACAGTCAGATCCCTTTGGCCGCTTGGGTAACTTGCCATGTGCGCACCCGGCCCGTGTAGTCACCAACCGAAGGCGCGCATGAAAGCATAGCCGATCCGAGACGGTGCTCGTGACCACCGTGGGCCGATCCACGGGGGCCGAACCGCGCCTCCTGTCCGCCGTTAGGCTGTCCCGCATGGCAGACAGTTCCTTCGACGTGGTCAGCAAGGTCGACAAGATGGAGGCGGAGAACGCCCTCAACCAGGCCGCCAAGGAGATCGAGCAGCGGTACGACTTCAAGGGCGCCGACGCATCGATCGCGTTCAGCGGTGAGGACGTCCTCATCAAGGCGAACTCGGAAGAGCGCGCGAAGGCCGTCCTCGACGTCCTGCAGAGCAAGGCGATCAAGCGGAACATCAGCCTCAAGAGCCTCGACGCGGGCGACCCGTACCCGTCGGGCAAGGAGTACCGCATCGAGGTGAAGTTCAAGAACGGCATCGAGCAGGACGTGGCGAAGAAGATCGGCGCGTTCCTCCGGGCCAACGCCCCGAAGACCGTGAAGAACCAGATCCAGGGCGACGAACTGCGCGTCTCCTCGAAGAGCCGCGACGACCTGCAGAACACGATCCAGCTCCTCAAGGGTGAAGAGTTCGACGTGCCGCTGCAGTTCATCAACTTCCGCTGACGCGCCGCCCGCCGCTGTGGAGCACTGGCTCACCGTCGCCATCACGGTCTTCCTGGTCCTGCTGGACCTGGCGATCCGCGTCTTCTCGATCATCTACGTCCCGATCAACCGGAAGCCGCAGACCGCGACGGCCTGGCTGCTGGCGATCTTCCTCATCCCCTACATCGGGTTCATCGTCTTCCTCGTCATCGGGTCGACGAAGCTCCCGCACGCCCGGCGTGAGAAGCAGACCGAGATCAACGCGTACATCCTCGAGCAGACCGAGGGGATCGAGCGCGTCCGTCGCGACCACCCGTGGCCGGCGTGGCTGGACAGCATCACCCGCCTGAACCGCGAACTCGGCGCCATGCCCCTGGTGGGCGGCAACTCCGCGGAGCTCTACCCCGACTACGACGAGTCGATCGCCGAGATGACCCGCGCGATCGACGGCTCGCGGCGGTTCGTGCACGTCGAGTTCTACATCGCGACCCTCGACGACACCACGCGCCCGTTCTTCGAGGCGCTCGCCCGCGCCCAGGCCCGCGGCGTCACCGTCCGGGTCCTGCTCGACCACTGGGCGAGCCGCGGCTACCCGGGCTACAAGGACACCCTCGCGTTCATGGACCGCGCGGGCATCGAGTGGCACCTCATGCTCCCGCTGCTGCCGCTGCAGGGGAAGTTCCAGCGCCCGGACCTCCGCAACCACCGCAAGATCGTGGTCATCGACGGGTCGATCGCGTTCACCGGGTCGCAGAACCTCATCGACAAGTCCTACGACCTGAAGTCCCACATCGACAAGGGCATGCAGTACAAGGACCTCTTCGCGCGGTTCGAGGGTCCCGTCGTCGCCGGGCTCAACGCCCTGTTCGTGACCGACTGGTACAGCGAGACCGACGAGCTGCTGCTCCGCGAGAGCGACCCCGTCCAGCGGGCCGACCGTGGTGACGCACTGGACTGCCAGGTCGTCCCGTCCGGCCCCGGGTTCGACGGCGAGAACAACCTGCGCCTCTTCAACGCCCTGCTCTACTCGGCCCAGCAGAAGGTGTCGATCACCTCGCCGTACTTCGTCCCCGACGACTCCATGCTCTACGCCATCACCACCACGGCGCAGCGCGGGGTCGAGGTCGAGCTGTTCGTCGGCGAGATGGGCGACCACGCGATGACCTGGCACGCGCAGCGCTCCTACTACGAGGGGCTGCTCCGGGCCGGCGTGAAGATCTGGCTGTACCGGGCGCCGACGATCCTGCACGCGAAGCACTTCACGATCGACGACGACGTGGCGGTGATCGGGTCGAGCAACATGGACATGCGGTCGTTCAGCCTCAACCTCGAGGTGTCCGTGATGGTCCGCGGCAGCCGCTTCGTCGATGCGCTGCGCGAGGTCCAGGACGCCTACAAGGAGCACAGCTTCGAGTTGACGCTCGACGCGTGGGTGGAGCGGCCGCGTCGGTCGCAGGTGCTCGACAACGTCGCGCGGCTCACGGCGGCGCTGCAGTAGCGGCCGGCCCAGGAGGCGCGGGTCGCGACCGGCGGGTAGGTGCGGACGGCGGGCGGTCGCGCGGGCGCGGGTGCGCGACGGAGGCGGTCAGCGCGGGTGCGTGCGCGGCGGCGGGGGCGGTCAGCGCGGGTGCGGGTGCGCGACGGGGCGGTCAGCGCGGGTCCGGCACCAGGCGGGTGAGTCGGGCGGTCACGCGCTCGAGCGGCCCCCGCCCGAGGAACCGCCTCCAGAGCATCGCGAACACGATCGACCCCAGCGCGAACCAGCCCCACGCCGCCGCCGAGTCCGGGTACGTCGGCAGCGCCGCGAGCACGACGAGGTGCCCCCCGTAGATCGTGAGCGGCATCGACCCCACGGCAGCCAACGGGTACCCGATGCGTCGGACGACCTCGCCCCGCCCGTCGAACACCAGCGTGCAGAGCGCGATGACGGCGACGGCCACCCCCGCGGTCCCCACGACGTCGACGATCGACGAGGAGTGGTCCCGCGGCGACAGGAACAGCTGCGCCGTGGCCTCGGCGGCGGTGCTCCCCTCGCCCGCGTACGGCACACCGGGGAACGCGAACCCGGCGTCGGCGGGTACCGGCGCGACCGCGTTGCCGACGAGGTAGGCGAGGGCGGCGACCACCGCGCCGGACGCGAGGAGGACCACCTGGGTGCGCCGCGCCTCCAGTCCGACACGGGCGACCGCGAGACCGACCAGCACGTACGCCAGGAAGGTGACCACGGGGTAGACGAGGCCGAGCTGGACCTCCCACATGCCGGCGTCCGCGTAGAGCGGGACGATGCCGAGGGCGACGACGGGCGACAGCACGGCGCACGCCGCGGCGAGGACCAGCAGCCAGCGCGCACGGACCCGGAGCACCGGGATCGCCAGCAGGAACAGCACGCCGTACGTGGGGAGGATGACGTAGACCGGGGTCTGCAGCGCCATGAGCAGCAGGCCGACCGCGACGACGACGAGCGCACGGATCGCGAGCCGGTCACGGACCCGACCGATCCGCGGCGGGCCGGGCGGCGACGTCCGACCGCTCGTCAGACCGATCGAGACGCCGGCGAGCACCGCGAAGAGCGATGACGACCGGCCGTGGGCGACGGCGGCCCAGGTGCCGGGGTCCGACCAGTCGACCTGGTCGGCGATGCCCCCGACGTGGGTCGCCATCATGCCGAGCAGCGCCAGCGCACGGGCGACGTCGACGCCCTCGAGCCGGACCCCGGAGACGGACACGCCCCGCAGCGCGGTGGGCGGTGCGGGGCGTGCGGTCGTCATGGCGTTCGCGGGCTGCCGGTCAGCTCGTCGCCGAGCCCGTGCGGGCGTCGACGCGGCCGAGGGACACGTCGACCATGTCCTCGCGCGGGACGACCTTGATGCGCTCGCGGCCCTCGGCCTCGCCCAGGGCGAGCTCGTGGGTGTCGAGGTTGTGCCAGCCGTCGAGGTCGGTGTACTCGACACCGCGCTCGGCGAGCAGGGCCGGGATCGCGCCCTCGGACGGGTCGGCCGGGGTCCACCAGCTCGCCTGGTCGTTCACGATGTGCTGGACGGTCTCCATCGCGTCGGACTTGGTGTGGCCGATGAGCCCGACGGGGCCGCGCTTGATCCAGCCGGTCGCGTAGACGCCCGGGATCTGCTGGTTGTCGTCGTCGAGGACCTGGCCCTCGTGGTTCGGGATGACACCGTGGCGCTCGTCGAACGGGACGCCCGGCAACGGCGAGCCGAAGTACCCGACCGCGCGGTAGGCGGCCTGGATCGGGATCTCGCGGACCTCGCCCGTGCCCTCGACGCCGCCCTGGCCGTTCGGCCGCGTGCGCTCGTACCGGATGGCGGTGAGCTTGCCGTCCTCGCCGACGAACTCGAGGGGCTTCGCGTAGAAGTGCAGGTGCAGTCGGCGGCTCGCCTGGCCGGTCTCACGGGTGCGCCACTGCTCGAGGACCCGGTTCATCACCATGACCTGCTTGTTCGTGGCGATGGCGGTCTTCGAGGCCTCGTCGTGGTCGAAGTCCTCGTCGTAGACGATCATGTCGACGTCGCGGAGCTCGCCGAGCTCGCGGAGCTCGAGCGGGGTGAACTTCACCTGCGCCGGGCCGCGGCGGCCGAACACGTGCACGTCGGTGACCGGGGACGCCTTGAGTCCCTCGTACACGTTCGCGGGGATCTCGGTCGGCAGCAGGTCGTCGGCGTGCTTCGCGAGGATGCGCGAGACGTCGAGGGCGACGTTGCCGTTGCCGATCACCGCGACGCTCTCGGCCTCGAGCGGCCACGTGCGCGGGACGTCGGGGTGGCCGTCGAACCAGCTGACGAACTCGGCGGCGCCGTACGACCCCTCGAGCTCGACACCGGGGACGTCGAGGTCGGCGTCCTTGATCGCACCCGTCGAGAACACGACCGCGTGGTAGTGCTGCCGGAGGTCGTCGAGGGTGATGTCCTCGCCGAAGCGGACGTTGCCGAACAGCCGCACGACACCGCGGTCGAGCACGTCGCGCAGCGCGTTGACGATGCCCTTGATGCGCGGGTGGTCCGGGGCGACGCCGTAGCGGACCAGGCCGTAGGGGGCGGGCAGCTGCTCGAACAGGTCGATCGACACGTCGTGGCCGTGGGCCTCGCGCAGCAGGATGTCGGCGGCGTAGATGCCGGCGGGGCCTGCGCCGACGATGGCGACTCGGAGGGTGGGCACTGATCGTCTCCAGTTCGTTCGGGTGGGGTGGTCCCGAGGGGGTTCGAGGGGCGGGACCGTCGGTCACCGCGGCGGTCCGGCGCTAGCGGCTGCGTTCGACGACGGACTCGGCGAAGCGGACGAGTGCCCGCTTGACGGTGCCGTCCGGCAGGGGTGCGAGGGCGTCGACGGCGTCCGTCGCCCAGCGGACCGCGACGGCACGGGTCGCGGCGGTCGCCTCGTGCTCGCGCAGGGCGGCCACGGCGGACTGGTACGGCGCCGAGTCGACGACGTCGTCCGGTGCGGCGTTCACGTCGCGCTCGATGCGCCCGAGCAGGTCCACCGCGTCGGGGGCACCGGTCGCGGCGAGGCGCTTGAGCTGCAGCAGCGGCAGGGTGTCGACGCCGGCGCGCAGGTCGTTGCCGGCGATCTTGCCGGTCTTGGCCTTCGCGGGGGCGAGGTCGATCACGTCGTCGACGAGCTGGAAGGCCACGCCGACCTTCTCGCCGAACGTGCCGACGGCGTCGAGGTACGTGCGGTCGGCGCCCGAGAACATCACGCCGGCACGGGCAGCCGTCGCGATGAGCGAGCCGGTCTTGTCGCTGAGCACCTGGATGTAGTGCTCGACCGGGTCGTCCTCGGGCTGGGGCCCCGTCGTCTCGTGGAGCTGCCCCATGCAGAGCCGCTGGAAGGTCTCCGCCTGCATCCGGATGCCCTCGGTGCCGAGGTCGGCCGTGATGAGGCTGGCACGCGCGAACAGCAGGTCGCCGGTGAGGATCGCCACGTTGTTGCCGTAGGTCACGTGGGCCGCGGGGACACCGCGCCGGACAGGCGCTTCGTCCATCACGTCGTCGTGGTAGAGCGACGCCAGGTGGGTCGTCTCGATGCTCACGGCGGCCTTCACGACCGCGTCGGTCACCCCGTCACCGAGCTGCGCGATGAGGAGCGTGAGCGTCGGCCGGATCCGCTTGCCCCCGGCCGACAGCAGGTACCGGCTCGTGGTGTCGGCGAGGGTGTCGGTGGAGCGCATGGCTTCCTCGAGCCCCTGCTCGACGAGCTCGAGGCCGTCGTCGACCGCGGCGATGAACCGGCGTTCCGCGGGCGTGGCGAACAGTCGCTCGCCGATGCCCAGCGATGCGCGGAGACTCGGTGCGCGACGTGCGACCGGGACGCTCGGATTCAAGTGCTGCTCCGTGTTCGGGGGTGGAGGGACCGGTCAGGCGTCGGTGGGGTCGACGCTCGGCTGCTCACCGGTGTGCTGGTGCTCGCGACGGGCCTTGGCACGCCGGGCGACGGACTCGCGGACCTCGCCCGCGACGGGCTTGCGACCGCGGTGCAGTGCGACGATACCCGCCGTGAGGTTCCGGTAGGCGACGACCGAGAACCCGACGCCACGCAGCCACTGGCTGAGGACCTGCTGGTCGGGCCACGCCTCGATCGACTCGGCGAGGTAGCGGTAAGCCGCCGGGTTGCTGCTGGACAGCCGTGCCACGCCCGGGAGCACGCGCTTGAGGTACGTGCCGTACCCGAAGCGGAGCAGGGCGAGCGGCGGCGTGGAGAACTCGCAGATGACGACACGACCGCCGGGCTTGAGGACCCGGAGCATCTCGCCGAGCGCCTGCATCGGGTCGTTCACGTTGCGCAGCCCGAACGAGATCGAGACGGCGTCGAAGGTGTCGTCGTCGAAGGGCAGCTGCTCGGCGTCGCCCTCGACGAAGGTGATCTCGGGGTGGCGTTCACGGCCGACGGCGATCATGCCCGCGGAGAGGTCGAGCGCCGTGACCTCGGCACCCTTCTTCGCGAAGGCCGCCGCGCTCGTGCCCGTCCCCGCGGCGATGTCCAACACCTTCTCGCCGGGCTGGGGGTCGACCGCGCGGACCGTCGCGACACGCCACAGCGGAGCGTTGCCCGCCGAGAGGATGTCGTTCGTGAGGTCGTACTTCGCGGCGACGTCGTCGAACATGGCCGCCACCTCGTCCGGCCGCTTGTTCAGGTCCGCTCTGCTCACCCACAACATCCTAGAGGTCGTGCCCGGACGTTCCCCGCGCGGCGCGTACGATCTGTGGGGTGACCCGAACCACCACGGCGGCCCCACCGCTGACGGTCTCGACCCGGATCCTCGACGACCCGGGCGCCGTCCTCCGCCACACCCTCCGGGACAGCCCGCTCGCGTTCGTCCGCAACGGCGACGGGATCGTCGGCATCGGCGAGGCCGTGCGGTGGACGTTCACCGGCCCGGACCGGATGCGCGAGGCCTCGGCGGCCTGGCGGTCCCTGGTCCGCGACGCCGTGGTCGACGACCCCGTGCAGCTGCGCGGCACCGGGCTCGTCGCGTTCGGCTCGTTCGCGTTCGCCGACGACTCGACCGAGACGAGCGTGCTGATCGTCCCGCGCGTCGTGATCGGCCGCCGCCGCGGGAAGGCCTGGCTCACCGCCGTCGACACCACGCTCGACCCCGAACCCCTCACCTTCACGCGCACGTCGGTGCCGGTGCCGCACGTCGGTCCGCACGTGTCCGTCGCGCTCCGTCCCGGTGCCATCGACGAGGACGCCTACGCCGCGACGGTCGCCGACGCCGTCCGGCGGATCACCGCCGGCGACGCCGAGAAGGTGGTGCTGGCGCGGGACCTCGTCGGGACCCTCCCCGACGGCGCCGACCAGCGAGCGATCCTGCTCGACCTCGCCGAGGCGTACCCGCAGTGCGTCACGTTCGCCGTCGACGGCATCGTGGGCGCGACGCCGGAGACCCTCGCCCGGACCGACGGCACCCGGCTCTCGGCACGCGTGCTCGCGGGCAGTGCGGCGCGTGGGACCGACCCGGTGTCCGACCGCGCCGCCGCCGAGGCCCTCGCCGCGAGCGCGAAGGACGTCGAGGAGCACGGCTTCGCCATCCAGAGCCTGCTGGCCGCGCTCGCCCCGATCGCGTCCGACCTCCGCGCCGACCCGGAGCCGTTCCGGTTGCAGCTGCCGAACCTGTGGCACCTCGCGACCGACGTCCAGGCGACGCTGCCCGTCGGCACGACCTCGCTCGACGTCGCCGACGCCCTGCACCCGACCGCCGCGGTCGCGGGGACCCCGACCGACGTCGCCGTCCGGCTCGTCTCCGAGCTCGAGGGCGTCGACCGCGGGCGCTACGCCGGGCCGGTCGGGTGGCTCGGGGCGAACGGGGACGGCGAGTGGATGCTCGCGTTGCGGAGCGCCCGGATCACCGACGACGGCACCGTGCGGGCGTGGGCCGGCGCGGGCATCGTGGCCGGGTCCGACCCGGCGCGCGAGGTCGCCGAGACGGCCCTGAAGTTCCGGCCGGTCACCGACGCGCTCGCCTAGTCGACTGCCAGGAGGCGCGGTGCCGGCCCGGCGCGCCGGCCGCGGCCCGGTGTCGCTCAGTCGGCCAGCGGCACCTCGATGACGACGCGCTCGGCCGGGTCCGTCAGGACCCGCTCGAGGTCGCCCCAGGTCGCCGCGCGCCGGTACTCCCAACCGAGCCCGGTCACCACCGGCTCGACGTCGACGTGCTGCGGCGTCGTCATCATGCGGCGCATGTCGGCCTCCGGTGTCGTCGCCGCGACCTCGAGCCCCCGGAAGATCGCTCCCCCGCCGTCGTTCCCGACGATGACCTGCACGCGGTGCGGGTGCTCCTCGGTGCCGGTCACGAGCGCCCCGAGGTCGTGCAGGAGCGTGAGGTCGCCGAGCAGGACGCGTGTCGTGCCGACCGAGGCCGTGGAACGCTCGAGCGCTGCGGCGATCCCGAGCGCGGTCGAGATCGTCCCGTCGATGCCCGCGAGCCCGCGGTTCGCGTGCACGCGGATCGCCTTGCCCGCGACGTGCCCGTCGGCCACGCGGATGATCTGCGAGGCGCCGAGCACGAGGCGGTCGTGCGGCCAGGTCGCACCCCAGACGGCGTCCGCGAGCATCGTGCGGTCGACGGCGCGGCGGCGGAGCGCCACCTCGTCGCGGAGGAACTTGTTGCGCTCGGCGCGGTCGCCGGAGCGCTTCGCATCGAGGTCGGGGCCGGCGTCGCCACCACCGAGCAGCGCGCGGCTCGTGGCGACCCACCGGCCGACCCAGGCGCGGTGCTCCGGCCGGGTGCGGCCCGTCACGCGGACGTCCGACACGAAGGTGGTCGCGGCGTCGGGCCGGGAGGCGCGGGCCGGGTCGTAGGGATCGGCTCCCGGTCCGCGGACCACGATCGTCTCGACGTCGGCGCGCTGGAGGAGGGCGGGGACCTCGCGGCTGAGGGTCGGGTGGCCGAGCACGACGGCGCGGCGGACCGCGCCGCCGAAGTCCGGGTCGCGCAGGAGCTCCCGGTAGGTGACGACCAGGTTCCGCCCGAACCTCGCACCACTCGACACCTCGGCGAGCAACGGCGCACCGAGCTCCCAGGCGATCCGCTCGGCGTCCGCCCCCGCATCGTGTCCCGCGATGACGACCGTCGCGGGCTCGTCGTCCGGCGCGAGGTCGACGACCGGCAGACCGGAGTGCACGCGCCTGGTGGCGAACGCGAGGTCGACCTCGTCGTCGGGCACCGGCTGGACCGTCCCCTCGCCGAGCCCGGCCGACAGCGGTTCGCGGAAGGCGACGTTGAGCTGGACCGGCCCGGGCTGCCCCGTGTGGCCGGCGGCAGCGGCGACGACTTCGCGCACGAGTTCCCGGACGGTGGCGGCGGTGTCGGCGTCGACCCCGTGCGCGGTGGGTGCCTCGACGTCGCGGACGACGGCGACGGCCGGCCCGAAGAGCCCGGGCTGCACCGTGGTCTGGTTGCTGCCGATGCCCCGGAGCTCGTCGGGGCGGTCCGCGCTGACGACGATCATCGGGACACCGGAGTGGTGCGCTTCGAGCACGGCGGGGTGCAGGTTGGCGACCGCGGTGCCCGAGGTGGTCACGACCGCGGCGGGCCGACCGGACTCGACGGCGAGCCCGAGCGCGAAGAAGCCGGCGGTGCGCTCGTCGAGCCGGACGTGGACGCTGATGCCGCCCGCACGCTCGACGGCGACGGCAGCGAGGGCGAGCGCCTGCGACCGGGAGCCGGGGCTCACCACGACGTCGGTCACACCGGCCCGGGCGAGCTCGGTCAGGAGCGCGACGGCGAAGTCGGTCGCCGGGCTGCCGGAACCGGCCGGGCCGTCAGCGATCGGTGCGGCCGTCGTCGTCGCGGTGCTGGTCGCGGCGGTCTCGGTCGGCGCGTCGTTCTCGTTCGCGGAACTGCTGTTCGAGGTCTCGGAGGGTCTCGTCGTCCTGGTCCTTGTCCGTGCGGTGCTGCTCGGGGCCGCTGGGGCCGCCGAGGAAGTCCGGGTCGTCTTCGGGACCACGGTACCCGGAGCCACCGCCGGGGCGGGTCGCCGGTGCCCGGCCGAGGACGAACCAGAGGACGCCGCCGAGGACGGGGAGCACGATCACGAGGAGGACCCACACGCCACGGCTGAGGGAACGGACACGCTCGCGGGGCATCGTGGCGCAGTCGATGGCCGCGTAGACCGTGAACGCCACGGCGGCCACGACGACGATCAGCCACAGTCGGATCATGGCCGGGAGTCTAGGTCGGCAGCCTGTGGGGTCCCTGCCGGTTGCGCATCCGTAGACTTGCGCAGGTGAAAGCGTGGCTCGTGTACACCCTGGCCCGCCTCGGCATCTTCGCCGCGGCGCTGGCACTGCTCCTGCTCCTGACGCCGATGCCCGGCTACTGGGCGACGATCGTCGCCGCGCTCGTGGCGCTGCTCATCTCGTACATCGCCCTGCCGAAGCTGCGCGGTCGCGTCACCGAGAGCCTGGCGAACCGTCGACCGGCGCCCGAGCACGACGTCGACACCGACTTCGAGGACGACTTCGTCGACGCGGCCGACAGCGACTCCCCGGTCGAGCAGCCGGTCTCCGACGCCGACCGCCACGCAGCGCGCCGCGAGCACCGCGACGACTGACCCGCCGGGCTACGGCTGGACGGCGAGCGTGATGCCGAGCACGACGCCGAACACGAGCGACGCGAACGACGACAGCTGGAGCGCCGTGATGAGTTCCCGCGGCTTCCGCGACGAGACGCCGATCGCGAGTGCCGGCAGCGCCAGCAGCAGCGAGAAGTAGGTGAACCCGGTGCGGAAGTAGAGCAGCACGAACCAGAGCAGCACCACGTACGGCAGCATCAGGAACAGGCCGTAGAGCACCCGGGCGACCGGCCGTCCGACCACGACCGCGAGGGTGCGCTTGCCCGCGAGTCGGTCCTCGTCGATGTCGCGGATGTTGTTCACCATGAGCACCGCACAGGCGAAGAACCCGGCGGCGATCGCAGCGGCCCACCCGCTCGGGGTGACCCGGTCGATGAGGACGAACTGCGTGCCGAGGACGGCGACGAGTCCGAAGAACACGAACACGAAGACCTCGCCGAGGGCGTTGTACCCGTACGGCTTCTTGCCGCCGGTGTAGAACCACGCCGCGACGATGGCGGCAGCGCCCACGAGCAGGAGCCACCACAGCTGGGTGAGCACCACGATGACGATGCCGGCGACGGCTGCGAGCCCGAAGAACGTCAGCGCGACGGTCAGCACGGTGCGGGGCTTCGCGAGACCTGCTCCGGTGAGACGGGCCGGCCCGACGCGGAACTCGTCCGTGCCGCGCACCCCGTCGGAGTAGTCGTTGCTGTAGTTCACGCCGATCTGCAGGAACAGCGCGACGAGCAGCGCCAGGATCGCGATGGGCAGGTGGTGGCCCTTCGCGAGCCAGTCGCCGAAGTCACCGGCCTCACCGCTGTCCACGAACCCGACCGTCGTGCCCATCACGACGGGGACGACGCCGAGCGTCAGGGTGCGCAGGCGCGCCCCGCCGATCCAGTCGCCCGCGGTCGCGCGGCGCTTCGTACGCTGCGGTGCCGCGGCCTTGGCCGGGTTGCCGGAGCGGTTCCTGGACCGGTTCGTGTTCTTCGTGCGTGCCACGACCGTCCATCGTATCCGCGTCCGCCGTGCGTCCGGGACGCCGGCCCAGGAGGAACGGATCGCGATCGGCGGTCGACCCGCCTCCGTCAGGCGGTCGGGTCCGCGATCGCGCGGATCGCCCGGCGGTCCGGCTTGCCGGTCGCGAGCATCGGGAGCCGCTCGACGACGACCACGTCGGCCGGCCGTGCGGCCCGCCCGAGGGCGTCGCCGACCGCGGCGCGGACCACGTCGAGGTCGAGCGGACGGTCGGTCACGACGACGGGGACCTCGCCCCACTCCCCCGACGCCCGGCGCGTGACCACCGCACCCTCCTGCCCGTCGAGCCCGCGGACGATCCGTTCGACGGCGCCGAGCGGGACCTTCTCGCCGCCCGAGATCACGACGTCGTCGAGCCGGCCGAGCACCCGCACGACACCGTCGACGACCTCGGCGGCGTCGCCCGTGCGGTACCAGCGGTGTCCGTCGCGCTCGGTGAAGGTCGCCGCCGTGCGCTCGGGGTCGTCCAGGTAGCCCTCGGCGAGCATCGGCCCGGACAGGAACAGTTCGCCGTCCACGAGCTCGGTGCGGACGGTGCCGAGCGGGACGCCGTCGTAGACGCACCCGCCGCTCGTCTCGCTCGCGCCGTAGGTCGTCACGATCCGGATGCCGGCGGCGCGGGCCCGGTCACGGAGCGGCGCCGGGATCGCCTGCCCGCCGACGAGCACGGCGTCGAACCCGGCGAGGGCACGGGTGGCCCGCTCGTCGTCGAGCACGCGGGCGAGCTGCACCGGGACGAGCGAGGTGTAGCGCCGCGGTACCCCGGGACCGGTGACGAGCCGGTCGGCCGCGTCGGCGAACGCCCCCGCGTCGAAGTGCCCGGGAGCGACGACGACGGGCGCCGTCCCCGCGGTGATCGACCGGGTCAGGACGTTGAGCCCCGCGATGTAGTGCGTCGGCAACGCGAGCACCCAGCCGCCGGGGCCCCCGAGTGCCGCGTCCGCCGCAGCGGCACCGGCGAGGAGCGCCTCCGACGAGAGCGCCACGCGCTTGCCGGTGCCGGTGGACCCGCTCGTCTCGACGACCAGGGCGACCCGCTGCGGGACGGTGGCCGGAGCAGGTGTCGGCAGCGCCGGGGTGCCGTCCGCGACCGGGAGCAGGGCGGGGCCGCCGGCGAGTGCCGCCTCCAGGCCCCGCAGCACGACCGACGGGTCCGACGTGCCGGTCGCGACCAGCGGACGGGCCATCAGTAGTGCCAGGGGAAGGACGTCCACTCGGGCGCGCGCTTCTCGAGGAAGGAGTCGCGACCCTCGACCGCCTCGTCGGTGCCGTAGGCGAGCCGCGTGGCCTCACCGGCGAACACCTGCTGGCCGACCATGCCGTCGTCGACCGCGTTGAAGGCGTACTTGAGCATCCGGATCGCCGTCGGGGACTTGCCGAGCACGATCTCGCCCCAGCGGATCGCCTCGCGCTCGAGGTCCTCGTGCGGGACGACCGCGTTCACGGCGCCCATCTCGTACGCGCGCTGCGCCGAGTACTCCTGCGCGAGGAAGAAGACCTCACGCGCGAACTTCTGGCCGATCTGCTTGGCGTAGTAGGCGCTGCCGTACCCGCCGTCGAACGACCCCACGTCGGCGTCGGTCTGCTTGAACCTGCCGTGCTCGGCGCTCGCGATGGTGAGGTCGCAGATCGCGTGCAGCGAGTGGCCCCCACCCGCCGCCCACCCCGGGACGACGGCGATGACGACCTTCGGCATCATCCGGATGAGCCGCTGGACCTCGAGGATGTGCAGCCGCCCCATCGACGCCTGCGCCGCTGCCGGGTCGACCCCCTCGGGCGGGGCGCCCTCGTCACCGACGTACTGGTAGCCGCTGCGGCCGCGGATGCGCTGGTCGCCACCGGAGCAGAACGCCCAGCCGCCGTCCTTCGGGCTCGGGCCGTTGCCGGTGAGGAGCACGACGCCGACGCGCGGGTCCTGCCGGGCGTCGTCGAGTGCGCGGTACAGCTCGTCGACGGTGCGCGGACGGAAGGCGTTCCGCACCTCGGGCCGGTCGAACGCGACCCGGACGATCCCGTGGGAGACGTGCTTGTGGTACGTGATGTCGGTGAACTGCTCCGCGATCGGAGCCGCGGTCCAGACGTCGGGGTCGAACAGGTCGGAGACGGGAGCAGCCATGCTCCAACGCTACCGCCGCGTGCTACAGCCCCGCGCCGTCCGTCGCGGCCGAACCACCCATGTCGGTCAGCAGCTCGGGGGCGACGATCACGAGCAGCACGATGAGGATCACCGGGTTCGCGAAGAACGCCACGACCACGCCGACGGCGCCGTACCAGCGGCCGAACGACCCCACCGCTGCGACGAACCCGAGCACCGCGGCGATGAGCGTGAGGAAGACCACCACGAAGCAGATGCCGAAGGCGAAGTCGGTGTCGCCGCCCATGAAGACGGCGAAGGCGCTCGCGTCGACCGCGGCGGAGACGACCGCGAGCCCCAGGGCGATCTTGCCGACCACCGGGTTGCGCTTCTTGCGCGCCTTCTGGGCTTCCTGACGGACGTCGACGGTGTTCCGCTGCATGAGCCGGGCGAACTCGCCCGTGTCGCGACCGGGGGCCTGCGCACGCGCGCCCGGGGCCTGCGCACGCGCGCCCGGGGCCTGCGCACGCGCCGAGGACGGTGCTGCGGATCGCTGCGACGCGCGCTGCTGCGGTTCCGGCGCCACAGGTCCTCCCTCGTCCTCGGTGCTGGTGCTGGGGTGCCGACCGTGGCCGACGTTCGTGCTGGGTGCCGACCGTGGCCGACGTTCGTGCTGGGGTGCCGACCGTGGCCGACCGATGCAGACTAGTGCGCTGCCCTGGCGGTCCGCTCCGAGGAACCGTGGGGTGCCCTGGGTGCTCCTGGGATGATGGCCAGGTGCTCCCCGACCTCGACGACCTCCTCTCCGACGCCCACGTGGTGGCACTGCCCATGCGGGTGCGGTTCCGCGGCATCACGGTGCGCGAGGCCCTCGTCCTGCGCGGTCCGGCCGGGTGGACCGAGTTCTCCCCGTTCGTCGAGTACGACGACGCCGAGGCCGCCGCGTGGCTCCGGGCCGCGGTCGACTTCGGCTGGACGACGCACGAGCCCGCCGCGGACAGCGTCCCCGTGAACGCCACCGTGCCGGCGATCGCTCCGGACGGCGTCGCGGACCTCCTCGCGCGGTACCCGGGTTGCACGACCGCCAAGGTGAAGGTCGCCGAACCCGGCACCAGGATCGACGACGACGTGGCCCGCGTCGCCGAGGTCCGACGCGTGATGGGCCCCTCCGCCGCGGTCCGCGTGGACGCGAACGGGCTCTGGAGCGTCGACTCCGCCGCAGAGGCCCTCGAGCGCCTCGCCCCGTTCGACCTGCAGTACGCCGAGCAGCCGTGCCGCACGGTGCCGGAACTCGCCGAGCTCCGGCAGCGGATCGCCGGACTCGGCGTGGCGATCGCCGCGGACGAGAGCGTCCGCAAGGCCTCGGACCCGCTCGCCGTCGCCCGGGCCGGTGCCGCCGATGTCCTCGTCGTGAAGGCGCAGCCCCTCGGCGGCATCACCGCCGCGCGTGCGGTCGTCGCCGACGCCGGGCTCCCCTGCGTGGTCTCGAGTGCGCTCGACACGTCGGTCGGGCTGGGGATGGGGGCGTTCCTCGCGGCCGAGGCGATGTCACCCGGGTACGCCGCGGGGCTCGGCACCGCGGCGATGTTCACGTCGGACGTGTCGACGGCGCCGCTGCTGCCGGTGGACGGGCGGGTGCCGGTGCGGCGGGTCGAGGTCGACCAGGACCTGCTCGAGCGGAACGCGGCGTCGCCGGAGCGTGCCGCGTGGTGGCTCGCGCGGCTCGAGCGGGTGCACGCGCTCCTCGCCGGCTGACCGGCGGCCCGGCCGCCCGGGTCGGCCCGGTCGCACGACCTGCCGCTCGCGTTCGCCGAGGTCGCGCGTTCGGTCGCTCCGACGCGCGCCGGGCGACGGATTGCGCGATCTCGCGCTCGCGCCTGGGCTCGCACCGGGGCTCGGGCCTCGGACTCACGCCGACGACGGACGGGAGGCGCGGTGCCAGCTGGCACCGCGCCTCCCGTCCGGTGGTGGTCGCGACCTGGGCCGCGTCAGCGACCCGTCCGGCTCACAGTCCGGAGTAGCTGTGCAGGCCCTTGAAGAACACGTTCACGACCGAGAAGTTGAACATCACCGCGGCGAAGCCGATGAGGGCCAGCCACGACGACCGCGCGCCACGCCACCCGCGGGTCGCACGCGCGTGGATGTACCCGGCGTAGACCACCCAGATGATGAAGGTCCAGACCTCCTTCGTGTCCCACCCCCAGTAGCGACCCCAGGCGCGCTCGGCCCAGATCGCACCGGCGATGAGCGTGAAGGTCCAGAGGACGAACCCGACGAGCAGGACGCGGTAGGTGAGGACCTCGAGCCGGTCGGCGTCCGGCAGCGTCTCCATGAAGCGGAGCTTGCCCGAGGCGGTCCGACCCTGGCGGTAGGTCTGCACGAGCTGGGCCACGGCGAGTCCGGCACCCAGGGCGAAGAAGCCCGTGCCGGCGATGGCGACGAAGACGTGGATGACGAGCCAGTACGACTGCAGCGCGGGCTGCAGCGGCACGACGGGCACCCAGTAGTTCACGGTCGCGATGCCGAGCAGGATGATCGTGAGGCCCGTGATGAAGACGCCGAGGAACTTCAGGTTCTGCCAGAACTGCACGAGCAGGAAGATCAGGGTGATCAGCGCCGTGCCGGTCAGCGAGAACTCGAACATGTTGCCCCACGGCACGCGGTCGGCCGCGATCCCGCGCAGGACGACGGACGCGACGTGCAGCACCAGCGCGAGGATCGTCATCGCCATGCCGACCCGCTCGAACTTCGTCCCGCGGCGCCCGGCTCGTTCGTCGGTGACGGCGACCTGTTCGAGGACGACGGTGCCGCCCTGGACGGTCGCGACGGTCCGCTCCGCGCCGACGGCGGGTGCCGCAGCGGCGTCGGACGCAGCCGTCACGTTGCCGGCCCGCTTCGCCATGTCGAGGGCGAACGCGATGAACGCGATGACGTAGACCGCCATGGCGGAGTACGTCAGCACGACCGAGTAGGTCGCGAGGTTCGTGGTCATGTCGTTCACTGGGGCATCCTAACTCCGAGGTCCGACGTGTGGCGCTTGGCGATGTCCGCCACGGCCCGTTCGAGGTTCGGGTCCTCGCCGCGTGCGAGGCCCGCGTACTCGAGGTCGTAGCCCGGCTCGGCGTCGGCGCTGCCGTCGCGGCGCGGCACGACCTTCACCCAGACGCGACGGCGCGGGACGAAGAGCGACGTGAGGAGCCCGAGGACGGACAGCACGGCGAAGCCGCCGACCCACAGCTGCGACGGGTCGTGGTGGACGTCGAGCGAGACGTAGCGCTTCACCCCGTCGAACGTGATCGACCCCGCGCCGTCCGGCAGCGTCTTGGTCTGCCCGGGCTTCAGCTCGACGCTGGCGGTCTTGGACTGGCGGCCCGCGATCTGCTGCAGACCGCTGGTGTCGAGCGTGTAGACGCTCTGCGGGACGCCGTCGTCGAGCCCGAGGTCACCCGTGTAGACCTGCAGGGTCAGCAGCGGGTTCTGGTCGTCCGGGTAGGCGCTGGCGTACGCGCCGGTCGAGAGCTTCGACGCCGTCGGGTAGAAGAACCCGACCATGCCGAGCTGGTCCGGCAGCGCGTCCGGCACCTTGATGACGCCGGTCGACGTGTAGTTCGCGTCCTCGGGGAGGAACGGCACGGTGTCCTTGAACGCCACGTTGCCGTCGCCGTCGCGCACGGTGACGTCCATCGCGTAGCCGTTGCCGAGGAGGTAGACGTTGGTGCCGCCGACGCTCACCGGGTCGTTGACGCCGAGTCGGCTCGTCTGCTTGGAGCCGCCCTTCTCCTGCGTCGTGACCGTCGCCGAGTAGTCGAGCGCCTGGCCGAGGGCGTCGAGGTTCCGCTCCTCGTACTTGGTGACGAACTTGTCGAGCGTGAAGTTGTAGCCCTTGAGGTCGCTCTGCTGGAACCAGCGGCCGGGGTTGAACGAGTCGTACGAGCCGAGCACGTTCGAGAACGTCTGGCCCTCGACGAGGAGCCGCTGACCGGTGTACCCGAACCCGCCGCCGACACCGACCGCGAGCAGCACGCCCACGAGCGCCGCGTGGAACACCAGGTTGCCGGTCTCGCGCAGGTAGCCGCGTTCGGCGCTCACGGAGTCGCCGAAGCGTTCGACGCGGTAGCCGGAGCGCTTGAGGATCGCCATCGCGCGGGTGACGGCGTGCTCCGGCGTGACGCCCTCGCCGTCGACGGCGACCGAGCGGTAGCCGGCCAGACGGCTCAGGCGGACCGGGGTCTTCGGGGGTCGGGTGCGCAGCGCCTGCCAGTGGTGCTTCGTGCGCGGGACGATGCAGCCGATCAGGGAGACGAAGAGCAGCAGGTAGATCGCCGAGAACCACACCGAGGTGTAGGTGTCGAAGACCTGCAGCTTGTCGAGGACCGGGAAGAGCTGCGGGTGGTCGGCCTTGTACTGGACGACGCCGTTCGGGTCGGCCGTGCGCTGCGGGACCAGGGACCCCGGGATCGCCGCGAGTGCCAGCAGCATGAGGAGGAACAGCGCCGTGCGCATGCTCGTGAGCTGCCGCCAGAAGAAGCGGAGGTACCCGACGGCCCCGAGCTTCGGCTGGTTGACGCCGGAGTCGCCCGACCCGCCTGCTGCCGTCTCCGGGCCGGATCCGTCGACGTGGTCCGACGGTCGCTGCGGGTCCGCCGAGGTGTCGGTGGAGTCGATGTCGGGGTCAGACTGCGGGGACAAAGGTCTGGATCACCGCCCCGACGCTCGACATGACGGCCGACCAGATGCCGGTGACCATGAGCAGACCGATGACGATCAGGATCGCTCCTCCGATGATGTTGACGATGCGCATGTGGCGCTTCACGGCGCGGATCGCGCCCGTGGCCCAGCCGGCGCCGAGCGCGACGAGGACGAACGGGACGCCGAGGCCGAGGCAGTACGCGACACCGAGCCACATGCCCTGCCAGGCGCTGCCGGACTGGACGCTGAGCAGGTTGATCGCCGCGAGGGTCGGGCCGAGGCAGGGCGTCCAGCCGAGCCCGAACACGATGCCCAGCAGGGGCGCACCGACCAGGCCGGTCGCGGGCGTCCACCCGGGCTTGATCGTGCGCTGCAGGAAGGTGAAGCGGCCGACGAAGACGAGACCCATCGCGATGACGACGACGCCGAGGATCTGCGTGATGAGGTCACGCCACCGGACGAGCCAGAACCCGAGCGCGCCGAAGACCGTCGTGTACGCCACGAACACCGCGGTGAAGCCGAGGATGAACAGCAGCACCCCGAGCACCACGCGACCGCGGCGCTGTCCGCCCTCGGCGACGCCGCCGACGTAGCCGAGGTAGCCCGGCACGAGGGGCAGCACGCACGGGGACAGGAACGACACGAGCCCGGCGAGTGCCGCGACGGGGAGCGCCACGGCCATCTGCCCGCTGAGGATCGCGTCGGCGAAGGGGTTGCTGGACACGGGTCAGGAAGCCTTGCCCGACAACTCGTCGGAGACGAGCGTGTTCAGGATGCCCGGGCCGTCGACCGCACCGAGGACGCGGGCGGCGACGCGGCCCTGCTTGTCGAGCACGATCGTGGCGGGCACGGCGTTCGGGGCGATCTGCCCGGAGAGCGCGAGCTGCATCGCGCCGGTCTTCTGGTCGAGTACCGTCGGGTAGTCGACCTTGAAGGTGCGCTCGAACGCCTCGGCGGTGGCCTGCTCGTCACGGACGTTGACGCCGATGAACTGGACGTCGTCGTCGGCGAACTGGTCGTGGACCGTGTTGAGGTACTTCGCCTCGGCACGGCACGGCGGGCAGCCGGCGTACCAGAAGTTCAGGACGACGACCTTGCCCTTGAGCTCCTTCGACGACAGGGTCTCGCCGTCGATGTCCTTCGCTTCGAAGTCGACCGCGTCGGCGCGCTTGTCGGCGGCGACCTCGGTCACGGCGCCGTCACCGGAGATGTAGTTCTGGGTCGTGCCGCTGCCGTACTGCTTCGACAGCGAGTCGTTGTCGGACGAGCACCCCGTCAGGACGAGGGCGGCGGTCACCGCCGTCGCCGCGAGCACCGCGAACCGCTTGCTCCTGCTGGTGATCACACTGCTCCTTCGTCGATGGCGGTCGCGCGCAGGGCCTGCGCCGGGTCCGCGTACCCGACTTCGGTGAACCGACCGGACGAGGTGGCGGGTACACGCTCGACGGTGGTGATGCTGGAGAGGTCGCAGCGTCGCTTGCGCGGGTCGTGCCAGAGCTGCTCGCCGGCGAGACGGCGGTGCACCATCCAGATCGGCAGCTGGTGGCTGACGAGGACGACGTCACCGTCGTCGACGCTCTCCCACGCCGTGGCGATCGCCGCGAGCATCCGGTTCGCGATGGACTCGTACGCCTCGCCCCAGCTCGGCCGGAACGGGTTCGCGATCCAGGGCCACTCGGCCGGGCGTCCGAGCGAACGCTTGGTGAAGCCCGGGGGCTGCCCCTCGTACCGGTTGGTCGGCTCGATGAGCCGCTCGTCGAGGGCGACGTCGAGCCCGAAGGCCTCGGACCAGGGCGCCGCGGACTCCTGCGTGCGCTGCAACGGCGAGGCCACGATCCGCCGGACGTCGATGCCGGCGTCCTTCCACGCGGTCGCGGAGGCGAGGGCCATCTGCTTGCCGAGGTCGCTCAACCCGAAGCCGGGGAGCCGCCCGTAGAGGACACGGTCCGGGTTGTGCACCTCGCCGTGACGGACGAGGTGGATTCGGGACGCGGGCATGGGTTCCAGTGTAGGTCGCTCAGGGGTTCCCACCGCCCGCACAGGGGATTCACCGGATGCGGAACCACTCAGCCCAGTTCGCCGGAGAGCCGCCCGTGGAGCGCCGTGGACCCGGTGTTGAGGTGCACCACCTCGACCGTCGACCCGTGCTTGGCGAAGCGCTGCTCGACCCCGTCGAGGGCCGCGACCGTGCTGGCGTCGAACACGTGCGCGTCGGACATGTCGATGACGACGTGCTCGGGGTCCTCGGCGTAGGAGAAGCGGGTGACGAGGTCGTTCGACGAGGCGAAGAACAGCGCCCCGCGGACCCGGTAGCGGACCGTGTGCACGTCGACGACCTCACGCGCGACGGTCACCACGTGGGCGGCTCGGCGGGCGAAGACGAGCGCGGCGACGACCACCCCGACGAGCACGCCGGTCGCGAGGTTGTCCGTGGCGACGACGACCACGACCGTGATCACCATCACCGCGGTCTCGCCGAGGGGCATCCGCCGGAGCGTGCGGGGTCGGATGCTGTGCCAGTCGAAGGTGGCGACGCAGACCATGATCATCACGGCGGTGAGCGCGGCCATCGGGATCTCGGCCACGAGGTCGTGCAGGACGATCGTCAGCACGAGCACCGACGCTCCGGCGGCGAACGTGGAGATGCGTGTCCGGGCCCCGGCCGTCTTCACGTTGATGACGGTCTGGCCGATCATCGCGCAGCCGCCGGTGCCGCCGAAGAAGGCCGACGCGACGTTCGCGATGCCCTGGCCCCACGACTCACGCCACTTGCTCGAACCGGTCTCGGTGATCGAGTCGACGAGCTGCGCGGTGAGCAGCGTCTCGATGAGCCCGACGATCGCGACCCCGAAGGCGTACGGCGCGATGGTCTGCAGCGTGTCCAGCGAGAACGGCGTGGTGATGCCGCTGAACCCGGGCAGCGCGCTCGGCAGCGCACCCTCGTCGCCGACCGTGGGCACGGCGACGCCGAACAGGATCGTGATCGCGGTGATCACGACGACGGCGACGAGCGGTGCCGGGACCGCCTTCGTGACGAACGGGAACCCGATGATGACGGCGACGCCGAGCGCCGTGAGCGCCCAGACCACCGCCGGCACGTCCGGCCCGAACAGGTTCGGCAGCTGCGCGGTGAAGATCAGGATGGCGAGGGCGTTCACGAACGCGACGTTCACGCTGCGCGGGATGAACCGCATCAGCCGGGCGACCCCGAGGAAGCCGAGCACGATCTGGATGAGGCCGCCGAGGACGATCGTCGGGACGAGGTACGCGATCCCGTGGTCGCGCACGAGCGGGGCGATCACGAGCGCCACGGACCCGGCAGCGGCGGAGATCATGGCCGGACGGCCACCCACGATCGAGATCACGACGGCGATGACGACGCTCGAGAAGAGCCCCACCGCCGGGTCCACCCCGGCGACGACCGAGAAGGAGATCGCCTCGGGGATGAGGGCGAGCGCGGTGACGATCCCGGCGAGGACCTCGCGCGTGAGGAGGCGGGGCGAACGCAGGGCGCTGAGGACGCTCGGAGCGGTGGGAGCGTGGGTGGTCACGGACATCGCCCTGAACTCTACCCTCACGTGAGGGTAGAGTCGTCCCCGTGAGCACCACGATGCACATCGGCGAACTGGCCGACCGCGCCGGGATGTCCCTCCGCACGATCCGGCACTACGACGAGGTCGGGCTGCTCGTGCCGAGCGGACGGACGACCGGCGGGTTCCGGGTCTACACGGAACAGGACCTCGAACGGCTGCTCGTGATCCGGCGGATGAAGCCGCTCGGGTTCACGCTGGACGAGATGGCCGAGCTGCTCCGGGTCGTCGACGGTCTGGCCGCGAAGGACCCCGGGGACGCGCCAGCGCTGGCCGCACGGCTCGACGAGTTCCTCGTGGACGCGCGGGCACGGCACGCGAAGCTCGTCGAGCGGGCGGGCATGGCCGAGGAGTTCATCGGGACACTCGGCACCCTGCGCGCTTCACTCCCGTGACAACTCCCCCCGCCGCGGGCGGCCGGGCCGCGAGCCCCTCGACCCCTGCCGTCGTGCGGGGCCTCCCTCCAGCTCGCGACCCGGCCACGTCAGGAACGCTCCGGAGACATCGGACCCGGCCCGCGCCTCCGGGCCCACCCTGTGGACGATGCCGGACGCCAGCCGACCTGTGGAGGAACGAACGCACCCGACGACGGCGCCCGAGGCACAACCGGTAGACTCGACCACCGTGATCGAACGCACCCGCATCGCCGACCTCGCCGCACGCCCCGACGGCCCCGTCTCCGTCGCCGGATGGGTGGAGACCGTCCGAGACCAGAAGAAGGTGCAGTTCGTCGTCCTCCGTGACGAGTCCGGCGCCGCACAGCTCGTCAACCCCGCCACGCGCGAAGCGGTCGAGGGCGACGACGCCTCCGCCGCCGCACTCGCGACGACCGAGGCGATCTCCGGCCTCGCGCACGGCACCTTCGTGCACGTGCAGGGCACCCTGAAGCACGACGAGCGCGTCAAGCTCGGCGGGCTCGAGGTCAAGGTCGGCGACCTGACCGTCATCAGCGCCGCCATCCCGGAGACCCCGATCGCGGACGACTCCTCGCTCGACAAGCGCCTCGACTGGCGCTTCCTCGACCTGCGCAACCGCAAGCAGAACCTCATCTTCCGCATCCAGACGACGATGGAGCACGCGTTCCGCACGTACTGGGTCGAGCGCGACTACATCGAGATCCACACCCCGAAGCTGATGGCCTCGGCGTCCGAGTCGCGTGCCGAGCTCTTCCAGCTCGAGTACTTCGAGACGACGGCGTACCTCGCGCAGTCGCCGCAGAACTTCAAGCAGATGGCGCAGCCGGCCGGCTTCGGCGCGGTCTTCGAGATCGCCGACGCCTTCCGTGCGGACCCGTCGTTCACGAGCCGCCACGCGACCGAGTTCACGAGCGTCGACGCCGAGATCTCGTGGGTCGAGTCGCACGAGGACGTCATGGCCATGCACGAGGAGCTCCTCGTCGCCGGCTTCACCGCCGTCAAGGAGAAGTACGGCACCGAGATCGAAGCGGTCTTCGGCTTCGAGTTCGTCGTCCCGACCGCACCTTTCCCCCGCGTGACACTCGCCGAGGCCCGGAAGATCGTCGCCGACAGCGGCTACGAGGTCGTCCGCGCCGACGGTGACCTCGACCCCGAGGGCGAGCGCCGCGTGAGCGCCTGGGCGAAGGAGACGCATGGTTCGGAGTTCGTCTTCGTCACCGACTACGACGCGTCGATCCGCCCCTACTACCACATGCGTCACGCCGACGACCCGACGCTCACGAACAGCTACGACCTGCTGTTCAACGGTGCCGAGATCTCGACCGGTGCACAGCGCGAGCACCGTGTCGACACCCTGACGGCGCAGGCCGTCGAGAAGGGCCTCGACCCCGAGGAGCTCGGCTGGTACCTCGACTTCTTCCGCTACGGCGTGCCGCCGCACGGCGGGTTCGGCATGGGCCTGGCGCGCGTGCTCATGCTCGCGCTGCACGAGCCGTCGATCCGCGAGGTCACGTACCTGTTCCGCGGCCCGACGCGCCTCACCCCGTAGTCACCCGCTGCACGAGAACGGCCCCCGTCCGAGGACGGGGGCCGTTCTGCGTGCGCCGGAGCGGGCCAGGAGGCGCGGCTCAGCTCTCCCAGTCGATGGCCGCCCGCCCCGTGACCAGGCCACGGATCTCCGCCGCCGCGGCCTGGTGCTGCGGGTGCACCTGGTACTCGTCGAGGCCGGCGAGGTCGTCGAAGGTCGCCACGACGGCGACGTCCTGGTTCTTCCCCGGGTAGGCGACGTTCTCGACGACCTGCAGGGAACGGATCGAGCCGACGGTGCCGATCAGCCCGACGAGGAGCTCGCGGATCCGCTCGACGGACTGAGCGCGGTCGAGGTCCTCGCGCAGGGTCCAGGAGACGACGTGGTGGATCATGCGCGGGCCTCGGCCTTCTCGAGGGCACGGTGGAGCCGGTCGGCGTCGACGTGCCAGTTGCTGTGGACACGCCCGTCGACCAGGACGACCGGGATGTCCTCCGCGTACTCCAGGCGGAGGGCGTCGTCGTCGAGGATGGACAGCTCCTGCAGGGTCGTCCCCGGGTGTTCGGCCACGACGCGTTCGACGACCGGTCGGGCGTCGTCGCAGAGGTGGCAGCCGGGTTTGGTCAGCAGGGTCACGGCGGGCATGGGACCACCATATCCGCCCCCGGAAACGCGAAAGCCCCGGCGAACCGGGGCATGACGCTGCAGGCTCGGGGCCTACTTCTTGTTGCGACGCTGGTGGCGCGTCTTGCGAAGCAGCTTGCGGTGCTTCTTCTTCGCCATGCGCTTGCGACGCTTCTTGATGACAGAACCCATACGGACCTCACTCGGACTGATGTTGTGTGGACACCGGGCCAACGAGACCGCGGAAAAACAACCCCGCCGAGTCTAGCGGAGGGCCGACGCGATGTCGAACGGGCCGGTTCGGACCCGACTAGCCGACGTCGGCGATGCCGCCGCGCAGGACGTCCGCGACGGCGGACTCCGGGACGCGGAAGGACCGGCCGAACCGGATGGCGGGGAGTTCACCCGCGTGGACCATGCGGTAGACCGTCATCTTGGAGACGCGCATCATCTCGGCGACCTCAGCGACGGTGAGGAAGCGCACGTCGTCGAAACTGCCGGTCATGGTCCGCCTTCGGGGATTGGTGTGACCTGTGTGGTCACTGGCAACTGTAGGGGCCGGTGCGACCGGTGTCCAGATCCGGCTCAGTCCTCGTCGCCACGCCGGGTGAAGCGCTTGCGGCTGCGGTCGACGACCCGCTCCCAGCCCTGCTGCGCACCGCTCAGTGCGGCGGTCGCCCGGTAGGAGGCCTCGGCCATGACCCG
>Ga0308160_10001439_pt1 | contig 33411 bp, 22 predicted proteins | sample PhyFR1_FD_201036 | JGI IMG/M metagenome (GOLD analysis project Ga0308160, IMG submission 201036) | Phyllosphere microbial communities from UC Gill Tract Community Farm, Albany, California, United States - DLSLF.R1 | ecosystem: Host-associated > Plants > Phyllosphere > Unclassified | place: USA... | reverse complement strand
CGGCCACCAGCCAGTAGCGCTGGGTGATGTTTTCGGCGGTGCCGGTCTTGGCGGCCACCGTCACTTCCTGCGGGTCGCGCAGGTAGGTCTTGGCGATGCGCTTGATCACCGGCGGCATGGTGGCCGAAAACAGCGTGGTCTGGCGCGTGTCCGGGGTCTGCTTCAGGATCTGTTCGACGTCGTCGATGAAGCCCATGCGCAGCATCTCGTCGGCTTCGTCGAGGATCAGGGTCTTCAGCTGCGACAGGTCAAGCGAGCCCTTTTCGATGTGGTCGATCACGCGGCCGGGGGTGCCGACCACCACATGCACGCCGCGGCGCAGCGCCGACAACTGCGGGCCGTAGCTCTGGCCGCCGTAGATCGGCAGCACGTGGAAGCCCTTGATGTGCGATGCATAGCTCTGGAAGGCTTCGGCCACCTGGATCGCCAGTTCGCGCGTGGGCGCCAGCACCAGCGCCTGCGGCGCGGTCAGTTTGGTGTCGATCTGGGCCAGCACCGGCAGCGCGAAGGCGGCGGTCTTGCCGGTGCCGGTCTGCGCCTGCCCCAGCACGTCGCGGCCTTCCATCAGCAGCGGGATGGTGGCCGCCTGGATCGGCGATGGCGTTTCGTAGCCGACTTCCTTGAGTGCCTTGAGGATGGGCGCGGGAATATTCAGGTCGGCGAACGTCTGGAGCGGGGTTTCAAGCATGAAAGAAAATCTCTTAAAAAAATCGAAGCAATCCCGTAGTTTACTCGTTCACGACGGGACCCTGTGATTATTTGAGATAAATGCCTGTTATTTAACGGTTTGCCGTAGCAATTGCGTCCATGAATTCCTTGTGTGAAGGCATCACATCGACGCACTTGCCGACCACGCGCTCGATATTCCCGAGGAAATCAGCCAATTCCTTGTCGCTCAACAGGTCGACCAGCGGGTTGTAGCCTGCGGTTTGCACGCCCTGCCCGTGCAGCACTTGCTGCCAGCCGATCTCGGTGAACAGTTCGTTGTTTTCGCGCACCACGCGGCCGTGCGACTTGTACAGAGCCAGCTTGCGCCGCAGTGTCTCCGGAATGGCCATCGTGCGCACATGATCCCAGAACGGCGTGTCGGCGCGTTCCGTCGCGTGGTAATGCAGGATGATGAAGTCGCGGATGCGCTCGACCTCGAAGTCGCACTGGCGGTTGAACTCGTCGATGTCGGCCTGGTGGAAACCGGCGTCCGGGAAAAAGCCCATCAGGCGCGACACGGTCGACTGGATCAGGAAAATCGAGGTCGATTCCAGCGGTTCCAGGAAGCCCGACGACAGCCCGACCGCGATCACGTTCTTGTTCCACACTTTCTTGCGCTTGCCGGCCGTGAAGCGCAGCAACCGCGGCTCGGCCAGCGGCGCGCCGTCCAGGTTCTTCAACAGGATGGCCGCCGCCTCGTCCTCGCTCATGAACCGGCTCGAGAACACGTGGCCATTGCCGGTGCGGTGCTGCAGGCCGATGCGCCACTGCCATCCTGCCGGGCGTGCGCTGGCTTTCGTGTACGGTGGCAGGTCGCCCGCCAGTTCGCACGGCACGGCCCAGGCGCGGTCGCAGGGCAGCCAGTGGCTCCAGTCCTCGAAGCCGGTGTTCAGCGACTGCTCGATCAGAAGGCCGCGGAAGCCCGAGCAGTCGAGGAACAGGTCGCCCTCGATGACGCTGCCGTCTTCCAGCGCCAGCGATTCGATGAAGCCATCCGCCGCACGCTGGCGCACCTGCACCACCTTCCCTTCCGTGCGCACCACGCCGCGCGCTTCGGCGTACTTGCGCAGGTAGCGTGCATACAGGCCGGCGTCCAGGTGGAAGGCGTAGACGATGTCGGCCAGCGGCGTGTTGGCTGCATCCTTCGGCGGGGGCATGAATTTATGGGCACGCGCGGCCATCCAGTTGATCGAATAGCGCCCGAGGTCCGGCGCCCGGCCGGCCTGATGGGCCTTCAGCCAGTACTGGAAAAAGTCGATCGTTCCCAGGTCCTGGCCGAACCTGCCGAAACCGTGCATGTAGCGCTCGCCGACCTTGCCCCAGTCGGCGAACTCGATGCCGAGCTTGAAGGTGGCGCGGGTTTCGCGCACGAATTCCTCTTCGTCGATGCCGAGGACATGGTTGAACAGCCGGATCATCGGAATCGTCGATTCGCCGACGCCGACGCTGGAGATCTCGTCCGATTCGACCAGGCGGATGGCATACCTGTTCTTCAGGAGGCGCGCCAGCGCCGCGGCGGCCATCCAGCCGGCGGTGCCGCCGCCGACGATCACGATGTTCTTGAGTGGAGTCTGCTTGTTCATGGTTTTGCAGGATACAAAAAAACCTCCTGCGCGGCATGCCGGGCAGGAGGTTCTGAGCCGTTCAGGTGGCGATTACAGCTTGTAGTTCAGGCCGATCATCACATTGCGGCCGAAGCGCTTGTCTTCGATGACGTTGTCCTTGGTCTTACGATAACGCATGTAAGGCGCATTGTTGACGTTGGTCATCTGGACCAGCAGCGACAGGCCTTTCATCGAGCCTGTCTGGAACTCGTAGCCGAATTGCATGTCGACCACTTTTTCGCCCTGGAAGTAGGTCAGTTCACGTGCACCGGAGTAGTCCGACACCTCGCCGATGAAGTCCGAACGATAGCGCTCCGCCACGCGGGCCGAGAAACCGGCCTTCTCGTAGTACAGCGTCAGGCTGGCGGCGCGCTTGGACAGGCCCGGCAGGACCATCGAACCCGAACCGCCGTTGGTGATGTCCGGTAGGGAGACGGCGCTGCTGTTCTGGGCGACGTTGGCGACCACGCCGAAACCGTCCAGGTAGCGGGTGAGCAGGTTGAACGGCATCGACGCCGACAGTTCCACACCCTTCATGTTGCCGCCCGAGCCATTGACCGGCGTGGTGTAGATACCGACGTTGCTCGGCGCCTGATACGAGGTCGGCAGCAGGAACGGCGTGAAGTCGACCAGGTTGCCGGCGTTGACGATGTAGGTGTCCAGCTTCTTGTAGAACAGCGCGGCGGCAACATAGGCCTGGTTGTCCCAGTACTTCTCGTACGACAAGTCGAGCGACTTGGCGCGGAACGGCTTCAGCTGCGTGTTACCGCCGCTGCCGCTGTATTCGCCCTTGGTCTGGTCGTAGCCGAAGGTACGCGAGGCGCGCATGTCGTTCAGGTTCGGACGCGCCATGATCTTCGCCAGCGAGAAACGCAGCGTTTGCTGGTTGCCGAGGTCGCCGATCAGGTTCAGGCTCGGCAGCACGTCGTTGTAGCTGGTGCCTTCGGTGTTGGTGCCGGTCGGACGGTTGGCGTCGGTGGTACCCGTGGCCAGGTTGTCGACCGAGAATGCCGTCGACGACTGCTGGGTGTGGACCACCTGCAGGCCCAGTGCGCCACGCAGCGGGATCGGGCCGGCCTGGGTATCGATGTTCAGCTTGGCGAAAGCGGTCGACACTTTTTCGCGGACGGTCCAGTCCTTGTTGTAGATCTCCGGGTGCAGCTTCTGGTTCACATCATAGATGTTCAGGTTGGCAAGCGGATCGAAGGTGATGATGTTGATGCCGCTGGCCCCGGCCGTGGCGCTGCCGGAACCGCTCGGGTACGGCGCACTGGCGTACGGGTTGCTGCTACCCTTGATCGACAGCAGGTTCTCGGTGTAGTCGCGGGTCTTCGAACGGTTGGTGACGTTGGCGCCGAAGTTGATCTTGCTGAAGATCCAGGCGTCGTCCAGGTCGCGCGTCAGGTCGAAGCGCAATGCACCCAAGCGGTCATACACGTGCGGGAACTTCACGTAGCCCGCCTGCGTTTGCGCGCCGCCCCAGCCCTGCACGTCGGTCAGGCGCATGGTGTTCGGATCGGCGTAGTTCAGGCCGGTGGTGAAGTTCTGGGTGCCGGCCGTGAAGCCGACGGTATCGAAACTGGTCGAGGTGCCGTAGGTCTCGATGTTGGCGCCGGTGCGCTCCGCCGTGTTCCACGACAGGTCGAGGTTGGCGCTCCAGTCGCGGTTCAGCTTGAGCTTGTTGTTCCAGCCGATCGACTTGGTCGTGTCGCTGTAGCTTTCCTTGTCGTTGCGAACCACCGCACGCACGTTGTTGAAGGCGCCGGAGGTGGCGGTGCTGCCCGAGAACACCGGGTTGACCAGCTGGCCGGCGACATCGTAGCCGACGTTGGTCGGGCTGTCCGACAGCGGCAGCTGGATGCCGTGGGTGTTGGTGTTGCGGTCGTAGCGGGAGTAGAACAGGTCGATGGTGCTCGAGAACTCGCGGCTCGGGCGGAACTGGAGTACGCCCATCAGGCCATTGCGTTCCTGCGAGTACACCTCGGTGAAGGACTCCATGCCGGCGAACGGGACGGTGGCGTCCTTGCCTTCGCCAAAGTAATTCTTGAGGGTGCCGGTACCCCACGAACCGAAGCGGGTCTGTTCGCCGGTGACGCCTTGCAGGCGCGAGAAACCGAAGGCGATACCGACGGTGCGGTTCGCGAACTGGTCGATGTACGAGAAGGTGCTGCGGTTGCTGTAGCCGTGGGTGTCCATGCCCAGGCCGGTCTTCTCGCGGCGGTAATTGACCGCCATGGTGCGTTCCTTGAAGTCCAGCGGACGCACGGTCTGCATGTCGATGGTGCCCGACAGGCCCTGGCCGACCAGGCCGGCGTCAGGGGTCTTGTACACCGTCACGCCGGACAGCATCTCGCCCGGGTACTGGTCGAATTCGACGTTGCGGTTGTCGCCGACCGAGACTTGCTCGCGGCCGTTCAGCAAGCCGGTCGAGAAGCTTGGCGACAGGCCGCGGATCGAGATCACGGTCGCGTTGCCGTGCTCGTCGCGCTGGGCGGTCAGGCCCGGCAGGCGTGCGATCGACTCGGCGATCGACTGGTCCGGCAGCTTGCCGATGTCTTCCGCCGAAATCGCTTCGACGATGGAATCGTTGTTCTTCTTGACCGAGATCGCCGCTTCGATACCGCGGCGGATACCGGTCACTTTCACGGTCTGGACGCCGGCGTTGCCGTTGTTCGCGGCAGTGTCGCCGCCGCTCTGGGCCATCGCCTGGCTGGTGGTCTGGTTCTCTTGTTCCTGCGCGAAAGCGGCGTGGCTCGCCAGTGCCATGAAGACGGCGCAGCCGGCCGCAACCGGGCGCAGCTGGAATGCAGTGTTACCCGGCACGGTGCGCGCCGAGCGCTTGTTTGCGAAAAGCTTCATTTGTCCCCTCAAAAATCTATGTAGAGCTACGTTTTTTCCCGCAAACACCGGCCGGAGAGCCAACAACACGGGATCCAGAAGTAAACGTTTCTTAGACGTTCTGTCAACGATTCTGTACTAAAACTAGATGCACTGTCAACGGGACTTGCCTTTGACTACTTATATGTAAAATTTCTACGTAAATTTCTGCAAGTAAGGGGGTTAACGTTGTATTCGAGCTACAAACATCTGTATTTGATATTGTAGTCGTACTACAACTTAGCCCAGCTGCACTGTTTTAACGCACAAATGCACCGTATTGGTGCAAAAAGACGTAGTAGATTTACTGAGTAATCAAACGATTGATCACCATCCGTTGACTCTTCCTCCAAAGCTGTTTGTAGCAAAACTAGCCTACAAAATGCCGTGCTCGCGTTGTCGCCGCCTCTGCCCTGTAGTATTCTCGCGGCAATAATAAGCAAACAGCATCTTTTCCTGAGGAAAACCGGCCATTTGGTCTGTAGTTTGGCTACTTGGCATTGGGATCGCTCGGCCTTTTCTATCCTGGAGACATCAATGAACAAGACCCTTGCACGCCTGCTCACCCCGTTGCTGGCGAGTGGCGCCTTCCTGGCTGCCGGCGCCGTCCACGCCCAGGCACCCGCCATCGACCGCATGGATCCGCCTTTCTGGTGGGCTGGCATGCAGCACAAGGGTTTGCAGCTGATGGTCCACGGTCCCGCCATCGCGGCCCTGGAACCGACCCTTTCCTACCCCGGCGTGCGCATCGCCTCGGTGAGCCGGGTCGCCAGCAAGAACTACCTGTTCATTGACCTGCAGGTGGATGCGGACGCCAGGCCGGGCAGCTTCGACATCGTGTTCAAGGGTGCGGACGGCCGCAGCACGACGTATGCCTACAAGTTGCTGGCACGCGAACCCGGTTCCAGCCAGCGCAAGGGCTTCGACACCAAGGATGCGATCTACCAGATCATGCCGGACCGCTTCGCCAACGGCGATCCGAAAAACGACAGCGTCGCCGGCCTGCCCGACAAGCTCGATCGCAAGCTGGGCCACGGCCGCCACGGCGGCGACATCCAGGGCATCATCGACCACCTCGACTACATCGAAGGCATGGGCTTTACCCAGTTGTGGCCGACGCCGCTGGTCGAAAACGACATGCCGGCCGCCTCGTACCACGGCTATGCCGCCACCGACCTGTACAAGATCGACCCGCGCTACGGCAGCAACGAGGACTTCAAGCGCTTGTCCGGCGAGGCGCGCAAGCACGGCATCGGCCTGATCCAGGACGTGGTGCTGTCCCACATCGGCATGAACCACTGGTGGATGAAGGACTTGCCGACGCCGGACTGGATCAACCATCCCGGCACCTTCGTGGCGACCAGGCACGCCCACACCGCGGTGCACGATCCGTATGCGTCGAAGGAAGACGCCGAGAACTTCACCACCGGCTGGTTCAGCCCTGGCATGCCGGACATGAACCAGACCAATCCCTACGTCGCCAACTACCTCATCCAGAACAACATCTGGTGGATCGAGTACGCCGGCCTCACCGGCCTGCGCATCGACACCTTCGGTTACTCGGACGGCGGTTTCCTGAGCGAGTACACGCGCCGCCTGATGCAGGAATACCCGAACCTGAACATGGTCGGCGAAGAATGGAGCAAGCTGCCGTCGCTGGTCTCGCACTGGCAGCGCGGCAAGGTCAATTTCAACGGCTACGTCAGCTCGATGCCGAGCCTGATGGACTTCCCGCTGACCGAGGCGATGCGCGACGCGCTGGCCAAGAAGGACAGCAACATCTTCAACGACGTCTACGAGACCCTGTCGCAAGATTACCTGTACCCGGACCCGAAGCGCCTGGTGCTGTTCGAGGGTAACCACGACACGGCGCGCATCTTCAGCGTGGTGAACGAGGACTACGCCCGCTACAAGATGGACATCGCCTTCGTGATGACCATGCCGCGCATCCCGCATTTCTATACCGGCGATGAACTGCTGATGACCAGTACTGTCGGCGCGCGCGACGACAACAGCTACCGCCACGACTTCCCGGGCGGCTGGGCCGGCGACAAGGTCAACGCCTTCACCGGCGCCGGCCTGGCGCCGCGCCAGCGCGAGGCGCAGGACTTCGTGCGCAAGCTGGTCAACTGGCGCAAGAACAGCCCGGTGATCCATGACGGCAAGCTGATGCACTACGCACCGGAAAACAATACCTGGGTCTACTTCCGTTACGACGCGCAGGCGCACGGCGGCAAGAAGGTGATGGTGGCCATGAATGCCAATGCGAAGGAGATGGTGCTGCCGGCGGCGCGCTTCCACGAGATGCTGGATGGCGCGGCATCGGGACGGGACGTATTGAGCGGCAAGACCTACCCCCTCAAGGACGAGATCCGCCTGCCGGCCAAGTCGGTGCTGATCCTGGAAATCTGATCGATCGTCCACCCTGCCCGAGACTTCTCATGAAAAAGACCGTGATTGCCTTCGCCGCCGCCCTGCTCGCCCCGGCCGCCCCTACCGTGCTTGCCGCCGCCGATGCCGGTGCAGCGCCGCTGAACTACGACATCTACGTGCGCGGCGCCTTCAACGGCTGGGGCACCGACAACCTGCTCGCCTACAAGGGCAAGGGCGTGTACGAGGCCGATATCCTGGTCAGCCCGGGCAACCACGCCTTCAAGATCGGCAGCAAGGACTGGAACGCCGAGTGGGTCGCCGACCCGGCGGCCAGCGTGCGGGTCGACCTGGAACGCGCCTATCCGCTGGCGACCCAGGCCGGCCCCGAGGATTACCTGTTCACCAAGCAGACCGCCACCTTCCGCTTTCGCGTGAACGTGAGCGACACGACGCGGCCGGTGCTGAGCGTGACGCGGCTGGCGATGCCGGCGCCGCCGCCGGCTGCCGACCCGCACAAGGATGCCGCCGCCACCCGCACCCTGGACTTCGCGACCTGGGACGGCAAACGGGAGCAGGCACGCTTTTCCAGCCCCGATCCGCAAGCGCCGCTGCGCACCTACGTGCACTCGACCACGATGCAGCTGCGCGACCCCGGCCCGCAGTTCACCTCATATAAAGAAGACGCCGCCCTGCCCCGGGTCCGCAGCGGCAACCTGGCCTTCGACGCCCTGTTCGCGCTGGCCCTGCACGAGATGCGCCAGGATTCGGTCAGCGAGATCCGCGATGGCAACTACAACGGCAACGCGCCGATCCCCTGCGACTGCTTCGAGACCGGCGAAAAATGGCATTACGTATGGACGCGCGACCTGTCGTATGCGGCCGACCTGGGACTGGCGATGCTCGATCCGCAGCGCGTGCGCAATTCGCTCGAATTCAAGCTGTCCGGCTGGCGCGACGGCGTGACGAAAGCGGCACCGGTGGCTGGCACGCCTGACGGCCTGCAGATCGCGCAGGATACCGGCAGCGGCGGCAGCTGGCCGGTCAGCACCGACCGCGTGGTCTGGGCCTTCGCGGCCGAGGAAACCCTCAACAACCTCGCCCCTGCCGAACGCCAGGCCTTTGCCGCAAGGGCTTTGAAAGCACTGTCGAACACGATCGAGAACGACCGCATCGCCGCCTTCGACGGCACCTCCGGCCTGTACACCGGCGAGGAATCCTTCCTCGACTGGCGCGACCAGAGCTATGCGGCCTGGATCACGAGCGACCTGGCCTCGATGGCCAGCAGCGCCGCGCTGTCGACCAACGTCGGCCATTACAAGGCCTTGCGCCTGGCCGCGCAACTGGCGCGCGAACAGGGCGACGACAAGCGCGCAGCACGCTACGGCGATTGGGCGGACGCGCTGAAACGCGCCATCAACACGCGCCTGTGGCTGCCCGAAGAAGGCATGTACAGCAGCCTGACGGCCGCCCACTTCGACGGCGCGCCGCTGCACAAGTTCGACTGGCTCGGGCAGGCGCTGGCGATCGTCACCGGCGTCGCCGACGCGGCGCAGACGCGCAGCATCCTGTCCCGTTATCCGCACGGCCCGATGGGTGCGCCGGTGATCTGGCCACAGCAGCAAGGCATGCCGGTCTACCACAACCGCGCCCTGTGGCCCTTCGTGACCGCCTACGGCCTACGTGCGGCGGCGCTGGGCGGGCATGCCGGCGTGGCCGATGCCGCCTACGAGTCGCTGATCCGCGGCGCTGCGCTGAACCTGTCGAACATGGAGAACCTGGAGTGGCTGTCCGGCCAGCCGGTGCTGCTGGACGAGCAGCATCCCGAGCTGATCGGACCCGTGATCAATTCGCGCCGCCAGCTGTGGTCGGTCGGCGGCTACATCGGCATGGTGGTGCGCAACGTGTTCGGGGTGTCAGCCACGGCCGGCGGCATCCGGGTGCAGCCTTTCGTCACCGCCAGGCTGCGCGCCGGGATGATCGGCCCTGAGGGCGTCGCCACCCTGCGCAACCTGCGCCTGCAGGGGCACGCGATCGACGTCACGCTGCGCCTGCCGGCGCAGGCTGGGGGCGCCGGCGCCGGGGTTGGCACCGGGGTTGGTATCTACGCGGTCGAGCGCATCCTGCTGAACGGCCAGCCGGTGGGGCAGGACATCCGCTGGGACCAGCTGCATGGCGAGAACACGCTCGAGATCCGCTTCGGCAAGGCGGCCGACGGCGCGCAGCCGGTCCGGCGCGTGCAGGCCGATCCCTACCGCGAAGATCCGGCCGTGTTCGGCCCGCGCGAACCGGTCGTCGGCAGCCTGACGCGCGATGCCGCCGGCCATGCGGTATTGGCCATCGGCGGCCCGGCCGAACCGGCCGGCGTGACCTACAACGTCTACCGCGACGGCAAGCCGGTCGCGCACGGACTGGCAGCCGGCACCTGGACCGACCGCCAGGCGGCCGCGGCCGCCTGCTACGCGGTCGAAGCGCAGTTCACGGCCGGCGCCGGCATCGGCGAAAATCGCAGCCACCACAGCCGGCCGCGCTGCCTCGGCACCGAGGTGAACATCGCCGCCACCGACGCCCGCATCGCGGCGAGCGTGCCGCTGGCCGGCCCCAATGCCCGCTTCAGCGAGCCGCACCTGGCCAACTGGGGCAAGCCGGACGACCGTTTCGCCGTGCGCGACGTGCGCGTGCCGCAGACCGGCGACTACGCCGTGCAGGTCCGCTACCACAACGGCGCCAACCAGATCAACCTGGGCATCAGTGGCGGCGTGAAGTGGGTGGCGGTGAAGGACCAGGCGGGCACCATCGTGGCGCAGGGCGTGGTGCAGCTGCCGCACGCGCGCATCGACAAGGCGAATACGCCGTCCGTGCTGTCGACGTCGCTGGCGGCACGCCTCGATGCGCAGGCCAGCTACCGCATCGAGATGAGCGACTTCTTCAACATGAGCTACTTGCAGAGCAACAGCAGCTTCAGCGCCGCCGGCGGCGTCGAGGGGCCGTCGAACCGCTTCGACATCTACGGCGTGCGTCTGCTGCGGGTGCGCTGAACCTTGCGTTCACGCGTGCGCCCCTTGCACAGGCGGCGTCAACGCATCGAGCGCCTGCGCAATCCGCGGCAGGCGCCCGTCATCCGCCGGCGGCGCCAGGTCGATGCTGTACAGATTGGTGCCGGCATCGCCGGGCGCCAGGTGCACGAAGCGCTCGAAGCGCATGCCCATCTTGCGTAGCAAATAATTGGAGGCGATATTGTTCGGCGAGGTGATCGCCAGCACGCGCTTGAAACCCAGGCTGGGCGCGAATCCCAGCACCGCCGTGCCGGCCTCGAACGCATACCCCTGCCCGCGCCAGGCCGGCAGGAAGGCATAGCCGATGTCGACGCCGTCCAGGCTGTCGCGCTTGATCAGGCCGCACATCCCGATCGGTACCTGCGTGTCCTTCAACGCCACCACATACAGCGAGTGGCCGCGCTCTTCCTGCATCGCGATGGGACCGGCCAATAACGCTTCCTGCGCATCGTCCAGCGTGCGCAGGCCGCGGTCGCCGAGCTGTTCGACGAATTCCGGATCGTTCAGCAGCGCCAGGTAGAAGGCGGCGTCGCCGGGTTCGACGGTGCGCAGGTTCAGGCGCGCGGTGGCCAGGATGTGCAAAATCAGCCTCGGTCTTCCTCGGGAAGCGCCCAGCGGGCCGGGTCTTCCAGCAGCTTGTACATCACGTAGGCGTCGACATAGCCCAGGCGGCGGTGCTGGAATGCCTTGGGCAGGGTGCCGACGATCGAGAAGCCCAGCCGCTTCCACAAGTGAATGGCACGGCTGTTGGTGCTGACCACGAAATTGAACTGCATCGCCAGGAAGCCCAGGCGCCGCGCCTCGCCGATACTGTGCTCGCCCAGCAGGTAGCCGATGCCGACGCCCTGCGCATTCGGGCTGACCATGTAGGCCGCATTCGCCACGTGGGCGCCGCGTCCCAGCTGGTTCGGCTGCAGCTTGTACATCCCGAGGATGCGCTCGGCCCCCTTGACCGCCACCCAGGTGGCGACACCCGGCGCAAACCAGTAATCCAGGGCGTCTTCGCGGCTGGTCGTCCCGTCATGCACATACGTTTCCCCTTCGGCGACGTGCGACTGGAAGATGCTCCACATGGCGTTGAAGTCGGCATCGGTCGCTGGACGAACATGGATATCTGTCACTTGCTGAGCCTGCTCGGAAGTATCGAAAGCGCAAGAGTTTATCACCAGGTTTTGTCTGCACGGCTAGCGAATCTGACAGGTTTGACGACAAAATTTTCGTGCAATTACAAGCGGAAATAGATACTGCACTCAGGCATGTGGCGCGGTGGATCTCCTGTATTATCCGCTCCCTGAAAAGGAAACGCACATGCTCATCATCACCATCAAACAAGGCAAGGAAAAAAGCATCCTGGCCGGCGACCCGTGGATTTATCTGTCCGCCATCGACAAGGTCGACGGCAAGCCGCAGGAACGCAACAAGCCGGGCGCCACCGCCATCGTGCAGTCCTCGTCACGCCAGTTCCTGGCGCGCGCGGCCTACAACGGCAAATCCCAGATCGCCGCCCGCGTCTGGACCCTGCGCGAGGACGAACCGGTCGACCATGCGCTGATCAAGCGGCGCGTACAGGCGGCGGTGGAACGCCGTGCCGCGGCGCTGCAGGCGGCCGATCCGCAGGCGCTGGTGCAACTGGTCGACGGCGAAAAGGACGGCCTGCCGGGCCTGCTGGTGCACAGCCTTGGCGGCGGCGCCGGCTACCTGGTCTGCCAGTTCAACGCTGCCGGCGTCGATACATGGAAGGTGGCAATCGTGCAGGCGCTGCTGAAAGCCACCGGCTGCCCCAATGTCTACGAGCGCTGCGATGCGCTGCTGCGCAAGGGCGAAGGATTGCCGGAAATATGGCGCGCGCTGGCCGGCGACGAGCCGCCCCAGCGCCTGACGGTGCGCGAAGGCGGCCGCCTGGTGCCGATGGATATCCGTACCGGGTTTATTTACCCGCGCTGAGCGTCGGGCGGCAGCACTGCCGCGCCGGCGGTTGCCGCGTCGCCGGCCAGCAGGGTCCAGCCGGCGTCGCCCTGGTCTTCGTTCGTATAGAAGACCAGTCCCGGCAAGCCATCAGGCAGTGCGGCGGTGGTGAGTTCGCCGGCGAGGAGTGCCCGTATCGGCTCGAGGATGCGGGTGCGCAGCGCCGCCTCGTCGTTCAAGTCGAGCAGGCTGACCGAAAACGTCCATTGCGGTAATCCACCCTCGGTTTCGCTGTCCCAGAACAGCAGGCGTCCGTCCTTGAGGTCCCAGTCGTCCCATTCCGGCGGAAAATGAATAGAGCGCTGCGGGTCATCGAAATCCGTGGCTTCGTGCCAAAAAGAAACGTGCACAAGCGGTCCGATGGTTTCCTGGCTACCGCGCTGGAGCGGCAATCCGCTGCCATGGAGACTGATCTGATAATTGATCCATGCATTCGGCTCCACTTTGCGGCGTCTTTTCTCCATGACAGGAAGGCTGATTGCACAAGCTGTGTAAGTCCACTGGGACGCACTTCGCTGATAAATGGTCTTTGCCGATCCGGCGCTGCGCAGATCTTTGAGCTCGCCCTGCCCCAACGCCGCTTCGGTCATCGCCACCAGCGCATTGCCCATGTCCTGTGCCTGCAGCCACATGCTCTCGACCAGCTCGAAACTGCGCACGATTCTTGTTTTCGTATTCATACACTGCCTTTCCAGAACTGTACGATGTCATGGTCTCCATCCGGGATCGTCGCGGCCAGCTTCACGGCATCCTGAAAACCTGCGAATGAGCGGATACCGACTTGCGCCAGGAAGCCGCCTGCCAGGCCGCACCAGCGCCTGAGCGGCGCCGACGTATCCGGTGCAGCGGCCAACCGGCGGAGCGCATACTGAAATGCATGCCAGTGAACCCCGCGCAGGCGGCTGGCTGCCGCGCCATCGCTGTCCACGCAGGTCCATGGCCGCCTGTCCTCCGGCCGGCCGCGCACCTCTTTTGCCAGGAACACATGGAGCGAGTTCGCATGCTCGCCGTGCTGGTAGCGCAGCCACTGTTTGTCCAGTTGATCCGCGCCGCTGAGCGGGGCATTCCATTTCAGTTCGACCAGCAGCGACCTGGTTTCGCCCAGGTGGTTCGAAAACCGGATCACGAGGTCGGGCTCGATCATGTCTTTTCTCGGCCAGAATTCGAACACGCACGCGTCCGGCGAAAAATCCGAAAAATAATCCGGCGGCAGTGGACCCGACACGTCCATCGATGCACCGCCCTGCAGGACCCGCTGCCACAAGGTCCAGTTGTCGGGTGCCGAAAGGAACTCCAGCGGACCGAAAATGATCGAGGTGATTTCGTCTTCTGCGCTGATTCGCGGTTCGTCAGGCGGCTGGACACTGAGGTAGCGTGTGTACGCCCGGCTTTTCTTGCGCGCGATGGCATGCAGCATGGTGATCCTTATCGGATAACACGGATGGGCCGATGCTAGCACGAGCCCACGTGGCCATGCCGCGCAGCTAGCTCAAGCTTCTCGCCCGAGCCGGAAATCCACGGCCTCCGGCCGTCCCGGCAAACGCAGGCTGGCCCGCGCCCGCGGCGCTTCGCTGACGATCTGCCCGCGCCGCACCACCAGCCGGCGCGCCGCGCGCAGCCGGATCGCCTCGACCGGGCCGCCGGCATCGAGCAGCACCAGGTCGGCCTTGCAGCCTGGGGCGATGCCATAACCCTGCAGGCCGAGGATGCGCGCCGGGGTCTCGGTCACGGCCAGGAAGCACTGGTGCATCGCGGCCTGGCCGGTCATCTGCGCCACGTGCAGGCCCATGTGCGCCACTTCCAGCATGTCGCCGGAACCCATGCCGTACCACGGGTCCATCACGCAATCGTGACCGAAGGCGACCGGCACGCCGGCGGCCAGCAGCTCCGGCACCCGCGTCATGCCGCGCCGCTTCGGATAGGTGTCGTGGCGGCCCTGCAGGGTAATGTTAATCAAGGGATTCGCGATCGCCGCCACGCCGGATTCGGCGATCAGCGGCAGCAGTTTGCTCACATAATAATTGTCCATCGAATGCATCGAGGTCAGGTGCGAGCCCGTTACCCGGCCCTGCAGGCCGAGGCGCTGGGTTTCACAGGCCAGCGTCTCGATGTGGCGCGACAGCGGGTCGTCGGTCTCGTCGCAATGCATGTCGACCATCAGGCCCTTGGCGGCCGCGTATTCGCACAGCAGGCGGATGGAGTCGGCGCCCTGGGCCATCGTGCGCTCGAAGTGCGGAATGCCGCCGACCACGTCCACGCCCATCGCGATCGCGCGTTTCAGGTTGTCGAAGGCGGTCGGGCTGCGCAGCAGGCCGTCCTGGGGAAAAGCCACCAGTTGCAGATCGAGCCAGGGCGCAACGCGGCGCTTGACCTCGAGCAGGGCCTCGACCGCCAGCAGCCGGTCGTCGCAGACGTCGACGTGGGTACGGATCGCCAGCAGGCCGCGCGCCACCGCCCAGTCGCAATACTGCAGCGCGCGTTCGACCAGCGCTTCCTGGGCCAGTTGCGGCTTCAGTTCGCCCCATAGCGCGATGCCTTCGAGCAAGGTGCCGGACTGGTTCACGCGCGGCAAGCCATAGCTGAGGGTTGCATCCATATGGAAATGGGCATCGACAAAAGGTGCCGAGACCAGGTCGCCGCCGGCGTCGATTTCGTGGGCGCCACGCAACGGCAGGTTCGGACCGACCTCGACGATAGTGTCGCCGCGGATCGCGATGTCGACCTGTTTGCGGCCGTCGGCCAGGGTGGCGTTGCGAATGACGAGGTCCATGTCTGCTCCTTCGGCGGGGATGATGAAGCCAGCTTATCACATCCAAAACTAATGCTGCGCCGCACTATTTCCTTGTAAAAACAACACAGAATTTCCTTTCCAACCCTGATGAAGGGCTTTACACTAGGTCTATTGCGGTGCGTCATAACCTGATCGAACAAGGAAACCCGATGACTTCACTCCCCGAACGCCTGTCCGTCGTGCGTCCCCAATGGGAAGCCCAGCTCGACGCCTTCCATGCGCTGAGCACCCGCGCCCTCGACAGTGCCGAACAGCTGTTTGCCCTCAACCTCAAAACTTCCCGCGCGTCGATCGAACAAGCGGCCGGGACCTGGCACCAGGTGCTGCACGCGACCAACCCGCGCGACCTGTTCAGCATTGGCACCCAGGCCCAGGGCCAGTGGCAGCAGGTGTTTTCCTATTCGCGCGAACTGCTGGGCATCGCCATGGGTGCGCGCGAGCGCAGCTGGAGCACCATCCCGATGCCGATGCCGATGCCGTTCCAGCCGGCGCCGCTGCTGGCGGCACCGGTCGTCAACGTCGTGGAACAGGCCGGCATTGCCATCGCCGAGGCGACCACGGTGACGACCGAAGCCGTGACGGCCGCGGCCGAGAGCAATGCGGCGCTGGCCGAGGATACGATGGGCGTGGGCGACCAGTCCTCGACCACGGGCGGTGCCGATACGGCGCTCCCGCCGGCCGCCGGATCGCCGGCCGCCGGATCGCCGGCCGGGCAGATCGAACCTTCGTCCGCCCCGGCTGGTGCACCGACCGAGCTTGATGCGGAAAAGACCGGCGAAGCACCGTCCGAGGTGCCAGACACCGAACCAGTGACCGAAGCCCCGGAAAGCGCCGCGCCGCCCGCAACTGCGCAGGCGGCCGCCCTCGACGAGGAAACCAGCGCCAACGTCGACGCCCTGGTCGACATCGTGATCGCCGACGAGGCGCCGCCGGCCAAGGCCAAGCCGCTGGTCGAAGCGCTGAACGAGCTCGCCCCCAAGCCGGCCGGCGCCGAGCATCCGATCGCCTCGACCGTGCCGCTGGAAGCCGGCGACCGCGTCGAACTGCCGCCGGTGGCGCCGCTCGATGCCACGCCGCCGGTCCAGCTGAGCAATGGCCCGGCGCCGGAGCGCCGCCGCAGCTCGCGCAAGAAGTCCTGAAGGGTCGGGCCGGGGCGGGCCGATCCGTTCCGCTTGCGGCCTCCCGGCTGCAAGGGCTGCTCAAAGGTAGTACATTAGCGGGCCTCGGCCCGCTTCCAACGACCCTGAAAATCGTTGGCGGGCTTCGGCCTGCTTTCTTTTTTCAACGGGATAATCAATGGGTTTGGCTAGCCTGATCGGCGGATTCGTGCGCCGGCATTGGCGTTCATATGCATCGTCCGCCGTGATGCTGTTTGGCGTGTCGGTGTGCTCGGTACTGGTGCCGCGCAAGGTCGGCGCGATGATCGACGGACTGGCGGCGCACCGCCTCGGCGGCCACGACCTGACGATCCAGTTGCTCGAGCTGCTCGGCCTCGGCCTGGCGATCTACGGCCTGCGCGTGGCCTGGCGGCTGCGCCTGTATTCGGCTGCCTACCGCCTCGGCGTCGAGCTGCGCACGCGCCTGTATGCGCGGCTGTCGGCCCAGGGCCCGGCCTTCTACCAGCGCCAGCGCACCGGCGACCTGATGGCGCTGGCCACCAACGACATCGACGCCATCGAGCAGGCTTCCGGCGAAGCGATGCTGGCCGGCTTCGATGGCACCCTCACGCTGATCATGGTGCTGGGCATCATGTTCCTCGGCGTCGACTGGCGCCTGACCCTGATCGCCCTGCTGCCCTTTCCGCTGATGGGGGTGGCGTTCTGGCACATCTCGCGCCACATCCACACCGCCTCCGGCGATTCGCTCAAGCGTTTCTCGGCGCTGAACGACCACGTGCAGGAATCCTTGAGCGGCGTGCGCACGCTGCGCGCCCTGGGCCTGGAACAGCGCAGCAGCAAGCAGTTCTCGGAACTGGCCGCGCGCGCCGCCGACGCCAGCCTCACCGCCCAGAAATGGGAAGCCGCCTACGAACCCGCGGTCGGCCTGACCCTCACCGCCGCCACCGGCCTGACGCTGGGCCTGGGCGGCTACCTGGTGTGGCAGGGCCAGCTCACCATCGGTTTGCTGACCAGTTTCACGATGTACCTGGGACAGCTGATCTGGCCGATGTTCGCGGCCGGCTGGGTGCTGTCGCTGATCGAGCGCGGACGCGCGGCGCTGGCGCGCCTGCAGCCGCTGCTCGACGCCCCGCTGACCGTCGACGACCGCGGCACGCTGCAGCACCTGGAACGCGGGCCGCTGGTATTGAAGGATGTGAGCTTTACCTACGGCGGCCAGGAAGGATCGATTCCACCGGCACTCGATAAGGTCTCGCTGCGCCTGGAGCCGGGCCAGACCCTGGGCCTGGTCGGCGCCACCGGGGCCGGCAAATCGACGCTGCTGCGGGTGCTGCTGCGCCAGGCCACGCCGCAGCGCGGCACCGTCACCTGGGGCGGCCATGCGCTCGACGAATACACGCTGGCGACGCTGCGCTCGGGCCTGAGCTGGGTGCCGCAGGAATCCTTCCTGTTCTCGGCCTCGATCGCCGAGAACATCGCGCTGGGCCGCCCCGGCGCCTCGCGCGAGGAAGTCGAGCAGGCCGCCAGGATGGCGGCCATCCACGACGACATCCTGCGCTTCCCGTATGGCTACGACACCCCGGTCGGCGAAAAAGGCATCACCCTGTCCGGCGGCCAGCGCCAGCGCGTGGCGATCGCGCGTTCGCTGCTGGCGGAGAGCAGCCTGCTGCTGCTGGACGACGCCCTGTCGGCGGTCGATACCGGCACCGAGACCAGCATCCTCGAACACTTCGACGAATTGCGCCGCACCCGCCCCGAACTGTCGGTGATCATCGCCAGCCACCGCCTGTCGGCCGTGGTCAAGGCCGACCTGACCGTGGTGCTGCGCGACGGCCGCATCGTCGAATCCGGCACCCACGAACAACTGCTGGCACGCGACGGCTGGTATGCCAGCCAGTGGCGCTATCAACAACTGGAGGCCAGCCTCGATGCAGTCTGATATCGAAAACGAGAAGCGCGATAACAAGAACAAGGGCGCCTCCAAAGCCGAAGCCGCACAGGCCCTCGGCCTGCTGCGCCGCGCCGCGGAACCCGACCGGGTCCACCTGAAATGGGCCACCGGCTGGCTGATCGTCGCCGCCGCCCTCGAGGTGCTCGGTCCCCTGCTCGGCAAGAAGCTGATCGACGAACACCTGCTGCCGCACCACCTCGACTGGACCCGCATGGCGCTGCTGCTGGCCGGCGTGCTGGTCACCGGCTGGGCCGCGTCCTGGCTGCGCTTTTTGCAGCTGGTGCGCCTGTCCGGCCTGGCGATGCGCTCGGTGCAGCGCCTGCGCGAATGGGTCTACGGCCACGTGCTGCGCCTGCCGATGGCCTTCTTCGACAAGGCCATCACCGGCCAGCTGGTGAGCCGCGTCACCAACGACACCGAAGCCGTCAAAACCCTGTACATCCAGGTGCTGTTCGTGATCCTCGACAGCAGCATCGTGCTGGTCGGTACCTCGATCGCGATGGCCTGGCTCGACTGGCACCTGATGCTGATCGTGCTGGCGCTGGTGCCGGCGGTGCTGGGCATCGTCTGGCTGTACCAGAAGATGTCGGCGCCGGCGGTCACGCGTGCGCGCGCCCTGCGCAGCGACATCAACGGCCAGATGGCGGAATCGATCGGCGGCATGAGCGTGCTGCAGGCGAACAATGCCCAGCACCGCTTCGGCGAACGTTTTGCCAACACCAACCAGCAGCACTACAAGGCGCGCGTGGCCGAGCTGCGCGCCAACGCCTTCCTGCTGCGTCCGGCTCTCGACTTCCTCAACGTGGTGCTGCTGGCGGTGGTGATCTTCAGCTTCGGGAGGCAGAACCTGGGCGCGGTCGAAGTCGGGGTGCTGTATGCGTTCATCAGCTACATCGCGCGCGTGGTCGAGCCCCTCATCCAGATCACGATGCAGTTCAGCGGCCTGCAGCAGGCCGTCGTCGCGACCGCCCGCGTGTCGGCCCTGCTCGACGAGACCGGGGCGCCGGAACACGGCCGCCGCAAGTCCAGCGAAGGACGCAAGGCAGATGGCGCCGCCAACATGGATCCGAACGCGCCGGCGGTGCGCGTGCGCGGCCTGAACTTCGCCTACATCGAAGGCCAGCCGGTGCTGCACGACCTGTCCCTCGATATCCCGCGCGGCGCCTTCTTCGGCATCGTCGGCCACACCGGCAGCGGCAAGTCGACGCTGCTGTCGCTGCTGCTGCGCTACTATCCGGCCACCCAGGGCAGCATCGAACTGTACGGCGAGCCGCTGGCGGCGATCGACAACGAACGCTTCCGCAGCGAAGTCGGCCTGGTGCCGCAGGATCCCTTCCTGCTGGCGGCGTCGGCGCGCGAGAACATCGACATGGGCCGCGGCCTGTCGCTGGAAGCGATCGAGGCGGCGGCGCACGCGGCCCACGCCCACGGCTTCATCGCGGCGCTGGAAAACGGCTACGAGACGCCGCTGGGCGAAGGCGGTTCGCGCCTCTCGTCCGGCCAGAAGCAGCTGATCGCGATCGCGCGTGCGCTGGCCGGCCGGCCGCGCGTGCTGCTGCTGGACGAAGCCACCTCGCGCATCGATAGCCAGACCGAGCAGATCGTGCAGCAGGCGCTGACCGAATTGCGCGGCAAGGTGACGATCGTCGCCATCGCGCACCGGCTCTCGACGATCCGCGATGCCGACCGCATCATCGTGCTCAACCACGGCCGCATCAGCGAGGCCGGCAACCACGACGACCTGATGCGCATCGAAGGCGGGCTGTACCAGCGGCTCTACCTGCTGCAGCAATTGGCAGCCTGACAGGCGCGGTTTGTGTCTTGATAGGGCGCAAAGGTGTGTCTTTTTCGCCCACAGGATATAAAAAAACGTCTTTCTCAAGGGCAACGGGCCTATAATCCCAAGGTCAGTCCCTGGACATGACGCTATCCTGGAGAGCTATGTTGGCAGGCGTGAATCACGCATCGCAATATCGAGGCAGCCGCGCGGTCTTGCGCGCGCCGCTGCTATCGCTATTGCTGGCCTGCGGGACCGCCTCTGCCGCCGGCCCCGTGCCTGCCGCCGTACCCTCGCCGCTGCGCCAGCAGCTGGCAGAGATCCAGGAAATCACCCGCCTCGACCCGCAGCGCGCGCTGCCGATGCTGAACAGGCTCGCCGGCGACCTGACCGCGGCCACGCCCGGCGAACACGCCAATTTCCTCAGCCTGTCCTGCATCGCCCAGTACCGCGTCGGCCACAGCGAACTGGCATTGCCGCTGTGCGAGCAGGCCCTGGCGCTGGGCCGCCGGCACGGCGACCGCGATGCCATCGCCCGCGCCCTGCTGGCCAAGGCCTACGCCCTGTTCGCGATGAACGAGATGGCGCAGTCGCACCAGCTGATATGGGAAGCCGAAAAGCTGGCCCTGAACAGCCAGGACCGCGAACTGCGCATCCGTGCCATCGTCTCGTCGGGCGAATCGTTCGCCGAGGACGGCAACTTCCCGAGCGCGCTGAACCGGATCCAGTCCGCCGTCACCCAGGCGCGCCAGAGCGGCGATCCGCTGCTCACCGTGATCACGCTGAATTCGCTGGCCTACCTGTACAACCAGATGCGCGAGCACCGCAAGGCCTTCGACGCGCTGGACGAAGCCTACCTCGCCGCCGGCCACCTGGCGTCGCCGGCCCGCCTGGCGACGCTGAAGAACACGGAATACGGCGTGGCGATGGATTCCGGCCAGATCCAGCGCGCCCTCAAGGTCATGCGCGAAGCGCTCGACCTGGCGCGCCGGATCGGTGCCGACCCGATGATCGGCACCGCGCTGGTCAACCTGTCCGACTGCAACCTGAAGCTGCGCAACCATCACGCCGCGCTGGCCTATGCCCAGCAGGCGCTGGAACAAGGCCGCAAGCTCAAGGACGAGACCCTGGTGGCCACCGCGCGCATCAACATCGGCCAGGCCAACCTGGCCATGGGCCGCCGCGCAGAGGGCAAGAAAAGCATCGAGGAAGGCATGGCCTGGTACGAGAAGTCCGGCCACAAGCCCGACCTGCAGATGCTGCTCGCCGAGTATGGCGATGCGCTGGAACGCGTTGGCGACTACGCGGGGGCGCTGGGCGCCTATCACCGCGAGCGCGCGCTGTCGAACGAACTGTTCGAGAAGCGCCGCCAGAAAGCCATGCTGGAGCTGCAGGAAAAATACGAAGCCGACAAGCGCCAGCGCCAGATCGAGCTGCTGCGCCAGGAAAACCAGGTCAAGTCGACCGAAATCGACAACCGCCGCCTGCAGCAGCGCGTGTGGTGGCTGCTGGCCACCGTCTTCGCGCTGGCGTCGGCGATCGTCTTCATGTTGTACCGCAAGGTACGCCACGCCAATGCCCAGCTGGAAGAAAAGAACCTGGAACTGAAGCAGCAGAGCGCGCTCGACCCGCTGACCGGCCTGTACAACCGCCGCCACTTCCAGGACTACATGCGCGGCCACCAGGAGGGCGAACGCCGCGGCACCGGTGTCAACCCGCAGGGCGACGACATGGTCAGCGCCCTGTTCCTGCTCGACGTCGACCACTTCAAGCACATCAACGACACGTATGGCCACGGCGCCGGCGACGCCGTGCTGCGCGAGATCGCCGCCGGACTGCGCGAGATCCTGCGCGAGACCGACATGATCGTGCGCTGGGGCGGCGAGGAATTCCTCGCCTTCCTGCCGGCGGTGCCGCGCGGCGGCCTGGACGAAGTGGCGCTGCGCCTGCTGGGCGGCATCCCGGCGCGCACCATCGACTACCAGGGCACGCAGCTGTCGGTGAACGTCTCGATCGGCTTCGCCCCCTTCCCGCTGGCGCGCGGCGACGCGCTGTCGTGGGAGCGCGCCGTCAACATCGTCGACATGGCGCTGTACCTGGCCAAGGGCCACGGCCGCAACCGCGCCTACGGCGTACGCGGCATCAAGCGCCTCGATCCGGCAGCCATGCAGGAAGTCGAACAGGACATCGAACGCGCCTGGCGCGCGGGACTGGTCGACGTCTCGATCGTGCAGGGCGGGATGCCGGTGCTGCGCGCCGTGTCCTGAGCGTTCAGGACGGCGCAGCCGTCATCAATGCGCGGCCTGCTGGATCTTCTCGCCGGCCTGCTCCACCTTCTTGCCCACCGCTTCCGTCGCCTTGTCCAGGTTGCGGCTGGCTTCGGCCGTCGCTTCCTTCGCGTTTTCGCGCGCCTGCGCCGCCGCGGCATCGGCCTTGGCGACCTGCTCCTGCACCTTGCCCGCCACCTTCGCGCCGGCATCGTCGATGGCTCTCCCCGCTTTTTCGGCCGGACCGACGCCGTCGGCCTGGGGTTTGCAGCCGGCCAGCAGGACCGTGGCCAGCAGTGTGGTGAATACGAATGTACGATTCATGCCTGCCTCCTTTTTGTTATCAATATTACACCTGACGAGCCGCTGCCGGCGGACGGCTGCGTGCTGATGCTCGGACAAGTCTTACGTGATATTCAGCTGTACTCACCTTGTACCTCACCCATGGCTGGGCACTCGACAGTACGGCCTGGTACTACGTGCGCAAGACGCTCGCCCGGGACTACCGGCTGGTGCTGTGGGACCTGCCCGGCCTCGGCCGCTCCAGCCAGCCCGCGGACAAACGTTACTCGGTGGAGCGCCTCGCCGAAGACCTGCGCACCGTGATCGCGGAAACCGGAGACCGGCCGGTCACCCTGGTCGGCCACAGCATCGGCGGCTTCATGATGCTGACGCTGGCCCGCCTGCATCCCGAGCTGTTCCGGAACAAGGTGAACGGCATGGTGTTCATGGACACCACCCATACCTGGCCCCTGAATACGGTCATGGCGGGTGGTCTGTTGAAGCTGTTGCGCTGGCCCGTCATCGAACCCCTGCTGCTGCTCACCATCGTGCTGTCGCCGCTGATGCGCCTGATGAACGTGCAGAGCTACCTGAACGGCAGCAGCCATATCGTCAACCGCATCACCTCCCTGAGCCGCGGCGTCACCCGCGGACAGCTCGACTTCGGCTCGCGCTTCAACGTCAAGGACACGCCGTCGGTCATCGCCAAGGGACTGCGCGCGGTGCTGCGCTGGGACGAGACGCCCACGCCGGCCGCGATCCCGGTACCGGTACGCGTGCTGGCCGGCGATGCCGACCGCATCACCAAGCCCGAAGCCGGCGTCGCCATCAGCAGGCTGGCGCCGCGCGCCGATTTCATCCTCATCAGCCCGGCCGGCCACAATGGCTTGCTGGAAGCAGGCAGCCAGTACGGAGCGGCGATCGCCCAGTTCGTGCAGGGCCTGGCCGGCGCCCCCGATGCCGCCGGCATGCAGCGGCCGGCACGGGAAGCCGGGCAGCGCTAGCCGGCCTTATTTAACGTTGATGAAGGGGACCGCGCCACCGGACACGTTGGGCAGCTTGCCATCCCACTTCTCGATGGCCATGCGCTGGTTTTCCATCTCGCGCAGGCGGATCAGCTCCGGCGTCACCTGCTGGCGCTGCACCGCCAGCGATTCGGCTTCGGCACGGGCCTGGGCCACGCGCTGCTTGGCTTCGACCTCGATGCGCTGCAGGTCGCGTTCCGCCTTCAGCTTCAGCTGCTCGGCCGTGGTCTTGGCTTCGATCGCGTCGTTGAACGAGCGCGAAAAATTGAAGTTCACGATCGAGAACTCGTCCACCATGATGCCGTGGCGCGCCAGGCGCTCGCGCAGCTGCGCCACGATCTGGTCGCGCACGTCGGTGCGCTTGGCGATCAGCTCCTCGGCGGTAAAACGCGCGGTGACGGCCTTCACGGCTTCCTGCACGGCCGGGATGATGATACGCTGGCCTGGCTCGTTGCCGAGGTCGCGGAACACGGTCACCGCGCCCTCCGGCCTGACGTGGTAGTTCAAGGCCACGCGCGTATGCACGGTCTGCAGATCGCGCGACGCGGCGTCGCCGTCGCCCTCGCCCTTCTGGATCGACACGTTAACCAGGTTCAGCTTCTGCGCCAGCGGAATGCGGAAATGGATGCCTTCGCTGAGCACCTCGGCGCTCGGGCTGCCGAAGGTCGTCATCACGCCCCGGTAACCCGCCGGCACGGTGCCGAACGGCGCCAGTGCCCACAACACCATCAATACTACGATCCCACCGATCAGCCTGAGCAATAAAGTGCCTTTCATGTCGCGTCCCTTTCTGTTTGGTTTTGTTGACGACAAACAAAGTGTATAGCGACTGGAAACGCAGGGAAATCAGAATTGTTGGATGGTCCACTGCGAAAAAATCAGATCAATACATATATGAAGGCAAGAAAAACCTGATGATGGTGCGAGACAAAACGGGACTGCAGGTACCAGCCGGTGATCTGGCGATGTTTATCTCGTTACACGATGAACGACGAGAATGCGCTCGCAAAGACGACCAGCACGACGACGGTCAAGGGTGGAAATTTCCAGAGCGTCAATAGCAGGAAGCCAGCCACCGCGACAGCGACATCCTTTGCACTCAGCACGGCACTGCTCCAGACCGGGTCATACAAGGCCGCACCCAGCACACCGACGACGGCGGCATTGGCGCCGCGCATGGCATGCTGCGCTTTCGGCCATGACCGGAACCGGTGCCAGAACGGCAGGGCGGCATAGACGAGCAACAGTCCCGGCAGAAAGATGGCGACGAGCGCAATGCACGACCGTATTGCCGCTTCCGTTACCGTGTCCGCGGCTGTGCTGGCGCCGAGATAGGCGGCGAAAGTAAACAAGGGGCCCGGTACGGCTTGCGCAAGGCCATAGCCAGCCAGGAACCGGTCGTTCGGCACCCAGCCGGTATCGACCACTTCCGCGCGCAACAGCGGCAGGACCACGTGGCCGCCGCCGAATACGAGTGCCCCTGCACGGTAGAAGGCGCCGAAGATCGACATCGCCGGCGACGCGGCGCTGTTGGACATGACTGCCGCCGCAAGCAGGAGACCGAAGAACAGCGCCAAGGCCACGATGCCGCCCTTGTGGCTTCCCAAATGGCCCGGACGGGGCGCCGCCGCCCGGCCGCGGCTCACCCACATGCCCGCAAGCGCACCGGCACCGATCGCAGCCACTTGCCCGTACATGCCGCCCACGACGACGACGATGACGAGTGCCGCCAGGGCGATGCCGGCGCGCGGAACATCCGGCGTCAGGGATCGCGCCATGCCCCAGACTGCATGCGCAACGACGGCGACGGCCACCAGCTTCAAGCCGTGGATGCAGGCCGCCGCGAATGGACCGGTCAAGGCTGCGGCGCCCAATGCGCATGCAAACAGGATGAGCGCGGACGGCAAGGTAAAGCCGAGCCATGCGGCGCAGCCTCCTGCCAGGCCCGGCCCCCGGAGCAGGCCCAGGCAGAAACCGACCTGGCTCGATGCCGGACCCGGCAGGAATTGGCAGAGTGCGACCAGGTCCGCATAGTCTTCTTCGCCCAGCCAGCGGCGGCGGAGCACGAACTCGTCGCGGAAATAGCCGAGGTGGGCGGCGGGGCCGCCGAATGCGCGCAACCCGAGTTTCAGGAAGATCGCAAAGATCGCCAGGACACCATCCTGCCGATGCGGCCCGGATGCCTTGTGAAGAGGCGGCATGCTCATCGCCGTTACGGCGTCACCGACGGCGCCCGCTTCAGGCAACGCAAGGTAAAGGTCGAGCGCGTGTGCCGCACCCCCGGCAATTTATACAGTTTTTGCCGCAAGAACCGCTCGTAACCTTCGGTGCCGGCCACCGCCACCTTGATCAGGTAATCGTATTCGCCGGACAGCAGGTAGGCCTCCATCACCTCCGGCAGCTCGGCCAGCGCATCGGAGAAGGCCTTGAAGATCTCGTCGTCATGGCGGTCGACCGTGACTTCGATGATCACCGTGTCCGGCACGCCGAGCGCGCGCTGGTCGAGCATGGCCGCATAGCCCGTGATGTAACCGGCCTCTTCCAGCGCGCGGACCCGGTGCCAGCACGGCGTCGGCGACAGGTTCACGGTCTCGGCCAGCTTCTGGTTGCTGATGCGGCCGTCCTGGCTCAGGGTGCGCAGGATCTTGCGGTCGATCTCGTCGAGTTGTCCGTCTTTCATTCAGCACTTCCTTATCGGCATCCGGAAAAACAATGAAGAACCGTCTTCATTTTAACGCTTTTATAGGTATTCCTTTCGACAATTCCTTTGTTACCGCTAGCAAACAGAAGCACATTCTATTCGTGCTGCATTAACATTCCACGCGCGTTGATGCAGCGCACAAAAAACAGACCATGAGCCGGGCCACTTCCTTACCAGGAATGCGCTCCCGGTGCTTTTTATTCACCTCACCATCCATCGAGGAGTTTACGTGTCGGAAGCCGTTTCACAGGGCAGTCTAGGCTACAAGGGCAATGCCTTTGCCGCCGAATTGCCGCTCATGTTCATCGCGCCTGCCCTGTTCGCCGCCAACCTGATCGTGGCACGCTGGGCGCAGGGCGCCGGGATTGCGCCGGTGTTCCTGGCCTTCGGACGCTGGGCGCTGGCCTTTTTGATCCTGCTGCCGACCGTCGGCCCGCGCATGTACGCGCTGAGACTTACCCTGCTGGCCAACTGGCCGCGCATCCTGCTGCTGGCCAGCCTCGGCATGGGCGTCGCGGTGGCGCCGCAGTACGTCGGCGCGCGCCATACGAGCGCGGCCAACATCGGCATCATCTTTGCCGCCTGCCCGGCGCTGGTCACCCTGATCGAGACCCTGGTGTGGCGCGCGCCGCTCGAGCGCAAGCAGGCCGGCGGCATGCTGCTGGCCATCGCCGGCGTGCTGGTCGTGCTCTCGAAAGGCAACCCGGCCGCCCTCGGCCAGCTGGAATTCGGCCGCGGCGATCTGTGGGTGGTGCTGGCCGGCTGCGGCTGGGCGCTGTACACGGTGTTCAACAAGCGCGTGCCGCTGCCGCCGCTGCCGAGCACGGTCAAGCTGGCCTCGCTGATTCTAGGGGGCGCGCTGGTGCTGGCGCCCTTCGCCGCACTGGAAACCTGGCACGGCAACGCGCCGGATTTCGGCGACAGCCGCCTGTACATCGCGCTGGGCTTCCTGGCCGTCGTGCCGAGCCTGGGCGCCTACTTCTGCTTCGACCGCCTGGTGGCGCTGGCCGGACCGGCACGCGCCAGCATGAGCCTGTACCTGATTCCGCTGTTCGCCACGCTGGCGGCCTGGCCGCTGCTGGGAGAGGCACCGCACCTGTACCACGTGGCCGGCTTTGCCGTGATCCTGGGTGGTGTCGCCCTGTCGAGCATGCGCCGCCGCACTTGAATCATTCAGTTTTCCGTTAGCGGCGTTCCAGCCTCGTGGCCGGGACGCCGTTTTTTTATCCGCAAGCTGTTGTATCCTTCACAGAATTTCATTTGCGAAGGTTCAACATGTCCCTGAAAGTCCAGCCGCTGCGTGCCCTCGTCATCGCTGCCGCACTTGTCGCGCTTGCTCCCATGATGTCCGCGCAAGCCGCAGCACCGACCGCAGCCCAGGCCCAGGCCGCCGAACAGCAGGTCGACCGGATCGCCGCACGCTTCTACGACCTGCGCGCCAGATACGATCCGATGCTGTACGCCACCGCCAACGGCGACAGCCGCTACGACGACCAGCTCGGCATGGCGATCGCGCCGACAGTGCGTGCCCGCTACCTGGCCGACAACCATGCGCTGCTGCGCCAGCTGAAGGCGGTCGATCCGGCCCGGCTGGCACCCAAGGCGCGCCTGAACTACGACATCCTCGCCTTTGAAATCGGCAGCCAGCTCGATCTGGAAAAATTCCCCGAGCACCTGCTGCCGCTGAACCACTTCGACAACATGCCGAGCAACCTGGCGAACTACGCCGGCGGCACCGGCTCGCAGCCGCTCGAGACGCCGGCGCAGTACCGTGCCTACCTGAGCCGCCTGCAGCAGTTGCCGGCCTGGATCGACCAGGCGATCGCCAACATGAAGGACGGCATCCGCGCCGGCGTGGTGCAGCCGAAGATCATCACCGAGCGCATGCTGCCGCAGTTTCGCCAGCTGAAGAGCGGCAGTGTCGAGACCAGCGTGTTCTACTCGCCGGCGGCGCGCATGCCGGCCAGCTTTCCCGAAGGCGACAAGCGCGCCCTGAGCGCCGGCTACCGCCAGGCCGCGGACAACATCAATGCCGCGCTGGGCCGCCTGAACGCCTTCCTCGAAACCGATTACCTGAAGGCGGGCCGCACGACGGCCGGCTATGGCGCCCTGCCGGACGGCGCTGCCTGGTACCAGGCCCGCATCCGCAACAACACCAACCTCGACCTGAGCCCGGCCGAGATCCACGCGCTGGGCCTGAAGGAAGTCGCGCGCATCCGCCAGCAGATGGCGGCGTTGGCACCGCGCCTGGGCTACCAGGGCCCGCTGGACCGCTTCCCGCACTGGGTCGAGGCACAATCGAAATTCAAGCCCTTCAAGACCGACCAGGAAGTGCTGGCGCGTTACCGCGAGATCTACGCGACGGTCGAGGGCAAGCTGCCGGCCTATTTCTCGCTGCTGCCGAAGGCCCGCCTGAGCATCCAGCTGGAGCCCGAACTGACGCGCGCCACCGCTTCCGATCACTATACCCCGGTCGCGGCCGACGGTTCGCATCCGGGCGTGTTCTGGGCCGTGGTCAACGATCCGAAGCAGTACAGCACCGTCGGCATGTCGACCCTGCTGCTGCACGAAGGCGTGCCGGGCCACCACCTGCATGCGGCGCTGCTGAAGGAACTGCCGCTGCCGGACTTCCGCAAGTTCTTCACCGAGCACCCGAGCGCGGCCGCCTACGGCGAAGGCTGGGCGCTGTACTGCGAGACCCTGGGCCGCGACTTCGGCCTGTACGAGGACCCGGCCGCCTACTTCGGCCACCTGAACGACGAACTGCTGCGCGGCGTGCGCCTCGTGGTCGATACCGGCATGCACGCGCAGGGCTGGTCGCGCGAAAAGGCGATTGCGTATGCGGTCGAGAACCTGGGCTACGGCGAGGCCGAGGCGGCCAACCAGATCGAGCGCTACATGGTGTGGCCGGGCCAGGCGCTGGCCTACAAGATCGGCGCGCTGAAGATCCTCGAGCTGCGGGCCAGGGCGCAAAAAGAGCTGGGGCCGAAGTTCAGCTTCCCGGCCTTCCATGCGGTGGTGCTGGGAGATGGGACCTTGCCCTTGCCGATCCTGGAAGCACAGGTCAACAAGTGGATTGCGGCCACGAAGTAAGCCTCAGGTCGGCGGCACCGCCAGCGGATGCTGTTCCCGCGCCGCCGCCTCGTCGATGCGGGCCTTCAGCGCCCGCGTCTTGTCGTCCTCGCCCCAGCGCCGGATGAAACCCTGCAGGCGCGTGCGCGCCTTGTCGGCGCTGCCGGCGTCCAGCGCGGCATCGGCGGCGGTGCTGGCTTCGAGCCAGGCCTTGTTGCGCAGGCGCCGCCTGGTGCAGATAGTGGACTGGTCGTTGAGCGCCTTCTGCAGGCGTTCCAGCTGCTCCGGCGTGGCGCGGCTGCCGCGCAGTGCGATCAGTTCGGCCTGGGCTTCGTTGCCCTTGCACTCCCTGGCCAGCGCGATCGCATGGTCGATCTGGCGCTCGATCTTCTTGGGCGAGGGCTTGGCCAGCAGCCACACGCCCCACAGGATGGCCAGCGCCACAATCCACCAGCGCAGCTGCACCGGCCTGCGCTGCGCGGGACGGGCCGGGATCGGCGGACGCGGCACTTCCTGGCGCGCCGGCGCCGGGCCAGCCGCATCGGTCCGGCCCGAGGATGCGGACCGGCCGAAATCGGTCGCGCTGGGCGGGACCTGCGGACCGCGTACCTTGGCCGTGACGCCCTTGCGCGGCGTATCCGCATTGCCCTGCGCCGGCGGTGCGGACTGCTCCGGCGGCGGTACCTGCGCTGCAGCCGGCGGCACCGGCGCTTCGGCCGGCAGCGGCGCGTCCGACCAGCCGGACATGGCGGCTGCCGCGGCCGCACCGGCATTCGCGGCGACGGCTGCGGCAAGGTCGCCGCGCCGCGCATGGATGTCTGCAGCCGCATCGATACCGGACGCCGCGCGCACCGCCCCCTGCCCCTGCGCGGTGCCGCACCATGGGCAGAAATTCACCGGGCGCGGCATCGGCCGCGCACAGGCCGGATTGATGCAGCGGTAGATTACGTCTTCTCGCACGTCGCTCCTTTATTCCGGGTCCGGAATCGCGTCGTCCGGATCCGGGATCGCGGACTCGAGCGCGGCCGCCAGTTCCGGAATCTCGCCGACGGTCTTCCATTTGTCCTGGCGCAGGTTCCACATCATGTTCCAGACACGCGTATTCGGATCGATCTCGCCGCGCAGCAGCAGCTGCACGACCTCAATCTGCGCATACGGTCCGCGCTGGGCGCCGCCGACGAACAGCTTGTAGCGCGGCGCCAGCGGCGTGGCGCCGATCACGCTGGCCGACGGCCCGGGCATGGCGGTGGGCGGCAGCCCGGCCGCGCCCGCCGTCGGGCTGACCACGAAGGCGGCTGGACCGTTGCCGTTGCCGCCGCCGTTGCCACTGAATTGGCCAATCGTCGGGTCGAGCGGCGACGTGCCCAGGTTGGTGGCCGGCGCGGTCGCCTGGGTAGTCGCACCGCCCGCGCGCCGCTCCAGCACCTGCGCCGCGCGCGCATCGCTGGCCAGGAAATCCGGCTTGATCACGCGCTTGTCGACGGCGCGCTCGACTTCCCAGTTGTAGGCATCGCTGGCCGAATCCGGCACGGTGTCCGTCCAGTTCTCCAGCTGGGCCAGCGCCGCCTCGACCTGGGCCGGCGACAGCGTCGGATCGAGCGTGACGGCGCGCCGGAACCACGCGTCGTACAGCCGGCGCGCGGTAATGTTGGGCAGTGACGGCGACGGCAGCTGGGCGCCGGTCTCGTCGACGTCGAGCTTGGGTTCGTACACGCGCAGCTGGTAATGGCGCATCAGCGCGGCCAGCAGCGCCAGCTGGTGCGGCCCCATGGCCGCCAGGCGCTTGCGCACGCCCGCGATCACCTGCTCGCGGTAGTAGGAGGGCAGGCCGTTCGAGCGGATCGCGTATTCGTTGCCGATCTGGAGCCATTCGCCGCTGCCCGGCTCGACCTCGAACAGGTACTGGCCGCGCGGCTGGAAGCTGGCTTCGCGGTCGCCGGCATCCTGCTTGCGCCGCACCACGCCCAGTGCGATCGCCTGCAGGAACCATTCGTAGTCGTCGGCAAGGCGATTGAGCTCGTCCATCGACGGCGAGATCGGATGGCGGAAGCGCGTCGAATCGAAGTGCAGGTGGGTCGGGATCTTCGGGTTCTCGATCTGGTAGGAGGCGCGCCAGGTCGGCAGGCCGCGCAGCACCGTCATCGGGTAGCCGGACAGCTCGATATAGCACACCGCCCTGCCGGCGACGCCGGTGTTGACGATCGAGACCAGGTCGCCGTGGAAGAAGCCGGTCGGCACGGCGGCGCGGATCTCGGCTTCCATGCGGCGCCAGGCCACCGGATCGCCGACGCCGATGAAGCACTTGAACTGGTCGGCGCTGGGCGTGAACTCGGCCGAGAAGCGCGCGTTAATCCAGGGCATGGCGCTGCGGATCCATTCGCTGAACACGCGGTGGCGTTCCTGCGGCGACATCGCGCCCAGGCGTTCCAGCAAGGGGTCGACCGGCTCCGCGGTCTGCTGGGTGGAGAGCTGGGTCTGCGCGCGGCGGAACAGTTTCAACAGCAGATCGGCGCGCAGGCGTTCGTCGCCGAGCTGCGGGAACAGGCGCGCCGAGCCGCCGAATTCCTGCAGCACTTCTTCGCTCCAGGCATTCACATCCCCACTCAAACGGACCGGTTCCGGCAGCACGTCGCTGGCCAACTTGATATAGGTGGCGTGCTCGTGGCGAGCATCGGCGCGCAGCTGGGCGATGCGCTGGTCGCTGGCGGCCAGCATGGCCTGCACCGCGCGCCGCCCTTCCTGGAATTCGCCGGCGACGCCGCTCCACTGCACCTGCCCGTGTTCGTCGGGCGTCTGCGGGTCGCCCAGCCAGGCCGACATCGCGCGCATCACCTCGATCGACTGCCCTGCCGAGACAGCCAACAAGTGGAAGCGCAGGAAGTCGGCGATGTCGCGCTTCAGGTGGTTCATCACTTCGCGCGCCTGGGCATCCTTGCCGAACAGGCGGCTGGCGGCCTGGGTCAGGTTGTTCAGCGATTCCTCGACCTGGCGCGTGCGCAGGGCGTCACGGATGTCGCGGTAACGCTTGCCGTTGCGCTGGGCGTTGGCCAGGTCGCGCTGGGCCAAGCGCGCTTTCACCTGTTCCAGCAGCGACAGCACGAATTCCAGGCCGCCCTGCTTGCGGTCGTCGAGCAGCATGTACAGGCGCCCGCGCACGGCCAGCCGCAGGTTGGCCAGCATTTCGCCCGTATGACGCTTGATGCGGTCTTCGCTGGTCTCGGCGGTGGCGCCGGCTTCGCGGATGGCGTCGCGTTCCAGGTTGGGCAGCAGCTCGACCACCTTCTCGCGCCACAGTTTCAGGTCATAGTCCGCCATGATGCGGTCGATCTCGAGTTGCACCTTGCTCTCGACCCGCTCCAGCAGCGAGCGCTGGTCGCGATCCATCAGCAGCATGTCGGTCAGCGCGTATTCCTGGAAAGGCGTGACGTCCACGGTGCCCTTGCGGAAGTCGGGGAATTCCGAGAACGGGTGTTCGGCCATGCCCATCTGCTCGCGCATGAAGGCGTCGCGTTCGGCGTCGGTAGCACGGCGCGCCTGCACGCCGTCGCTGCCGGCCAGGCCAAAGAAAGCCTTGACCATCAGCGCCGCCAGTTCATAGGCGCGGATGTCGTCGCGCAGGCTTTGCTGGGTGTCGAGCACGGCCTGGCCGAAGCCCGAATACACCTTCGAATAGGACAGGCGCATGTCGCCGAAGCGCGCTTCCGGCACGCGCGGGTTGTAGGGCCCGAGTTTATGTTGCTGCTGGTTGACCGCCACCGAGCGCTTGCGGTTGGCAAAATCGGCCGAGGCGAAGTCTTCGAACAGCGTGTCGGCCACCATCTGGTAGACGTCCTTCACGTCCTGGGTC
>Ga0308160_10001438_pt1 | contig 33457 bp, 57 predicted proteins | sample PhyFR1_FD_201036 | JGI IMG/M metagenome (GOLD analysis project Ga0308160, IMG submission 201036) | Phyllosphere microbial communities from UC Gill Tract Community Farm, Albany, California, United States - DLSLF.R1 | ecosystem: Host-associated > Plants > Phyllosphere > Unclassified | place: USA... | reverse complement strand
CCGGCAGAGGATGCTGCAACCCTGTGGCCCGCCGCCAGCAAAGGCCGACGACTAGACACTTCGTGGTCTCTTCACGGACCATCACCCCTTTCACGATCTCCCGCACCGCTTATCGCCATGTTGTACGTTATACACTCCTCGGGCAGCCGTCGGAAGGGGAGAGGGGCATCCTTGTCAGGCCTCCCTAGCCTTGCGAGCGAGCTCGTTCCGCTCGGCTTGCTTGCCCCGCTCGACGCGCTCCCAGTAGCGGCCGATGTGCCGGCCTTCGGCGAGCGTCGCCGGTAGGCAGTAGACGGGGTCGACTGGGGCGAGCTCGGGGAAGCCGAGCAGGGCCAGGCCGCAGAGGGCGAAACACGTATGGAAGACGTCGGTTACGTTGCCTGGCCGGTCGGAGAAGCCGCCGCCTTCCGGGTCCTGTTGTGCATCGCGATGCGCAAGGCCTAGTCGTCAGTGCGGATGGTGAATACACAAGCGGGTCGGATGGGGGCGCACCTGGGTTGAGAGGATGAAGTCGATCAGGCGCTTCTGATCGATCCAGCCCATCCGGCCAAGGATGGCGAGCGCCGAGAGATCCCAGAAGGAGTAGCAGACGTCTTCGAGCTTCTCTGGCCGGCCGTTGAGCCCGCCCGAAGGCAGCTGGCGCTCGGAGAGCCAGCCGCCGAGGAGGTCGCGCGAGACGGTCGAGTCGAGCGAGTCGAGAATCGCGAGCGCAGCCGTGCAGACGAACGCTGGTGGTTCGGTCATTGGAGGGGAGGAGCAAGTAGACATCAGCCGTGCGTGTCGGTGCGTGCAAGTGCGATTTCGCACAGGACGGACCCTGCGCGCCATGGCTCTCGCCGCCCTCGCTGCTTCCGAACCCGCCGTCGTAGTTCCTGCAGCGGACAAAGTACGCGACGGTCCGTTCTTTGTCGACGAGGTCGAGCCGCCCGAGGAGAGCGAAAATTTGGATGGCAATGTAGGTGAAGCGGGTGTCGGTCTCGCCCCACCGGTCGCCGGTGTAGGCGCCCGAGGGCTGCGCGAGCGACTGGACGTCTGACGAAATGAACGCGATCACACAGCGCATTTGGATCAGCGCTGATTTGGACGACGGTGACTCCAAGAACAGACTTACAGGCTAGGATCCGGTCCTTAGGGATTTGGTCCTCGGCACCTTGGATGAGGAGGATCTGGACGGCTGACAGGGTCGAGTGCAGGTGGCCGTCGTGCCTCGGGGCGCTGCCAAAGGCGCCTATCGACAAGACGAGAGCGCTCAACAAGTCAGTCCTTCCCCTTGATCGTCCCTCAATCCAGGGGATCTCGGTGGTCCGACCGACCCCGGGTCAGAGTAACCTGGGCGGAGCCGGAGCCGCCGTTGTCTGCCGGGACGCACCGGCCTTGTCATCCCAGCAGCTACCGACCCATGCAATCATCGCGTCACGGTCGAGCGCGTCTTTCCGGCCGAGTATGTGGAGCGCCATCAGCGCCCAGTAGGTGCCATTAAGCCGGATGTGGTCCGAGAGATGGTAAACGAGGTCCTCGGGCTGTCGGAGACGCGCGTGCGGAGGCGTCGTGGGAGACGGCCCTAGGTCAGCTGGCCGACGCTCGTGGAGAGCCATGAAGAGGATTTAAGACGCGCCGAAGACAAGGACTGGATATAGGCGATATGAAGATCGCTATGTAGGACGCCGGTTGAGCCGGCCATCTTGTGCAAGGAGGGGACAGAGCTAGCTGGTCCAGGGAGGGAAGGAGGAGGTCGTCGGCAGGAGGCAAGACGCGCCAGGCGCGAACTCGACCTCAACCATCGACTCCCTCCCTCTCCACCAGCCCCCCTAGCCAACTCTCTCGGATTGCTCAAGATGGTCACCTACGGAGGAGGTCAGCCTCTCGCTTTTGATGCTCTCTCTCTGTGCCTTGCACAATGATGCTGATACTGCCCTGGATGCCCCGCCCGGCCGCCCCCCTCGCTCGGCTCTTACAGACGAAGGTCCGTCCCAGCCCTCGTCCAGCTCGCCGAGCGCTCCTCCTCCTCTCAGCGGCTCCCAGGCTGACTGACCCTCTGCATCGTCCCTCCGGTAGTCTCGGCGATCGTCATTGACTTCGGATCGCACACGACCCGTGCGGGATATGCCGGCGAGGACACGCCCAAGGCCGTCGTCCCGTCCTTCTACGGCTACCAGGACGTCGACGCGCCGGCGGGCGAGGGCGTCGGCGACGGCAGCAAGGTCCGCAAGTACTACGTCGGCGAGGACGGCGTCGGCGTCTGGCGCGAAGGGATGGAGGTTGGCAACGTCTTCAAGGACGGCATCGGTCAGTCGACAACGTTCTCGCTCGGCTTGGGGTCGAGAGCGAGCTCGAGCGCTCTCGCACCTCGCTCGCGCCTCGCTGAGCGGGCTGTCGTCCCCTCGAGGGTCGACAAATGAGCTGACAGGGACATGCTACTCTCCGATTAGTAACGGACCCTTCTGCGCTGCCGCCGCTGGTCTCCCACATCCTGCACCACCACCTGCACCTGCCGTCGGCCTCGCCCTCGTCGCCGGCCGACCACCCGATCCTGACGTCGGAGCCGTCGTGGACGCCGCCGTCGCAACGGACGCTCATGGCCGAGCTCTTCTTCGAGCAGGAGAACGTTCCAGCCTGGTACACGGCCTGCTCGGGCGTGCTTTCGGCCTTTGCCTCGGGCAAGGGCACCGCCCTCGTCGTCGACCTCGGCCGGGAGGGCGTCGTCGTCACGCCTGTCATCGAGGGCTACGTCCTCCGGAGTGGGACCAAGCGCCAGCCTTCCGGGATGGACCTCATCCATGCGCAGTCTAAGGCCTTCCTGCGCGCACCGGCCGAGCCGGTCCGACCGTTTGCGCTCGGCCTGACGCCCTTCCAGCTCATCAAGGACCGGACGCCCGTCTCGGCCGGCGTCGCCCCTAGGTTCAACCTCCGCCAGGAGCGCGTCGCAGGGACGACCGACAGCTGGCGCGACTGGGCAGAGTGCCGCGTCGTCGAGAGCTTCCGGGAGGCGACGGGCGCGGTGTTCGAGACGAAGTACGAGGACAGGTGCGTGTCGCCCCCTTACGGCCGAGCGTGTCTCGCGGGCTGATAACCTCGCGCCTCATCGAACGGCACGACAGGAATGTCGCGCAGCGGCCGACGAGGCCTTTTGAGTTCCCGGATGGCTACAACGCCAGCTTCGGCAGCGAGCGCTACAAGCTGGGCGAGATGCTCTTTGACCCTCGGTACCGGAACGACGTGCGTCGCGCTGCTTCCGCCTGCGTGCCGTTTTCAAGGCGCGACATTGACCGGCTTGTGCCCTCTTCTGGCTCCCCTGGCCTCACAGGCCGTGCCGCCGACTCCCTCGCAGCTCGCAACGCCGGCGACGGCCAATTCGCGCATCTACAGCGACATGGTGGCGATCCCTCAGCTCGTCCACGAGGCCCTGACGACGTGCGATGTCGACGTCCGCGCGAGCCTCCTTCAGAACGTCGTCGTCGTCGGCGGAGGCAGCCTTCTGCCCGGCTTTGTCGACCGGCTCAACTTTGAGCTCAGCGTCATGTTCCCCGGCGTACGTGCCTCGGTCTTTTCTTCTCTCGAGCTCGGGGCTTTTCATAGCTGACCTGCGCCGCACCGATCTACAGCAAAAGGTCCGGATCCACGCCTCGGGCCATCCGACGGAGCGCCGCTTCTCGTCTTGGCTCGGCGGTTCGATTCTCGCCTCACTCGGGACGTTTCACCAGCTCTGGATCTCCAAGGAGGAGTGGGAGGAGTACGGGCCCAACATCGTCGCCCAGAAGTGCAAGTAGGGGCGACGACGACGACGACGGACCCCTTTTCGCGCCTCTTTTGTATCTCACGAGCGGTTTTTTGTCTGCAAGCCGCTGTTGGAGAGGAAGTTGCCGACGGCACTGGCCGTTGCAGCGCCGTGCTGCGACGTAGCTACTGGTTGGGAGTGTGGTGGTGGGTGCGTCTCCGGGCCTGGCCCAGAGGGTCGAGCGGCCCAGCTCCCGACAGCATCGCTCACGTGCCGAGCGAAGCCTCGGCGACAGAGTGACGTCCGAGTCAAATCAATCGACCAGCTGCTGGACGAGGATCTCCATCTGTAAAGCGGTCGCCTTGTGCGTCAGCTGCGATCATCCGGCCTGGAACGAGTGGAACGGAAGACGCACGTCGAGGACGCTCGTCTCGCTCACGCCGACCCACTTGACGCCTCGGCCGACGCTGCTGGGCTTCTCTGGCAGCTGCGGAAGCCAGTCGCCGTCCTTACCGGCTGGCGACCCTGAGGCCTGCGGAAGCTCAAGCAAGACTGTGTACGAGCTCTCGTCAGAGTGCTCGAGCGTCGGAAGCGAGAGCGAGTCCTGGATGGTCGTCGTGATGAGCGGCGCGAGAAGCTCTGACAGCTCGTCTGGCGTCGGCCCGACCGTCGTCCTGCACGGCACAGGTCACGGTCAGTCTGCTGCAACATCCGCTCACGACTGAGTCGGAGGCGTCCCCCGAGACGCACCCCTTGGCCGAGATGTCGACGATCGGCCGAAAGTCAAACAGCCAGCGCTCCTTGCCGACCTCGCCATCGAGGAAGACGAGCAGGATCAGACCGCGGCCGCCGCTGGCGAGAGCAGCTTCAAGGGCCTCGATGGCGCGGTCGAGGTGGTTGATGACGCCCGGCATACGCGACCGCCAGCCCTGGACGCCGTAGAGGACGTGCTGCTGAAAGGTGGCGGCCGGATAGAGGCCGCGCGTGTGGAGGAGCGTGTGCAGAAGGTGCCGCAGGACATGTAGCTGGGCCTGAAGCACGGCTTGGGGCGCCAGCGATGTCGAACGCGAAGGCACAGTCGCCTTCTTGGGCGCCATCCGGGCGAGCAGGGGTCAGGGGCGGGTGCGCTGGGTTTCAACTCTGATGGCGGGGCGGTCGGTGTCGAGGACGCGCCGGAAGAGCTCGAGCTCGCAGCGAGCTCTGCCGTGCTTGCCCTGGAGCGATCGCAGGACCAAAATCACAGTCAGGGCTGAGTGGGGAGAACCGATTCACCGCTGTCGCTGGAGATGTTGAGCAGGATCGGAGGGACTGCCAGGCAGGAAGGGGTCGACGTCGAGGCGGAGCGAGGGCAAGCTCTTTGGCCGCGCAGCACAATGCCGCCGACACAGCTGAGCACAAGAGTTCCCCGGCCCGACCCGGCTCTTGAGAGTAAACACGTCATGAGATAATTAAGGTACAACGGGTGATGGGAAGAGGGCGTCGCTATGGAGTGACCAGTCTACCAGGGGGAAGGGCGGGGGCTGGTCACGTAGGGAGAGGCAGGAGGGGAGACGTGATGCGCGGGGTGATCAGGCCGGCGAGCGGCCGCCTAAATAGCCCCAGAGCCGGCATGGTCGGCCGTCGGTCGAGAGCGCCGGCCAGTCCTTCGACGGGTCGAGCTTCCAGCCAAAATACGACTCGACGAGTAAGTCTGGGTGTCCAAAAGGCAAGGTCAGCCGGTCGATCGAGGGAGCTTCTCTTGGGCCCGGCCGGACAGCGAGACTCACGACCCTGGACGTCGTCTCGCCGGAAGAGGCTGCCGTAGAAACGGGTGTCGTTGCCATCGTTCTGGGGGACGGCGGCCAGTCCGCGGCCGGGCTCGACTTGGAAGCTAAGGACGCCGATCGCAGCGACGAATTCGTTGTTGGCAAAGTGCTCGACGTGCTTGATGATGGGCTCGCCCGGTCGGCCGTCAGAGCCGGGCAGCGTGATAGGAGAGTTGAAGTGGTTGGCCGCCGCGCCAAAGGTTGCGATCTCGAGCTTGGATATGAAGGCCTGTCGAGCGAGGGAGCAGCTGGTCAGGCGTGCGTCGACACCACTACGCAGCGCAGACGGGATGGCGCACCTGCGGGAGGTCTGCGAGCAGGAAGTCAAGGATCAGGCTGACTATGATCGCTCCCTGGTGCAGCAGGATACGGGCGAATCAGTCCCTACCACGCAAGGGCTTTTCCCTGCCGCCAGACGCACCTGCGAGTGGCACAGCAGAACGACCTTCTTCTTCTTGGGGTCCATCAGAGCGCCCTTGAGCCGCCGGTAGAGCTCGGTTGTGCCGTCCTGGGTGACGTAGGTGAAATCGCGCTGGATGATGCACTCGAGAAGGTCAAAGAGAAAACCGCCTGTCCTATTGTGGACGCCGACGATCGGACGTTGGAAGGCCTCCGACAGGAAGTCGGCCATGGACTGGATCTCGCCCGTGCATATGCCGTTGATGACGAGCCACGCCTCGTCGTCGGTCGCGCCCGGGTTCTTGATGAGCGACGGGTCCGAGTACGCCACGCGCGGGCCTTGAAGGTGCTTAGCCTGGGTCTGGAAGATGGCGTACGTAAGGCTGAGCGTGACAAGGAAGAGCAGGCCGGGACCGAAGATGAGGCTTGCGAGGATCGCGGCGGTGCAGATGAGCGAGCCGAGCAGGAGGACGACTTGGAGCGCGACGCCGCCGTAGGAGCCTTTGCCGGCCGAAGCAGGCGGCGTGACACCCTCGGGGATGCGGATCGGTGAGAAGATGGACAGCAGCAGCGGCGCCTTGGCCAGGATGAGCGCGATGTCGGCTTTGAGGATACGGGCAGGGTGCTCGCGGTAGATCGGAATCTGGGCGGAACCAGGGAGAGGTCAGCTAGCGGCGTAGATGCGACGCAGGTGGCCAGGTGCCAGCGGCCGAGAGCTGGCGATGGACGAGCTCAACGCGATGCGATGAGAGCCAGCACAGACGCACCGGCAGGGCCTCTTCGCACTGTTTCTGGCGGCGGGTCGACATCGTGCGGGGGAGATGGCAGGTGGCCGGTCGAAGGAAGGGAGAGAGAGGCTCAAGGCCTTGCTCGCTCGCCCGCTCGCCGGCGGGGCGCGCGCAGTCGGCTCAGAGGTGGCGCGTCTTCACATGCCAGCAGGGGCACCTAGCGAGGGTCACAAGGTCATGGTACAGAGGTCCGGCTGGCGCTCAGGATCGGTCGATCATGGACTGGAGGGCCGGCGCGTACTGCTCGCCAACGATCGGGATCTGGTCGATGATCTGACGGATTTCGCTCAGCTCTGCGTCGGTTAGGACGACGTCTCGGGAGGTCCAGTTCTCGTCGAGGTACTTGACGTTTTTGGTTCCGGGGATTGGGAGGATGAGATCGTCTCCGTGGGCCTGAGCGCACCAAGCCAGCGCGAGCTGGCCGGGCGAGACGCCCTTCTTGGCGGCAAGCTTCTCGACCGCTGCACCGCGCGAACGACGAGATTGTCGTCAGCTCCCGCAAGGGCACGGCAATCGCTCAGATAAACGCACCCTCAACCAGCTTGAAGTTGGCGTCCCAGTGCTCGCGCGAGAGCCTAGGGAAGGCGCCGCTGCCGCGCGAGTCGCTCTCCTTGTCGACATCGGCAAAAGAGCGAAAGCGGCCGGTGAGAAAGCCTTTGCCCAGCGGCGAGTAGGCCAAGATTTTGACGCCGAGCTCCTTGCACGCATCGAGGACGCCAGTGTTCTCGATCGATGCCACTTCAAAGATCGAGTGCTCGACCTCGACAAAGTCAATCTTGGCGACCTTGGCCGCGCGCCGGAGCGTGTTGGCCGACATCTATAGCAGACGGCGCGAGATGTCAGCGAGAGGCGAAGACGAAACGCTGCGGCTGCACCAAGACCCACCGCGCTGAGGCCGATAAACTTGGTCTTGCCGGCTTGCCGTGCCTTCTCCATCGCGGCAACGCTCTCCTCGACAGGCACGTTCCGGTCGATGCGGTGCAAAAGCCAGGCGTCCGGCGCGGAGCCGAGGTTGTCGATCGACTGGTTGATGCAGTGCTCGGCAAAGGCGCTCGAGCCTGTGAGTGTGCGTCAGCGATGGCCGTCTGGCAGCGATGAGCCGGCCCTGGAACGCACCGTCCACGACCATCTTGCCGTCGACCGTCTTGAGGCCCCACTTGGTGATGACGAAGGCCTTGGATCGGTTGTCGCCCTCGCGGAGGACGGTTCCGATCAGCTTCTCGTTGTGCTGGTCGGGGCCGTAGATGGTCGCAGTGTTGATCACGGTGCAGCCCTGGGTCGAGGAGCGCGTCGGTGAGGGCGGTGAGCAATCGCCTGCGCGACGGATTCAGGCAGGCGCAAGAGAGGGGGAAGCGCACAATGTCGATGGCGTGCTGCAGGACCTTCTTACCCTCCTCGTCGTCGGTCTTGCCGTAGCTTTGGGACAGGCCCTGCGGGGGAGAGAAGGGTAAGAGCGTCGGTCAGCTCAAGTGACAGAGACGATCGGCCGACACGGCACTCACCATCGCGCCGTAGCCCGGGGACGGCAAGCTGAGCGTGTCATTGATCCTGATGGTGCGCGCCATGACGGTTGCGAGATGGAGAGCGAGGGGGAGATGGGAATAAGGGAGACGAGGAGAGGGCGAGACTCGCTGGGCCTTTATGTCGCGGCGAGGGCGCAGCAGCCACCTGCCCTCCACTTCGGTCCACCCTCCACCGCGCGACGAAAACGCCGACGCCCCTCCTCCTCCACCCCGTCATACCGGAGACGTACGACGCCTCACGCGATTCAGAGGAGGCCAGCGAGGATGGCCAGGGAGACGTTGGCCAGGTCGTAGGCGCGATAGAGGTATCGGCTCCCAAAGGCGAACGCAAAGGCGCTGAGCGTCCAGAAGGCACCCTCGAGCATGCGAGCAGCGAGGCTGGAAAGAAGCCTTGCGTCAATTACTGCTTACTCGATAAGACGTCAAAGAAGATTGCTGGACGCACTGATCGCGACGGGCGGGCGAGAGGGAGCGGCCGCCTTCGCAAGCGACGACGACGGCGACGATGCCGACGACGCGGAGGACGTTGTGATCGCCGACAAAGGGCTGCCGCCAGTTGGCCAGCAGGTCGCGGGCCCAGACGACGAGCACAGGCGCGTTGACCGGCAGCAGCCAGAGTAGGAAGCCGAAGATCGAAGAATAGAGGTTGAATCTAGAGATCGCCGCCGTGTCCAGTATTGCGACAGAGGAAGGGCTTGCCACCGGGCGCGCTGCCAAGGTCGAGAGCGCGTGGACGAGGAACAGGATGAGGACCGCACCCTGATAGGGTATGAGCGTAGAGACCGCAAGCAGCAAAGCCATAACCGGCACGAGCTGCCGCTTGCGGGACAGTACGAGGGCAACGTCGTCGGTCCTAGCGAGGGCAGAGGGTGACGTCGGTCAGCACGTGGGCCGTCGCACGACTCTAGAGCGACGGTCGTACTTTGGCAGCGAGAGCAGCAAGCCTCGACGATCGACCAAGCGGCCGATGTCGGACGCAATGCGAGTCCAGCCCTGTAAGGCGCTGAGGACCACGACGACGAGGCCTGCTGTCGCCGACACCAAGACGGCAGGCAGAGCAAGGAAGATGAGATGGTGGTTGCCGAGGAGCGCCTCAGAGGCCAAGGCTGCCAGTCGGGTCCAGCCCTGTGCGGCGGCGTACTGGACCGTTATCATCTGGAGCAGCTGGGCCATCGTCAGGATCCCGAGTGACCGAAGGCCGTAGAGCTGGATACCGCTGGAGTAGACCTCGAGCAGGGGCGGCCATGTGCCTGCGCATCGCCCGGAATAGAGTGGGTCAGAACCAACCGGGAAGAGAAATTTCGGTGGCGGGCTCACCTTCGACGCGATAGTGCCTCGCCTGCATGGCCGAAATTGCGCCTACGACGCCGATGGACCAGGCTACGACCGTCATGCGGTACCTGAGGATGAGTCGACTTGCACTCGCCCGCCATGCGAGTCGAATCCGCACAGAGGTCGCCGAACAGCCAGCCGATGGATCCGACCAGTAGTTGAGTGTCATGCCGCTCGCGGGCGGCGGAGGGAGGAAGGGGGCGGAGGCTGAATGCGAGTGAAGCAGGACGGCTGAGGGCGACGGGTAGAAGGCCGACTCGTGCGTGACCGGCCGGCGGTCTGGGCTTGAGTTTATCGTCACGTGCTGCAGGAGCGGCGCAAAGAGGGCGTCTGCGCGGGGAGGGGCTTTCGGATCAGCTTGGATCGGAAGTGACGCGTCTGACACAGGCCGCACCCTGACAGTCTCGCGGACCGTCGAAGGAAGTCTCGTAAACCAACAGCGAGTGCGATAGCAGGAAAGGCAGGTGGATCGACCTCAACAGCCGTCGAGGGTCGATCAGGAGCGGCACTTGAAAGCCGAGCAATGCTCCTGCAAGGCGTCGGTTCGTCAGCCAGAGTCACGCGCAGAGTGGGCCGGAGATAGGGACCAACCGAAGGTACCGCGTCGAGCAACGTCTGGCTCGGCAGTGCTTACCACCTCGCCGAGTCCCCAGCCTGCGCCCTTGTCGATGGCAACGGCAGCCCAGCCCCCGTCGCCAACGACGTCGGCCTCGGCCCAGACAAGCCCATCCTTCTCGTCGACGCCCTCGCCGACGGCAAAAGGGCCGCCTCCGACCGGACTCGGGGGCAGGAGCTTGAGCGTCTTAAGAGCCAGCGGGTGGCAGGTGGCCATGTCTGTCGGCGACGAGCAGCGCAGGAGGTGGGCAGCCGATGCGTCTTCAGGTCCAATCGAGGCGATGGCGAACGTTGTAATTAGCCGGAAGGTTGCAGGCTCGCCGGCCGCCGGCAGAGGAAACAGAGCGATCGTCTTCTTGCTGCCCGCCGCCGTTGAGGGGACGATGAAGCGCCCTGCAGACTGTTCGGCCTCGAGTCGTATCCAGTCGTTGGGGGCGAGCGGCTCGCCTCGGGATTCGCTCGGCGGCCCGGCGCCGATGAGCCACTCGGCCGATACGCGCCTCCGATCCTCCCGGGGAGCCGAGAGCCCCCAACCGTTCCGACCGCCAAGCTCGAGCAGCAGACGCGCGACCCGCCAGCGGACCTGGTGGCACCAGACCATTGCCTCGTGATCGACCCCCGTCCAAGCGCCAATGAGGCCGCTCGTGAAGACGCCGAGCGCACCGAGTGGGCCGTATGTCGCTTCCGGCAGCGCACACGCATCAGCCGCAAGCGTCGGGTCAGGCGAGCCGCCACAGAGCGAGACGAGAAGATGCTCGCAGGCCGGGTGCTGTCTGTCGAGTGCGTTGGCGGGCGAGAAGAAGGTGGCAATGTCGCTGTAGGCTTGGGCCAGAGAACTGTCGGTCGTCACCGGTGCCTGCTGATGGGGCGTCGAGAGCGTGACGACAGTCCGGACGGTCGTTGGGTCGGGGAGTCGAGTGACGGCATGCTGAGCCACGATACCGCCCATCGAGTGACCGAGCAGGACGACGCTCGTTGGTCGCTGATCCGGAGGGAGGTGGGTGTAGGCCGATGCGAGGATGTGTGAGACGCACGAGGCGACGTAGGCCGATTGAGCGAGGAGAGTCGGCCCGTGGAAAGCCGAGAGTGCCTCGTTGAAGTCGACTGACGCGTGCAGCGCGACGGAAAGGTCAGTAAAGAGCAGGCAGGCATCTTTCGGAAGGATGAGGGGGGGTGGCCGCACCGGTGAACACGTCGAGCGGGCGGATGCCGCGCTCAGCGAACGACGGCGCCGGGACGAACGGCCGCGCGTAGAACTGGTGCGCTGCCGACGAGGCAATGGACCTCGCTTGCTGGTACGAGCCCGCGTTGCCCGGGATGTAGAGTACGGGCAGGCGCTCGGGCTGCGGAGGAAAGATCAAGCGGTTGTTCAGTCGTGCCCTGTCGTCGGCTTCAGCTGGACGCGAGGCCTAACAGTCTGGTCGCCGTCCCAGCCCTGCTCGCGGTAAAGGTAGAGCCTCCAGCGGCCGGCCCAGTCGCTCGGCTCCTCGACGCCGGGGAGCAGGATGTACGAAGGGCTCATCCACGACATCCGGCACGTCCATCGGCCAAGCGAGCCGGCGACATGAGCCGAGCTCGCGACGAGGACGAGGACGAGCGCGACGAGCGGGCCGAGCGCGAGCACGAGCGGCGGCGGTCGCCGGCGGAAGGCGGCAGGGAGGACTAGCATTCCGAGCGGCAGATCTAGAGCCGTCTCTAGGGCATCGAGTCGAGGGAGCGGGCGCCGGTCTACTCTCGAGTCTACACCGGCAGCGTCGGAAGGAGGCAGCGAGGGAGGTGATGGCTGCCGGGCGGGGCGAGAAATAGGGGGCAGGCCGACCCGTTGAGGCCTTGACGCCCCGACGGGGTTTCCCGCGCGTCGACTGCAAGCGCGCTGGCTCGCTGAGCTTCGTTCGCCTGCTGCAGCTGGGCCCGACGACGACGACGACGACCTAGAGCCGGCCTCTCGCCCGTCCAGCCCGTCCTCATCTCTCTCTCATCTGCGCTACCACCCCCTTCTCCACTCCCTATTCTCTCTCTACGCCGATATGGCTACCTTCTCCTCCAACGCATCCTCCTCCAGCCGGCTCTGGTCAGGCGAGCTTGCTCTTGATGGCCTCGTGCTCCCGGGTGCGTCAACCGCCATGTTCAGCCCTGACCCCCTTGAGGCATCACCTGACGCCCTCCCCGTCTCTGCATCATCAGGTCTGGCGCTCTACAAGAGATGCTCGCTCGCTCCGTCCGCCTCGTCGTCCGCCAAGGGCAAGCAGAAGGCAGCGCCCGTCGCTCCAGCCGTCACTGCTCTGACAAGGACGACGCGCTCGCGCGCCTCAGCGACCGGTCTCCCCTCCCCGGCATCGACGGCGGCGTCGAGCCTTGGAACCGCCTCGCTCATCTCGAGCCCCCAGCACGACACTCTCGTCGTCGGCGGTGGGTCCGAACCGAGCCCTCCGGTTCGTCGACCAGGCCGACGAGTCTCGGCCGGCAAGCCTCCACCCTCAACGAGCTCGTCGGCCTCTCGCGGACCCTTGCCTGCTGCGGCGCCGCCAGCGACGACGACGGCGGGACCGACAGTCCGACGCATCAAGCTCACCTCCGCCCTCTTCCCTCAGTTGGCGGCGAGAGTAGACGATCCAGCTGCGGCCCTCACGGCGGCCCTCGCAGGAGAAGGAGCTCAGCTCGTCGTCGATGCCGTCCTGCCGACGGCCGACCTCGATTCTAGCGGCGTCGAGTTACCCAGCGTCGAGCTCGACTTCGCAGAGGGATTTGAGCTGTACGTTATGCGACGACTCCATGGCCATAACCTCAAAGGCTGACCAGCATTCATGCTGCTCCCGTGTTCAGTTGCAACACCGGTCCGACCACTGAATGGCCGTATGACGGCACGCCGGCTGGCCGCCTGCACGAGAAGCTCGAGACGGCCATCTACGACGGTCGCAGCCAGCGCTTTGCGCTCATTGCCGTCCGCCCTACACAGGCATCTTCTACTGAAGACTCGGTCGCGCTCGCCGTCTACGGCTGGGGTGGTTCGCTCGAGACGCGCGAGATGCGGCTCTTCGCGGCCGTCCTGGGCTCTGAGGCTCGCGCGCGCCTATGGCCGATGATCGGTCCCGGCCGCTCGTCGGATCTAGTCGCCGGACAGGAGAGCGAACCGTCTGGCTCAATCCTCGGCGATCCGGACGAGGAGCTGGACCGGCCTCGGCCTCAACTTGGTGAGACGTTCCAGGCGAACGGCACGCTCGACCTCAAGGAAGCTGAGAGCCAGGTGGATAGTCGGCCCAAGGCAGCATTCGTGCGTCGTGACCCTGTCGCGATGCGCGAGACCCACTCGGGGTCATCGCTTGCGATCGACCCGCCTCACCCTCCGTCTTCCTCCGACGACGCCTCGTCTGCGGCCAACGATCCGGCCCCGCTCCCTCCGCGATCCAAGCGGCCGCGGCCAAACGACCGCAATCGGCCGCTCAAGGACCGGCTCGCCTGCACTTCTCCCGACGAGGCCGCCCCCGGCGGCTCAGCCTCTGGCTCTGGCCCGCCTGGTGCGCGGCCAGGCGTCTGGAGCAAGCCGTCGACCTCACGCCGGCCTGCTAAGCGCGCTCGAAAGGCCGATGCCGAGGTGCTGCCTCGGCCGAAGCTCAGGGCGCCGGCTGTTCAGCTGGATGGAGAAACCGAAGGCACCTGGGAAACGAGGAAGCGCGTCCTGAAGGACGTTCGCGATGGCGGCGTCGACAGCTGGCGAGCGGCCGTCGTAGCCGGGTGTGGCCTCATCGAGCGCCCGCCGTCGCCGCCGGGCACGGCCGACGTGGCTTCGAATATCGTCTCGCGCAACCTGAGCGTGTGTCCTACCTCTCTTGACGCACAAAAGCTGGTGCCGAAGCTGACAACCGCGTTCGTGACCCCTTAGCTCCTGCGCCGCTGCACGACCATGTCGCTCCTGCAACATGACATGTCGCGCAGCCACCCCGACTGGCGGCTCGTCCACGGCTTCGTCGTTCGCGGCGTCAAGTTCTCGCTCGTGAGTCTCGCACGCCCGGCTCGGCTCAACAGCACCGACGAGTGCTGACCTTCCAGCCGTCTCCTTTGTCCATAGCGGCATCGACAAGCTGGGGAGCTCTTGAAGCTCGAAGATGTTGCTCCGTCTGTCGACTTGCACGTCACCGCCTACTTGCCGGCCGGCCTTACCAAAAGTCCGCTTCTGCGGGCAGAGGCTGCCCGGTTGAGTAGGGCGCTCGACATGTCGGCGCCTCGGTCGGTCACGCCGCACCCCGCAGCTTCGGCAGAGGATGCGGTGCCGATGGACGTCGACGTTTTGACCGCCGATGGGGCCGATGGGGCTGATGTCGTCCGCTCGGCTGCAAGCGGAACAGTTCCGCCGCCGCCGCCGCCGCCGCCGCCCTTGCAGCCACTGCAGCTGTTGCTAACAACGACATCCCCGGCCGTGGCCGAAACGAACTCCCCCGTCGCGGCCGATCTTGCTGCCGGCCACGAGTCACTGCTCGAGCAGCCTCTGCTCCCCGTGCCGGTCGGCGAGGCTTACTCTGTCTCTGCGACGACATCGCCAGCGGTCGTCGAAGAGGCAATTACACCGCCACCGGTCGCCATACCCAACATTCAAGTTGACGCCGCCCCAACACTCGCCCAGCCAGTCGCCCCAGTGGCCGAGGCCTTTGAGGCATTACCGGCCATCTCGGTTGCCCTTGCTCTGAGGGACGTCTTCTCGGACGGCGACTCGGATCTGACCTCTGTCGCATCCGAGGACGAGGACGCCGCCGCCGAGGAGGAGGAGGAGGAGTTCATCAACTCGCGGCCGGCTACTCCCGCTCCCTCTGCCCTCGCCGCTCCATCGCCTTCGAGTCCGCTCTCTGCAGCGCCCTCGCCGGCCCCGGTCGCGGCCGCACCGCCGGCAGCCGCGATCAACACTGCCCCGGCCAAGATGACCACACCTTTCCGGCGGGCGACGCGGTCGTCGGCGCTCCTCAATCTCGCGCTCTATTCGTCTGCCTCCAAGGTCGATAGTGAAGCCGCGGCCAGGACAAGCCCCAGTGCCGCGTCGTCGATCTCGGTTGCGACGCCGCCCAATGGGGTTCCTGTTCAGACGTTGCTGCTGCACGGCAAGACCGACGATACTTCAACTCCCCGCCGCTCGGCTCGGCGCGTCTCGAGTGGCTCTAAGCTGGCGACGGTGACCATGCAGCCGACACCGGCAGCGGTCGCACCTACCACTGCCGCAGTCGTGTCGAGCCTTCCTCCGGCGGTCGCCGTCTCTCCAGCGCCATCCGTTAGCGCAGCACCTGTCGCGAAACCGACCGTCCTACCGCCCGCAGAAGACTTTGCCACCCGTCGCTCGCCACGGCGGACGCCGACCGCTGCCTCGCGCTCGCTCCCGCCCTCTCCGCCTTCGCCCGTCAAGGAGGAGGAAGAGGCGGCCGACCTCGGCGCCGCGTTCGAACGGACCGTCGGCCGGCGGGGCGAGATCGTCTATCTACTGTCGCGTCGCTCGCGCGAGGGCACGGCCGTCAGCGCATGTACCGTCTGAGTTATCGTTCGGATAGCCATGTCCCTGTCATCGTCTTTTGAGAGCAACACTCAAGAACTCGCCCTGTTGACCGAACGACATCGTCCAGGGGTCGGCGGTGGGCGGGCTAGCCCGACGAAATGCAACTGCAAGTCGTGGGAGGGCGCGCGCGCGCTCGCACGGGCCGTGCGCCTGCCTGGCCTTGCTCCCCCTGGACCTCTCGAACTCTCAGCCCCCTGAACAGACATCTCCTGCCCGGCCATCCTCATCCCTTCACGAGCAAGAGATCCGACCGGCTCAACACACGCAGAAGCATGGCATCCACCAAGGTTTGTGCTGCGCTCGGCGGGATCCTCTCGAGCGAGCAGGCGACTGATGCTCCTCCTCCCCGGATCTCTCCTCGCCGACGCCCGGCGCCGCCTTCCCTCGCCTTCCCTCTTGTCCGTGCGCGTCCCCTTCTCGCCACGGCTTGCTGTTGGATCGTCGCCTTTGTCTTTCGCCTCTCCTCGCTGCTGCTGGTGCACTGTACAGGCAACCTTCCTCAAGGAGTACAAGCTCGTCGTCGTCGGAGGCGGAGGTGCGTCCCCGGTCCCTTGTCTAGACCTCGTTCTCGTCCAGACGAGCTCGAACGCCTTCGTCTGTACCATCCGGCTGACATCCAGCGCTTTTGTCCACCAGGTGTCGGCAAGAGTGCCCTGAGTGCGTCTGCGCATCCAGCTTACAGGGCTTCCAAACCACCTACATCGCTAGGACAGCCGTACTGACTACCACCCTTCTTCAACCGGAACCCCTTTTCGACGCTCGACCCTCGACCCCGCCCTCACGCCGCCGACCGCTTCCCTCACGATCCACTCTCACGCTCGTCCTCCGCTCTCACCACTCGTCCTTCGCATGATCTGCCGCACCCGCTCGTGTACTGCCGCTCCTACCGACGACGCTCGCCGCGCGCCGCGCTGCCCCTTCACTCGTCAATCACCTCGGCATCCCGGCCCGCCCTTCCCCTCCCACAGCGATCCAGTTCATCCAGTCGCACTTTGTCGACGAGTACGATCCGACGATCGAGGACTCGTACCGCAAGCAGACGACAATCGACGGCGAGATCGCGCTGCTCGACGTCCTCGACACGGCCGGCCAGGAGGAGTACGGGTGCGTCGCCTCAGGCTGTTAGCTGAGCATCTGACAAGGCGCCGTCTCTGACTCCCATCGTCGCGTCTTCTTCTCTCTCCCAGTGCTATGCGGGAACAGTGCGCCCTTGCTCTCTCACGATCTTCTCATCCCGGGATGCGATCGGCTGACCATGACCACTGATCGTCGCGCAGATACATGCGGACCGGCCAGGGCTTCATGCTCGTCTACAGCATAACGTCGCGCAACTCGTTTGAGGAGATCCGCCAGTTCCATGCCCAGATCCTCCGCGTCAAGGACAAGGACCGCTTCCCAGGTGCGTCTCGACGGGCGCGGATGCAATCGGATAGCAGCGCTAAACCGGTGCTTCCGGCGCCTTGCAGTGATCCTCGTCGCCAACAAGTGCGACCTCGAGTACGAGCGTACGGTCAACACGTTTGGTGCGTCGTCCAGGATTGAGTGAGGATCGTCACACGTGCAGGTGGCTGACCGACGGGACATCTTCCCTCATGTGGCAGAGGGCCGGCAGATGGCGCAGGAGTTTGGGACGACGTGCATGGAGACGTCGGCGAAGCAGCGGATCAACGTCGACGAGGCCTTCGCGGAGCTCGTCCGCAACATCCGCAAGTACACCGACGTGCGTCCCGTCTGCCATCTTTTGTGCCCTCCCTTCGCCTCTGAGTCTGACCCTCTTGGACCCCCCCTGCCCCTCTCGCTTGAGCAGGAGTCGTCTGCGAAGCCCGTCGGCGGCAAGGACAACGCGGCGGCGGCGAGCTCGGGCGGCGGCGGCGGCCACGTCCCTCTCAAGCAAGACTCGCACGGCGGAGGCTGCTGCGGCGGCTGCGTCATCCTCTAGACAAGGATCATCGCTTCCGCGTCTGGCTCTCTTTCTCCGACCTCGGTCTTGCTCTCCTTTCTCTTGCATACCCCTCATCCCCCAGAGCCAGTCCTCGCATCGGTTTTCCTCCTGCCCACGCCTGCTTGTGGACTCGTTCCTGGTGCCGCCCTGCGCGCGCCCCCGTCCGGCCATACCCTAGCTCTCCCCTCGGTCGGACGTTTCCCTTCTCTTCCAACCACCCGGACAGTTAGTTGTCGCTCGTCTGACCGGGCTTCAGTCACACAGCGCTCTTTTCCCTGCCCCTGCTCTACACCGTTGCATTCGCCTGACGAGGCGCGCGCGACTCGCCGACCTCGTCCCCTCCCCTCCCTCACCCGCCGTACTTATCGCCTGACCCCCCACCTCAAACCGCTAATGCATGCCCTGCGTTTCGTGATGGAGAGATCATGGAGAGGGGCGTGCGTGAGGCGATTACAACCGAGGGCAAAGGTGGCCGGAGAGATGAGGAAGCAGAAGTAAGGAGCCGGCGAGGGCGTACAACGAAGAGGCTGGGGTGTGAGGTGCGAGTGGGAGAATGGCGGACCTCAGGGCTTGCGAGGCGCGACTGAGCGCCGGTCGTTCTCGTCTTCGTCGTCCTCTTCCTCCTGGGTCTCTTCCTGGACGGCCCCCTTCGGCGGGGTGACGCCGTACGTCTCCATCGCGCTGAGCTTTGCGAGCGCGGCCTTGCGCTTGCGCTCGCGCTTGGCGCCGATCGGGTCGGACGAGAGGCCAGTCACCTTGACGACGCCCTTCTCGAGCCCCTTGACGACGTTCATCGCGAGGTCGGGCGAGCCGACAAAGTAGCTGTGGGAGCCTGTCTGTCAGTAATCAGGTCAGTGTAGAGCGCAAGGCGTCTAGACGCACCCGGCCATGAAGGCAGCGACATAGAGCGGACGCTGGCCAAAGTATTCGTCTCGCTTGAAGCCGGCGACCTTGCAGGAGAACGGCCAGAACCAGGCGTCAGCAATCTGAGCAGGCGGGAACAACGCGCTCGCAGCTGCACGACAGAGAGCGACGCACCGACTCGGTCGGCCCGCCGATCGACCCGACCGCCTTCTTCTCCCGGGGCTTGACCTTGAACTTGGGCCGGTTCGGGTCGAGCTTGAACGACGTGCCCGACGACATCGAGCTCGAGATCGTCTCGGCCCGGCTCACGGTCCGCGTGAGCGGGATGTCGGTCGACGCGATCGAGGGCGCACCGCCGTGCAGCGAGGGTGGGGGCGTGATGGCCGTCGTGTCGGCACTGACGGTAGCCATGGCGAGGGATTGATGTGGGAGGTCGAGCTGAGCTGGCGGGGCGGGGAGAGGAAGGGTGGTGGCGACGGGCCGGGCGTGCTGGTTAGGTGGTGGGTGGGAAGGGGGGCAGGTCAGCGAAGCTCGGGGCGTTGAAGCGAGGGTCTTTATAGCGGGGTCCAAGGGGACCATGCTGCTCCCCCCTTCGCCCCTTCCTGGCCGCCCACCGAGGTGGCTCCTAGCTCCGGTCACCAACCGCCCCGTCGGCCGCGACATCAAAGGGCGGCGCCGGCGAGGCCGTTTTCGTCGCCCGCTGATACGGCCGGCGCTGACGACTCAACCAAGCTCGAAACGGCGATGCCCGACGGGACAGCTCTCGCGCACAAGGCAGCAAGGAGGACGGCGCCACACACCTGACGGCTTGCGAGTTCAGGTCGTGGTCGTTAGCTAGAAGGGGTCAGCCGCCGCCGCGTCGCCTGGCCTCTCGTCCTTGTGAACTCGGTCGCCCATCGCTCGGCTTGCCGGCGGGCGTTGTGACCCGCGTGGTCGCTCGGAGGGGCGAGCGCGTGGTGCGCCTGGTGCGATCGAAGCCGGGGACTTGCAGCTGCAACTCGTGCTGGCCTCGGCCGGACAGCGACGCGATGGCAACTCGCCAGGGCGCGTCAGGGGCAGCGTTGCTACAACGACCTCTCTCAAGCCGGCCCCTCCTGCAAGACAGCCGATGGTGCTCCTTCGCCTACCGGCGCACCTCGTCCTCCTCCTCGTCCATGCGGCCGGCGCACTCGCCTACGCGCAACCGACGGCCGCGGCGGGCACCAGCGCCGCCGGCTGCTCGGCCGTCGACCCCTTCCGCGCGCTCGGCGGCGAGCGCTACAGCTGCTGGACGTGCGGGAGCTCGATAGAGGCCGCGGCCGCGCGCTGCAAGGACGTCTGCCGGCCGGACGAGCGGGAGGATGAGACTTATGCGTCCCTACACGAGCTTGGAGACGAGGGTTGGGTCGGAGCTAGCCAGAGTCAAGCGGAAGGCAGCAGCTCGGCCGCAGCTGAGACGGCGGGGTATCAACGCGTCGGCGTGGACGAAGTCGCTTCAGCCGCACCACCAGCCGACCGACCGCCTTGGCCGGACATCGGCGACGTAGCGGCGACGCCAAGCTCGACTCTTGAGCCGACTCCGAAGGTGTCCCAACCGTCGAGCCAGGGCGCCAGCTCCCAGCCCACGACTTCCTCGGCCGCCTCGATCCCAGCCGACGAGCCGTTCCTCTCCTTCGAGGACTGGAAGGCGCTGCAGCTTGCGGCCGGCTCGTTCGACGGCGGCTCACCGCCTCGGGTCCCGAGCCCGTCATCTCTTGCGATAGACGGCCTGCGTGATGCTCTCGGCGCCTCGTTAGCCTCGGCCGGTCTCGGGCCGGAGCCGGATGCGCCCTCGGTCGACCGACCTCCGCCGGCTTCGCTTGCCCCAACCGTCAGCGCCCTTACCCGACCTGGGTCAAGCTCCAAGCCGCCAGGGCCGCCAATGCCGCCCCCAGCACCATCTGTCCGATCGCCGTCGCGGCGCTTCAATTATGCGTCGCTCGACTGCAGCGCTCGCGTCCACTACTCGTCACCGCAAACGCGCTCGCCGTCGGCGCTCCTGCACAAGAGCAAGGACCGCTACATGCTGACACCCTGCAGCGCAGCAAGCCACTACGTCGTCATCGAGCTCTGCGATGAGATCCGGATCGACACGCTCGAGGTGGGCAATTTTGAGTTCTTCTCGTCGGTCGTTCGCGACGTCCGCGTCCGGGCCGGTGACAGCGAGGGCGATGGCCGCGATGCCGACTATGCCGGCTGGAAGGAGCTCGGCACCTTCCGGCTAGCCAACCTTCGGGGCGTCCAGCCGTTCAGGTTTGAGCCGCCGACCGGCTTCCACCGCTACCTCCGGCTCGACTTTGTCGGCCACTACGGCACCGAGTACTATTGCCCCGTCTCGCTTGTCCGCGTGTACGGCATGAACCAGATGGAGGCCTACCGCTTCGAGCTCGGTCGCGAGGCTCAACAAGCGGCGAGCCTGGCAGCAGCAGCAGCGGTCGCCGCCGCTTCGGGCGCAAAGGACGACGAGGCGGCCAGGGTGGCCGCTGCGCTCGAGCCAGCGCCGGCACCGGTCGCACGAGACGAGGAGCGGCGGCCTGCCGACCTGCCGGATCAGACGATCGACAGGCAGGCGCCTGCTGGTGGTTCGGCAACCCGCCGCAGCGACAGTAGCCAGGAGAGTCCTGGGGCGGTCGCGTCGCCGACTCTCGCCGTCGACGCGCCATATATCGGTCCAACGGCTGGCTCTGAGTCCCATTTGGCCGCCCGTCTTTCTGCCGGTATCGTCTCCACCGAGGGGCGCCTAATGCCGACCCCGCAGCCGTCAGCCGCACTGGCATCGTCCAACTCGAGCACGCCCGCGTCGGCCACCTCGTCGAGCCGCTCCTCGGAGAAGTCGCAAGCAACGGGTGACAGCCAGGCGACCACGCCCTCAGTCCCCGAAGCAGACCAACCCTCACCGTCGTTGGAATTGCCCTCGTCGTTGGCCGCCCCAACCTCAGATGTCAGAACTAGCAGCTCAAGCTCCTCCATCGCATCCAGCAGCCCGGCCTCACATTCTGCGCAACATGCGCCGCCATCGCCTCCTTCTCCGCCAGCATCGCGTGCACCTGCACCCTCAGTCTCCCTTCAACAACAGCAGCAGCAGCAGAAGCAGCAGCAGCAGCAGTGGCCGCCCGTCCCACTCCCGCTGAACCTTCGGCCGCCTCAAGCTCAGCCGTCGCCCTCCGACTCCGGGGAGTCGATCTACTCGTCGATCGTCCGCCGGCTGGCCTATCTCGAGACGACGTCCTCACTCGCGACAAACTATGTCGAGGCGCAGAGCAAGATGGTCCGCGACGCCCTGCGCAAGCTTGAGGCCGACCTCGCATCATGGAAGGCTGGTGTCGAGAGCGCCGAAAGGAGTCGATGGGCCGGCGGTCTCGAAGGTCTTGTACGTTGCCAAAGCGTCTCTCCCTAGCTCACGTCGTCACTGCGCTGAGTAGATTTGTCTTCGCCCTCGCAGCGAGCTCAACAAGAGCGGATGCTTCGTTCGACGACGCGCGAGTGGGACGCTCAGCGGCGTGAGATGGAGCGTGAACGACGCGAGCTCGCCCATCGGTTGGCGCTGCTGAGCGCCGAGATCACGCTGCACCGCTGGCTCCTTGGCGGCTCCTTTCTACTTCTGGTACGTCTCGTGTCCACTGCTGGCCTGGCCTCGGTGTCGGCTAACCGATGTCGTGTCTTGCAGCTCGTGCTCCTCGCCTGCTTCTTTGCCTTGCGACTCGGCTCGGTGGAAATGGTGCCCGTGCCGGAGGCCGTTGCCCGAGCCTCGCAGAAGATTAAGGAGAAGAATCGGCGCAGCACAGGCGATATCCAAGATCTCGTTCGACGGCGCGCTGGTGCGTCGCTTTGAATGCTTACCCATTCCGCCGATCGTGCTAGTGCTGAGAGTCTCGGCTTCGGCCCTGCAGCCTCTCCTTTGCCTCGAGGGACGCCTCGCCCAACCTCGCCGACGCCCTCCTTCGATCACGCCGGCACCCCCCCAAATCTCGCTCGACCGAGGATTCGACACCACTCGAACACACCGACGAAGCGCTCCTTCTCGCTCGTGCCGGTTCCTGGCGGTCTCGACGGTCAGCTCGTCGCCGGCCGCTCAGTCGAGGTCTCTGGCCGGCCGAGGTCGATCCTCGGCCTCAGCGGCGGCAGCCATCGCAAGGCGGCTCGGGAGGCGCACATCCACACTCTCGCGCACGCCCGACTGCAAAGCGGGGTTGCTGGAGCCGGCTCTGCCCATGCCAAACGACGGTCGATGAGCTCGTCGCTCGTCCCTGGCGACCTGACGCCCAAGCGGCGCTTCGGCACGCTGGCTGGTCATACTAACGTTGGCCTCGGCTTCGATCATCTCGACCGCGGCAGCGGCCACTCGTCCTCGGAAGTCTCTGCCGGCGAGGAGGACGGCGGCAAGGCCGCCTTTGACGGCTCGTGGACGCCGGCGACGACGACCGACGACGACGACGAGAGCGACGGCGAAGTGTTTGCCTTTCCGACCTCCCGGAACGAGGCTCAGACGCCCTAGGAAGCCAAGGCTCTGGTCCTCGGGCTGAGCGTGACCTCCGCCTCTGCCGGGTGAAGCAAGGCCGTCTTGCCGGAGGGAGTTGCCTCGAAGGCAGCGCCGATCATGTGCGCGGATCCTTGCCGTCCTGTCCACGCCCACGGCCGCTCCGTCAGCTGCAAACACGTCCGGCTCGCGATCATTTCGCAAGCCACTCTGCACGCCGTTTGTTTGCTTCTCGCCGAGCCGTAGATCACTTGAAGATCGTCTTCGTCGGCCGGCTGGTGCGAAAGAGTGGAGGTCGGTCGGTTCCGCGAATCAGATCAAGAGATCGCTTCGGCTTTTCGGACGCGAGGACGCGAAAAGGGCTTGGCTCGCGCCCATCCTCCCACCTATCCCCCATACCTTGCCGGCCAAACTCACTCTTCCCGCAGCCGGCTTCGCTCCATGCATGTCCGCTCCAGCTCGGACAGATGCTCCCGCCTTCGGCCCGGCCACAGGATAAAAAGGGCTGAAGCCGTTATCAGATCGGCTTCTTCCCCTCCATCACCTCCCTTCCTTCCATCCACCGCTCGTCCCATCCCTCCCTCCCACCATGCTCGTCCCCGCCATCGCAGCCCTCGCCCTTGCGGTCTCAGTCCCGGCATCGGCCTTCCAGATCGAGAAGCGCGTCCAGCCGTCAGCGTCCTACGCTATCGGTGCGTCGTCTCTGCCGTCGCTGTCCCTCGCTGCCCGTCGGACGAGAGGCTGACTCGCAAGCCATCTTGATCATCGCAGCCGGACTTCGCAGCCCCGTAAGCATCGTTTGCTGTCGTTTCAGTTGCCGCTACCAGTCGCTGATGTTCGCATCGTCCGCCCTCCGGTCGTAGAAAGCCCGCGGGTGGGCCAACGCGACGGCAACCGTGTCGCCCTGTGGCGGTTTTGATGTCGGCCCTCGCACCGCGTTCCCCCTCAGTGAGCGACGCCCTTCCTTTGCAGCTTCGCCCAGTCTGAGCAGTGCTGACACCCTTTCCCCTTTGCATAGCCGGCGGCAAGATTTCGATACTGCTCACCGAGGAGGCTTACCTCCTCGAGCTCGGCTTCTCCAACTCGTCCAACCCGACGAGCATTCAGGACTTCCAGCCGCTCATGAACACGCTCTCAGGTGGCGATCAGATCGGCCATTTATGCCAGGACGGTGCGTACCGAGTCCATCGCTGTGTGGAGCCTCGACTGACATCTAGCCTCTTGATCACCGTCAGGGCCCGACATGTCCGACTTTGGCCTCTCGGTTGGCCAGGAGATCACTCTTCAGCTCGAGTACAAGGGTGGCGAGATGGGAAGCACGACCTTCTTCCAGGTTCGCGTCAGCTTCCTCTTCTCCTTCCACGATCGGAGCCTGACTCTACCCGCTCTTAGTGCGCCGACATCGTCCTCGTCGCGCCGACGCCCGAAAATACGAACGTCACCTGCTTCAGCGCCACCGTCTCGGCGTCGTCGGTCGATGAGGAGGCCGGCTCATACCACGGATCCTCGGCTACCAACTCGTCGTCTGCCAGCACCTCGTCATCCGGCGGCCTTTCGAACGCCGCATCGGGTGGGATTGGAGGTGCGTCTTCTCGCGCTCCCCAACTTCCCTTAACCTTCCTCGGCAGCTGATCCCACCCCACCGATTGGCAGCTGGTGTCACCGCGGCCATCTTCCTTCTCGCCCTGCTCGCCCTCTTCACGACCGGCGTCATTGCGATCCCTCGCCGCAAGCACCAGCAAAAGCCGGCTATCGGCGGTGTCCTTCCCGGCCCGGGCCCGGCCAAGACAATCGGATCTGACACGAGCTCGCTCGGCTCGAGCAACCACGCTGCAGGAGGCGAGAAGCGCTTCTAACGCCCTGTTTCACCGAGCACTTTGGCCGCTCCGCCCTTCCTCTTGGACTCCGCCTTTTTTCTGGCCTCTCTTCCTTTCCCGACGTCCTTTCATCCTGATCATACGTTTGCCTGCCCACATCGCCGACTCCCTTCTACAATGATCTTCTCTGCCCCCCTGCTCGGTCGGACTACTCAGTGGCATGCTATCGGCACGTCAGCGCCGGTCGCTCGGGTTTCGCTGGCTCGTCTCTGATGGGTTCCGGCTAGTCCGACAGCTGCTGACCGAGGCTCGACGGCTGCTGATTGACGCCCGCCGACCAGGCTCCGTGTAGCCGCCTGATCGGCCAGCGCTGATGTCTGCGGCCTTGCGTCGCTCGCCCAGGTCGATCTCCTGCAGGTGAGCTGCCACCAGATCCTCCTGCGGACCAGACAAGGAGTCAGTCGACGTACAGGCGTTTTGGGACGTCGGTGGTCTGCCAACGCACCGTCACCTCCTGACCGGCGCCGACACCGGCCGAAGCAAGCGATGGGAAGTACGAGTCTTGTTCGGACGCGCCGAGATGATTGACCAGCGAGTCAAACGGACCGCGCCGGCCAAACGGCGACTCGCCTTTCGAGATCGACCGCGGGGAAGCGTGCGATTGTGCCGACGAGATACTCGACTGCCGCCTCTGACCAGAGAAGAGTCGCGCTGGAGGGGTCGGCGATACTGCGGCTTGGTCTGCCGCCTCCTCCTGCAGCTGGTCCTGGAGGAGAGCGACCCGCTTGAGCTGGAGGCGATCCTCCTCCTCCTCGATTTCCTCCGCACGGGAGATGCGGTGTGCTGAGCCAGAAGGGTGCGGCAGCGGACGGTGTCGCGCCTCCTCGACAGGTCTCGGGGACGGTGACAAGCGGAGCGGGCGCAGCTTGGCAGAGACCGAAGCGACGGGAGCCGTTGCGACCGTCGGCGATGCCGGCGTGGATCCAAAGAGCGCAGCGAAGCCTCCCCGCCAGTCGATGCTCGACCGCCGAACCTTCTCCTTCTCCGTCTTTACTGGAACAGACGGGGCGTCGGAAGGCTCTGGTGCGACAGCGACGAAGGTCGACGTCTGGAGGCTGGGCCTACTGGCTGCCGATCCGCGTAAGGTCCTCGGACGGCGCAAAGAGCCCTGCAGCGAACCGCCAGCATCTGGGAGGGCCGATATACGAAGGATCAGCAAACGGCACTAAGCGCTCAAACCAAAGGGCGACCGACCGGTGCTTAAGATGTCTGCAGAGTACGAGCAGCGCGGCGTCAGCAGGAGGTTCAAGGTCGAACCGCAGAGCTGCGAATAACGTACTCTCGAAGCCGTCGACAGCTGCGGTTGGGGAAGGGTCAGCCTCCACGCGGACGTCTCGTCGCCCATCCGGATCGACTCACACAGGATACGGTCAAGAATCTTCGAGGTATAGAGTGCGAGTGCCTTATTCGCCTCCTTGAGGCTTTTGACCTCGGCTCGGAGCGCGTCGACATCGTCGCCCTTCTCGAGCGGGCGCAGCTCGCCTTCTCCCAGGCCGGCCTCGGCGCGTCCGAGTTCGGATGCAAGGTCGAGGCCGCTACAGCCGAGATGGTAAAAAGGAGTCGTCGGCAGGTTGTTAGCTCAACAATTTGACGGTTCAGAAAACCGACTTACCTGCCAGTGCAAGCGTAATCGCTGAGTCGGTCGCCTCGGACCTCCCGCCTGCCCTCGTCGCGCTCGAGGACCCAGGCGGCGCCCTCGATCTCGATTGTCCGGTTCGTTGTCGTGCCCTTCTTTGCCTCGGCGTTGCCGTTCATGTAGGCCGGGTCAAAATCGAAGCTGGGACGATCCGCTGAGCCGGGCTGCGATGGCGGAGCGAGATCTGGATCGAGCTCGCCAGCCAAAAGAGGAGCGGTTTCGCCAGCCGCGTTCTCATCGACCGAATCGAGCGTGTCAGCGCGCGCCATCGGACCAGGACGCGAGTAGGAGCGCGAGAAGAGGCTGTTCGACCGCATGGCGCCGGAGAAGGTCCGCTCGGTCAGGAGGAGATCGTACGATTCGATGTCTTCCTACGGAAGATGGGGCAGGGCTCGCGTCAGCAACACCGCAAACTCAGAACAGAACGATCGACCGCACCTGGAGCCGGGCGTTGACCTGCTTGAGTTCAAAAAGCTCATCGCTACTGCACTCCATCGCACGTTGGAGGCTGTCGTAGGACCGCTCGAGCAGGGCTAGATCGGCCTTGACGGCGTCGAACTCGGCGGTCTTGGCCTTGACTGACTGCTCGAGGTCGGCGATTCGAGCGCTTGCGGTATCGACAGCGTCGGCACCGTCAGATGCTGCCTGCAGCTGCGACTCTGGTCTGTGTTCGTCAAGCTGAGCGTCTGACCAGCTCGACAGTGATCGAGCGCGATAGACCGGCGCCGGCTCCCGTGCGCTAACGGTCTGCAGCCGCGACTTGAGCAGCTGTGCATGTAAAGACAGCCGCACGATGTCAGTATGGCTGACGACGCAGCGAGCCAGGCTTAAACGTACTTGCTCGTTGTCATAGAGTGCCTGCCGCTCTGCATCAAAGCTCTTGGCCTGCTCGGCGTAGCGCCGACCGACGTCGCGCGTCTCTCGCTCAAGCGCACCGACCCTGTCCCGGAGCCGGTCAACCAGAGCCAGATTCTCGTCGAGCTCGTCCTCAAGACGCGCGCGGTCAGCCTCGGCTTCCGCGTTAAGGCCGTCGTGACTAGAGACAAGACGGGCGAGGTGATCGTTGGATGCTTGGAGGGTGTCGCGGGTTGACTTGAGATCGGCGACGAGCGCAGCGGTCTGGCAAGCAGGACGGGCGAGCCGGTAGTGCGAGGTCAGACGCGTGCAGCTTGGCTCGCTCGGTTTCGCAGGTCGAGGACGCACCGCATCAGACTCAACCCAGCTTCTCTTGAGAGCATCCACGAGCTCGATCGTCGTCATACGGCCGAGCTCCTCGTCGTCTGCGAGGTCGCGGACGCTTCCTCTGCCGAGGCCGCGTGCGCGGGCCCCTTTGATGGCCGGCGGCCTCGACGCGAGCCACCGAGCAGCTTCATCGCTCCACAAACCGGCGCCTCGGCTCTCGGAGAGGATCTCATGAGGATGAAGAGCGCTTGAGGTATCGGCGTCGAGCGGAGAGTGAGTTGAGTCGCTCCTCTGCGAGGGGTCCGGCCGGCTGACGGATAGGGGAGCGGCCATGTCGAGATATCGAGCGGCGACAACGGCGGCGAGTGACGAGTTGCTGACCGTTACGTCGGAGGATCCGGTGCCGAAGGCTCTTCCGCAGGTCAAACTGGATGTAGCCGATGGCTCTCTGAGGATCTATCTGGAGGCCGGAGGTTCGAATGGCAGTCGGACGTCGGTCGGCGGCCGGCCTTCTCGTCGTCGCTCGACAGGCGGCGCTGGGGCGCGCGTGGCTGAAACGCGGAAAAAGGGGTCGGCCCGACGAGGCGCGCGCTCGTCGAAGGCTGACGGTCGGGCGCTCGCAGGCCGGCCAGCTCAAACACAGCCATCTACCCTCGACGGCACCACTCAACAACCGCTTGTCAAAGGACCAGGTGAGATCCTCTGGAAAGTTTTAAGCAAGTTAAGCAGACGCCGCCTACAAGTGGTCGACTTCGACCCGCGCAGCCGTCTGTTGAAGCTCGCGACGACGCGGCAGCTGACCCGCCGCGCCGACGCTTCAGCTTCACAGGTGTCTCGAGCATCTCGACCCCCAGAATCATGATTCTCCAGGTGCTTGTACGTGGCCAGCTCCTCCAACTGGTTGTATTCGGCGCCGTCCTCTCGTCGATCTGCAGAGCCCAGTCGCCAACCACTTCCGCTGCCTCGGAGGCCCTCATCGTCTCCCCACCCGTGCGTCCGACCGAGATCGGTGCGGCTTGGCGGCCTCTGTCACCGCGACCTGACATCGACGACGCTTCAGCTCGGCCTCAGCTCGACTGACTTTTCGCTGGCAGTCGGCGACGAAAGCCTCATCACTTGGACGGGTGGCGTACTTCGTAAGTGGGCCCTGCAGAACAACGTGTCGCTGGGGTACTGCTGCTCAGCCTGACCGTCGCCTGGCTCATCTTCAGCCTTCAGTGTGCGGGTCATCGGCGGTGAAGAGGTTAGCACAGTAGACTAGATAGTCTCGGAAGGCAGGCTGACTTGACTAGTCACCACGTTCCCTGCCACAGGCGGTCAACGTCGCCTCCGGCCAGCAGTTTGGACTCTACTCGTGGGTGGTCAGCGTCCCGCCCGGCAGCGGCTACCAAATCGAGGTCGAGGTCCGTATTCGAAAGCGCCTTGCAGCGGCATAGGGCTGACAGCCAAAGGTTTTACTGCTGCAGGATGCGACGGGCGTCGTTGCAACGTCCGAAGCCTTTACCGTCATCGCCGCGTCGGCGACTGGTAAGGTGAGCGGACCCAGCGGCTACGCGAGCCCTACGAGCACCCTCGACCTTCCAGGCTACGAGTCGTACCTGCAACCTCGCAAGTCGTCGACTGCCCGGTCAACTAGCGCCGAGATGAGCTCTACCTCGGCGAAGACGTCGTCGGCATCGTCACCGGCGACGACATCGCCCTCAGTCATTCCTGCAAGCGGCGGCTCTCTTGCAACATCGACCAAGATCGGTATGACCCGCTCGACCTTCTTTAGGACTTTCAGCGCGTCACTTAAGCACGGCTCGCCTCTTGACGCATGGACGCAGGAATCGCCATGGGAGGCGTCGATGTTGGTCTCTTCCTGGCCGCCCTAGCTGGGATCCTGCTTTCGCGCCGTCGCAAGTCGTACGTCCAGCCCTTGCGACCCTTTGACCCGAGGTCTTACTGACTGTTCCGACTTGAACTCCGAAGCCGCACCGGCGGGAATCACGACTCGTCGCTGAGAGCCGCCGGCGAGGTTGATCCTTCGCTTGCCGTCGACCCCTTTCCATTCAACCCCGACCGGCCCATGACGGGCACGGCCGACAGCCTTGCATCGGCCGCTCAGCCGATCCACCCTGGCCTACTGCAGCAGTACTCGTCAGGTTTCAACATCGCCTACCTGCACCCTTCCCCGCAGTCGGGCGGCCACCAGCCGGGCTACTTTGCCGGCCCGCCGCCGATGTCGTCCCCGACGCCCTCCGCTTCGGCCCAAACCGACTTCCTGCCCTCGTCGTCCTCTGGCCTCGGCAGCGTAACCAGCAGCGTTGGCACGAGCGAGACGGCCCAGGACCGGCACGAGGTCAAGACCCGCCTTGTTCAAACCACGACGCCCGCCCACCAGCTGCCGCTCGTCATCCAAGAGACAGACTCGGGCGCCGTTGACGACGTCGCAGTCGAGTCCGAGCGCCTCCCGCCGTCGTATAATCAGGCTTGGGTTGGCCGAGCCTGAACACGCCCAAGCTGCGTCGCTGGACTAGTCCTTCCTCTCGTTTCATCCGACCCTTCATCCGAGTTGCCATCCCCGCGCTCCGGCGCTCCGTAGACCTTTCCTCCACTCGTTGCACGACCCTATACTTCCTCGGCCACCCCTCTCTTCTTGTGTTCCCCTCCCTCTTATCATGTCGACCCCGGACGCTCGCCACCCACGTCGTTCATACAGCCCCTTCTCTCGCGTTTCGAGAAGGACATGTACAAGCCGACAGGATAAGAGCTCGAACGGGGGGGGGGAGCCGGCGGGTTAGGATATAGGGGCGGGTCAAGTGAGAAGGGGGGCCCGAGGTGGCGGATGGGATGCGAGCAGGGTGCACCTCCAGATGATGCGGGATGGCGAAGCTGTGTGGGTGAGGAGAGTGCATGGAAGTGAGAGAGAGGAAAAGCGAGAGCGTCCGTGGAGGCGAAAGAGGACCGCCGCCGGCCGCTAGAAGTCGGGGAAGAGGCCGCCGTGCGGATCGGGACCGGCCTTGCCGTACTCGGACGTGTCGCACTCTGCGTAGCGGTCGAACTGGCTTGTGTCGCCGTCGCCGGCAATCTTGGGCACGTAGGGCGCCGGGATGTCGCGCCGGTAGAGGCGGTCCCAGTCGACCTCGCCAAACCACTCGTGCCCAAAGATGTCGTGCGAGCCGCTCTTGAGGTTGCCGAACCGCTTGGTCAGGTCGGACGTGAGGAGCGACTTGAGCAGGTCCTTCGACATCGAGTCAAAGTAGGACGGGTACCGGACCTTGCCGGCTATGATCTTCTCGTACAGCTTCATCGGGTTGCCGTCCTCGGTGAAGAAGGGCGGGTAGCCGGCCTGGCGAGCGAGCGTGGGACAGCCGTGTCAGCGCGAGCGCGCGCGTGCAGACAGACGCACGAGCCGACAGGGAAGGGGGAACGGACCAGCATCTCAAAGATGAGAACACCGAGCGCGTACCAGTCGACGCTCTTGTTGTAGCCCTTTGACTGGACGACCTCGGGCGCGAGGTAGTCGGGCGTGCCGCAGAGCGTCCACGTGATGTCGGGCACAAACTTGGCAAAGCCAAAGTCGGTCACCTTGACGTGGCCGTCGGCGCCGAGCAGGATGTTTTCCGGCTTGAGGTCGCGGTAGATGATGTCGAGCGAGTGCAGGTAGTCGATCGCGAGCGCGACCTCGGCCGCGTAGAACTTGGCGACCGAGTTCGGGAAGCGCTGGGGAGCAAGAACGTGGCAGGAAACCGGAAGGTCAGCGATGGGGGCCGCGAGGTGATGACTGGTGCGCAAGGACCCGACGCACCTGCGACTTGCGCAGCAGCGAGAAGAGTTCGCCGCCGGCGACAAAGTCCATGACCATGTAGAGATTGCGCGGGTCGGCAAACGTGCCCCAAAGGTTGACGAGGAACGGGTGCCGGACACGGACGAGCATCTCGCGCTCCGAGTTGGTGTGCTCGACCTGCTTCATGCGGACAACCTTCTCCTTGCCGAGCACCTTGACGGCGTAGAAGCGGCCGTTGTGGCGCGACTTGACGAGATGGACGCGGCCGAAAGAGCCGGTGCCGAGCCTGCAAGCCAGGAGGTGGAGAACGAGGCGGTCAGCGAGGGTTAGACCTCGTCTAGGTAGCTAGACCGCCAAAGGTTTCGAAAAGCGGGAGGGACGTACGTGCGAGCGACCTCAAAGTCCTTGAGGGCGTACTTGCCTGCCGTCTTGCGGATCTTGACGGCCTCGCCGGCGCCGTTGCCGCCGCTGGCCGCGTTGGTCTTTGCGACGGCGGCGGCGTGGATCTGGGCGACCCGGGCGTTCTGCTCGGCCTGGCGGAGGGCGGCCTGGGCGACGGCGGCCTGGTCGGCCGCTATGCTCGCCGGCGTCGGTGCCTGGGTCGCCGCCGGCACGGGCGGGGCCGACGAGTCGTACGACGGTGAGGGCTGCGGGGCGTCGACCGACATGGGCTCAGAGTAGGTGCCGTAGCCTGCGTGCTGGTACTGGGCGTGCGAGGAGCTCGGATGGGGCGGGTTCGGCTTCGAGGCCGGGTGATACTCGCCTCGGAGCGCGGCCGAGAGGTTGCGGTCGGCGGTCTGCTGGGGACCGGAGTGGTAGGACGAGCCCGAGCCGATCGAGCCGTTCGAGGACGAGCTGGGGGTCGGCGGCGCGCGTTGCGGGAGACCGGTCGGGATACCGCTGTACGGGTCGCTGCGTCGGCGGATGGGAAGGGGAGGCGAGGAAGGGAGGGCGAGAAGGAGGAGGAGGAGGGAGACGAGATGGAGGTCGAGCGGGAAAAGGCGCAGAGCCGTCAGGCTGAGACCTCTCGAGCTAGAGCGGCGGCGCGCGGGCGGGCGCGGGCGGGCGGGCGGGCGGGCGCGCAGGCGCGCAGAGCTCCGACGCACCTCATCTGCTGCTGTTGCTTGACCGAGGCGGAATAGGCGGCCGGTGCTGGCTGAGCGACAGAGGGCGAGGGCGGTCGGTCGATGGCGAGTGCTTGGAACTGGAGCGTGTCGGCTGGGTCTGGGAGGACGAGCGTCGGCGAGGTCGCGTAGGGGTCGGCGTAGCTGCTGCTGCTGCTCTCGTCGAGGTAGGCGGCCGCGGGCAGCTTTGGTTGCGCGAAGTCGACGGCGACGATCTCCTTAGGCGGCGATGGCGAGGGTGACTCGCTGCTGGGACTTGATTGCTGCTGCTGCTGGAGCTGAGCGGCCTTCTCACGGTAGAGGTTGGAGGTGACGCGGGCGAGGAGGCCTGCTGGCATGGGGAGCGAGGTAGGAAGGAAGGCGGAAGCGAGACAGGGGGAGAGTAAGTGAGCGTTTGCAGATCGACAAGGAGCGAGAGGGCGGCCCAAGCGGTACATACGGCCCTGGTGGCTTCGGATCTGAACGCTGGCTCACGGGCCTGGAAGCGAGAGGATCAGTGTCTTGCGGCTCCTCCGAGGTGAGACGGGCGTCTTGCCTGCATGCGGCCGGCCCAACAGCTCGGCCGTCTTGTTTGGTGCCTCCGACCGAGCCCAGCATGGACGGCCGCAACCGGCCATCAGCAGTCGGCGGCTCGCCCGCTTGGATCCGAATCGCAATCCGAGATGGCACGAGAAGGGGCATGATGGTCATTGAGAGGCTTTCTTTTGGGGGTGAGGGAGAAGGAGAGACGCGCGACGAGGCCAAAGTCGCTCGACGCCCTCCGACGGCAGGAGGGGGGACTATGGATGAAGAGCAGCCCAAAGATGGGAGTGCAGGAACGTGAGGGAGGAAGGTGCTACGGAAGGGAGGGGGCTATCT
>Ga0308160_10001437_pt1 | contig 33525 bp, 48 predicted proteins | sample PhyFR1_FD_201036 | JGI IMG/M metagenome (GOLD analysis project Ga0308160, IMG submission 201036) | Phyllosphere microbial communities from UC Gill Tract Community Farm, Albany, California, United States - DLSLF.R1 | ecosystem: Host-associated > Plants > Phyllosphere > Unclassified | place: USA... | reverse complement strand
CACGTGACTTGATCCCAAGCAGGTCAGGCAACCCAGCGAACCCGGAAGGCAATACTCCCAAAGCGAAGCGCATCGAAAACGCCAAATGGAACGGGCTTACGGATCTCCGCACTACCCCCTTGAACGCAAAGTTCGCCAAACCTAAAGGCAAGCCGAACGCGAACAAGCCAAAGCAATCTTTGGCTCAAACCATTGCCGATCTGTCTCTCGAGGACTCAGATGACGAGGTGAAGATGACCATGTCTCCACCTGTGACCATGAACTTTACCCTTCCTCCGAAAGCACAGGCCGTCTACAATACAGGAAGGACACCCGTCAAGGCAGCCTCTAAACAGAACGGCGACAAACAGTCAGAGGGTGAGGCTAGAATGATTTTGGACGATCTCCTCGAAGAGATGGGGTCTATGGATTCACCGCATATGCCAACTCCTGAAGCCTTCGGACGATATTCGGCCATTCCGGACGAGCTCGGATCGGGTAGACGTCTGTTCGCCGGAGATGCCGCCGGCAATGAAGCTGGACCAAGCCGACAAAATCCTCCCGGCGCGACTAGGAAGAGCCTAGCCAATACGAGCTTCGGTAGCGACATACTAGATCAACCCAACGAGCCGACGCCGGTGTACGCAGATGACGATTCTTTCGACGAGGAAGATTCTTGTGATTCGGCTTATGGTGGGCAAGCCGCTCACCCGGAATACGCTGGTCCTGCGGAAGATGGGGGAAATTACGGAGACATCACAGGGAGTAGTGCAGGTAACGATTCTGTTTTCGGCATGCCTGCGCGACTGGCTGGACCTGGAGGCTTCAACATCATGCAGCAGGACGAAATGCAGACGTATGGAGGCGGTCGACTGGAAGATGCGGGCGACGAGGTCCATCACTCGCCAACGTTCGCCCGGGGGAACAGGCGGTAGACACAATACCATGCTATGCAATAAACTAAACCTCATCAATATACAACGACGGACAGACTGTTGCTACTTGCTACAATTTCTGGCGCTCGCCTTCCAGCAACGCGCTCATTCCTCTTCCTCACCCTCTAATGGCTGATACGCTTCCTCCTTGCCTCTGGCCATCCACCACCAGGCAGCACTCGCAGCCGCGAATACTAACGCCACACCAAGACCCACCGACGCGATGACAACCCAGCCCCATCTGAATGGTTAGGTAGCTAGCGGCGAGCTGAAAGACGCACCTTGAGAACCAACTTGGATGGTATGGGAGCAGGACGGAGTCCAGAATCATGACTCCGCCTCCAAGAGTCATTCCATTCCGATACAATCGCGAGATCGAGTCCCCTAAGCCGGTGTTCTCGGAACCCTTGGATTTTTCTCGTCCGGCATCAGCCATGACATCGACATCGCCCTGCGAGCGTTTCCTCCATCGCACGGTTGCCCGTCCTGCTTGACCCAGACGAGCGGAGATGTCGCCCACGTTTCCTCTTGCGCCTCTGATGCCAACGATGAATGAGTTGTCTCCAGTGGCTCGGAAAGCCAGGTTACCATATTTCGAGTCTTTGGACAAGAGCGTGGAGTAGACCACATCATCGCCCAACACGAGAGGCTGCCCATCCCTCGGCGGTTCAGCCGCGAAGGATGATGTGCTTTTGGCGCCTAGAGACGGTTGTGTGGGGATGATGTGCAATTTGAGTAGCTCCAGCAAGGCTTCTTTGTCGTTGATATACCGAGTCATGTTGAGACGGGAGAAAGCTTTGTCGGTAGGCACAAGGACAGTGTAGCTTGGCTTCGCCAGCGAGTATGCGTCGGAATAAGCCGATCCGGTACTGTCCGTCTCTGGCAGGACCGAGGCGTGTAGCCCAGCGGAAGCGATATCATGCGCGGTCGGGTCCCGACCTTCTAGAACCCAGTCCAGTCCCGCTCGAACCATCAGATCCGCCATCGTATCGTACCTCGAGCCGCGGATGAGCTTACCAATAGTGATGTTCACGTCCGCCGGAATGATGACACTGTCGATGACGTGCATCACGCCAGTGTCTGTCAGAGTGTCGTCAAAAGTGACGCGAGCCGGTCTCAGCTCGCCGTTGGACGGCAGCTTGTGTCCGGAGTCGTGACCTGCCCACTTCGAGGGGCTAGACAATGTCAACGATGCGACATCCCCTTTGGTCCGCCTGAGAACGACTTCACCACCTTCAATCGTGCGATAAACGTGTCCACCTAGCTCGACGTCGGCGGAGTAAATCAAGTCTTTGAGCGCATGATATTTCAAGACTCTTCGCAATTCGTCCTTGCCTTCGGGCAGCAACAAATACTTCATGACCAGACCCAATGCCGTGAAAGCTCGATTGCGCGGTACGAAGTACGACACAGCCGGCGTCTTCCTCACGGATCGGTCCAAATCGGCAGCATACACTGCAGCGATGAACGTCGACAACTGCAGGTCGGATACGGCGGTTTGGAGAACGTCGTCTGGTGGCGACATCAGGGAAGAGATCAGGTAGACGATGGATTTCCCAGAGGTTACTGGGGTTTAGTAACGGCTTACCTGAGTAGAGATGCGCTTACCAGGAGAGCCGAGGACTGCAGCACCACCGAAACGGATCTGACCTCGTCCAACATTGTCGACCTGCACGCCGTCTGAAATATCGACCGCTAATCGCTGCCTGGCTCCACCCAAAGAAGAGGTCCGCAGCTCAGTAGGGAGAAGCGTACCGTCGCGTAGGTCGCTAGGTGTGACTTTGCCCGGCAGAATATGGTACTTAAGCAGAGCCGCGATAGGGGAGAGATTGTGATCATCTTGCTGAGTCCCGTCATCGGCGAGCAGCTGTAAAGAACCGACGGTAGCATATGTCTGTGAGTGGGAGCCAGGTAGATGTCCCCACATTCCCGTCGCCGCGAGAACGGTATCGGTTGGAGCGAGGATAGTCCAAGCCTCGGTGTCGTCCTCGTCGCTGATGTAGGCAGATGAGAGATTGGCGGATCGGAGAAGTGACACGAATCGTGTCGCGTTGCGGGATAGGAGCACTTTTTCCGCCGAGTTCAGCAACGAAAAGTTGTCTGGCAGCAGCAACTTCGGCATGATGTGCACGACACCTGACAGTAAGCGACGAAGACATCGCTGATCTCACCATTTGAGGCGAACACATCGGTCGTTGACGCTTCCGTACCGTTGACCGCGAGTTCGCCGGTCGAAGAGGTGTCGATTGTCAAATGTAGCCCGGAGACGGCCCGCACTGTACATTTAGTGACGCACAGATGAACACTCACCATCAGCTGTGTGATCGGCCCAGCTGTCACTCCAGCCGACCTCGCCTGCATGTACACAAGCGACGATGCTCCCGCCTAAGATCCGGGCGACACCCTCTGCCCCGAAATTCCCCTCTAGATAGACCTTTTCGACCGGCTCAAATACACCGTCAAATGCCTCATCCGACGGGGCGAACACGGTAAGATTAGGCGAGGTTCGCAGACTCCGGGGCATCGGAGAGGGGAACGATGAAGAGGTCGATAGCAAACGTGCTAGGTATGTCAATGCTGGATCAGTACGTATTATCTCGTCTGCTCGTCAGCCAATACTACCGACCGTCAAGCGCTTACCGATTGACGGAGGGGGCTGTAGAACAGCATCAATTCCAACAACGGCCCCGTTTCGCACCCAGCGGACACCATCGAATTTGCGCTCTTTGCCACGCTGCCCAGTCTGATTTCCATGTGTTTGCCAACCAGCGCCGTTCCAGACAGTCGCTCCTCCTTCGCCTCGATGGTCAACGCCGATCGTCCCTGTTGCTCCTCCGGCCAAGGATCCAGCCTTTGCCAACCTCAACCGTTGACCGTGGCCTGCCAACATGCCCTCTCCTCCCCGGGGAACCCAAGGCGGACCTGGCGGAGGTGTCGGCGGAAGTTCCGGCTCCTCAGCCAACGGGAAAAGCAGAGTTGTCTCTATGGTGATGTTGGCGTGATCGCTATCTGCAACGATGTGGGATTGAGGCAGGGTATAGTTGAGAACATGGTACAGGATATGCTGTCTCAGCGCCCAATTCTGGTTGTTCAACCGTTGCCTTTCTCGCACTTCATCTTGACCATCGAGCACACGAGTAGCGATCGAGTCTTCTTGGTCGATAAGCCATTGGGAGGACCCTTGACAACTGAGCCAGCCATTGTGGTACTCATGAGACCCTTTGGGGGTATGCTCAGCGAACCAAGCTTCCCATGCGGCATCTGTCGGAGCGAACAAGGTCGCATTGATGTGGGCTAGAAGCGGTATCGCCTTCGCCCTTTGAAGCAGTCGTATGAAGATCGTGTGCTGATCCGATGAGGAGAGCGCGGATAACAGAGTGTCTTGCAAGGAGACTGAATGGCGTCAGCAGAGCCGGCAGCGAGGTGACGCTGATACCACTGACCATCTTGCGATTGCAGCGGATCTGGGTGGATTTGGAGGAGAGATTGGTGAGCTATTGACCGATTACAAACTAGTGCTAAAGCAGCCAATACCGCTGCAAGTATCGGCAGCTGCATGATGGGGGGAGCTTCACAGACCAGTCGGCTAAAACAGCAGCGATCAGTGTTCTGGATTGTCTGGTTGTTGTTGCCACCCAGGCGGGGATTAGACTTGTGAAGGTGGATTGTAATCTGGGATACAGGCGTATCGTAATGATTGGCTGGTAGTCGTAGTCCAAACACGTGACGAATGCTAATAGACCCTCCTCAACCAGGGATGGTTCCAACGGTGTGGAGGGTTAAAGTCGATTACGAAATAATTACGAAACATGTTTACTGGTCAAACGCCATTCAACCCCATTCGATTGTTCTAAACGCGTCGTTGCAGTAGCGCTCAAAATCCTCCTCCCCCCCTCAGTCCTTGTCACCTTCGCCTCGTCACCTCCATCATATAGTCTCCTTCGGTCTTTTACTATTTATGTTACCATAAACAACTCGCCCTTGTCGTTCATCGCTTTGTCATGAACACCGCCCCGGCAGCGTGGACTCATGTCCACGCTGATCAACGTCAGAGAGCACCTTTCGTTCATTCGCCCTCCTCGCTCAACTTGGCGGCCTCGAATATCGCTCAACAACAAGCCAGACCGCTCCCCGTACAATTAAGCACATGGATTCATGACGACAAACTCGACTCTGCAAGCAGCCGATCTTCGTCTCCTGCTCCAGATCCCTTTCGCGCTCCCACGTTCTCCATACCGAGCATCGATACGATACGATTCGTCGCGCTGTGCTCTCTATGGTACGCTTCATCGGCCGTTTCCTCCAACACCGGCAAAGTCATTCTCAATCGGTTCAGGTACCCCGTCACCCTGACAATCGTTCAATTCTTCTTCGTCGCCCTGTACTGCATCATACTGAGCAGGCTGGGCTGGTCCAAATTGCGCTACCCTACCCGCGCAATTCTACAGGGCGTACTACCGATGGCTTCATTTCAGGTAGGCGGCCATATTTTTGGCTCTTTGGCGATCAGTCGGGTCCCGGTCAGCACGGTGCATACAATAAAAGTAAGTGGACACATCTTCGGTTCCGGCACAGAGCTTAATGTACAGGCGCTGTCCCCTTTATTCACGGTACTCGCGTACGCCTTTCTTTTCGGCGTGTCGTACTCGCCTGCCACATACCTCTCTCTTCTCCCGCTCACCCTTGGAGTCATGCTTGCGTGCTCCTTCGACCTTACTATCTCCAATATCTTCGGGCTCATCTGCGCATTCGGCTCGACACTTATCTTTGTGTCCCAGAATATCTTCTTCAAAAGAATAATGCCGACAAACTCAGACACTACAGGCCTGGGGGCTAAACTCGACAAAATCAACCTGCTATACTTCTCCAGCTCCATGGCTTTCTTCCTCATGGTCCCGGTGTGGATCTATTCCGACCTGCCCCGACTTCTGGTACCTCAGCCAGCTGGACCGTCAGTCGCGCTCTACTTTTTCATCAACGGGACCGTACACTTTGCGCAGAACCTCCTCGCCTTTGCGATCCTATCCTCGACCTCGCCCGTAACGTACTCGATAGCCAGTCTGGTAAAGCGCATCGCAGTCATTTGCCTCGCGATCTTCTGGTTCAAGCAAGCCGTCCATCCCGTGCAAGCCGTGGGTATCGGTCTGACTGGCGTTGGTCTGTGGATGTACAACAACGCGAAACGGGATGTAGAAAAGGGGGAAAAGAAAATGCGACAGGTCGAAGCGGTTCGCGAAGGACTACTGCCAACCACGAAGTCCGAGGCTCGAATTTACGAAGGCAAGGTCCACGGCTCTCCAAAGCCGATGTATCAAGACTACTCCTCAGCTTCCAAGTCTTCCGCGCTTCGCGGCTTTGAACCTCCGACTACCATATATCCTTCTCCTCCTGCTTCTGCCTCATCTTCTCCCCCATCGGAAAAAGCCAACGGCCCGACTCGACATCGGCGTATGTCGGAAGCGCGCGATGAAACATACAAAAGCAACGCGCCTGCTCCGCGCCAACAACCCACGATTCAAGAATCCTCCATAGATTTAACGACATGATGCCAGAATAGATGAACACATGTAGACACGGATTCCAAGTGACTAGATCGCTACGCGCACAGCGATATCATTTGGGCAATACATGCAGATCGTATCACTGCCCCCCTTCCGCGCAAGCGGTCAACAACTGCTAGCTTGTCCCATTCGGGCTTCACCAGCCAAAGCGCCAGGTGTCGTCGGGAGGCCTTTGTGTGTCCTCCCTAAGGGCAGTCCTTCTGGCCCTCCAATCGTCTGCACCTACATAAGCCCCGCACATCCGCCTGGATCCTGTGAAACTGGCGCGGCCGTGCATGACCCGCCAATTATCAATGACTAGCCCTGTCAGCCAGTACGATCGTCTCACTTACCGATCATGATACCGGGACTTAGCTGGAACCAATACTCAGCTTCGCGACTCCTGGTTATGGTCTCGAATTCTCGCGCTGCAGCGTACCATTCGGATACGTCTTGAGGCGACCAGTTGTATCCTAGAACACCGCGGTCCTCGTTATTCCACCTCACTTGCACGAGTCTGCCAGAGTGATCATGACGAAGGACTGGATGATCGACGGGCCGAAGCAGATGACCTTTAGAACCCGAGGCATGGCTGGGTATGCTCAGCCGCGTGAGGGTGTCGTACGACCTCTTCGACAATTGCGATGCTACGTAGAAGCCATCTACCAGGAGACTTTCGCCTCCATCTCCATCGTGATGAAGCTGGTGGAAGATCTGCAAGCCAGCTGGATCGGTGAAGTATGTGGTGTCCGTGTGAGCAGGCAATGCCTGAGTGCTGTAAGCCAAATCCCCGTGTGACATGTCGGCGGTGAAATCCCAGAAACCACCGTCTATGGATTAGCTTATGCATAGTTTTCTACCCACTCACAATGCGTTTCTCTGATATTCGCGATGTGCCGAATGACTTGTTCCGTCGCAGTAGGCGTCGCCGGGACGCCTTTGATGAAACATAGGCCTGATCGGTGCTGCGGTCAGTAAGGGAACTCCCCGACACTCACGAGTTCGTCCAATACTTCAAGCATTGCCGCATTGGAGCCCGATTCAGTCGACATCAGAGCTTCGTACTCTGTGAATGGGGGCGAGTCTGCTATAGCTGATGTCCATGGGGTGCGCTCGTCGTGAGGTTGCTGATACAATGGCGGGTCGTATGATGATCGCTCCAGCATGTTCGCAGGGAAGACCGACTCGTGTTGATTGGACCATGTAATTTGTAGCTGATCATCGACGGTACGGGCAGTCGCAGGTCGAACCTCAGATGAGAACTGTTGTCAGCTCACGAAAATGTCTGGATCTTACGTCTGCGAAGGTCTTCAAGCGCTGCTTGGTCCCGCTGTGAAAGCATTTATCACATCTACAGTGATCGAGCAAGTATTGGTGGTCACTAGTTCAGCAAATTCATGCGGTCCGACGTACAACGTTGTTGTTCGCCCATCGTCAAGGGTGACCGAGACCCTTCCATTGGCGCCGCTCCCCACGGCACATGTCAAGTGTCGTCGGAACGCCGGCATACGACCGCAACGAGCTCTGGAGAGTGGGACTCGCTGCCCTACACATCCGCCCGAATTGAACAGCGAACGTAAAGGTGCACATGAAGAAGAGAGGACCATGGTAGTATGTTCAGAGTAACTATTGCCCAGCTACAACATAGACAAGCCAATTGCACCGGGAAACTTCATTGCCGAGTTTTCCCGGACCTACTCCGTATCGTTGCTGCGCATATCATCATCATTGTCAACGCATTGGTCCAAGGCAGCACGTATGTATGCCGCGGTCCAACCACAAAGCACAGAAGTGAAGAGATCCTCAGACCGCTGATCGCAATCCGTGAAAGACTAGAAGGTCAGTTCGCACGGTGCTTGGCTACTTACCGGTCTCCTTCCGCAGTCGATTGATCTGACAGTAAAGCCAAACCCACGGCAGGGATCACAATCAGCACGTTGTGTCCCATACTGGGGGGATTTCGCCAATCTGTCATTATAGCTCGGACCCAGGCGGCCAACGGTGCCAGACTGAAAGGCAGAAGGTGGAACATGATAAGAACCCCAATTCTGGCGATCGACGATCCCTGACATCAGGCCAGCAGGCGTTAATGACTGACCGTTGTTAAATAGACGTAGACTTGATAGACGAAGAGCATACTCATCAATATCTCGTGGGGGACCAGGAACGTCAAGACCGCCATGAAAAGACTTTTGCTTGCTAGAGCTGGAGCCGATACCTTAATCCTGTCCGTCAGCGAGCGCCGTTTCCCCGAAAGTCTCACCGTTCTCCGCGATGCCAGACGCGTAAAGTGAATGAAGCGAACGAGTCGAAGACGAGCAGCACGGACAAGGAGAACAACAAGGTCCACGCTGCGAGGAACGCGTATACGAACAAAGCCTCCTTCTCGAATGTGCCGAGGAACAAGTTCGATGAAAGCTTGTCGGGCAGGGCGAGCTGCAACACTCCCAAGATCATCAAGCACGTGTAAGTCGCGCCAATGTATTGGTGCGGAGTACCGGGTACAGATCCGCGAGCTGTCATCAGTCTTCATTCGCGCATATGCTCACTAAAGTCAAATCCCTCCTGCTGAACGGCCGCTATCGCGGTAGACCAGCCCATTGTCCAGGCAATGACTCCCATTCGGTAGCGCGACACGGCCTTAGCCAGCGACCGCCAATATTCCCGACGGATTGTTACACGTCTGACACCACACTCGGCCAACTGATAAATGTCAACGAGCAGGCCTCGGCTGTGCAGAGAGGAGAATGGCGCGGATCCTGTGTGCGAGTGAAACAGGATGGCCGGAGCGTCTGCCGGAAAAAAGCGGCTCTCATAAACGTTGCTGTTGGACAGACTCGAATGCTTGATGAGCGGCACATCGTCTGGACATGACACGGCTTCGATCTCTACGCGATATGCGAATAGGGATGAGACCCGGATGTCCGGAAAATAGACCTGGTAATGGACCGCGGGGCCGGGGGCGATCCATTCGTTGGTGAGGCTGGTGATGGTCACACTCTGGCCATGCGCAATGTCTTCTCCTTCACACCTCAGCCGTACGGATCCCGTCACGTTCATTGTCAAGGCGTAACCGATATCACTGGCTTGTATGCCCTCGCCAGGTATCGGGAACGGCCGACCAGGTCTAAGAAGTGGAATTTGTTCCAGCTTGTAGTCTTCTATCGGACTACAGTCTCCCGCTTCGCAAAGCTCCAAAGACCCTGGAGGTTGTCGAGTCAAAAATGTTGTTGGACCCTTGATGGTATGTATGCGATGCGGTTGTTCAGCTGAACCGGTAAGTCGAACACCTGGCAATAACCATTTGGATGCTGTTGCGATTCGTTCAGACTTGGACCGATCCCGCGTCATTTCTAAGAGGACCCGGGCAATCTTCGATCTGACTTGGTGACACCAGACCATGGCTTGGTGGTCCACTCCAGTCCATACCCCCGGCATGCCGGTGGTGAAGATAGTGAACCCTTCCGAAGGGTTTAAGTCGAGGGCGCACGCGTCAGAAGCAATTTGCGTATCTGCGACCCCACCGCATACAGAGAGAAGTGCTGGTGAGATGCTACCTCGGATTTCTCGGTAAATTGCCTCAATTTGCGGGTCCATCGTTGCCGGGGGAACTAAGTGAGGCGTTGACATGGTCAGCAAAACGTCGACAGCGTCGTCCAGCCCCATGGTCATCGCTAATCTAGCGACGATCCCACCCATTGAGTGACCAATGAGTGTGATTTGAACGGGGTCATCATATAGCCCCTGGACAAGACGGACGCAGTGCACGAGGAAAGTCGCTTGATCTCGAATGAGATCGCCGAGAAAGGCATTGAAGTCTTCGTTGAGATCCACTGGAGTGAGCATGAAGCATCATTGAGACTTACAGGTATAGAAGTCGATCTGCTTCGCATTGTGCATATCCTCTGCTACTCCGCCTGGCTGACCATGGTATTGACGCGAGGCCGATGAAGCGATCGACCGGACTTGTTGATACGACCCAGCGTTGCCAGGGATGAATATTACGGGATGTCCTACAGGCTTCCAGGTCAGCGAAAACCTCTTGAAGCAACGGTTCTACCTTTGATTGATCCCATCCGTTCTCCCGATACAGGTGAAGATTGTAGCGAGGTACGGGCGAGTCAGGCAGATCTATAGGCACATAGGATGGAGTCATCCAGCTCATCTCACATCCCCATTGCCCCCCTTGATCGCAGTCGAGCGCGTAAGAGTGGTACCATAGCCAGGTGCAAGCTAGGGCGAAACAAGGCGGAAGCCATCGGGTGATACGGCGAACCATGACATGGGTCAGAAGATGTAGCAGAGTGTTGATCGTGCAGATGAGTTGGAAAACATAAAAAAACCAGTCAACGACCGATGCCCCCTCCCGCTTGAATGGTCAGACAGTCTATCATGCCGTTCAAGGTAGCACTACAGCAAAATTATTGCGCTTGGGTCCATCTTGCAGCAACTGCTTTTTCTGCCAATCACTGGCCCGACTCCTGCCGCTGTCACTTTGCCAAGCCCACAGCCAATATCCAACTTTACCACCCTCTTTCCACCTCTGCCTGATCAGGGTGAACCCGACAGCACGCATCAGTCCCTCCAAAAAATCTCCGTCCAGGTACCGCGAGTTATGCACGCATGGTAGTGGAAGGACGAGATAAAGCAAGGAAGATTTCTGTGGTCGGAGTTGTTCTCGTATGAGCTTTAGCATGAGTCCTGCTTCGTCAACACTTTCCCGGCGTGTCCGCTTACCTCGTTGTTTCGGTTCGGGCACGAAGTTGAGCACCAGACTACAGCTGACTACATCAAAACTTTCCTCGACGGACGGAGGAGGGGGTCGAAGGAAAAAGTCCTGCTCGAGGATGTCCGGATGTTGAGAATGCAGGTCGATCGGATGATTCTCGATCCACTTGGAACAAGCAGCATAGTTGGCAGGAGTAAGAGCTCCGATCTCAAGAATACTAGCAGGTCAGTTACTATCGTATCGCAACGCGCCGGCTAACCGTGTAGGGATCTGTCTTTTGTCGTATCCTAACTCTCGGAGCCATGCTATCAAGACCTTGGCGCTGTCTCCCCCCCGTTCTGTCGATTGTCCGTATTTGCTTGCGTCTTGATAAGTCTCCAAGCCTCCTAGACCCTGGAGTTCTGCTTTCACAGCACCTAGCTCTTCGCGAAGATTGGTCTGCGATTCTCCGGCGGAGCCCAAGAGGCGACGTTCAATTTGCGCTTGCCGTTTTAAGAGGGTATGATATGATGAGATGGTTGCCTGCGTCGACCTGTGCGAGCTCGGCTGACAATGCCGTTTTTCTGCAGTCGAAGTCAGAGGCACTTTTCTGGTGCGCTTCGTTCCCATGGATGACGCTATGTGACATGTCCAGTCGGTTGAAGGTCAATTGAGGATCGCTTCCACCGCGTTGTCCCGGTAAGTGGAGGTCCGCCTGAAGCTTGCGACACATCATCATCATCAACATCATCATAGTGGACATTCAGCTCAAACTCTACAACAAGCATCGAACCAAGATGTCACAAAGTAGAGCCTCCTCGTCATCACGCGCCTCAATCGACCTCAGACCTCGAGCGGCCTCACCCTTGGATCTGCTTGGGTCGTCACCTGAGTTCGGTGACTTTGTTGATTTTCAATCAAGACCTCGCCATGATAGCTCGTTTGACGGGATCGCTGGCCCATCTCAGCATCAGCAGCAGATCATCCGAGATACTCCGCTCATTGATCTCATGTCCGACGAGCCTTTCCCGGATCAGCAATGGCAACCAAAATCGCACGAACCGTTACACATCCAGCTCCCACCACGACCGAGTGAGATAAGCCCAGACTACAATCCTCCTCTCCGTTCGCCGCGTCGTCTCTCGATCTTCGCTAACTCTGGTCCGGGATCACCACCACAGTTATCCGAGATAGTATTCCATCCGGCTCAAGAAGCCAAGCCGACCGCTCTCCGGAACGGTCAGAACGGGAGCGCTCAATCTAAACTATTCAACACACTCACAACAACGTCCAGACTGGCCAGCAAGTGGAAGTCTTCCGCAGATCACAACACCTTCAACCAGCTTTCGCCCCACGCAGGACCTACGCCTACTGCACAACCGATAGACATCAGTCACTCAACTCCTTTCGCCCCATGGGATCGCGGGTCCGGAGGCTACATACCGCCTGCAGGCGCGCCAGGCTTTCTACCCGAAGCAGACGGCTCAGTAGATACCTTCAACAAAGTCAAGGACTTCTCGGGGACCTCACTTTGGGGTCGTCGCGATGCCACTGAGGCTGTACTGAGTCCTCGTGTCGCTGATCAGGTACGCTCCAGCCTCGACCTTTCAATCCGACGTCATGCCATACCCCGCTGATCTCCAGCTTCGTCAGCACTTACCTTCCCGTCGACGTATCTCAGACCGATGGACGTTACTGTGTAAGATCCTTCCGACGGACTGTCATCGCGTTTCGCTGACGGACAGTCTCCCTAGATCAACACGGCTCTTCTCTCGCGACTCTTTATCGACTGATAGACAACGCCGCGGACACACATCGCGGAGCTGGTAACGTCTTGATAGTACGAGCTGGCAACGGACAATTATTTGGTTCCTACGTCAACGAGATGATCAGCAAGAGGGAGGGCGCATATTACGGAGGTGGAGAGTCGTGAGTAGTCACACCGGTCTGTTCGACCTGACAGCAGATTTTTATTCAAGATCGTCGACGGAGAGTCCAAAGTCTTCAAATGGACAGGGAGAAATCAGTACTTCGCCCTTTGCGAGTCAGGTTTCATATCCTTTGGAGGCGGGCAAGTACCAGAGTCGCGAGTGTAGCCCACAGTGCTGATGTGCAGATCTGGGACGTATGGTTTGCTGTTGGATTCGACATTCAACCGCAATTCTTCAGCTACCTGTCCGACCTTTGACAATGAGGTATTATCGCTGAGGGACCCGATGCTGCAATCTCAAGCTTGTCAATTTAGCTGTCTAGGGATAGAAGTTTGGAGCACTGGATAGATCTTGATCATAAACCGCACTGTCCCCTTGGTGTATGATCGTACCGCCGTATCCGCCTCTGGCTTGCGACACCGCAGTCTGGGACATAGGGAAGCGATTAGTCCCCTTCGCTCTTCTTTACGACGCTTCTAGGCGATAGGCCTTCGCGCTTTCTTCAAACGCTCATAGGTGTGTAGACGCGCAGCAGCAATCTATGCATTCATACCCGGCGACAAAATGACCGATTTGCTGGTCGCCGTCCTGCTCTGGACGAACGCTACTGCAGTCCGCATGTTGCATGATTACTGCAGGCGACAGTGGCACTTCAGCATCACCCCACCATCAATTTCTAGATGACTCACACAGACCGCTGCGAAAGTGGAAGTATTGTCGTTGAGAGCCTCTCGCCTGCCGGTCTTGGGTCGGACTGAAGCTTGCAGCATGGTCGTTGATGTTGCTACCAGCTCGACCAGAAGTGATCGGCACGTCAGCCAAAGAGCCGGGGACGTCTCTGTGGACCGCGACTGGTCGCCAAACTACATGTCCATTCTGTGCTCTCAGCGACCAAGGCTATGTGTGCCATCCGTCCAGTTTCAAGTCATGTATTGCTATGCGAGCCTACAGAAGTATGATAATTTGCAAAATCGTACTTCAATCGAAAACTGCAAGCCGCGACGACGGAATATCATAGTGATAGCATTGAGTCCTATCTTATCAAGATTGCATGGAAGGTGTTATTGCGGACAATCTCAGGACAGAAACGTCGAGACCGTCCGCGTTATATCGTACTGCAGAAGCCATCGGAAGAGAAAGAAAGATCGCGAAAGCCGGATCGTTCACGTTGGTCGTACAGGCTAAAGGTCACGCTCACTCTCAGCAACGCCAGAAATGAGTCTGAGAGACGGACTGGATCATTGGCGCGGCGATCAGACGATCCGTTGGTGTATACGTGCTGTATCGTACTTCAGCTCAACTAATCTCTGATATGTGTCAGTGGAACGCCCTGAAAACGGTCTCGCTGTAATTGCGGAGCATGCTCGATGTTGATCTCACGTGGTTCGGCGTATAATTTGACGGCCGTCAATCATCCACCTTTCGACCGAGCTTCGCGTAGAGCAGCTGCGTAAAAGCTGTCATATCGTATTTGAGCTCGCAAGCATGATTATGGTTGTCACTGCTGTCCGACGTCGACATATAGACAGGACAGATCGGATACATTTGCGGGGATGCGAGCTCGGAGAGATGTTTTGCAACCTTGAATATCGGCCAAAATCCGCCTGAACTTGAACCGCTTGGCCGTCAAATCTTTTTGACCCGCTAGCCTGTCAATATTGTTTTGCAGTCAGCGCAGTCAATGCGAAAAGCGGGCGTGAACAAATGCTGCAGCTGGTATCCACACGACACGACTGATATAATTTGGGTTCCGAAGTCGCTACGTTTGAAGCAATCTTTCGGCGGAGGGACTTCTCAACGTTGACAATCTTGCATGTAATATCATCTTTGTGCGTCACTGTTGTATACGCTCGGATTTGTTTGGTTGATCGATCGGCGATGAACGTTGTCACCTATCATGGTTATCTGGTGAGCTGGTGTGCCAATTTGGCTGTCGCGTGTCGAAGTACATACCCCGTGTGCGTATATGTTCTACGCTTCCACTCTACACGCAGCTGATCTTCGACAGGCTTTGTGAGTCATCAGATGTCATTGAGCACCGTTCAGCCGACCGAGAACGAGAATGTCGCAGTGCTCAGGCTCAAACAATCTAAAGCCCTTTCGGTAGGTCAGAGTATTGTACAGCGCAGTCATGTACATCGCAATGTGCTCATGCCAGATGTTCATCATAGTCTATTACTTAGCAAGCTTGACTGCTTGTTATACTGATCTCGGATCATCCCAAAAAGACCGCGACTGTAAAGTCACTGCCCAGGCCGGTCACGTGATCGACCTCAGGCTCCTCGGCTCATCCCTGCTTTCCGGGCTATGATCTGCGACCATTGCATGTGTAGTGTCCATTGCAAGTAGGAGTGCTGTGAAATCCGACTGCAGCGGACCGTGGTACGCATACAGCGATGCATGTAGCTTTTCATTCTTCTTTGTATCTATTTACGCATCCGACTCCCTGAACTGGGGCGGAAATCCTACTGGGCCTTGGCGTCGACGGCAGCGATGTAGGAGATCAGGTCACAGACACGACGAGAGTATCCGTACTCGTTGTCGTACTAAAATTGTAAGCGCGTGCCGTATGGTACGACTGTTGCGACTCACCCAAGAGACAAGCTTGATGAAGTGATCGTTGAGGGGGATACCAGCCTTGGCGTCGAAGACGGAAGACTCGGTGGATCCGACGAAGTCAGTAGAGACGACCTCATCCTCGGTGTAACTGTCTTGTCAGCACTTGTTCGAATGCAAAATGCGAATCATGTAAACTTACCCGAGGATACCCTTCATCTCGTTCTCGGAAGCCTTCTTGATGGCCGCCTTGATCTGGTCGTAAGGGGCGGGCTTCTCAGTGCGGACGACGAGGTCGACAACGGAGACGTCGGTGGTCGGGACACGGAAGGACATTCCGGTGAGCTTGCCATTGAGCTCCGGGATAACCTTGCCGACAGCCTAAGGGGGTCAGCTGGAATCCTGACGCGCCGGATCAAAACTGACCTTGGCGGCACCGGTGGACGACGGGATGATGTTGTCGGCAGCGGTTCGGCCTCCTCGCCAGTCCTCTGCGATGTGTCAGAAAGTAAAAATTGGACAAGAACCGGCAGCAGACTCACTGTTGGATGGACCGTCAACAGTCTTCTGGGTGGCGGTAGTGGCGTGGACAGTAGTCATAAGACCCTCGATGATGCCGAACTGTTCGTCAGGAACCACTGCGAACTTCGAGATCGTTGCTCACGTTGTCGTGGATGACCTTGGCAAGGGGAGCGAGGCAGTTGGTGGTGCACGAGGCGTTGGAGATAACGTTGTACTCGGACTTGTAAGTGTCCAGGTTGACACCGCAGACGAACCTATGCGTTGTCAATTCCTATCTATGCCTGTCACGACTGGTAGCTTACATCGGGGCATCAGCGGAAGGAGCTGAGATGATGACCTTCTTGGCACCACCCTTCAAGTGGGCGGAGGCCTTGTCGATGGTGGTGAAGACACCGGTAGACTCGACGACGTAGTCGGCGCCAGACTCGCCCCACTTGATGTTGGCAGGGTCACGCTCGCCGTGAACGTCAATTGGCTTGTTGTTGATGTACAGCTTGCCGTCCTTCTGCTCAATGGATCCCTTGAAGCGGCCGTGCATGGAGTCGTACTTGAACATGTAGACCATGTACTCAAGGTCGATGAACGGGCTGTACGAGGCGTCAGATAAATGTACGCGTTGGAGTACTTGGTATATCTTACTCGTTGATAGCCACAACGTCGATGTCACCGTGCTCGATAGCATTCCTGGCGATGAGCGCGGTCTCGTCATATAGAGAGCAACTGCTGCGCGTGTCGTCGTTCTGCGGTATGTGAAGCTCACCTCATGACAATTCGACCGATTCGGCCTAAGGGCATCAGCACAGTTCATGAGGATGGAACAAAAGTTGGGGTGAGTAGGTGGCTACGAAGGAGATTGTTCAGGTTGACGAGATAAAGATCACATACCGAAACCGTTGATACCGACTTTGACACCCATTTTTGATAGTGATTGGATTATGTGAGTAGTTGGTTGAGTGAGTAGAGAAGAGAAAGCAAGTGAACGACTTGGTCAGCACGGCTGGTCTGTGGCGTGGGAGTCGATACCGCTCATCCCCCATAGAGTCGGTCGGTGTTACTCGGTCTTTTGACCCAGTGGCGGAACGTTTCGCTTCCTTATCCCACCAATCATGTCGCCAAAGCCATTGCCGCAGTGAAAACGTTTACGCCTCTTTCATTCGTCCGCACAATCTCGTCGTTGTCAGATCCCGGCTCGCTCATTAACGAGCAAAAGTTTCTCTTGGGGCTAAGTCTGGTTGGAGCGATCACATTGTCTACGCAACCACAGACGTTACAGACGTATCGACAGCGGCATGTCTCGATCTCGACGGCTTCTTATCACGGCGTAGCCACCGCGACTTGGAGCCGGACCCATAGTGTAGAATGCAGTTGGTCCCGGTGGGAACAGTGTGAGAAGCATCGTAAGAGCAATTGTTTCCGGGCACGTTCACAGCGAGCCTGAATGTGCCTTCGCAGTGAGCAGATAACCTAGACTCCCACGAACCGGCATCGGGCCGAACGAAGGGGAGCTGGCGGTAGCCGGCGGGAGGAAGCGTGTGCGTATGAGGTACCACACTGTGACGCAAGTGGAGATCTCCCATCGATCCCAAAGGGGAGTTGACCGTCCGCCACCGTGTCACTACCGGCTTTGCCCGCTTTAAAGCCATTGCTCAGCCATGACCGGCCTCTTGGCTGTCCTCATGTTTCGCCTCAAAACATTTCGCCATTCTGACGCTGTTCAGGGGCTCAGGGCGTTCAGGGCTATCAGTGCCTTCGGTCCGCGACACTGACAAAAAAAAAAGCAGGGAAACAGGGAAACAGAAACTTGCATCGTCCGTCGCCATTCCCACAACTGCTGTATATAAACTGGCGCTCATCGGTCCTCCGCAATATCCCATCTTCTTCGCTTGACCAACGTGTAATCACAACCTCCCTCAATCGTACATCATGGCTACTACTACTTTCCCCAACACATCCTCGTTCTCTGCGGATGGTGTCCTCTTCGACATGGTAGGTCGATCGTGCACCATTGACCGGATCCTCGCTGATGTATCGCAGGATGGTACATTGACCGACTCCATCGCCGCTGTCGAGGCGGCCTGGTCCGCCAAGGCTGAGGAACTAGGCCTTGAGCCGGAAGCTGTCATCGCTGCCACTCACGGGCGACGAGCTAGCGACAACTTGCAAGAGTTGATCCCTAGCTTGCGCAGGGAACACGTCGAAAAGGAAGTGGAAGGTAGGTTTGCAGAGCATCTTGCCGGTCAATACTGACAATCCAGTCTTCGAGAAGTCCATCCTCGCTTTCGCCGACACGCCTCCTCAATCTCGCAAGAATTCCTTTGCTTCCCGTCGATCGTCGTCGACGTCAACAAACAGGAACTCGATGTCCCACTCAACCCTCTCTTCCCTTGCACCCATGACGCCCGTCAGCAACAGCAACCCGGCGTCGCGAAGGCCTTCTGTTCAGATCCGACCCGACATCGGCATGGCCTTTACTCATTATAAGTTGGGCAAAACCGACGTTGAGGTCGCTATCACGGATGAATCACCTTTCGAGGACGAGGACGCCGAAGCCGACAAGCTCATCGACATGAGCGTCCGTATTCTTCCAGGTGTCAAGGTTTTGATCGATTCCTTGCCCGAAGGCAAGTATGCCGTCGCTACGTCTGGAGCCAAGACGTACTGTCACGGGTGTCTAACTCGTACAAAGTGAGCACACATCGCGATTCGGCCCAACGTGTCCTAACGTGACAGCATCACCATTCCCAAAGTCTGCGTGACTGCCGACGACCCCCGTCTCAAGCGTGGAAAGCCGTTCCCCGACCCGTTCTTGCTTGCGGCATCCGATCTTGGTATCGACCCCAAACGATCCGTCATCTTCGAAGACTCTCCCAGCGGTATCAAGGCAGCCGTTGCTGCCGGCGGGACTGTCATCGCTGTCTGCACGTCACACAAGCGTGAGCAAATCGACAAGTTCGGCGCCCATTACGTTGTCGACACCCTGGACCAGGTCAAGGTGACGCAGAGCGAAAACGGAGAGCTCATCTTCACCGTTCAACATTAGATCTGTTACGAGGTTCCTGTACCGAAAGCACCATGTATTCTGTAGTAATGACGAATAATTAGAGATCTGATAGTTTGAAGAGCCCGACCGCTTGTGTAGCATGCATCTCTAGATAAATTGTCTACCGTATACGTCCCATCAGGCGTCGGCTGTCCCATCGGAAAGGAGGTGGCTTTATCGCGCCTACAGGAGAAAGTGCGTCAAAATCCCAACTGATGGGCGATATTCACGCTGGACTTAGAAAGTTGCATCATCCAGAGGTGGCTGACAATACATGTCGGCCTCTCTTTGTTCGACCGATATAATGCTCGTCAGGACTGCTTTAAGAACGAGCATACCCAAGCTTTACAAGCTAAGCCCACGAACGCCTAACACATACAACTAATAATGTCACCTTTCAAGCGTTCAAGCTGCGCGCCCCATGCGGACGACGAGGTGAGTCAACCTCACATTCATTACGGCTGTCATTGACGTCCAGGGCGGAAAGGTTTACGACTCAAACGGAAGGGTCTGTGCCAGCATGAACCGACAAGATATTGTGTATATCGGTGCTGCAAGCGGATTTTGTAAGTGACGCCGGGCCTTTGCTCACTGCCCGTTGACAGCAACAGGTGCTCTAGTTCTAATTATCCTCGCTGTTTTATCCGTCAGACGGTGGAGAAGGGGACGGGCCAAAGACAAGAATATCGCCGGCAGGCCTATGTCCAGCATGAACGCGCCTCTGATATCGAGGATCAACACCAGACCGGTATGGTCAGAGTCAAGCCAGACACACCTAGGCTCGTCTGCACCGATCTCGCCGTATTCGGCTTCTTCACCGTTCTCTCCCTACTCTAGCTCGGACCACTCGCATATGCCGATGTTGTCGGCCGATGGTCACCTGCTCCCGGTATCTCCCGGACTAGCATGGAGCGACGACAGTCAACACTCAAACCGTCCCTTGCCGCTGGCTCCAGCGACTGAGTACATGTATCAGACACAGTCCTACGTTGGTTCAGGAGGCGCCCAGGGCTTAGTAGGAGTCTTTCCAGAGGCAGATATAGCATATGCGGGTAGCAGGGGGTACGAGCGCGGCGGACACCCGGATGTGCGTTACCACCAGCTCTCCTAGATCTCGGTCGACTTGAAGATCTAGGGCACCTCGATCCGTCTGTATCACGACGCTGGTTGTTTACTAGAGATGTATCATTTGTACCACTGTGCAGATATTCATTCACCCGTCCGCCATGAAGACGTCCAGGTGCATGGTTCCTAAGGCGAGCAATCCGTTTGATACATACAACTCGTGAGCAATACAAGTGATTAGAGATGCGAATTATGCGACTAGCAAGGTCATGAGATGTGAGAGTTTTGTTCCATGAGCTGCTCGAAGAGATCCTGAAACTCTCAGTACAGTATCATGCAAGACCGATTGACTTACGGTGGCTGTGGTATCCGAAGACGGAAGAGGCGGCAGCCCGTTCTGGCGGACAACGAAGTTGACGAGCATGGCCATCTGGTCTGGTGTAATGGAAGTTGTGCCCGGAGGAGAAGAGACATCTAAGGTCAGCGGGTCATTATCAAGAACTCACTATCTGATCGTGGGTGTAAAAACTCGTGTTGCAAGAGTTCCGGTATGGTTAGTCTGTATTCCTTTCGGTAAGCCAGACATCGACGCATCGTGTCGACAGCTGCAGGCCCGACGCGCACGGCCAGGGATGTGCCATCCGCAATGAGGCCTTGCGAGCCCAAGATTGCCTTAGGAACGGCCTCCGCAGGGAATGATATCACGTATTTGGGATCTGCGATAGCGTTCATCTTTGGCAACGGTCCTCCTGGAATGTGCGCGAACGGCGGATTTCCGTAAATCATCTGATAAAGAATGCAGCCCATGGACCAGATATCACTCGGGTACGACAGCTGTACGTTAGCGCGTGAGAACACCTCTCATCCTTTGCCCTTACCTTCAGAACCTTCTGGTTGTTCATGCGTTGTATGGCTTCGGGCGACATATAATTCACTGTACCGATCTGTCGTTAGCAGGTTTGATGAGATAGCTTACTTGTTGATCCCTTTGGATGTTGACGGTGTCATTGGCGACTGCTTTGGCTATCCCAAAATCGATGATCTTCAATCGCCCCTTAACCAAGACAAAGTTGGCAGGCTTGAGGTCTGTATGTACGACGTTCTCCTGATGTACCGCTTGTACGGCTTGCAGCATCTATGGTCAGTGCAAGGAAGTGGTTCATACTAACTTGTTCCCAATACAGTCCGACAAAGTTTAAGTTTAGTGGTTTCCCGCGTTGCTCTTCCAGCAGCATCGCGAAGTCGATCTCTCCGCATTCCATCACCTGATCTATCAGCAGTGTGCGTTTCATGTCACTAACCATCATTAGAACCTTCGGTCGGTTCCCTTGACCGAATGTGATCTGATGATCGATGAGCTGGATGACTCGATCATGACCTCGGAGTCGTTTCAAGAGCTCGATCTCGTTCGTGTAGCTCTGGTAAGTTTCCGCATCGGCGCGTTCAAGGGTCACTCTTTTGAGCGCATATATAACTCTCTTCGCTGGACATATGACAGAGTAGACTTTGGAGGAGCCACCTTTGCCGAGGACGCCTACACGCTCATATGGAGCTCCGTTGACCTGAATGATCAGCAACAGAGCAAGAGGCGCCTCGAAGCCGAGGAGGGCGATAGATACGAACCACGTAAGAACGCTTGCCGTTGTGGAAACCCGGTTGCGCTGCTGGAGGAGCAGGGGCAGCGCGTTGCGGCGCCTGATCAGTAAATGCTCGCTGCTCGGGGTAGGGGATTCGAGGCTCGACCGCGCCCTTTGGTTGCTGGAATTGAGACTGATCCTGTCGTTGTCGATTGATTTCTGGCGGGGACGCTGAGGTCGCGATGGCATGGGCAGGGCGTAAAGGCTGCGGGGCAGGACGAATTGACGCTGATTGTAGCGATTTGTCTCGATAATCTTGAGAAGTGAATATTGGCTGATTCTCTTGTCCCATTCCTGTGAGATGTGCGGTACCGAAATGGCTCTGTTCGTATCTTGCTGCAATACGTGGAGGCGAGGACGCCGCGGCTTGTCGACGATCATGCGCATATCGATAAGAGTCGACGCTATAGCGCTCATCTGCTTCGATGGTGGAGGCAACCCTAAGCTGACTTTCCGGCGGGTTCGTCTGCAGCGGACTCATAAGATCTGGCTCATCGTTTTGAGTTGCGGAGTCTGGCACCGACGGCGATGCTCGCGATGGCGGAGGCGACACTATGATCAATTTCATGATCCGATGTCCGCTTACATATTAGAGATGGACTGTCTTCTCTCAGCTCTCCGTCTTCATTGTGTGGTGGAGCGACTCGTCTCGCGGGGCCGCCGAATCTAGATAGGCCGATAAGCCGCCGTGCCGTGGATGTCGAACCTGCGGCGTAGACTTTGTCTGTAAGACCTGGAGTGACGCACGCCGGACGGGGCGTCTTCTGCCTTTGAGCATCGTCGGCTGAAGAATTTGATAACGTGTGCATCAGCTGGGGCCTGATTGTCGCAGAAAATCCTGAGGTCGATCCCTACAGTTCAGCTGGAATGACAGCGACTCTAACACGGTGCCAACTCACATGATTTTGCAGGGAGTTGTCGAGATGGGATCGGGTGAGGGGTGCCGAGACGACGCGTTGAAACGTCCTCGCCCCGTACATTCTGCCTCCTGTTCCGCTGCCCCCACTGTCACTCGACTCATTCGCCACATGCGAAGATGACCGCAGGCGCGCCATCGCAGCCAGCTCTGCGGGACTGTCGTATGAGGACGAGGATTTGTGATCTGACGAGGAAGAACGATCGCGATGCTGGCTCGATCCTGCAGACGACGGACCTGAAGTCCATAATGTCGAAGGAGGGGTGTGAGAGATTGCTGGGAGATTCGTTACGTTGCCCTCTGGGACGCGCGCGACCTTTCCCATGACGGATGACTGATCCCGTGTGGACGGTCTTCGTCCAATATGCGATGTCGTAGAGGTTGACGTCTTCTCTTTGGCGACACCCCAATCAAAGTGGAAATTTGGTACTTCGAACGAATCGTCTTCTTTTGCCCAGTCCATGTCGCCGAATGTTGCGGCGGGATCATTGTCAAGGGATGATAGGGGAACATGTCGAGATCCAATGTTGGCAGACAGAGAGAAAGAGCCCGTCGAAGGAGCGATTGCGGATGCAGCCATGGCGATACACGGTGGACGGGAGCTGTCAGGTGGAGGAGAGCAAATGTTGATCGTTCTGACCCTGACTATCGGCTGTATGCGAGAGGTCAGCGGGAGTGTCTAGGTCGACTCTCGAACGAAGACGAGCCTATGACGAAGGCGAAAAGCTGGAGGCGTGTGAACTATGCTGGATGAAGACGATGCGAGCGGTTGAACGAAAAGTCATGCGCGTGAAGGCGATGGTTGTTTACACGAGTTGGGATTGACGGCATCAATTATCGGCATCTGTGGCGTCTTTTCTGCTGCTGACATCTTTGCTTTCCATGTAGCATCTACAAGCTCGGATACATCGTCCTCTGATTTCTCTTTCTGCGAATACGCATTCTTTCTTCATGTGATCTCGTGGTCGCGGCTACCCTTTCCCGCACCAATACCCTCTCTCCCACCCCGCCCCACATCCCGTCACCTCCTCCTTGTCTATCGTTGGTATATCTTCCCCGCGCCGACCTCCTCATTACTCGCCGTCGAAAAGGTATATATGAGAGAAAAAAAACAGAAATGGTAGCCAGGCCGGACTGAGGCGTGAGACGGTTCTTGAAGATGCGTAAAGTGACGATGTGCGAATTGGGTTATAATGGGAATGAGGAGAATAGAAGCTCGGGGTATCACGACAATGTGGAGTACAAGAAACTGCGCGTTAGTGGACTATTCGGTCAAGAGATGCCAAGAAGCATACAGGTTGTTGGTTGCAGCAATCTGCGAGTCAGTGCGCGCACAAGCCAACGAAAACTCGAAAGTGAACTTACAGCGATTGTGTTCTCTTGCGGATGCCAGCTCGCGTGAAGCTGTACATAGGTTCAGCACGGCCTTCAATTCGGGTTTCTTGGCTCACGATTTTCTTAGCGAAGTCTATTCCCTCTGTTTGTAAACCCTCCTTTTTGCCTGGCGTTTTGCCGCGAGCTCCCCCAATTTTCTTGGCCTTGAAAGCCGATTTGTCTGCCTGCAGGACGACATCGTTGTCTCCTTGGACATCGTAAATGCGGAAATAATTATGATAGGAGCCGGTCAAGACTTGACTGATACTTGTCAGCGCAGACCTTTTTTGCAAGGAGTCTGCTCACCTATTGTCGCCGCTGAACGTGCACTCAAACTTGTCAAAGATGCAGTCGTTCTCGTAGAGGTCGCACAGTTTCTGACGCAGATGGTCGTGGATATTGATTGTCTTGACAGGCTTGTTCTCCATGGCGATATCCCAGATTTTGAGTGTGAGGTAATCGCGCGACAAGATGTACTTTCCGTCCTTGCTAAACTTCACGTCTGATATCGACGAGATGATTTCGGAAAAGAACGACTTTTGCGCGGGATCCTCCTCCTCTTCGAAGACTGACATGGTGAGCCCGGTCGCTTGAGAACGCCCTGTAGCACTCACGTTTGGCGTGCTGATCGCACAAAGCGGCCTCCCGCATGTCAGCGAGTTTGATTGTTCCCTTCGAACTTGAGTACATGAACATGTTGCAGTGTATGGGGTGGAACTCGGCCGCAGTTATAACCTCTGTGAGCTCTTCCATGTTGACGGGTTTGATGTCGACAATGTCTGGTCTTCAGCACGCGCAGTGATCGCTTTAGGTCCAGTGCAGCTCACTAAAACTTTGGTCGCTTATGTTCAGATTCCAAAGATTGATACGTAAATCATCGGCGGATATGTATGTTTCATCATCCGAGTTGACTGAAATCGAGTTGATGTGATAAGCGTGAGCGTTGGCGTACACTTTCCGGGGGACTGCGGCTGTGATGGAGTCGTGGGTCGTCATTCGAGGTAGACGAAGCAAGGCCTGACTATTGGATCCGCCCCCCTGTGCAGCCCCGTCTGAGTGGTTGTTCTCTGCGACCACCTTGATTTGTTTGTCGAACACCTTCCAGAGCTTGATAGTCTTGTCTGTCGATCAGCCCAGCGACGCTGAATACACTCACCATTCGTGCTGAGCAGAAAGTGCGCCGAATTTTGCCGTTTACACCACTTGATCCTATTGATCTTCTCTTCAATCTCCAACGATTTCAAGTAATCGAACTCAGGCTCATGAGATTGGAACTAGACAGATTAGTTTCATAGTTGTAACATGCTATAGAGCATGACTGGCGGCCGGACGCACTTCGGTGTAGAATTTGTACTCGCAACCCCGTTTCTACTGGTCAGCGCTGTGACTGCTACTTGGCAGGATATGCTCACCTGTTCATTCCTTTCGAATAGAACGACACGACCTCCCTTGTCTCCTGTCGCGAGGTAGTTTCCTGTATGGTCGAATTCCACGGTCGAAATGATGTCGGCTACAAAAGCAGTCAGCATTATGCGAGAAGCTGACACTGGCGACTTACCTTCTGTGACGTCTTCAATCTCGCCCTTATCACCGAAACATTGAGCGAACCGCAGCTGGTTCGACGAATCTCCCTCCATCGTGAAAGGTTGTGGGAGAGTGAACGACCGGTATCAGTGGTGGAGAGGGGATAGATTAGTGTCGGTGCGAAGCACAATGAAAGGTGGGAAGCGTGGAAAGGAGTGGTGATCGACGCAGCGGTAACACCAACGAAACACGTGTGCGAGTGGTGAGCAGTACCGGGTGGTTGAAGATTTAGCGTGTGCTTGATCGAGGTCTTGCAAGAGTCGTTCGCGGGAAGGGTGGTGGAAATATGGAGACGGGAAGGAGTGGTGTTACTCGAGGTGGTCTGTCGCTGGCGGCATGGCGCGACCGATACACGGCACCACCAAAACCCAGCTTGTTAGGTTTATTGGCGTGATCCATTAACGATTTCAATATCAGTCTCACCCCCAAACCCAAAGGTTGAAAACACCCCACCGTCATGATGGTCAGTCTGATATATTTTACTTCCGCCACCGATTTCCCTTTACGTCTGTTGAAGCCTTGTCCCGTGTCTGCTTCCTACCTCGACTCGCCTCATTCCTCGTCAGTCATCCTTCTGCTTCCCGGCGAGACGTCAGCATACAAGAATATTGACCGGCAGACCCTCTCACGTATTCATCAAAGGTCAACATGGCTATCGCTCCTATTGTTGGCATGGTCAGTCATCGCTGTTCGCACATTCTCGCGTCACAAACTGACTTGAGCAGCTTCGAAAGAGGCTGATCACCGATCTTTCCATCGGGTGCGTGATACAGTAAACGGACTCGAACGATGTGATTGACCTGCAGTCTCGGCCTCGGCTCTGCGCTTGCTTATGGTTTCTGGTGAGTTCCGGCTCTCCCCGATCTTCGTTGCAGCTAATCGTTAGGTACGGGGTGCACCTGCCGGCAAGTGCGTATCGCGATACGAACGGTTCTCATTGCCCGCATACCGCTTGTGCACTTGCGACCGAAGCTGACAAACAGTGGCCAAGCGAGACGCTTTCTACGTCAAGTACGAGCAAGACAAGGCCGCGGCATAGGCCTGCCTTACATTGTGACATGCATCGTTACAGGATACAATCAGCGTTTCATTGATATTGGACCATCACGGCAGTCAATGTGCTGTGATCTTGGGCTCCTTCCATGCTACAACCCCTGAACGATCGACCTGAAGACCAAAACCCCACAAAGGATTGACGGCTGAGCGAGCTAGTTGTCCCCGCAGGACCAGCTCATAGCGCAGTCGTCAAATCAATGCTGCTTGATCCAGTTTTGATAGTATGGGTGGTCCTCAAAGCCGCTTCGAAGAGGTCGATGGCAAGTATATTGCACGGCCATCGACTCAACTTTCTGGACCCCGACCTGGCCGCAAGGTTGCTCGTGCAGCACGGCAACCCCTGGACGCCCTAACCTTACAGACGCACGCTCGCAAGGCTGCCGAATCCCTACAGAAGGGTGAAGTCAGAGTAAGATCAGTGCCCTGGTGCAGAAGCGGGCTCACATCAGGCATTCTTCAAGGCTTACCGGACTGCTTTGCGCGCTTATACTCATCAAGCTTTGCCAGGGCGGGGCGAGAAGCCCGAAGGCAAGTCTCCAAATCGCGGCTGCGAGCGGTTCATCCGGAATTACGCCCGCATGGCTGACGGGCTGGTCAATCTACCTGTGAGCATAGGTGTCCCTGCTCACTCATTTCTGACCTGAGTTTACAAGAGACTCTCGAGGCAAGTGCAAACGGTGGGATGATTGGCTCCAGATCAGCGCGCTCATTCGGACAGCTTTGGACTGACGAGTGCCATGCGCGTCATTCCCTACATAGGTCCCACTCTGGTGATCGCCGTCAGCATCCTGCTGTACATCATCATACCGTGGATGCTGAGTCTTCCCTTTTGGTTACGCGCAGAAATCTTGGGCAAGATTGCAGAAGCATGGCTGAAAGGGTGACGCATTTGCGAAGATGCGTGACTGACTGGCAGTGTCCTCGTTCCCATCCCTATTATCAATGCTTGGTGGGCAGCGACAGTAGAACCAGACAAGGAAGCTTGCGAATAGTAGGTAGAATCCGCCGACTGAGCTGAAGTTGCAGTATGATGGACTGGATCAGTCTGCGGGCTGTCGCGCGGATGGGCAGCCGCACGGGTGGAGAGGAATTGAAAGCAATATTCAATGCGGACGGTGCGATGAGAAGAGATGGGAGTCCCTTGGAATGGTCCATCCCTGCTAGATTCATTGAACGAGTACTTTGAGCTTTGAGTAAACATGTAGACCAGGTAGAGATGTTAGAGACCGGAAGTGAATCGAGGTCGTTCCGCAAAGGCGCGTCATCGGTTTCAGATACTAAACTTGTTTGAATCCTTTAACGCTTTCTGCGAGTCGGTACAGTAAACATGACGAGATACAAGTTGTCCGGAGAGCTTGAGCCTCCCCATCTACAAGACGTCAAAGCAGTTCTCGCTCTAGACAATGATAGTGTAGCCAGTTGTTCTCGCGATGGCAGCATCGCCGTATGGGAAAGGAACACTAGCACCCGAATGGATGCCCATCGCTTTCACCTTCAATCGCTTTTGAATGGACACCAAGCGTACGTCAACTCATTGGCTCTCCTACCGAATACTAGTACAGGATGTAAGTCACACCAGCGACGCCGGACTGCGCACGCTAAGGGCAGCGCTCCTTGCGTCGGGTGGAAATTCAACTGTCATACTTCTACACCGACTCCCTGCTTCCACACCAGAGCCTGTACACTGTCTCATCGGCCATTCGCTTAATGTCTGTGTTTTGGATTATCAACAGGCCTCGCAAAAGCTCATAAGCGGAAGTTGGGATTATACAGCAAGAATATGGACCGAGGACAAGGGGGCCTGGTCCACTTCGCTCATTCTGGAAGGCCACAAAGCGGCTGTGTGGGGGGTTGCATTTGCGCCGAGTTCTGTCGAAGGTGTCGGATACCTTACGGGTAGGCTATGATACGGTCAATACAGTGCTCATGTTAGGCTCTGGTGCGTCGGCGCCGGTGGGATTGGCTGATGGTAGCGGATCAAATGGTATGCCTGTGGAGCGGGTCGGGAGATAGGATGGCCACCTTCAAGGGCTATACGGAGCCTGTGAGAAGTCTTGCCGTCCCGATACATGGCGATGCGTTCGTGAGCGCGTGCAACGACGGGCAGGTCAGATCACCTCTTTCTCAGCCTAGAGCTCATGCTTCTCCAGCGTTGTCAGGATATCCGATTTTCAAGGGGTTTTCCTGGCCGAGCTTAAAGGTCATCAGGATTCGGTATATCAGGTTCGGAGCAGCGCAGAATTGCTGGCGTCTTGTGGGGAGGATCATGCAGCAGTAAGCTTCTTCTCTCCGGAAGTACGTCCGTTTGACGAACAGCGCATTTGGCAGAGTAAGCAGATGTACCATTGCGGACTGACACCAAGATGGCCAAGAGATAGCTACTCTCTTACATCCTTGCCAGACAGTATGGTCGGTCGATATCTTTCCCAACGGTGATATTGTGACCGGGGGCTCCGATGGAACAGTCAGATTGTGGAGCGCGAATGAGGAGACTCACGTTTCAAGGCTTGAAATGGAGGCGAGTCTTCGCCATATAGCGTATGGCTTATGCTCAGGCGTACGATCAGACGGTTTCAGATGCTATGAAGTGCACAGATGTCAAAGTGCCGCTAACCGAAAGATCGTCTATAGATGCGACCGAAGAGTCACTTCGACCGAGAGAGATGCTCATCAGTATAGATATCAGGTGAGTGGCATCATAAATGGAGTCTGACTCGTATAGTGATGACAAGGAGCCGCTACAGCTGAAACTCCTCCGCGATGGTGCGTGGACGTGTTCCAGGAGGGGTTATTCTCATCTGTACAGATGATCCACGAGCGGCCGCCGAACAGTTCATCAAACAGCACAGCCTATCTGAGTCTTATATTGATCAGATCCATGACTTCATTCTGGCCCACAAGACTTCATAGGTATGCAACATCCGCTAGCTGCCGCGATAAGTTGTGTAGGAGAAGGGTGAAATCAACAACGGGATATGATAGTGTTGCTCAGGATTTGTGTATTTGAATGTGATCTGTATCAGCCTTATGCATATTCCCTGACGCGGACTCACTTCGACGAGCGGATAGAAGGACGAGATACCTTTGGCATTGAAGTACGGGTCCGTGAAGAAAGTCATTTTGTACATTCCAGGTGACACCTGCTGACCCGGAGCGAGAAGAGTGGAACAACGACCGTCGACATCAGTCTCTCTATGCATCAGCCGCGTATGCATCAGATCCTACCCGGTAGCCAAGACGGCTTCGCAGGATGATTCGTCTTCGGCCAGTGTTTCGCCGAGGCTGGAGATGGACACTCGGACGCCGGCAGCAGGCTTGCCAATGGACGCGTCCAGGACTGATGAAGGATAAGTTGGATACAACATGGGCTGATAGGAGCGTACCATGACATGTGATAGGCGACTTTGACATGGCGATGAGAGCTATGCACACAAACAGTCTTTGAGATAAGGGCGAGTTGTAGTCCGATGCGGGGAGGCCGGGGTCATTGTGCCTGACCCCGCACGACTCCCGTTGAAACACCCCGTCATCCGCGCTCCACTCACCGATTGTCCTATCTGACTTACCTCCATCGCGCATCGTCAGTTTGGGCGGCTTGGACAGACATCCCCCCAGCCTGTCAGCCGAAACGACTACCATAGAGGTCAGTGTTGGCCGATGCAGATTTGAGCGTGCTTTGGTCTCATCCAGCAGAACTGGCTACAATGCCTTCTCCCTCTGGTGCGCTCACTGGGGATGGTCATGCGGAGGAGTCTACTGGCTTTGCGGATGACCTCAAGATACCTCTGAAGCGCGCATCCACACGTATAATTCGGACATTCGAGGAAATTGAGGTGGAGAAGAAGGTATTGCAGGAGGAATGGTATGAAGAGCTTGAGTGTGGAATGTGGGTGCTGTGCAACAGGTTTCGCCCAATGCTCACATAACAGATGCGCTCATGTCATGTGAGTCTTAGGTATACATCCGTCATCCCTTTTGCTGATGATAAAGAGGAGCCGCCCAAGCCTTAGTTCCTTGCGGGTAAGCCTGAAGACCCGCTCGAAGACTGGACGCTGAATCGCAAGGCATTCATTTTGCGGACCCTGCGCTTGGCAGTGGATCATTATCAACAAGGTTAGTCTCTATCATCGTCTAATATCTGTCGTCTCACCGTTAGAACTATACTTGCCCCCACTGCAGGATGCAGATCCTTCCAGACAACCCACTCGTGCCCAATATCATTGTTGATCAGATCGTGGAGCGAAAACTCAAAGGTCTGCCGGAGGGAAAGCAGAAGAGGGACTTACTAGAAGAACGGGAAGAGACCTCACAGTAAGATTTCCTCCCTGTGTCTCTGATCATAGGTCCTGGAAGATTCTTCAAGCAGAAATACCCACGAAACCGAAGCGTAAGACGAAAGGGTTCGACGAGTGGTTCGGCATACTTAGTGGCGCTGGAACCGAAGGTGCCGAAGGGCAACGCCGACGAGCTTCTCGACACCTTGCTGAACTTGCGCAACCTGTCAATGCAGAGCGACGTACAACGCCAATTTTAACAGCGGGAGGCATGTCACTCGGCGCCATCCGACGTCTGGAGGTGGAGGAAGCGGCAGCGCATCCCAGTCCTCCATCCATACCAAATTCGGACAGCCGGCAATCATCGTTGAGGCCTCAAGCCACTCCTCGGCGAACTCGTGCTCCCCTAGTATTGCTCTCCCCATCTCCACCTCCGCCCCGGTCTCCTCTTGGCTCTCCCGGTGCGCGTCCGGGGATGCTGCGCGCCCATACTAGTCCCCTCGGGAGAGCCATAGCTCCAAGGTCCACAATACTGGCAGCCCGCCAGGCGCGGGGCCAAAGTAGGGAAAATCCGCTCGTTGTGCCTTCGGACAGCGATAGCGACTAGCGTCTGACCGACCCCGCCTTGCCACGACCGTGATGCCATTGATGAGACTGTATTATGCATATGATGAGAGATATAGTCCATGAAGAAAACTGACTAGAGATTCTTACTACAACAGTTTTAAACCGGCCCGAAAACACGCGCCTACTTATCACAAGCGAGAGGTCGGCGAGGACGCTTGGTTCAAGTACCTGACCATCTGGACTTCCTTGTGCTTGTATCCACACTTCTCGTAGAAGGCTGCAATCAGCGGAACATGTAGGTTAACAACTTACGTATGTTATCCTTACTACAGTCTAGAATGATCTTGTAGCAGCCCATAGCGGCACCGATCGCATCTAAGGTGTTGATCAACTTGAGACCAAGCTTTCTCCCCTGCATAGCTTTTGACACAGCAATGTCCTCGACGTGCCCGATGAGGCCGGCATTGCGAAGAAGTTTGCGCTCTAATACAATGGTACCGGAAGCCACTATCTGAAAGATCAGCCGACATATCCTTGCTGGAATAGCTCGCGAATTCACTTTGTCGGTCGATTTCTGCAGGATAACGACAATGAAATAGGTGTTTTTCGCGGATTTGAGTTCATTGAAAGTTGCTTTTGGTGAGCAGGCTGAAACAAGTGGGATTGGCTTACACTGATAGACCTCGGATGTCAATTGTGGCGCAACGGTAAGTACCGATAGGATGTCCAAATGTCCTCTCGAGCAGTCGGAAGAAGCCAATGGACGGATCTGGAGTGAGCTGTATGTCACGTCGCAGAACCAACCTCGAGATCATCGCCCAATTGATCCTTGATAGACGACGGGATCAGTGCCGGATCGAAGAGAAGCTGCAATACACTGCCGGACGACATGGATAGACTGATGCGAGTCACAATCGAGCTGACGGGTACCTATAAGCAGCCATCATCTGAAACAAGCGACACCTCATAGCGTCATATAACCTTTTCGATAGGCATGTGGGTTAGGCCCCCCATAACGGTTTTCCAGCGCGCCTTCATACAGTTTTGCCACCCAATTCACACTTACACCCTCTTGGTTCGCTCAGCTGTGAGTCAACGAGACTTTCTTCGATACAACAACGATGGCCCGACGCAAGACCGCCTACTTGTCGGACGGCTCAGACTCAGAGGGATCGCAAGATGGAGCCTCGGACGGCGGCTACAATTCTCAGGAAGATGGCGACTCGAGAGCGGAGCGGGCTTTGTTCGAGTACAATGGCAGTAAGCGTCGAAAGATGGGCGCCACAGGCGGCAAAGCCTCAGCATGGGAGGGTATATTTGGGGAGGGTGAGGAGGATGAGAGACCACAGGCACGTGGGTTAGGCTCCAGGGGAGGTCGTGGCGGGGCTGCCAGACCGAGAAGCGATCTTGCAAGGTATGCCTTCACATCTTGCTAGGGCTCTGTATTGACGGACTGTGTTCCCAGCTTCGTGTCGGCAAACAAAGGCGTTCCGACCAAGCCGGCCGCCAAAAATGCCGCGCTTTCCTCGGACGGAGACCTACACGAGGACAGCGACGAATCCGACAGCAGCGATACCGGCTCAATACCACCCTCCCCTCGTGTGCGAGAAGATGAAGACGATCTGGCCGAACCTGTTCGCTCGGGCTTGGGGGGGCTGGGTTTCAGTCGGGTTGCGACTTCAGATGATGTCCTGCGTCGCGGATCGGCATCTGAAAAGTCGCCAGAGCCGGATCTGTCGCGCCCAGCCGTTGGCGGCCGTGCAGGTATCGGCGCAAGGGCGGGCATCGGCGCCAGAGCAGGCATCGGCAGTATCAGTGTGCCGAAGGACACGTCCGTCCGG
>Ga0308160_10001435_pt1 | contig 33539 bp, 24 predicted proteins | sample PhyFR1_FD_201036 | JGI IMG/M metagenome (GOLD analysis project Ga0308160, IMG submission 201036) | Phyllosphere microbial communities from UC Gill Tract Community Farm, Albany, California, United States - DLSLF.R1 | ecosystem: Host-associated > Plants > Phyllosphere > Unclassified | place: USA... | reverse complement strand
CTCATGGGGTCCTTTCGATGCGGGGCAGCGTGATGGCCCCGGTCTGGAGGTGGCCGACGCTGGAGACCTCGGGGCCGAGGAAGCGTCGGGCGAGTCGGATGAAGCCGTTCTTGTCGTCGCCGGTCGCCTCGAACGAGTAGGTCGGCGGCTCGGTGGCAGTGCGTTCGAGCCCGTGCTCGACGAGTCGTCGGTACACGTCGTTGGCGGTCTCCTCGGCGCTGGAGACGAGCGTCACGTCCGGACCCATCACGTACTGGATCGCGGCGGACATGAGCGGGTAGTGGGTGCACCCGAGGACGAGCGTGTCGACGTCGGCTGCGCGGATCGGTGCGAGGTAGCCCGCAGCGACCTCGCGGAGCGCTGGGGAGGAGGTGTCCCCCGCCTCGACGAACTCGACGAAGCGCGGGCATGCCGCGAGGCTCAGACTGATGTCCGACGCGACCGCGAAGGCGTCCTCGTACGAGCGCGACGCGATGGTGCCGACCGTGCCGATCACGCCGATGCGTCCGGTGCGGGTCTGCTTGACGGCGGCGCGTGCAGCGGGCTGGATGACCTCGACGACGGGGATGCCGTACGCCTGCTCGTACCGTTCGCGGGCGTCCCGGAGCACCGCGGACGAAGCGGTGTTGCACGCGATCACGAGGGCCTTCACACCCTGTTCGACGAGGTCGTCCATCACCTCGAGCGCGTAGCGACGGACGTCCGCGATGGGCTTCGGGCCGTACGGCGAGTGCACGGTGTCGCCCACGTACCGGATGCTCTCGCGTGGCAGCTGGTCGATGATGGCGCGGGCCACCGTGAGTCCGCCGACCCCGCTGTCGAAGACTCCGATCGGTGCATCCGTCACGACACCAGCGTACCGAGCGTGCGAGCCCGCCCGCCCCGCGAGCGGGCGGAACACGCACCGCTCACCGCGCCGACCCGACACATACCGCCCGCTCGCGGAAGCCGCCGGTCCAGGAGGCGCGACCCGCCCCCCCCAGGCCGCCCCGCGCCTCCAGGCGACCACCCCCACCCCGCGAGCGGGCGAAACACGCACCGCTCGCCGCACCGACGCAGCACATACCGCCCGCTCGCGACCGCGCGGGTCCGCCCGCCTAGCGAGCGGGCGGAACACGCACCGCCCGCCGCGACGACCCGGCACATACCGCCCGCTCGCGTCCACGTCCCGTCCAGGAGGCGCGACCCGCCCCCGCCAGGCCGCCCCGCGCCTCCAGGCGGCCGCCCACCTCGCGAGCGGGCGAAACACGCACCGCTCGCCGCGCCGACGCGGCACACACCGCCCGCTCGCGCGCGCGCCGGCCGACGGATCCGTACCTCCGGGCCCGGGCGACACTAGTGTCGGAGAGGTGACCAGCGCGCTCCTCACGGACCAGTACGAACTCACCATGGTCGACGCGGCCCTCAAGGACGGCACGGCCGACCGCCGGTGCGTGTTCGAGGTCTTCGCCCGCCGCCTGCCGGACGGGCGCCGCTACGGTGTCGCCGCGGGCCTCGGCCGGTTCCTGACCGCACTGACGGACTTCCGGTTCGGCGACGACGAGATCGCGTTCCTGCGCGACCGCGGCGTCATCGACACCGGGACGGCCTCGTACCTCGCCGACTACCGGTTCACCGGGGACATCCGGGCTTACCGCGAGGGCGAGGTCTTCTTCCCGAACTCCCCCGTCCTCCAGATCGAGGGCACCTTCGCCGAGGCGGTCGTGCTCGAGACCCTCGCGCTGAGCATCTTCAACGCCGACAGCGCGATCGCGAGCGCCGCCGCACGCATGGTCTCCGCTGCCGACGGTCGTCCGCTCGCCGAGATGGGCTCCCGGCGCACCGGCGAGTGGAACGCCGTCGCCGCCGCCCGAGCCGCGTACATCGCGGGCTTCGGGGCGACGAGCAACCTCGAGGCCGGGCGCACCTGGGGCATCCCGACGATGGGCACCGCGGCGCACGCGTTCACGCTCCTCCACGACTCGGAGGAGGACGCCTTCCGATCGCAGATCGACGCCCTCGGGACCGGCACGACGCTGCTCGTCGACACCTACGACATCGAGGCCGCGGTCGACACCGCGGTCCGGCTCACCGACGGCAAGCTCGGCGCCGTCCGCATCGACAGCGGCGACCTGCCGTCCGTCGTGGCGTCGGTCCGCGCACAGCTCGACCGGCTCGGGGCGACCGACACGAAGATCACGGTCACGAACGACCTCGACGAGTACACGATCGCGGCACTCCGCGCGGCGCCGGTCGACTCCTACGGCGTCGGGACCTCGGTGGTCTCCGGATCGGGCCACCCGGCCGCGGGCATGGTCTTCAAGCTCGTCGCACACCGCGACGCGAGCCACCGCGACGCGAGCCACCGCGACGCGGGCCACCGCGACGCAGCCGACGGCGGTGCGAACGACGACGGCTGGGTCCCGGTCGCGAAGAAGTCGGCCGAGAAGGCCACCGTCGGCGGACGCAAGCAGGCCGGCCGCCGCCTCCGCAACGGCATCGCCACCGCCGAGGTCGTGCTGACCACGGGTCAGGTCGGGCCGGACGAGCGCCCGCTGCTCGTCCCCGTGGTGACGAACGGCGAGGTGGACCCGGCGTTCCTCGGCGTGCAGGGCGTCGAAGCGGCCCGCGCGCACCACAAGATGGCGAAGGCCGAGCTGCCCGCCGACGCGTCACGCATCGGTCGGGGCGACCCGGCCATCCCCACGCTCGTCATCTGAGCGTCGGCGTCACTCCGCCTTCATCTTCTCGTAGATCGCCTTGCAGTCGGGGCAGACCGGGAACTTCTCGGGGTCGCGCCCGGGGATCCACTTCTTCCCGCACAGCGCCTTGACGGGCTTGCCGGTCAGGGCCGACTGCAGGATCTTGTCCTTCTTGACGTAGTGCGAGAAGCGCTCGTGGTCGCCGGGCTCGATCGCCTCTTCCTCGAGGAGCTTCTCGAGCTCGCGGTCCATCACGTCGAGGCCGCCACCGGGTTCCGTCATGCTCATGCGTCCAGGGTACGACGACCGGGCGCGCGCCGCGACGGGGTGGGCGTGGCCGACCCGTGACGGCCTGGAGGCGCGGGGCGGGGTCGACCCGCGCCTCCAGGCCGTCAGGTGGTCACCCCGGGAGGCGACCCGGCTCAGTTGCGCTGCGCTGCGGCCAGCAGGTCCGGCCCGTGGCGGTCGAAGAGGCGACCGCCGATCGCGACGCCCGCCACCAGCACGACCACACCGACCAGGACCCCGACGACGAGGGTCAGGACCCCCCACGGCTCCGGGCCGTCGACGAACGCGCGCACAGCGAGCCAGGCCGCTGGGACGGAGCAGACCAGGATGCCGACCACCATCGACGACTGCGCGACCGAGGCGAGGACACCGGCGGCCTGCGGCTGCTGGAAGGGGTGGTCGCCCGGTCGGACGGTCGGGTACGGCAGCAGGACGGACACGACGCTCGACAGCCCGAGGCCGGACAGGAGCGCACTCGTGCTCACGCCGACCAGCAGCGGGAAGGCCGTCCAGTCGCCGAACAGCCACGCGGAGACCCACGAGCCGGCGACGAGTGCGGGGATGCCCACGGTGAGCACGGGCACGAGGCGACCGAGTCGGTCGCTCCAGCCCGGGGCTCCCGAGGCGACGTGCAGCCACACCGCGGTGTTGTCGTACGAGACGTCGTTGTGCGGCAGGAAGCCCGCGATGAGCGCCATCAGCGGCAGCGGCACCAGGGCGGTCCAGTGCCACGGCACGCCGGCCACCCCGAGCGGGATGACGACGAGCGGGACGAACACGATGATCAGGTAGGACGCGCGGTACCGCGGGTCGCGTCCCCAGTAGGTGAGGGCCCGTGCCGCCACCGCGCCGACGGGCGTGGAGCCGAGCGTGTCGAACCATCCGAGGCCCCGGTACCGACGGGTCCGCGCACGGCCGTCGACGGTCTCGAGCGCCCGGCCGACCACGGCCCACCAGGCGAGGCCGAGCAGGGCCACGACGACCACCGCGATGACGAGCTTGACGATGCCCTCGCCCACACGGCCGCTCGCGACGTCGGCCGGGACGGCCCAGGCGGCGCCCCACGGCGTCCATCCGGCGATGTCGGCGACGCGCTGCATCTCGGCGCCGGCCGGGTCGAGCCAGTCGACGCGGAGCAGGAGCGAGACGGCCGGGATCGCCAGCACGACGATGACCAGCGCGACCAACCAGCCGGCGTCCCGCGACCGGTGCGGTCCGATCAGGGACGCACCGACGGCGCTGCCGACGCGGATGAGCAGCGCGCACGTGGCGATGGCGAGGAGGGCGGCGACCACGCCGAGGATGCCGACACCCGCACCGCGCATCCACGCGACCGACTGCGCGACGGCCACGACGGCGACCGCGACGACCGGGACACCGATGAGTCCGGCGACGCCGAGCCCGACCGCCAGGTCGCGTCGGCCGATGCCGAACACGGTGAAGCGCCGCGGATCGAACTGGTCGCCGCGCCCGACGACGAGCGGGACGACCGTGAACGCGAAGGCGATGAGCGTGCCGACCGGGACGACGACCGAACGCGCGACCTCGGGTGCGGCGTCACGGAGCCCGACGACCTCGATCGCGACGAGCACCGCGGCGACGAGTCCCGCGAGGCTGCCGAGCACGACGAGGACCGACCGGCGGGCGCTCCCGCGGACCTCGCCCGCGAGCAGGTCCGCCCTCAGCCGGAGAAGCTGTGCAACCATTCCATGCTCTCTGCCACGACGCGGCCGCCCGCGAGTTCGACGAACTTGTCCTCGAGGCTCTTGCGCCCGCGGACCTGCGCCATCGTGCCGGAGGCGAGGACCTTGCCGCCGACGATGATGGCGACGGAGTCACACGTGCGCTGCACGAGCTCCATGGAGTGGCTGGAGAGCACCACCGTGCCGCCCCCGCGCGTGTAGCGACGGAGGATCTCGGTGATGGTCGCTGCGCTCACCGGGTCGACGGACTCGAACGGTTCGTCGAGCACGAGCACCCGGGGCGAGTGGATGAGCGTCGCCGCGAGGGCGATCTTCTTCGCCATGCCCACGGAGTAGTCGGCGACCTGACGGCCGAGCGCCTCGCCGAGACCGAACGCCTCGGCCAGGTCACTGCTGCGCTTGCGCGCGGTGGCACCGTCGAGCCCGCGGAGGGTCGCCGAGTAGTACAGCAGCTGCGCGCCGGTCAGCCGGTCGAACAGCCGGAGCCGGTCCGGCAGCACGCCGAGGTCCCGCTTGGCGGCGGTCGGGTCGGCCCACACGTCGTGGTCGAGCACCGTCACGCTGCCGGCGTCGGGGCGCAGGAGTCCGGTGACCATCGACAGGGTGGTCGTCTTGCCGGCGCCGTTCGGGCCGACGACGCCGAAGATCGAGCCCTGGCGGATCTCGAGGTCGACCTCGTCGACGGCGAGGGTCTGGCCGTAGCGCTTCACGAGGCCGTCGGCACGGAGGACGACGGGCTGCTGGGGCTGCTTGGCCGTGGGCGCGGGGCGCTTCGTGCCGCTCGGGCGCTTCTTCGCGGACTTGGTGTCGGGCGCCGCGGTGTCCGCTGCGGTGTCCGTCGGGGTCGCGCGGTCGGTCGCGTCCGTGCCGGCGGTCGCGTCTGTCTCATCGGTTGCGTCCGTGCCGGCGGTCGCGTCCGTGCGGTCGGTCGCGTCCGTGCCGGCGGTCGCGTCCGCCCCGTCGCGCGGTCCAGGAGGCACGGTGCCGGTCGTCCCCGCCGTCTGCGTCGGGCGGGTGGCACGTCCCTTGCCGCCGCGCGCCTTGGCAGGGCGGCGACCGGTGGTCGTCGGCGCCACTGCCTGCGCGGCGACGCGGTCCGCCCCCGTCTCCGTCTCCGTCGTCTCGGTGGCCGTCGTGTCGTCGGTCATCGTGTCCTCAGCGGAGGCGTCGTGTGCATCCCCGTCCCCCATGTCGTCGTCAGCGGCGTCTCCCGCCGCAGTGGCGTCGTCGTCCTCGGTGGCCGCGTCGTCCGCGGTGTCGTCGTCGCCGTCGGCGGCCGCTTCGGCCTCGGTGTCGGCGTCCGCTTCGGCCTCGGTGTCGGCGTCCGCTTCCTCGGTCAGCCAGGCAGCGTCCGACGTGGCGTACACGTCGTCGTCGTCCCCTGCTGCTGCGGCCACCGCCCCACCGTACCAACGCTCACCGGACAGCGGGGGACGCCTCGGGCGCGGTGTCCCGAATCCCCGGCGCTGTGTCACGAATTGAGCACGAAGCGGCCGAGACCGTACCCCGGTGGAGGGTCGTTCCGTATCATTCACCGAGGCACGACGAAGTGTTCACCACTTGGAAACCTGCCCCGGCCGGTGTCCCCGTGACGATCCCTCCCTGCGAATGCGCGCAGAGACGGCGGTCTTCCCGGGCAGATCGGATCTTCCGGGAGCACACTCGACGAGGCCCGCCCGTGCCCCAGGGCGCGCGGGCGGACACCAGAAGGGACCAGCATGACCACGCAGATCGTCATCCTCGCAGCGGGGATGGGCAGCCGCCTCGGGCGCAGCCTGCCGAAGCCGCTGACCGAACTGAGCGACGGCCGCACCATCATGCAGCAGCAGTTCGACAACATCCGTGCGGCGTTCGGTTCGAGCGCACGCGTCACGATCGTCGTCGGCTACAAGTCGGAGTACATCGTCGAGGCCTTCCCCGAGGCGAACTTCGTCTACAACGAGTCCTACGACTCCACGAACACCTCGAAGAGCCTGCTCCGCGCCCTCAAGGCGACGGGCAAGGGCGGTGTGCTCTGGATGAACGGCGACGTCGTCTTCGACCCGCGTGCCCTGGTGCGTGCGGCCGACATGATCGACGAGGACCGCTCGTTCGTCAGCGTCAACACCGACAAGGTCTCCGACGAAGAGGTCAAGTACACCGTCGACGCCGAGGGCTTCATCCACAAGCTGTCGAAGCAGGTCGTCGGTGGCCTCGGCGAAGCCGTCGGCATCAACTACGTGTCCTCGAAGGACAAGCAGGCGCTCATCCGCCAGCTCGGTCGCGTCGACGACCAGGAGTACTTCGAGGGCGGCATCGAGGCTGCCATCGCCGAGGACGGGCTACTCTGGAGCCCGATCGACATCTCGGACCTCTACGCGGTCGAGATCGACTTCGCCGAGGACCTCGAGCGCGCGAACAACCTGTTCGCCTGAACCAGCGTCAAGACCCCCTCGGCGGTTCCGCCCGGAGGGAAACCGTGACCACAGCGAGTGCGCCGACCGCGCCCGCGGCTGCCGCACCAGCGGCGTCCCGGAGCGCCGGTCGGCGCTATCGTCATGCCCTCTGGCTGCTGACGATCCGAGACCTCCGCGTCCGCTACTCGACCTCGGCGCTCGGCTACTTCTGGTCGATCCTCGACCCGCTCGTGATGTCGGCCATCTACTGGTTCGTCTTCACGCAGGTGTTCCACCGTGGGTCGGTCGGCGAAGAGCCGTACATCGTGTTCTTGCTGTCGGCGCTGCTGCCGTGGATGTGGTTCACCGGTGCCGTCTCGGACTCCACGCGGGCGTTCATCAAGGAGACCAAGCTCATCCGGTCGACGACGATCCCGCGCAGCATCTGGGTCGCCCGGGTCACGGCGTCGAAGGGCATCGAGTTCCTCCTCAGCCTGCCGGTCCTCGCCGTGTTCGCGATCGCCACGGGGGCGCACTGGCACTGGGAGATCGCGCTCTACCCGCTCGCGATCGTGCTGCAGTGCGCGCTCGTGTACGGGCTCGGCCTGATCGTCGCGCCGCTCGTGGTCTTCTTCCGTGACCTCGAGCGTGCGGTGAAGCTCGTGCTCCGGTTCCTCTTCTACGCATCGCCGATCATCTACGGCACGTCGGCACTGCCCGACAAGCTGCACGACCTCGCGGCCTTCAACCCGCTCAGCGGCATCTTCGGCATCTACCGCGCGGCGTTCTTCCCGTCGCAGCTGAACTGGTTCGAGGTCGGGGTCTCCGTCGTCGTCACCGTCGTCGTCCTCGCGATCGGACTCGTCGTGTTCCGCCGCAGCGAGCACCGCGTCCTGAAGGAGCTGTGATGACCGCCACCGAGCAGACCAGCCGCAGCGCGACGGTCGCCCCCGTGATCTCCGTCCGCGACGCCGGCATCCGGTTCAAGCGCAACCGTCGGGCGAGCCGGAGCTTCAAGGACCTCTTCGCCGGCAGCAACCGCCGCAAGCGCGCGGACGAGTTCTGGGCGCTCCGGGGTGTGTCGTTCGACGTCCGCCCGGGTGAGGCGATCGGGGTCGTCGGCCGCAACGGTCAGGGCAAGTCGACCCTGCTGAAGCTCGTGGCCCAGGTCATGCTCCCCGACGAGGGACGCATCCACGTCGGCGCCGGGGTCGCACCCCTGATCGAGATCACCGGTGGCTTCGTCGGAGACCTCTCGGTCCGCGACAACGTCTACCTCACGGCGGGACTGCACGGCATGTCCCGGGCCGAGATCCGCGACGCCTTCGACGAGATCATCGAGTTCGCCGAGATCGGTGACTTCGTCGACACCCCGTACAAGCACCTGTCGAGCGGCATGAAGGTGCGCATCGCGTTCGCGGTCATCTCACGCCTCGACGAACCGGTGATCCTGGTGGACGAGGTGCTGGCGGTCGGCGACAAGGGGTTCCGCGAGAAGTGCTACAAGCGGATCGAGGAACTCCTCGCCGGTGGCCGTACGCTGTTCTTCGTCTCGCACAGCGACAAGGACCTCCGCCGCTTCTGCGAGCGTGGGCTGTACCTCGACAAGGGTCGCTTGCAGCTCGACGGCACGATCGAGGAAGCACTGCAGCGGTACTCGTCCGACTACGCCGTCTGACCACCGATCCCCGTCCACAACCAGGGTCCCCAGGGCCGCTCTCCACAGCCGCCACTCCCCCGAGCGGAACCGGCCGCCGGACGTCAGACCCTCACCCTACGGTGACGGCATGCACCACCCGACACCGGCCTACCCCGTCCCGTTCTCGATCGACCGTTCCCGTGCCCCGCGCCGCTACGACCTGCTGAACACCGGCGACGAACCCGTCGACGGCATCACGCTCACCCACCTCGGCACCGGCTACTGCCCGCCGCTCGCCGTGCACCGGCTCGAACCGGGTCGGTCGCTCTCGATCGCCGTGTTCGGCGCCACCACCGACGACACGGGCGTGGTGATCGTCCGCTGGCGTCGACCGGACCGCTCCGAGTACCTCTGGCGGATGTCCCTCGTGGGTGACGCCCGTGCTGCCTGACCGTCCTCGTCGTGCCACCGCCGACCGGTGGGTCCGGGTCGGTCCCTCAGTCCTCGCCGCGCGCCGCCGCGACGGTCTGCCAGCGGGCGAGCAGCCGTTCGACCGCGTCGTGCAGCCGCTTCGTCGCCGCACCCGGCGTCGTGTCCCCGAAGTACCGCTCGACCCAGTGCTGCAGCTTCGCGAGCTCGGCGGCGTCGTTCGCCGCGGCGTCGACCCGCGCGACGACGTCCTGCGCATCGGACGCCGTCAACCAGTTGGCGTCGCTCAGGTACCCGCGCTCGTCGACGTCCGCCTCGGGCGAGACCGGCCGGGTCACGATGAGCGGCTTGCCCACGGCCAGTCGGTCGTAGATCATCGCGCTGATGTCCGTGATCGCCACGTCCGCTCCGGCGAGCTGCCACCCCAGCTCGGCACCGTCGTCGTACACGTGGTGGGCGCCCGGGTCGGCGGCGTTGGCGCTCGCGATGGCAGCGACGATCCGCTCGTGCGCCGCCTTGTACGCGGCGTCGCGCACACCGCTGCGGGGGTGCGGCCGGTAGACGAGCCGGTGCGCCGGCGACGCGAGCACCCGTTCGGCGATCGTGGTGCCGTGGCTCGCGATCGACCCGTAGGCGGCCGCTGCGCGGTCCCCCTCCCACGTCGGCGCGTAGAGCACGACCGTGCGGTCGTCGGCCGGGTACGGCGCGGCGCCGGCGAAGTGGTCGGCCTGCGGGCGACCGATCGAGATCGTCCGGGCATCCAGGTCGTAGTCCCACAGGGCGTCCGACAGCCGTCCACGAGCGGCGTCACCGGCGATCAGGGCGTAGTCGTACGCCTTGAACTGGTTCGTCGTCATGTACATCTTGTCGCTCTCGCCGTGGTTCACGAAGACGTGCCACATGCGCCCGTACCGCATCATCTGGAAGTTGCGGGCGTTCTGGTTGACGTAGAAGACGATCTTCGGGGCCTGCTCCTCGACGAACTGCTCGAGGTCGACGACCTGGCGCGCGTAGACCACGGGCACCGGAGACTCGTCGAGCAGGGTGAGCATGGTGCCGGGGCTCCGCGCGATGATCGCGACCGGGTGGGTCGCCGCGAGTTCGGCGAGGGGGGCGTACCACTGCCGCACCTGGTACATGTTCACGGGGCCGTCGGCGAAGTAGACGGCGATCTCCACGGTGCCCGGAGCAGGGGCCGCAACCGACGGCAGCCGGCGTGCGAGTTCACGACGGCTGCGTCGCGACTTGAGCAGGCGGTCGGCGAGCCGCAGGGCCGTGCGCGCGTCACTGATGATCGGCATGGTCTCTCCTCCTGGGTCCGGGGACGGTTCGGTGCGGGCGGGTCAGACGACGGGCGGACGGCCGGCGAGCGTCATGCGGCCGATCGTGAGCCAGCCCATCACGTGCACGGGACCGCAGTCGCTCCGCCAGCCTTCACGGACGCCACCGAACCAGGTGGCGAGCCGCTGCGGGTGTCGCCACCAGCGTGCGACCTGGATCGCCGCCCACGACCCGACGTACAGCGGTCGGAGCACCGCCGGCAGGTTGCGCCGAGCCAGCCAGACCCGGTTCCGGGCGTTCAGCCGGTAGTACTCGGTGTGGCGTGCCGGGTCGATCGCGGGGTGGTGCGCGACGAGGTCCCCGGCGTACCAGGTCCGTCGGCCGGCATCCCACACGCGCCACGCGAGCTCGATGCCCTCGTGCGCGTAGAAGTACTCCGTTCCCCAACCGCCGGTCGCGCGGTACACGTCCATCGGCAGGACGACCGCCCCTTCCCACACCGAGAACACCGGCGACGAGTGGTCGGGCTCGCCCTTGCGGATCCGCGGGATCCAGCGCGTCGGGTTCGCAGCGCCGGTGGGGTCGACAACCCGGGGTTGCACGAGACCGAGCGACGGATCGCGCTCGAACAGGTCGATCGCGTCACGCAGGAACGTCTCCGACGGCACCGAGGCGTCGTCGTCGAGGAAGAACACGTAGTCGCCGTCGACCACCTCGGCCCCGGCGTTCCGCCCGGCGGGGATGCCCACGTTCTCGGGCAGGGCCAGCGCGCGGACGCCCTCGGGCAGACCGGTCGGCTCCCATCCGTTGCCGACGCACACCAAGTCGAGGTCGACGTCCTGCTGCGCGAGCACGCTCTCGAGTCCACGACGCAGGTCGTCCGGGCGGGTCCCCTGCGACAGGCTCACCACGGCGACCCGGGGCCGCTCGCGGTGCGGGACGGCGTGACGACGGAGCGTGCCCGGGGTCACCCGCGGACCCGCTTCGACGAGATGATCGCCACGAAGTGCCCGAACGTCGCCAGGATCGCCAGCGGCAGGAGCGCGCCCACCAGGATCCGGTCGGCCAGGGGATGACCGATCACGAGCGCCAGCAGCGCGAAGACGAACGCGAGGATGCTCAGCTCGACCGAGTGGTACAGGCGGTGGAACGGCAGGAACCGCGCGGCGCGACGCAGCGTGGCGAGCCGTCGTCCGGACGGGGCGGTGCCGGCGTCGCGACGGTCGACGAGCTTGTCGAGCCCGGCGTTCGCTCGTGCGACGTGCACCATGTCGTTGAGCGCCTTGTTGAGGACGATCACGAGTCCCAGCGCGCAGCCGATCGTGGTCCACATCCAGTCCGCGCCGTGGATCGGCCACGTGGCCGCACGGACGCCGAGTGCGATGGGGATGAGTCCCTCGGTCGTGTAGTGCCCGACCTTGTCGAGGAACACGCCGGCGGGCGACCGGGTCCCCCGCCACCGGGCGACCTCGCCGTCGCAGCAGTCGACGAGCATCTGCAGCTGCCCGAGCACGAGCGCGAGCGCCGCGCCCCAGATGCCCGGGATGAGCAGGGCGGCCGCGACGCTCCACCCGACGAGGATCATCAGGCCGGTCACCTGGTTCGCCGTCACGCGGGTCTTCAGCAGCACCCACGTCAGGTACGGCGAGACGTCCCGCAGGTACAGCGACGCCGTCCAGTGCTCGGCGTTCGCCCGCGAACGGACCTCGTCCGGTTGGGCGACGGCACGGAGTTCGGCGATCGAGGTGGGGCGGGCGTTCCCGCGGCCGGTCGTGTCATCGGTCAAGAGGTCAGGTCACCGTCCCGTGTGCGTGGTCAGCTCGGACGTCCGGGTCAGGAAGCCGATGATGAAGCCGAGTCCCCACCCGACGTGGATGCACGGCAGTACCACGACGAGCCAGAGGAGCGTCGGCAGCCCCGACCGCCGGGCGACCGCGACGGCCCCCAGCACGACGAAGACGATGTAGACGGCGGGCACCACGAAGCCGAGCAGCGCCCACGCCGCCCCGGTGCCGAGTGCGGCGCCGATGATCCCGACGATGCCGGCGACGATGCCGAGCGCCATCGCGGCGACCATGGCCGGGGGCACGAAGTAGCGCAGGCCGTTGTTGGCGGGGAACCGGCGGGCGAGCTCGCCGCGCCACAGCCCCGTGGCGACGAACTGGCGGACCAGACGCTTCAGGCTCGGCCGCGGGCGGTACGTGACGACGAGCTCCGGGGTGAACCACACCATGCCACCGGTCTGCCGGAGGCGCCGGTTGAGCTCCCAGTCCTGGCCGCGCTTGATGCCCTCGTCGAACAGCCCGACCTCGAACAGTCGGTCGCGCCGGAACACGCCGAGGTACGCCGTCTCGGCCGGACCGGCCTGGCCGCCGACGTGGTGCGGCGTGCCACCGAGCCCGACGCGGCTGCCGTACGCCAGCGCCACGGCGCGTTCGAACGGGGTCCGCCCCTCGGCGCGCATGATCCCGCCGACGTTGTCCGCGCCCGACTCCTGCAGCACGCGCACGGCGATCCGCGTGTAGTCCTGCGGCAGCACCGAGTGCGCGTCGACACGGACCACGACGGGGTGCACGGACGCGCGGATCGCCACGTTCAGCCCGGCGGGCGTGGAGCCGGCGGGGTTCTCGATCGCGCGGATCCGGGGGTCGGCGGCGCTCATCTCGGCGACGAGTTCGTTGGTGCCGTCGATCGACGGGCCGAGAGCGAGGATGACCTCGAACGGACCGGAGTAGTCCTGCTCGAGCAGACTCTGGACGGCTGCCCGGACCTCGGTGACCTCGTTGAGGACGGGCATCACGTACGAGACGCCCGGCAGGGGCTGTCCGTCTGTCTGCATCGGTACCTCGGGGTCCTCACCTGGGTGCACGGGACGCACCGCGGACGGTGCCGCCCCGCAAGAGCGACCCTGAGCCTATCAAGTCGCCGCGGGTCGTCGGGGCGACCGGCAGACGGACGGGAGGTGGGCCCCACCCGACCGGTACCGGCGCGACGCGGAGCCTGCGGAGCGTCGTGACGGCCGAGACGGGAGGGACGGTGCCAGCTGGCACCGCGCCTCCCGTCCGTCGCTGGTCGCGTCAGCCCTTGTAGGTGCCGAGCGTGACGTCCGCCTCGCGCGTCTCACCGCCGCGGATGAAGGTGATCGTGGTCTTCGCGCCACCGGCGAAGTACCGCACCTGTGCCGTGAGGTCGGTCGCGTCGGACACCGTCGCCGAGCCGATCTTCGTGACGACGTCGCCCTTCTGCAGGCCGGCCTTGGCCGCCGCGCCACCGGACGACACCGACTTGATGAGGCCGCCCATCTGCGTGGCGTTCGCGTCCTCGGCGGCGTCGCCCACGGTCGCACCGAGTAGCCCGTGCGTGGCGGAGCCGTTGTCCTTGATCTCGTTCGCGACCCGCTTGACGAGGTTCGACGGGATCGAGAAGCCGACGCCGATGCTGCCGGACTGGCTCGACGACGAGTCGGACGAGCTGCCCGCGCTCGCGATGGCCACGTTGATGCCGATGAGCTTGCCCTTGGAGTCGAGCAGCGCACCACCCGAGTTGCCGGGGTTGATCGAAGCGTCGGTCTGGATGACCGGGAGCGAGACGGTGCTGTTCGTCGACGAGTTGCTGCCGTTGCCGCCGTTGCCCCAGAAGTCGAAGGGACCGCCGCTCGAGCCGTTCCCGCCCTCGTTCGAGTCGCCGCCCTCGGTGGGAGCGCTCGAGGTGACCTGGATGCTGCGGCTCAGGGTCGAGACGATGCCGTCCGTCACCGTGTTCGACAGGCCGAGCGGTGCACCGATCGCAACCGCGGTGTCGCCGACGTTGAGGTCGGACGAGTCCGCGAAGCTGATCGGCTTCATGTCGGTCGCGTCGATCTTGATGACCGCGAGGTCGACCGTCGGGTCCGTGCCGACGAGCTTCGCCGGGTAGATCTTGCCGTCCGAGGTCGTCACGGTGATCGTGCCGTTGGAGCTGTCGCCGTCGAGCGTCACCACGTGTGTGTTCGTGACGATGTAGCCGTCCTTGCTGAAGACGACGCCGGAGCCGGTGCCGGCCTCGCTGCTCGACGAGACGTTGATCGTGACCACCGAGGGGGTCGCCTGGGCGGCCACCGCGGTGACGACCGTGGCGTTGTTGTAGTCGTTGACGGTGAGGTTGCCGCCGCCCTGCGCGCTCGAGGACCCGACGACGCTGCTGCCGCCCTGCGTGTTCGACGCGGCGAGCCAGCCGGCACCGCCGCCGACGAGGCCGGCGATGACGACGCCGGCGATGATCGGGAGGGCGAGGCGGCCGCGGCCGGTGCCGGTGCGGCGGCCGGGGGCTGCGGCTCCGGCGCCCGCTGCTCCGGCTGCGCTTGCTGCTCCGGTGTCGAAGTAGTGGCCGTTGCGCTGGTTCGAGCCGTCGACGTCGCCGAATGCGCTCGTGGGGGCCTGGGCGGACGGGGCTCCGGCGTACTCGGAGGCCGATGCCGGCGCCGAGGTCGGCTGGGCGTACTCGCCGTAGCGGGGCTGCTGGCCGTACTGCGCCTGCTGTCCGTACTGCGACTGGCCGTACTGCTGCCCGTACTGCTGCTGGCCGTACTGGGACTGGCCGTACTGCTGCTGGTCCTGGCCGTACTGCGGCTGGCCGTACTGGGACTGCTGCGCGTGGTCGGTGCCGTACGGGGTGCCGTGCGCGCCGTACCCGGCCGGCGTCCGGCCGTACTGGCTCGTCTGGCCGTACTGGTTGGGCTGGCCGTTCTGATCCGGCTGGCCGAACTGGCTCGTCTGACCGTACTGGCTCGTCTGACCGTACTGGCTCGTCTGACCGTGCTGGCTCGTCTGGCTCGTCTGACCGTACTGGTCCGGCTGGCCGTACTGGCTCGTCTGGCTCGTCTGGCCGGCGTCGGAGTCGTGCTCGGACAGCGTCGGGTACGGCGCTGTGTACCGGTCGGTCGGGTGGTCGTTCGAGGCCGCGATGACATCGGTGTCGCTCGCGGGAGCGATCACGTCAGTGTGGTCCGCGGAGCCGTCGTTCGGCGAACGGTCGCTCGTCGGAGCATCGCTGCTCGGAGCGTCGTCGCGGAACGCGTGGTCGAAGTGCTCGGAGTCGTTCGGCGAAGCGTCCTCGGATGCGGCCTTCGCGGCCGCGTCGTCCGGACGGATGTCGTCGCCCTGCCCGTTGGGCGTGGTGTCGGTCATGCTGGACGTGCTCCTTTCAAGCTCGTGCAGTCTGTCGCACCCACCTGAGCGGTGCTCCTGGTGACGCTGCAAGCGACCTATGGCGATCTTATGCGTGGGCTGTGCGGCCGTTCCCGAGAAGCCCTCGGCCGGCCGCTAGGTTGGGGTCCGTTCAGCGCCGCGAGTGCGGTCGACACCTCGGAGGGAACCACATGCGTCACGCAGGACCCTGGTTGCGAGCAGCAGAGGGAGCGATGCTCCTCGGCCCGGACGGCGTCCCCGCGCCGACGGTGTTCGCCGAGATGAGTGCGCTCGCGGCGGCCACGGGCGCGGTCAACCTCGGGCAGGGCTTCCCGGACGAGGACGGTCCCGCCGAGGTCCTCGAGGCAGCGGTCGCAGCCATCCGCGACGGCGTCAACCAGTACCCGCCCGGACGCGGGACCCCGGACCTCCGGGCGGCCATCAGCGAGCACCAGGCCCGGTGGTACGGCCTGGAGGTCGATCCCGACCGCCAGGTGCTCGTCACCGCCGGCGCGACCGAGGCCCTCGCCGCGACGCTCCTCGCCCTGGTGGAGCCCGGCGACGAGGTCATCACCTTCGAACCGTTCTACGACGCGTACGGCGCGCTCATCGGTCTCGCCGGCGGGACCCACGTGACGGTGCCGTTGCGGGCTCCCGACTTCCTCCCGGACGAGGACGCCCTCCGCGCCGCGTTCTCCGACCGGACCCGTGCGGTGCTCGTGAACACCCCGCACAACCCGACCGGCCGTGTCCTTCCGACGGAGGTGCTCACCACGATCGTCGAACTGGCCACGAAGTACGACGCCGTGATCGTCACCGACGAGGTGTACGAGCACCTGACCTTCGACGTCCCGCACGTCCCGATCGCCACCGTGCCCGGTGCCGCCGATCGCACCGTGACCATCTCGAGCGCTGGGAAGACCTTCAGCACCACCGGCTGGAAGATCGGCTGGCTCACGGCGGCACCGGCGCTCGTCGACACGATCACCACCGTGAAGCAGTTCCTGACGTTCGTGAACGGCGCGCCCTTCCAGCCCGCGGTGGCGACCGGACTCCGGCTGCCGGACAGCGTGTTCGCCGGCATCGCCGCCGAGCTGTCCGCCAAGCACGACCTCCTCGCCGCCGGACTCCGAGCGGCCGGCTTCGAGGTGATGCGCCCGGACGGCGGGTACTTCGTGATCGCCGACACGGCCGCGCTCGGGTACGAGGACGCCCGGGCGTTCTGCCTGCAGCTCCCCGAGCTCGCCGGGGTGGTCGGTGTCCCGGTCTCGGCGTTCGTCCGACCCGATCACGCCGACGGCTACCGGTCACTCGTGCGGTTCGCCTTCTGCAAGCGGCGCTCGGTGCTCGAGGACGCAGCCGCTCGGCTCGCCGGTCTCGCCCTGCGCGGCTGACTCCCTCGCGGGCGGGCGGACGGACCGGACCCGCCCGCCACCGCGAGCGGGCGGTATCAACCCGACCCGCGCCTCCAGGCCCACGCGTTGCGCCCGCTCGGCGCGAGCGCCCCCGCGCCCCAACGCGAGCGGGCGGTATCAAGCCGACCCGCGCCTCCAGGCCCACGCATTTCGCCCGCTCGGCACGAGCACCACCGCGCCCCACCACGAGCGGGTGGACCAGTGCCCGCCCGCGCCTGCCGAGCGGCACGTTTCGCCCGCTCGGCACCAGCGCCAGGGCGAGTGGGCGGAATGGGATCCGCTCGCGCCTCCAGAGCGGCGTATTTCGCCCGCTCGGCGGGGACGCACACGCGAGCGACTCCCCCGCGCCCCGCCGCGCGGGTCAGGGGCGGGGCGTGACCTCGTAGCGGCGGAGCGCCAGCGACGGGTTCGTGCGGCGCACGGCGTCCGTCACGGCGGTGTCGATCCGCGCGACGAGCATCCCCGGGACCGCCCCGGCAGCGGCGACCGCGACGCCCGAGGGGTCGAGGACGACCGAGCCTCCGATGCCGATCGGCGGCGTCTGTCCCACCCCGACCACCCACACGGTGTTCTCGATGGCACGGGCGGTGAGCAGCGTCCGCCAGTGGTGCTCCTTGCCGGGGCCTCGGACCCACTCGGCGGGCAGGACCACGACGTCGGCGGCGCCGTGTTCGGGTGCGGCCAGGCGCCGGGTGACCTCGGGGAACCGCAGGTCGTAGCAGGTCTCGAGGCCGACGCGCAGCCCGCGGAGCTCGAACACCGGCAGCTGTTCGGGGTCGCCGGACTCGATGTGGTCCGACTCCTTCGAGCCGAACGCGTCGTAGAGGTGCACCTTCCGGTACGTCGCAGCGATCGACCCGTCGGGCAGGACCGCGACGAGGGTGTTCCGGAAGCGGTCCGGGACGTCAGCAGCTTCGGCGACGCCGACGACGAGGGCGATGCCGACCTCGCGGGCGACGGCCTGCAGCCCGGTGACGAACGGACCGTCGAGCGGTTGGGCGGCGGCCACGAACCGGTCGTCGATCTCAGCGGTGAAGTACGAGGTGTACTCCGGCGTGACGAGGAGGTCGGCGTGTCGGGCGGCGGCGTCGACTGCCGCGGCGCCGACGGTCTCGAGGTTCGCGACGGGGTCGTCCACGGGTGCGAACTGCGCCGCGGCGACGGTGAGGGTGCCCATCCGCCGAGCGTACCGGGCGGCCCGAGACTCGGCTCCGCGGACGTTCCTCGCGCAGCGCAGGCGCGAAACTGTCCGCCCGGCCGAGACTCGGCGCCGCCCACCCGCACACGCACCGCACACGAAGAAGGCCCCGGTCCGACTGGACCGGGGCCTTCTCTGTGACGCTTGGTTGCGGGGGCAGGATTTGAACCTACGACCTCTGGGTTATGAGCCCAGCGAGCTACCGAACAGCTCCACCCCGCGGCACGTTGAACAGCCTACACGGGGCCGTGGCGGGGCACAAATCGAGTGCCCCGCCACGGTGTGTCTAGTTCCCGCCCTCGGCCTCGGTGGCGGCCTGGATCGCGTCCTGCAGCCGCTGGTCGGCCTCGGCAGCGGCGACCAGGTCGTTGTCCGCGTAGGCGTCCTGGCGGTCCTGCAGCGCCTGCTTGGCGTCGTTCAGGGCCTTCTGCAGCGCAGCGTTGTCGACCGTGCCGGAGCCGGACGAGCCCGAGGACGCACCGGAGTCGGAACCCGACGAACCCGAGTCCGACGAACCCGAGTCGGAACCCGACGACGCACCCGAGTCACCCGAGCCACCCGAGCCACCCGACGCACCGGAGTCACCGGCCGACGCACCCGAGTCGCCACCGAAGAGGCTGTTGAGCGCCTCGTCGAGGGTGTCCTCGAACGCGATCTTGTCGCCGAACGCCACGAGCACCTTCTGCAGCAGCGGGTACGAGCCGCTCGACGTCGACTGCACGTACACGGGCTGCACGTAGAGGAAGCCGCCACCCACCGGGAGCGTGAGCAGGTTGCCCTGCTTCACGGTCGAGTTCCCGCGCTTCAGGATGTTCAGCTCCTGCGAGACGGTCGAGTCACCGTTGAAGAGGCTCTGCACCTGACCGGGCCCGGGGATGTTGTCCGTCTTCGGCATCGTCAACAGCGTGAGCTTGCCGTAGCCGGACCCCTTCTTGCCCTTCCCCGCGCCTCCGGCATCGGAGTCCACGGCGAGGTACCCGGTCAGCACGTTCCGGTTGTTCGCCCCGGCCGACTGCTGCGGGATGTAGGTCGTGTACAGCGTGTACGCGGTCCCCTGCCCCGGCACCTTCATCGTGAGGTAGTACGGGTCCTGCAGGTTGCCCTTGGCCGTCGTCGTGGTAGTCGCCCCGAGCGCGTTCGTGCCCGAGTTGGTCGTGGTCGACGCGTCCGAGGTGTCGGTGTCGTTCGTCCCCGAGGTCGGTTCCTGCGGCACGTTCCATGCGTCGTCACCCGAGTAGAACGAGTTCGCGTTCGTGACGTGGTAGGTGCCGAGGATCGACCGCTGCACCTTGAACAGGTCGGTCGGGTACCGCACGTGGTCGAGCAGCTCCGCGCTCATGCTCGACACGGGCTTCGTCGCCGTCGGGAAGATCTTCTGCCACGTCTTGAGCACCGGGTCCTTGGTGTCCCAGGCGTAGAGCGTCACCTTGCCCGTGTACGCGTCGACCGTGGCCTTCACCGAGTTCCGGATGTAGTTGACCTGGTCGGTCCGGTACGCCGAGCTCTCGGCACCCGCGATCGTGTCGGAGAGGCTCTGGCTCTGCGAGTACGGGTACGCGTCGCTCGTCGTGTAGCCGTCGACGACCCACTGGATGCGGTGGTCGACGACCGCCGGGTACGCGTCGTTGTCGAGGGTCAGGTACGGCGCGACCTTCTGCACGCGCGTGATCGGGTCGCGGTCGTAGAGGATCTGCGAGTCCTGGTTCACGGCGTTCGACAGCAGGATCTGCTCGGACTGGAACTTCGCGGCGTAGACCAGCCGGTTGAAGAAGTTGCCGATGCTCGGACCGCCGTCGCCGGCGTACGTCGTCGTGGCGTTGCCGCCGCTGTCGTCGTTCTCGTCCGAGCCGGACGGGTAGTCGAGCTCGACGTTCTTCGAGCCCTTCGGTGCACCGACGATCGAGTACGCCGGCGAGGTCTCGCCGAAGTACACGCGCTGCTGGAAGTCGCCGAGGGCACCGTTGGACGGGATCCCCGACTCGAGGAACACCGGCTTGCCGTCGCTGGCGCGCTGGTTGCCGTAGGCCGCCGTCACGCCGTAGCCGTGCGTGTAGACGAAGGCACGGTTGTACGGGGTGTTCGCCTGCGCGCTGAGGCCGTCGAGGTCGATGTCGCGCACCGCGATGACGGTGTCCTCGGTCTCGCCCTTGACGTCGTAGCGGTCGACGTCGAGCTCCTTCGGGAACTGGTAGTACTGCCGGTACTGCTGCAGCTGGCTGAAGGTGTCCGAGACGATCTTCGGGTCGATCAGGCGGATGTTCGCCGTCGTCTGGGCGTCCTGCGCGAGGGCGCCGGAGCTCGCCTCGGTCGTCGCGTCGTAGTTCTGCTCCTGGACGCCCGCGACACCGTAGGCGTCACGGGTCGCCTTGATGTTCCGCTCGATGTACGCGGACTCGAACGTCCGCTCCGAGGGCTTCACCTGCAGGCGCTGGACGATCCACGGGTAGATGCCGCCGATGACGATCGCCGCGACGAGCAGCAGCCCGGTGCCGACGATCGAGATGCGCCAGCGGCCGATGACCGCGGTCACGATGAAGAGGATCGCCACGATCGCGGCGATGCCCGCCATGATCTCGCGGCCCGGGATGACGGCGTTCACCTCGGTGTACTGCGCACCGGTGATGAGCGAGTTCGACTTCGTCAGCGCGGCGTACTGGTCGAGCCAGAGGCTCACGGCCTGCAGCGCGACGTAGACGGCGGCGGTGATCGCGAGCTGGATGCGCGCGGCCTTCGAGATCCGGACCTCGCGCCCGCCGAAGCGCATCGCGCCGTACAGGTAGCACGCGGCGAGCGCGGCCAGCCCGGCGATGAGCACCACGGCCGACGAGTAGGCCACGATCGCGCGCCAGAACGGCAGTTCGAACACGTAGAAGCCGATGTCGAGCCCGAACTGCGGGTCGGTCTTGCCGAACGGCGTCCGGTTGAAGTACTCGAGCACCATGGTCCACCGGCCGGCGGTCGACAGCCCGGCGAAGATGCCGAGCACGACCGGGATCCCGATCATGACGGCACGGCGCAGCGGCTCGATGACCTGCTGGTAGCGGTCGAGCTGCGAGTTGAGCTTCGCGTAGACCGGCCGGAACCGGAACGCGATCGCGATGCTCGCGTAGACGGGCACCGCCATCCCGAGGAACCCGGCGAGGAACATCAGGGTCCCGGCGATCCACCGCGTGGTCAGGACCTGCTGGAAGCCGAGCTGCGCGAACCACGCGTAGTCGGTGTACAGGCTCGCGAAGATGAAGAAGGCGATCACCAGTGCGGCCAGCACGATGATCGTGACCACGATCGGGACCCGCGGCGAACGCCGCCCCGAGGTGGACGAGGTTGTCGTCACTTGATGTGCTCCAGACGTGTCGAACCGGCGGGCCCGGCGCGGCGGGCCGTCAGTGCATCGATCCTATGTGGCGCGAGCACCCCTGAAACTGTACGGAGACTCAGGATGATGGGTCGCGCCTCCTGGAACACGGTTCGGGAGGCACGGATCGCGACGGCCGCGGACGTCGCCTGGAGCGCGTGGCCGGGTCTACGACGTGCAGCGCGCGAGCTTCGCGGTGCTCTTCCCGGAGGCGATCGTCTGCAAGTCGGTGACCGCCTGGTCGAGCGTGGCGACCTTGTAGACGTCGAGTCCGTCCGGGACGTGGCCGACGACCTCGCCGCAGTTGTCGGCCGGCGCGAGGAAGACGGTCGCGCCGGCGTCCTTCGCGCCGTAGAGCTTCTGCCGGATGCCGCCGATCGCGCCGACCTCGCCGTCGGCGGTGATCGTGCCGGTGCCGGCGACGTGCTTGCCGCCGTTGAGCTTGCCCGGCGTGATCTCGTCGATGATCCCGAGGGCGAACATCATCCCGGCCGACGGGCCGCCGACGTCCTGGAGCTCGATGGAGACGCGGAACGGGAAGTCGTACTGCTCGGTCACGCCCACGCCGATCAGGGCCGTGCCCTGCTCGCTCCGCGGCGTCAGCTCGACCGTCTTCTCGGCGCCGTCGCGTTCGACGACGACCGTCGCCGGGCCCGAGGTGCCGTGCTTCGCGACCAGCTCACGGAGCGAGGTCGCGTCGGCGTTCTCCGTGAGGGAGGTCCCGTCGAAGGAGCGGATGACGTCACCCTTCTCGATGACGCCGTCGGCTGCCGAGCCCTTCTGGACCGTGCCGACCTCGAGGTCGGTGGGCAGTTCGTACCCCTGCTGGATGAGGGCCGCGGCCACGGCGGACTGCTGCGACTGCTGCATGTCGGCCGTGTCCTGCTGGTTCACCTGGTCGGTGGTGACGCCCTCGGGGTAGATCGCGGACGCCGGGATGACCGCCTCGGACTTCGTGAACAGCGCCCGGATGACGCTCGTCCACGAGGGGCGGTTCGTGGCGTCGCCCTGGATGCCGACGGTGAGCATGTCGAGCGCGCCGGCGGTGGGGTAGGTCGGGTGGCCGTCGACCTGGATGAGCTTGACCTGCTTCGCGTCCTTGCCCGTGCCCTGCTCCTGGGTCCCGATGGTGTTGTACACCGGGCCGGGGACCTCGATCAGGTAGGGGCTCGGCAGCAGGCTGGCGAGGAGCCCGAGGACGACGGCACCGATCACGAACGCCCAGCCGACGGTCCGGGAACGGGGACGACGACGGGGCTCGGCGGCGAAGAGGGTCACGAGAACGTCCTTCCACGGGGGCTGTTCGCCCTCGGCGCAGCGGTTCGGGCGTTCCCACGGGGGCGTCCCAGGCGCGGCCCCGTGAGCAGCGATTAGCGTAGTCGTCATGCCTGATGAACCGCAGCCGGGGCCGGACGACGACTTCCAGGAGATGCTCCGGAAGCTCCTCTCCGGCGAGGGCCAGATCGACCCGTCGCAGCTCGCCGGTGCCGCCGGACTGCCGAACGACCCGGCCTTCGTCGCGAACCTGATGAGCCAGCTGCAGCGTGCCGCGCAGTCGGGCGGTGACGGCATCGACTTCTCCGTCGCGTCCGAGCGCGCCACCGCGATCGCTCGTGAGGGCGGCCACCCGGTCGACCCTGCGACCTCGCAGGCGGCCGACCAGGCGTTCCAGGTCGCGGCGCTCTGGCTGGACGAGGCCACCTCGGTCGCCGAGCTCACCGCGACGCCGAGCCTCTACACGCGCGAGCAGTGGGCGAAGGCGACGACGCCGGTGTGGGCGCAGATCGCCGAACCCGTGGCGCTGAGCATCTCGAACGCCCTGACCGAGGCGATCGAGCAACGTGCCCCCGAGCAGCTCAAGGCGATGCTCGGCGACGTCTCGAAGGCGATGCGTGGCGTCGGCGGCGCACTGTTCGCGATCCAGCTCGGCCAGGTCGTCGGGCAGCTCTCGAAGGAGGTCGTCTCCGGCGGCGACGTCGGCGTGCCGCTCCTCGACGAGCAGGTCGCCGCACTCCTGCCGCAGAACGTGGCCGAGTTCGCCGAGGGACTCGACGTCCCCGAGGACGAGGTCCGCATCTACCTGGCCGTCCGGGAACTCGCGCACGCACGGCTGTTCCGTTCGGCCCGCTGGCTCCGCCTGCACATCATCTCGTCGATCACCGACTACGCGCGGGGCATCCACATCCCGTTCGACCGCGTCGAGGAGCTCGCGTCCGAGATCGACCCGACGAACCAGGAGCAGCTCCGGGACGCCCTCGCGTCCGGTGCCCTGATCCCGCCGCGCACCGAGGAGCAGGAGGCCGCCCTCGCCCGCCTCGAGACGATGCTCGCGCTCGTCGAGGGCTGGGTCGACACCGTGACCGCCGCCGCCACCGAACGCCTGCCGAAGTCCGGCGCGATCGCGGAGATGGTCCGTCGTCGTCGTGCGGCCGGTGGTCCGGCCGAGTCGGCGTTCGCGACCCTCGTCGGCCTCGAACTGCGTCCCCGTCGCCTCCGCGAAGCAGCAGCGATGTGGCAGCGGGTCACCGACGAGCTCGGCACCGAGCAGCGCGACGCGCTCTGGTCGCACTTCGACGCGGTCCCGACCTCGGACGACATCGACGCGCCGGACGCCTTCGTGGCCCGGCTGCGCAACCCCGGGCGCTCCGCCGAGGACGACGAGTTCGACAAGGCGCTCGAGGACCTGCTCAACGACGCCACCGGTGACCGTCCGCGCGAGGACGAGTCCGGCAACGTCGACGAGGGCGACGCTCCGAAGTAGTTCTCCACAGATCCGCTGTCCCTGCCCCGCGCGGGCGTCACGTCCGCCAGCGTGGGGGCATGGGCATCCGCATCGATCCGACCCTCGAGTTCGTCTGGCGCGACCCGACCACCGTCCAGCTCGGGGTCGATCCGCCGCGCGCCGTCGTGCCGGTCCCGAGCACGGCCGAGGAACGGTTCCTGTGCGCACTCCGCCGCGAGACCGGCCGTGACGCACTCTCCGGGGTCGCCGCGGCGATCGGGTGTCCGCCTGGTCTCGCCGCGCGTGTGCTCGGGGACGCCTCGCCCGCGGTCGTCGACGTCCTGCCGGAACCGCTGGCCCGGGTCGAGGTGCACGGCACCGGGACCCTGGCGGACGCGGTCGCCGAACTGCTCTCGGGCGAGGGCGTCACGGTCGCGCGCACGACGGCGCCGCGTGGTGGACCGGTGACCGTCCCCGACCCGGATCCCCGGCTCGCCGTGGTGGTTGCCGACCACGTCGTCGACCCGGCGGTCCGCGCGGCCTGGACCCGGCGGGGCACCGCGCACCTGCCGGTCGTCGTCGGGGACGGACGCGTGCGCCTCGGGCCGTTCGTCGTCCCGGGTGCCGGGCCGTGCCTCCAGTGCGTCGAGTACGCGCACGTCGACGACGACCCGTGCTGGCCGGCCATCGCGGCGCAGGTGTGGGGCCGCCCCGCGGCACCGCTCTCGCCCTACCGGATCGCGGCGGTCGCGGCGGCGGCGACCCGGATGCTCCTCGAACGGCTGCCGTCCCGAACCCAGCACCCCGGTCCGGACCAACTGGTCTTCGACCGCGATGACCTGTCGGTCAGTCGACTCCCGGTGACGTTCCATCCGCGCTGTTCGTGCCGAGCGCTGCCAGGAACCGACTCGCCACCCGGGCTCCCCCACGCGTGGAACCCTGTCGCGACCACGTGACCGTCACCGACCGGCGGGCACGGGTCAGCCCGACGTAGAAGAGCCGGCGTTCCTCGTCGATCTCGGCGTCGGTGGTGGCGTACGAGATCGGGAGCAGCCCCTCGGCCGCACCGATCACCACGACGTGCGGCCACTCGAGGCCCTTGGACGAGTGCAGCGTGGCGAGGGTCACGGCGTCCAGCTCCGGCTCGTGGTGCGTCGCGGCACGGTCCACCAGGTCCTGCGTGAACTGCTGCATCGTCGTGCCGGCGGGAGCGTCCTCGGCGAGGCCCATGATCGCCTGCAGCGCTTCCCACTGCTCGCGCACGGCGCCGGTGCCCTCCGGTGGCGTCGGCGTCCACCCGCTCACCTGCAGCACGAGGCCGACCCGCCGGGTGAGCTCGTCGTCGGTCTGCCGGACGGCCTCGCCCCGCATGTGGTGCACCGCGAGCTTGACCTCGGGGCGGTCGAAGAAGCGGGTGCCGCCCTGGACCCGGTACGGGATGCCCGCGCGTCCGAGCGCCGACTCGACCGCGGCGGCCTGGGCGCCGAGGCGGTAGAGCACCGCGACGTCCCCGTAGGACGCGCCCGAGGCCGGGTCGGCGACCAGCGACGCGATGGTCCGGGCGACCGTCTGCGCCTCGTCGCCGTCGTGCACGCACGCGAGCACCTCGGGCCGTGGTCCGGGCTCGGTGTGCTGCGCGACGAGGTCGAGGGCGCCCGGTTGGCCGCGCATGAGCGCGTTCGCGACGTGCACCACCTCGCGCGTGGAGCGGTAGTTCCGCTCGAGCCGCAGCACGGATCCGCGGGGGAACTCCGAGCCGAAGCCGAGCAGGTAGCGACTCGACGCCCCCGCGAACGAGTAGATCGTCTGGCTGGCGTCGCCGACGACGCAGACGTCGTCCCGGCCGCCGAGCCACGCGCGCAGCAGGTCGTGCTGCACGGGCGAGACGTCCTGGTACTCGTCCACGACGAAGAAGCGGTACTGCTGCCGGACGTACGACGCCACCCGGGGTTCGGACTCCACCATGCCGAGCGTCGCGAGCAGGACGTCCTCGAAGTCGAGCTGCCGCCGGTCGTCCTTGAGCTGCTCGTACGCGCGCATGAGGTCGAGGACCCGGCGCGGCGGGGTGTCACGCGGCATGACCCGTTCGGCCGCCGCGGCCTCGTACTCGTCGTACGAGAGCATCTGGACCTTCCGCCACTCGACCTCGCCGGCCAGGTCGCGGAGCGTCGGGGTGTCCACCCGCAGGCCGACCGTGTCCGCCGCGTGCGCGATCATCCGGCCCTTGGACTCGACGATCTTCGGGGCGTGGCCGCCGACGGTGTCCGGCCAGAAGTAGCTGAGCTGCGCCATCGCCGCGGCGTGGAACGTGCGGGCCTGGACCGTGCCCGCGCCGAGGGAGCGCAGCCGCGACCGCAGTTCGCCGGCCGCCCGGGTGGTGAAGGTCAGGGCGAGGACGTGGTTCGGCGCGTAGGTGCCGGTCGCGACGCCGTACGCGATGCGGTGCGTGATGGCGCGGGTCTTGCCGGTGCCGGCACCGGCGAGGACCGCCACGGGACCGAGCAGGGTCCGGGCGACGGTGCGCTGTTCGGCGTCGAGCGCGGCGAGGAGCTCGTCCGGCGACGGCGGTCGGAGCGGCTCGGCCCCGGCCCCGGCCCCGGCCCCGGCGGCGGCGTTGCTCACGGCAGGTCCAGCGGCCCGCCGTACCACTCTTCGATGATGGCGCGGGCGATCGACGTCTTGCCCGGCAGCAGCAGGGTGTCGCCCGCACGCTCCCGGATCTCGTCGCGCGAGAACCACCGGACGTCGAGGATCTCCACGCCGTCCGGCCGGGCCGTCGTCGGGTCCCCGTCCACCGCACGGGCGCGGAAGCCGAGCATGAGCGACGCCGGGAAGGGCCACGGCTGCGAGCCGAGGTACTCGGGTTCCTCGACGCGGACGCCGGACTCCTCCCAGACCTCGCGCCGGACGGCGTCCTCGAGCGATTCCCCCGGCTCGACGAAGCCCGCGAGCAGCGAGTACCGGTCCGCGTCCCACGCCGCGTTCGACCCGAGCAGGATCCGGTCGTCGGCGTCGGTGACCCCGACGATGATCGCCGCGTCGGTGCGCGGGAAGTGCTCGTGTCCCTCGGGATCGCGACGCACCCAGCCGCCGGTGACCACATCGGTCGCGGACCCTGTGCGGGGCGAGAAGCCGTGCACGGCGTGCCAGTTCGCCATCGCCACGGCCTCGACCGCGAGGCCCTGGTCGCGCGGCGACAGCTCGGTCCCGAACATCCGCAGGCTCTCCCACGCGTCGTCGGCCGGTTCGATCCGGGCGGCGGTCTCGGCGTCGAGGAACGCGGCGACGAACCGGGTGCCGGCGGGCGCATCGGGGGCGTCGGACACGGCGCGACCGAGGTACAGCGTCACCGCGTCGCCCGGCACGGCATCGGCGGAGACGAAACGGAGGGTGCCGTCGGCGTTCCGCAGCATCTCGGAGCCGCGGACGGGCAGGTACCGGGTCGACGGGTCGTCCCGCAGCACCCGGTCGAGGTCGTCCGTCGTGCGGAACTCCGCGTCGCGGTCGAGGTCGTTGCGGGAGAGGGGCAGCCTCGCGGCGAACTCGACGGTCACGGCAGGGGGCTCCTCGGGTCGGATCGGGTCGGCGGTGCGGGAGCCCGGGCTGCCGCGGGCCAGCGTGGCGCACGCTCGACCACCGGCTGCGGACCTACCCTGAGGGGCATGGCGGGATCCCAGTTCACTCTAGCCGCGTTGGCGACCACGGCCGTCTCAGGCCTCGTCGTCACGGGCACGCGCACGCTCGGCTCGGCCGCGTCCGGGGACTACGAGTCGGCCGTCCTCCGCGACGCCGACGGCGCCTGGTCCGCGATCCGCCGCCCACGCAACCAGCGGGCCGAGGCCCGACAGTCCGCCGACCTCGTCGCGATCCGGGCGCTCAGCGCCGGGATCCGCACGCGCCTCCCGTTCGGCGTCGCCGAGTACCGCGGACAGGCGCCGATCGGCTCGACCCGCGCCATTGTCACCTCCTACCTGCCCGGGACGCACCCGAAGCTGCAGGCCCTCGTCGAACGACCGGAGCTCGCGACCAGCGTCGGCCGGGCGATCGCCGCGATCCACCAGCTGCCGACGAGCTTCGTCACCGACGCCGGCCTGCCGTCCCTCACCCCGTTCGAGGTCCTGCGCTCGGCCGTCTCCGTGATGGACCGCGCGGTCGCCACGAAGCTCGTCCCGGCGGCGCTCAAGGAGCGGTGGGAGGGCGCGGCGCGCGACCAGCAGCTCTGGCAGTTCACGCCCACCGTCGTGCACGGATCGCTCGGCACCGAGACGATCCTGGTCTCCGGCGACGACGTCTCCGGCGTCATCGACTGGGGCGAGCTGCGACTCGGCGACCCGGCCAAGGACCTCGCGTGGGTGCTCGCCGGCCGCAAGGACGCGTTCGACACCGTCCTCAGCGCGTACGAGGCGAACGGCGGCGGCCGGGACCGGCAGCTCGCGCAGCGTGCGCGGGTGCACCACGAGCTCGAGACCGCGCAGTGGCTGCTGCACGGCGTGCAGGTGAAGAGCACCGAGGTCGTCGACGACGCGGTCGCGATGATGCACCGGCTGGTGGACGCGGTCCAGACGCCGAGCGCGGCACCGCTGCAATCGGTCTCGCCGGAGACGATGGAGATCGGCGAGGTCGAGCAGCTGCTGTCGTCGACCGAGCGTCGGCACGGCTGACGCGCTTCGGCGCGGCTGGCGCGCGTCGGCCCTGGAGGCGCGGCTCGTCCCCGCCCCGTTGCCGGCGGTCCTCCGTGCCACCGGTCCGGATCGAACCACGGTTCCGACATCGAACCAGCGTCCGCGCGTGGTTCGACGTCGGATTCGTGGTTCGACCTGCGGGCCCGCGTCAGCGCGGCCGGCCCGGCACCGAGCCGGCGCCGTGCCGGCGTCAGCGCGGCCGGCCAGCGTCAGCCGATCGCGTCCCGCCAGGCGCGCTCGAGTCCGGCGCGGTCGAGGAGTTCGCGCGGCCGGACCTCGAGGTCGTCGGCCACGAAATAGAACACCGCGTCGACCTCGTCGATCGGGCGCCCGGTGAACTCCGCGTAGGCGACCCGGTACAGCGCGAGCTGCAACTGCCGCTTCGCCAGGTCGTCGTCGCCCGACGGGGCCTTGCCGGTCTTCCAGTCGACGACCTCGGCCCGGCCGTCGATCTCGTACACCGCATCGAGCTTGCAGACGACGCTGTGGCCGAGGAACGGGATGTGGATCTCCCGTTCGACCTCGATCGGTGTCAGCTCGGCCCACCGTGACCGGGCGAAGGTCGCCTGGAAGTCGGCCAGCCGCCGGGCGTCGTCGTCGGTGACCGCGACGTCCGCCGAGGCGTCGACCACGTCGTCCGGGTCGAGGTCGAGTTCGTCCGGCCAGGCGTCGAGCGTCTCGAGCGAACCGCCGCTGCGGGCACGCTGCTCGACCCACTGGTGGAAGAGCGTGCCGAGGCGGGTGGCGCGGTACGGCCGCTCCGGCATCGGTCGCCGCAGCCGCTCGGCCACGGCGTCCGGTTCGGCCAGGTAGTCCTTGAACCCGGACGCCGGGACGCGGTGCGGGACGACCACCCGGTGGCGGGCCGACCGGTTCGCGGCGCGCTCGGCGAGCAGCAGGTCGATGTCGGCGCTGAACCGACCGGCCGCCCCGGGGTTGGCGTTCCGCACGCGGTCGGCGGCGGCGACCACCCGGGCGGCGCGCTGCCCGAACGGCACGTGCGGCCAGGACTGCGTGGCCCCGGCGTCACCGAGGGGGTTCTCCTCGTGCTCGGTCGTCTCGGGGACGGCGGCGGCGTCCACGACACCGGCGTCGACGAGGTCCCGCAGGTACCGACTCGGCTCGGTGGGTCGGACCCCGCCCGCCCAGAACGAGCCGGAGACGAGCAGGTCGTGCTTCGCCCGGGTGAGCGCGACGTAGGTGAGGCGACGCTCCTCGTCCTCGTTGCGGGCCTTCACCTGTTCCTTGTAGGCGTCGATCGCGAGCGTGACGTCCTTCTGCGTGTCGTGCCCGCGCCAGTCCAGTCGCGGCAGCTCGTCGGCGTCGCCCCGGAACTCGTACGGCAGCCGACCGAAGCCGATCCACCCGGACGAGCCCTCCAGCGGGCGGGCCGGGAGCGCACCCTCGACCAGTCGGGGAACCGCCACGGCGTCCCACTCGAGGCCCTTCGACCCGTGGATCGTCAGGATCTGCACGGTGCCGGCCTCGGGCTCCTCGGAGCGGGGACCCATGTCGTCACGACGGGCAGCGGCGTCGATCCAGCCGAGGAACGCACCGAGGTCGGCCCGGTCGTCAGTCGTCACGAAGCCCGCGAGCTCGTCGATGAAGGCGTCGAGGAACGCCCCGCTCCCCTGCTCGTGCGCGGCGACCTCGATGTCGAGCCGCATCTCCTGCACGACGAGCGTGACGAAGTCGACGAGGTCGCCGCTGGCCCGGGACCGGAGCGCCTGGAGCTGGTGGCCGAGGTCGCGCATCCGGAGGCGTCCGGTCTCGCTGATGTCGGCGAGCGCGCCGTGCTCGTCCGGGGCGGTGGCGACGAAGTCGAGGGCGTCGACGATCGAGCCGTGCTCCCCCGCGGCGACCGACGCCCGGAACGCTGCGGTGACGTCGTCGTCGAGTCGCTGCTGGGTGTGGTCGCGGCCGAACAACCAGCGGGCCAGGGCGTGCAGGGCGGCGATGTCCGCGGCGCCGATCCGCCACCGGGCGCCGGCGAGCAGCCGGATGAGGTCGTTGCCGGCGGCGGGGTCGTGCAGCACGCGGAGGCACGCGACGAGGTCGACGATCTCCGGCCGCTGCAGGAGTCCGCCGGTGCCGAGCACGTGGAACGGCACGCGACGGTCGCCGAGGGCGGCGGTGAACGCGGCGAGGTCCTTCCGCGAGCGGAGCAGGAGCGCCATCGACCCCGTCGGGTCGGCGGCGCGGCGCGCGGCGAACCACTCCGCCACGGCGGCGGCCTCGTCCGGGAGGGTCTCCGGGAACACGGCGTGGACCGTCCCGGTGTCCGCCCCGGGTCGGGGGACGAGGCGCTCGACTTCGACCTCGGACGCCTCGGACAGGGGCGCGACGACGGCGTTGGCACCGGCGAGGACGTCGACCGGGTTCCGCCAGCTGGTGGAGAGCGCGAAGGTGACGGGGCGTGCGGCGTCGGCGCCGTCGTCGGACGTCCCGCCGAAGTCCCGCGGGAACCGGGCGAGGTTGGCGGCGCTCGCCCCACGGAACCCGTAGATGGACTGGTGGGGGTCGCCGACCGCCATCACCGGGTGCCCGCGGAAGAGCCGGGCGAGGAACCGCGTCTGCACGACCGAGGTGTCCTGGTACTCGTCGAGGAGCACGACGCCGTACCGCTGCCGGAGGTCGGTGACGACGCGCGGTGCCGACTCGGCCGCGGCGAGGGCGAGGGCGATCTGGTCGGAGAACTCCACGAACCCGCGGTCCACCTTCTGCCGGCGGAACTCCTCCACCAGGTCGACGAGGGGTTCGAGGGCACCGACCGCGGCGACGGCGTCGGTGATCACCTTGTACGCGCCGCCGCGGGCGTTCCCCGGCAGCTGGAGCAGCTCGGCGAACTCGATCGCGAACCGACGCAACCGCTCCGGTTCGACGAGATGCTCGGACACCGCGCCGGCGAGCGAGACGACCGCGGCGGTCACGGTGTCGACGTCGCGGTCGAGCCCGGCCAGCCGGTCGTCCCGCGCCGCGACGACGACCCGGCGCGCGAGCTGCCAGGCGGACGGTTCGGTGAGCACCTGGGACTCGCCGTCGCGGCCGACGAGCAGGGCGTTCTCGCGGAAGACCGAGTTGGCGAACGCGTTGTAGGTGGACACCGTCGGCGCCTCGAACGCGTCACCGGCCTCGAGCAGCCCGACGTCCTCGAGCGCGCGGATGCGGTCGTTGATGCGGACCGACAGCTCGCCGGCGGCCTTGCGGGTGAAGGTCAGGCCGAGGATGCCGTCGGGGCGGACCATCCCGTTCGCGAGCAGCCAGACGACCCGCGACGCCATCGTCTCGGTCTTCCCGCTGCCGGCTCCCGCGACGACGAGCGCCGGGGTGAGCGGGGACTCGATGACGGCGCGCTGCTGCGGCGTGGGGCGCGGGCGTCCGAGGGCGTCGGCGATCGCGTCGGCGTCGTGCCGGGGCGGCTCGACGCGGTCGGGGTCGGCGGTGCGGGCACCGTCGGGGCCGAGCAGCTGTTCCTCGTTCACCAGGTCACCTCGCCCACGACGTGGATCCGGCACTCGACGCCGGTCCGGGCCTTCTCGCAGTGGTCGTCGACGTTCGCCAGGAAGGTCCGTCCGGCCATGCCCGTCGCCACGGTGTGCAGCCGCTGGCGGTAGGCCTCACGCGCCTCGTCGTCGAACGCCTGCTGCGTCCGCTCGGAGTAGGCACGGCCGCTGCGGGCGTTCTGCACGAACACGAGCCGGGCATCGGCCATCGCCGAGCCGGCGGGGACCCCTTCGACCGCGCCGTCCTCGACCGCGAGCTGGTACGCGCCGAGCTGGGGGTGCTCGGGCATGTCGTTCTTCTCGCTCGGCATCGAGCGCCCGGTCTTGAGGTCGACGACGCTGACACGGCCGTCCGGGTCGACCTCGATCCGGTCGATGCTGCCGCGCATCCGTGCCGGCCCGGTGACGAGCGCGAACGAGGTCTCGGCGCCGAGCAGTCGGCGTCCGGCGCTCGCGAAGGTGCGGAGGTAGTCGCTCAGTCCCTCGATCATGCGACGGGTGCGGGCGCGTTCGCGATCGGCGATCCACGGCGACTCGAACGTCAGCTCGTCCCACCGGCCCTCGACGTGCTGCCACAGGGACTCCACGTCGACGGCGGTGGCGTGCTCCATGGTCTCGTGCACGATCGTCCCGATGCCCATCGCGGGGCTCGGGGCGCTGCCGCCGAAGGTCTGCACGAACCAGTGCACGGGGCACTCCTCGAAGGTGCCGATGCGGGAGGGCGAGACCGACACGGTCGGGGGCACGGGCTCGCCGCCCTCGTGCTCGGGTGCCGGCTCGGCGTCGAGGTCGACGAGGTGGTCGTCGGTCGAGGGCTCGGCGAGCCCGTACCAGTCGTCCGGAGCGGCGCCGGGGACCTCGGCCTCGGCCAGGCGCGCGAGGGCGGACGCGGCCTCGTGGTCGCCCGAGGCCACCACGCGCCGACGGAGCGACCCGGCGAGGCCGCGCAGGGACAGCGGGTGCACAGTCGGCTGCCGGTCGGGCGGCACGGGCACGAGGCGGACGAACGGCGAGGGCGCCTCGTCGTCGTTCGCCACCGTCCCGATGATCACCTGGGTGGTGGCGCGGGACACCGCACGGGCGAACAGACGGAGTTCGTCGGC
>Ga0308160_10001434_pt1 | contig 33543 bp, 36 predicted proteins | sample PhyFR1_FD_201036 | JGI IMG/M metagenome (GOLD analysis project Ga0308160, IMG submission 201036) | Phyllosphere microbial communities from UC Gill Tract Community Farm, Albany, California, United States - DLSLF.R1 | ecosystem: Host-associated > Plants > Phyllosphere > Unclassified | place: USA... | reverse complement strand
GTCTCGGGCGAATTCACCCAGGCTTACGTGATCGCGCACGAAGTCGGCCACCACGTGCAGAACCTGCTGGGCATTTCCGGCAAGGTCGACAACGCGCGCCAGCACCTGTCCGAAACCCAGGGCAACGCGATGTCGGTGCGGATCGAATTGCAGGCCGACTGCTTCGCCGGCGTCTGGGCCCACCACACCGACGAGACCAAGAACATCATCCAGGACGGCGACGTCGAATCGGCGCTGGCGGCCGCCAGTGCGATCGGCGACGACGCGCTGCAGCGCCAGGCGCGCGGCGAAGTGGTGCCGGACTCGTTCACGCACGGCACGTCGGAACAGCGCATGCGCTGGTTCAAGAAGGGGCTCGATTCCGGGTCGGTCGAGCAATGCAATACATTCGAGGCCCGTCAGTTGTAAGCAGTATCTCGGCCATTGAATAACGGCCGCGATAACGCGGCCGTTTTCATTTGGAAATTTATTTGCCAATAAATTTCCTTTTAAAAACAATGACCTGCAATTATTGAAGAAATTGTTCAAAAAGATGTGATTCGTTTCCGTGCGCGTATCGCCTTCGTCATGTTTTTGTCATAACGTTATGGCAAAGGTCCGACTCATCTGCGGGCCGTCAATCTTTGGAGGACTTTATGCTGGCAATGAACTACCGCGGTCCCTATCGCGTCCGCGCCGACCACAAGCCCGACCCCGTCATCGAACACCCGGGCGACGCCATCGTGCGCGTGACCCGTTCCTGCATCTGCGGTTCGGACCTGCACCTGTATCACGGCATGGTTCCCGACACCCGTGTCGGCCATACCTTCGGCCATGAGTTCATCGGCGAAGTCGTGGACATCGGGTCCGCAGTCAAGACCCTGAAAGTGGGCGACCGCGTGCTGGTGCCGTTCAATCTGTTCTGCGGTAACTGCTTCTATTGCAAGCATGAGCTCTACGGCAATTGCCACAACACGAACGCACAGGCCACCGCCGTGGGCGGCATCTACGGTTATTCGCACACGGCCGGCGGCTACAACGGCGGCCAGGCCGAATACGTACGCGTGCCGATGGCCGACGTCGGCCCGATGGTCATTCCTGACGACATCCACGACGAAGACGCCGTGCTCCTCACCGACGTCGTGCCGACCGGTTACCAGGCCGCCGAGATGGGCGACATCAAGGAAGGCGATACCGTCGTCATCTTCGGCGCCGGCCCGATCGGCATCATGGCTGCCAAGTCGGCCTGGCTGATGGGCGCCGGCCGCGTGATCGTGGTCGACGAAGTCGAATACCGCCTGGAATTCGTCAAGCGCTATGCCCAGTGCGAAGTGGTCAACTTCCGCGAGGTCAAGGACATGGCCGAGCACATCAAGAAGATGACCGACTGGATGGGCGCCGACGTCGCCATCGACTGCGTCGGCGGCGACGCCGCGGGCTCGATCGCGCAGACGCTGACCGGCCGCCTGATGAAGGCCCAGGCCGGCTCCTCGATCGTGCTGCATTGGGCGATCAACTCGGTGCGCAAGGGCGGCAACGTGTCCATCGTCGGGGTGTATGGTCCTACTTTCAATGCGGTCCCGGTCGGCAACATCCTCAACAAGGGCCTGACGATCCGCGCCAACCAGGCCAGCGTCAAGCGCCACCTGCCGCGCCTGATCGAGCACATCCGTGCCGGCCGCCTGAATCCGAAGGAAATCATCACCCACCGCATTCCGCTGGAAGAAGTGTCGGACGCTTACCACATCTTCTCGAGCAAGCTGGATGAGTGCATCAAGACCGTCCTGATCCCGCCGTCGGCCCGCGAGGTCCAGACCGTCAAGTCCAGCGCACAGAATTAAGGAGTCAGCATGAAAACATCGCACGAAGTCGATCCGCATTCGCACCAGCACCATCACAAAGGCCACACCGACGAATTCCAGCAAGACTATCCGGACGAGCAGCAGCGCCCGACGCGCGAGCAACTGGCCCATATCAACGGCTGGGGCGCCGACCTCGACCGCAAGGACCGTCCCGGCGTGCCGATGGAACGCACCCCGCCGCGCTTCATCCCCGAGCCGGTCGGCAGGCTGCCGCAGCAGGAGCAGAACGTCGAAGTGCTGGTATCGACCGAGCGTCCCGGCATCACGCCGATCTTCGGCACCGCGCAGCCGCCGAGCGGCCTGTCCGGCGTGATGCGGCGCGCCGCCTTCCGCTGGTCCGAAAACGACATGCGCCACTGGCTGCTGCTGCTGGGGGCCGACCGCGTCAACGTGGTCGAAGGCGTGGTTGAAGACCTGGCGAAAGGCAAGGTGCCGAACGTGCTGGCCGAGATGGGCATCAAGTCCGAGTGGCAGTACAACAAGGCCGGCCTGGTGAAGAAAGTCGCGATTGCCGGTGCCGTGGTCGGCACACTGGCTTACCTGATGCGCCGCCGCGAGCGCTGATCCGCGCTCCCTGTAGCACATTTCCACAGTACCCCCACCGCGGTTCGCCACCGCCGTGGGGGTTTTTGCGCTTGAGCAAGTCCCGTTAAGCGAGCTCGTCCATAGTTTCGTAGTGGGTCATTCCTCACCCCTACCGAATGGAGACGAGATGAACAAGCGCACTATTTTGCTGACCTTGCCGCACTTGCTGGCCTCGCTGGGCGCCTGCTCGCTGGCCGCGGTCAGTCCGGCCACCTTCGCGGCGCCGGCTGCACCAAGCGCCTCGCCGGCTTCCGTGTTCACGATGAGCGCCCCCGTGGCCGCGACCCCGCAGTCGCGCGCCGCGCTGCTGGCGCAGCTGGAGGCGCGCCGCGCCGAACGCGGCCTCGACGCGCGCCACGGTTTCGCCATCGTCGCCCAGCACCCCGGCGTGCAGGGCACGCAAGTCACGCGCGTGGCCCATACCTTCAAGGGCGTGCGTGTGTTCGGCTCGGAGTCGGTGGTGGTGGCCGACGCCGGCGGCCAGATCCGGTCCGAATCCGCCTCCGAGCGCCGCCTCGGCTTAGCCAAGGCCAACAGCGCCGGCATGATCGCCGCCAACGGCGGACCGGGCAGCGACTTCAGCGTGGTTCCGGTCATTTCCTCGAAAGCCGCAATCGATGCCGCCCTGGCCACGCTCGGGCCGGACGCGCGTCACGTGGCGCCGCCCAATGCCGAGCTGATCATCTATCCGGTGATGCGCACCGAGCGCGTGCAAAGCGCGGTCGACAAGCCCGAGCAGGAACTGAATGCGCTCGACGTGCAGGAAGTGGTCGACCATTATGAGCTTGCCTACCTGGTGCACACCCGCATGCACGCCGGCGAGAAGCCGCTTTACCACGACACCGTGGTCAGCGCGCGCGACGGCCGCATCCTCGACCAGTGGAACATGCTGCAGACCGTGGTCGGCGTGGGAAAAAGCCAGTACAACGGCGAGGTGCCGATCAACACCACGCTGGTCGACGGCAAGTACAAGATGATCGACGACAGCCGCGGCACCGGCGGTACCTTCGGTGCGATGGCGATCACCAATGCCAACCACGGCACCAGCGCCGGCAACGTCTACATCAGCGAAGGCGCGGAAAACGTCTGGGGCGACGGCAAGCAGTACATCGCCGGCGGCGCCACCACCAACGCCAACGGCCAGACCGCCGCCGTCAACGCGATGTGGGGCCTGATGAACACCTACGACACGCTCAAGAACGTGTTCAACTGGCTGTCGCTGGACGGCAATAACACCTCGACCTATATCGCGGCCCACGTCAACACCGCCTACGACAACGCCTATTACAGCGACACCTGCCGCTGCATGTTCATCGGCGACGGCTCCAGTTTCAACAGCCTCGGCTCGATCGACGTGATCGGCCACGAGATGGGCCACGGCATCACCGCCGCCACCTCGAACCTGATCTACTCGGGCGAATCGGGCGGCCTCAACGAATCGAGCTCGGACATCAACGGCGAAGCGGTCGAAGCCTACGCGCGCGCGGGCGGGAAGGGCGACAGCATCCCGGCGACCGGCAACGATTGGGTGCTGGGCAAGGAAATCAGCAAGAGCGGCACCCCGCTGCGCTGGATGTACCGCCCGAGCAAGGACGGCAGCAGCCCGGACGCCTGGAGCAGCTCGATCAAGCGCATCGACGTGCATTACAGCAGCGGCCCCAACAACCGGATGTTCTATTTCCTGGCGCAGGGATCGAAGGAAGACAAGACCGGAGACTATTACAGCAAATACCTGGTCAAGACGCCGGCGGCCATGACCGGCATCGGGCTCGACAAGGCTTACCGAATCTGGTTCAAGGCGAACACGACCAAGTTCACGTCGAGCACCAATTATGCCGATGCGCGGGCGAAGATGGTCGAGTCGGCCGAGGAGCTATACGGGAAGGGAAGCAAGGAGTCGATTGCAGTGCAGCGGGCTTATGCTGCGATCAATGTCGGGGCGGATATCGACGAGTAAGCGGCCGGCCCGGCCGTGCGCGGCCGGGCTTGCTGTCGATCCGGCATGCAGCCTGCATGATTCGTGTGTTTTTCACACAAAACGTTGGCAATATAAAAAATTGTATTGCAAATTAAACATTTCTACTCTTACCATTCTCTTTCCTAAAAACAAATATGGAGAGAGACATGGTCCGAACTTCCACTCTGCTGTGCGCCCTGCTGGCGCTCGCCGCTGCGCCGCTCGCCGCCCAGGCCACGCCCGTCTACACCGTTGCGATTGTCGGCGATCTGGGCGGTTCAAGCAGCCAGCCGAACGCCATCAACAATGCCGGCCAGGTTGCCGGCTTTGCCTACACGCCGGCTAACCATGTCCACGCCTATGTCGCCAACGGCGGCACCACGATCGACCTCCACCCGAGCGGCGCGAGCAACAGCACGGCCACCGGCATCAACGATGCCGGTACGGTGGTCGGCAGTGTCGATACGGCAAACGGCAGGCGCGCAGCCGTGTTCAGCAACGGCAGCGTGCAGCAACTGGGCACCTTCGGCGGCACCCAAAGCGATGCCTACGGCATCAATGCATCCGGCCAGGTGGTCGGCAGCGCCTCCACGGTGGGGAATGTGGACCGCCACGCTTTCCTGAGCCAGGGCGGCAGCCTGATCGACCTGGGGACGCTGGGCGGCGGCAACAGCGAGGCGAGCGGGATCGCCAACAACGGCGCCATCACCGGCTGGGCCGAGGTCAATGCCAATGGCGATTACCAGGCCTTCGTCTGGCAGAACGGCGTCATGAGGAGCATCGGCACCCTCGGCGGCAGCTTCAGCCAGGGCTACGCCATCAACGATGCCGGCATGGTCGCGGGGTATTCCGGCATTGCCGGCGATGTGGCGTCGACGGCCTTCCTGTACGCGAACGGCACGATGGTCGACATCGGCGGTTTCGGCGGCTGGGACAGCTATGCCACTGACCTCAACGAGGCCGGCGAGGTGGTCGGCGCGGCAAACGATGCCAACGGCAACTACCATGCCTTCGTGTATGCGGACAACAAGCTGCAGGACTTGAACGACCTGGTCGACGCCAGCCTCGGCTGGACCATCGGCTACGCGTCCAGCATCAACGACAAGGGCCAGATCGCGGCGCGCGGCTGCCGTGCCGGTGGGCAGTGCGCCAGCCTGGTGCTGACCCTGGCCGACACGGGCGGCGGTGGCGACACCCCGGCCGGCGTGCCGGAACCGGAAGCCTTCACCGCCGGCATCGCCGGGCTGGCGCTGTTCGGCTGGCTGCGCCGGCGCCGCAAGCAGGCTTGATCCGGCACGAACGCCGGGATAGCGCTTACTGCACGGAAGCTGCGCTCAGGGTCGCGCGGCAACGCCGGGCGCCCTGCAATCCGAGCCAGGCAGCGTAGGTCCAGAAGAAAACATAAGGCAGGGCGGCCACGGCCGCGCCGGTCTTGCCCAGGCAGAACGACAGCAGGATCGTAAGCGCGCCGCAGAACGACGCAAACACAAAAGTGTTCCCATGGCGAGCGGCCGTTTCGGAGGTGCCGGCGCCGAAGCCGGTCAGCAGGGCAATGGCAGTGCAGATGGCAATGTCGGCAGTGGACGCAGTCCCGGAAAAGCTGTGGTACAGGCGGGCGAGGAGGACGACCGTGACCAGGTATCCACCCAGGAAAACGGCAAGTTGGCGTAATTTCATTGGAAAACCAGGCAAGTTATGACATCGTGCTGTTAACGCGCCAGATGACGCGCTAATGCCGCTAGTATACATGCCCTTGGGAAATTCTGCCGGAACGAAGCGCGGCGATGTCCGCCGCACTTCGCTTGTTGCGCCTGGATTACTGCTGCAGCAGCGGATACGGATTCACCGGCGTTCCCTTCCACCACTGCTTCTCGGGCGTCAGCTCGAACACTGCAAAGTGCAGATGCGGTGCATTCGGATCCGAATTGCCGGTCACGCCCACATAGCCGATCAGATCGCCGCGCTTGATGTCGGCGCCTTCCTGCAGGCCGTCCGCGTAACGGTCGAGGTGCGCATAATAATAGGCGTACTTCTCGGTCGGATCGAACTGGTAGAGCGTGAGGCCGCCCGGCTTGCTGGTGAACAGCTTGACCAGCTTGCCGTCGGCCGCTGCCAGCACCTTGGTGCCTTTCGGCGCCATGATGTCGAGCGCTTCGTGGTGGCGCTCGTTGCCGCGCGGCTGGTCGAAAGTGTCGTGGATCTGCGCCAGCGGCATGCCCTCGACCGGCACCAGCAGCTTGCCGGCCGGTAGCGTCGGCGCCGGCGCGGAGACAGCGCCGGGTGCCGCCGACTGGTCAATGCCGCCAGGACGCAGCGGCAAGTCGAGTTCGGTGAGATCGGGCATGACCTTGGGCGCCGGCGGCAACTGGCCGTCCAGGTTCGTTCCCGCCGGCGGCGCCGGCAGCGAACCGGTGTTCGCGGCCACGCCCGGTGCCGTGTCATGCGGCATCTGGCGCAGCCAGACGAACAGCCCGCCGGCGCCGACCACGACGCCGAGCAAAAAGGTCATCAGCCATCTCATCGCGTTCTCCTTGTTATAAGTAATGAATCAAACCGGCATCAATCCCTGAGCACGACCTCCGTGCCCGCCTGGACCAGGCCTGCCACCTCGGCCGCACTCCAGTTGGTGAGGCGGATGCAGCCGTGCGATTCGCTTTTTCCCACCAGGCCGGGCACCGGGGTACCGTGGATGCCGTAGTGCGGCTTGGACAGGTCGATCCAGGCCACGCCGACCGGGTTGTTGGGGCCGGCGGGCACGGTGGCTTTCTTGTCGCCTTCCTTTGCATCCCAGAACAGCTTGGGGTTGTAGTGATAGGTCGGGTTGCGCAGCACGCCTTCGATCTTCCACTCGCCGATCGGCAGCGGATCATGTTCGCTGCCGGTCGAGGCCGGGTATTGCGCCAGCAGGTTGCCGGCGGCGTCCTGCAGGGTCAGGATACGGGCATCGTTGTAGACGACCACGCGCGCGGCCGGCGCCAGCGGCGGCGTGCCGACCACGTTCGGCACGACGATCTGGGTGCCGAGCTGGCCCAGGTTCTTGCCCTGGTTGAGCTTTTCGATCAGTGCCGGGCTGGCGTGGAATTTCTCGCCCAAACCTTCGGCCGGAGTGGCGTAGCCGAGCGCCGGCAGCTTGGCCTTTTCCATCATGTCGTTCGGGACCGGGCGGAACGGGCCGGCGACGTCCGCTTCCGCCAGCGAGTAGCTGATCAGGGTCGGCGCGGTGTCCGCGTTCAGCGCGTTCCAGGTGGCATCGTCCAGCTTGCCGCTGACCGGCAGGCCGCGCGCTTTCTGGAAGCCGGACAGGGCCTGGCGCATGTTGGAGCCGAAGGCGCCGTCGATTTCGCCGGGCGAGAAGTGGGCGCGGTCGAGCAGGACCTGGGCGCGCAGCAGGCGTTCGAATTCGGCCTGTTGGGTGGCGGGATCCTGTGCGGCGGCCGCAGTCGGTGCCGCTGCTTGCGCGCTGTCCTGGACCGCGGCGGGCGGCTGCGCCGGTGCGGGGGCGGGCGCGGCGGCCACCGGCGTGGCTTTTGCGGTGGGCGCCGTGTAACCGGGCTTGGCCATGGGCGCGGCGGCAGGGGCCGCTACGCCGGCAGGCGGATTCTGTGCGGCTTGTTGCGTGCCGGTTGCGGGCTGTGCAGCGAAGGACGCGGCAGACAAAGTGGCACCGACGAGGGCGGCCAGGCGGGAAAGGCTTTGCTTTTTCATGAGGCACCTGCTGTTCTTGCTTCGGAAGTTTCAGGCTAAAGCTGCCTCCAAGCATGGTCTGTGCGGGAACGAACTCAAGCCTGGGCAGGCCGCTACCGGACCAATGCCGCGCCGATGCAGCTACAATCGTCCCATGCCCACATCGACCATCACGCTCCAGCCCGCCGGCTGGTCCTTCCCGGCGGACGGCGACACGCCCCTGCTGCGCGCAGCCGAACAGGCGGGCATCGAGCTGCCCAGTTCCTGCCGCAACGGCACCTGCCGCACCTGCATCTGCCGCGTGGCCGAGGGCGCGGGCCGGGTGCGCCACCTGGTCGAATGGCCGGGTTTGTCCCTGGAAGAAAAACGCGACGGCTATATCCTGCCATGCATCGCGGTGGCGCTGGAAGACCTGACGCTGGAACAGCGCCTGGCGAAGCGCCTCACCTGGCCCGACTGACTGGCCGGCCGGATTACTCGAGCGACGCTTCGATCGCCTGCAGCACCAGCGGCCACGACGCCGAACTCGCCGCCACTTCATCGTAATGGCTGGCACCCGGCAGGACCAGGACCTCGGCCGCATCGCCGGCATCGCGGGCGCGCTGCGCGTAATCGCGGGCCACGCGCGGCGGCGACACTTTGTCCAGTGCGCCGGTGATGAGGGTCGTGCGGCTGCCGTTGGGCATCAGCTCGGCGGCATTGGTGTCGCTGAACACGTCGGGACGCGCCGCGCTCGGGCTGCCGGCCAGTTCGATGGTGGTACGGTCGCAGCTGGACTGGATCAGGGCCGCTTCATGGCGCAGGTCGGCCAGCCCGCCGAGACTGACCACGCGCTTCAGCTGCAGCGTGCCGGACGGATGCAGCGGGCTGGCGGCGGGGATGCGCGACCGGCCCGCCATCCACTGCACCAGCTGGCCGCCGGCCGAGTGGCCGACCGCCACCAGCCGGCCGAGGTCGAGCGGGTAGCGGCCGGCCTGGGCCGCCAGGGTGTCGAGCGCCGCGTTCATGTCCTGGTAGGTGCCCGGATAGCCGCCGCCGGCTTCGTCGACGCGGCGGTATTCCACGTTCCAGGACGCGATGCCGCGTGCCGCCAGTGCGCCGGCCATGTTGCGCAGCTGAACGATGCCGCCGAATTCCTTCGTCCAGCAGCCGCCGTGCACCAGCACCGCGACCGGGAACGGTCCTTTGCCGGGCGGCAGGAACAGTTCGGCATATTGCGAGGGGGCGCTGCCGTAGCGGATGGTGGCGGCCGGCGCCGGACCGTTCAAGGCCATGTAGTCGGCCAGCTTCATCGGTACGGCCGGGGCCGGGACGGACGCGGCGGTGTCTGCGGCGGCGGCCGGCGCCACAGCGGCAAACCAGGCGGTCAGTGCGAGGGCGAAGACGGAAGCGGTGGGGCGCGGCATGGGGGCTCCAGGTGTCAAAACGCAACTATACCAAGCGCGGGAGGACCCGGACAGCAGCCGCGCACGATTGAAAACCGCTCCCGATCTTCCATGCTAGTCTGCGCAAAACGTCAACGGTTTCAACGCCGTTTTCCTTACTCTGATCACAGGAGAATTACCATGACCCAGACCAAAACCACCGATAGCGAAAACCAGCGCACGGACAACAAGTCGGAAGAAGAAACGATGAAGGAAAAGGCCGGCGTGGAGCACAAGAGCAGCCACGACGGCATGTCGCGTGAACGCGCCAGTACGCATGAAGGTGCGGGCGGTGGCGCCAAGCAGAAGCAGAACCACTGATCGGACCGATCTTCGTAAATTGCCTGCGGCAGGGCATCTCTGCCGCGCCGCAGGCAGTTTTTATGTGGAGGAACAACGATGATTTTGCAGGAACGACAATCGCCGCAGGTCGGCGTGATGCGTATGCACTCGACCCCGGACCCGGACAACCCGGATCCGACCAATCCGGATTCGCCGCCGCCGAGCCCGGATCCGGACGACGTGCCTGCACCGTCGCGGGCGCCGGTGCAGGAGCCGGATGGGCCTACGGCGCCGGTGAAGGCAGCGTAGGCGTCGGCCTGGCCGGCAAGGCCGGCCAGGCTTGGCGTCAGCTCTTGGCCGGCGTATCCTTATCGTCCGGCACCTTGCCGTGCAGCGGCGGGATTTCCTTGATCATCTGATCGGTTTCATGCTGGGCGGGCGAGCGTTCGCCGCTGCCGATGTCGGCTTCGTGCAGCATGCCGCTGCCCTTGGCGCCCGGGTCTGGTTTTGGAATCGAGGTGTTCATGGCTTGCTCCTTGCGTTGTCATGTTGACCTGATCCTAACAGTCCATCGCGGCATCCGGCGCGCAATAGGGGCAGAGAATGGATGGGCCAGCCCTTGAATTCTTGCTTAGGGGATAAAATATGCAATATTCGTACGTCAGCGCACATAAGCCGGCGGCGAATTTTCTATAATGGCTTATTGGCCATTTACCGGAGGAGAAAGCCGTAATGAGCACCACCTTGCACAACAAGATCTACCTGGGCCGCAACTCGCTGCTCGATTCGCGCCAGGTGCAACTGGCCGCGCTGGCGGTGGGTGTCCTGGCCGGTGCCGGCCTGGTGTGGTTCGCGCGCCGCGCCCTCAGGTAGGCCGAAAGGCAGCTTGCAGGTTGCCGGACCAGCCCGCTACCGTTACCATGGCGGGCTTGTTTCCGTAGAAAGCCGTAATGAAGAATGAAAAACTGACGGGCGACGAATACGACGCCCTCGAATGGATACGCCGCGGTACCCGCGCCAACCCCTGCATCGGGCGTAACGCCAAGCGTTTGTCGGGACTCAAAATGGCGCAGTACGAGCGCAACGGCACCCTGGTGCTGACCGCCAAGGGCCAGGAAGTACTGTTCCTGCGCCGCTGCGTGCAGGCGCTGCGCGCGCTCGACGCCGATGCGAACGCCGCGATCGACGACGACGTGGTGCAGTTCTTGTCCCGGAAATCGCACATCGCCGTGCGCGAGGAGGGCGGTTATACGCTCACGCCGCGCGGACGCGAGTCCTTGGCCGATATTGCGGCGCAGGAGCCGCAGCGCTGACAAGGCATGGCTGAACGGGCCGCTGTGCCGGCCCGGCAAACGCCGCCAGCCGGCGCAGCCATCGAAACGCGCCGGGTGGCGCAACAAGGCCGATGCTGCCCGGCCGGCGCAACCGTCTTGAAGCTGCCCGGGCGCTCAGACGTTCCGGCGGCGGTGCGGATACACCAGCGTGCGCACGGCGATCTCGGCCGGCACGTTCATCGCCGCCAGGAATTCCGCGGCGCGCTGCAGGCCCAGGCTCGGGACCGAGGCCACGGCCTGGTTGACCAGGTCGCGGGTGCGCATGTCGGTGCGCGGTTTGCGTTGTTCCAGGATCGCAGTGTCGGCGTTCATCGTATCTCTCATTTAGTTCTGTGCGGCTATTGACATTAGGCCAAGAAGCTATTTTAGGGGAACGATGTCGTTTAAGCCACTATTAAATGGCGTCTTTGTTCAATTTCAGGCAGCGGCCGCCTGCGCCAGGGTTTCCTGCAAGGCCTGCTCGCGCAGCAACTGCTCGAATGCATCGGCCGGCAAGGGACGCGAGAAATAATAACCCTGCATCTCGTCGCAACCCTGGCGGCGCAGGTACTCGAGCTGCTCGGCCGTCTCGACGCCCTCGGCGATGACCGACAGGCGCAGATTGTGCGCCAGCGCGATGATCGAATCGACGATGGCGGCGTCGTTGGCATCGTGGGTGATGTCGGCCACGAAGGAGCGGTCGATCTTCAATACGTCGATCGGGAAGCGCGACAGGTAGGAAAAGCTCGAATAGCCGGTGCCGAAGTCGTCGATCGACAGGTTCACGCCGAGCGCCTTCATCCGGTGCAGCAGCTCCACCGCCGGCGTGACGTCGCCCATGAACAGGCTTTCCGTCAACTCCAGCTCCAGGCAATCGGCGGCCAGGCCGGTATCGAGCAGCGCCGCTTCGATGCCCGGCAGCAGGTCGGCGGCGCCGAACTGGCGTGCCGACAGGTTCACGGCCACGCGCAGCTTGCCCAGGCCGGCATCCTGCCAGGCCTTGTTCTGGGCGCAGGCGGTGCGCATCACCCAGGCGCCGATCGGGACGATCAGGCCGGTGTCCTCGGCCACGCCGACGAAGCGTCCGGGCGGTACCATGCCCAGTTCCGGATGCTGCCAGCGGATCAGCGCTTCCATGCCGACGATGCGGCCGCTCTGCAAATCGACCTGCGGCTGGTAGTGCAGCACGAATTCGTTGCGTTCCAGTGCGTTGCGCAGTCCGCTCTCGATGCGCACGCGCTCGAGCGATTCCTCGTTCATGGCCGGGGTATAGAACTGGAAATTGTTACGGCCCAGTTTCTTGGCGCGGTACATGGCGATGTCGGCATGTTCGATCAGGCTGTCGGCCGGGGTGCCGTCGCTCGGGTAGGCGGCCACGCCGACGCTGCAGGTGACGAAGAATTCGCGGCCGCCGAGCATGATCGGCTGGGCCACCGCATCCATCACGCGCTGGACGATGGCCGGGGTCAGCGCTTCGTTCTCCTCGGCCAGGATCACCACGAACTCGTCGCCCGACAGGCGTGCCACGGTGTCGGTGTCGCGCAGCGCCGCGCGCAGGCGCGCCGCCACCGTCACCAGCAGCACGTCGCCGGCCTTGTGGCCCATGCTGTCGTTGACGTACTTGAAGCGGTCGAGGTCGATCAGCATCACCCATACCGGGCGCCCGCTGCGGTCGGCCCGGGCCACGGCCTGACCCAGGCGGTCCTGCAGCAGCGAGCGGTTGGGCAGGCCGGTCAGCACGTCGTGCTGGGCCACGTGGTGGACCCGCTGCTCGGTCAGCTTGCGCGCCGTGATGTCGCTGCCGGTGCCGCGGTAGCCGGTAAACCTGCCGTGTGCGTCGAAGGTCGGTTCGCCGCTGATGCAATACCAGCGCTCGGCGCCATGGTCGTCGACGATGCTGTATTCGAGGTTCTTGAAGGGTTGGTGCGCGTGCAGCGCGGCGATGTGGTCGGTTCCGAACGTGCTGTCGGCCAGTTGCGGCATCAGGTCCCAGCGCGTCTTGCCGAGCACGCGCTCGACGGCGATACCCGACTTGCCGGTAAAGTCGCCGGTGACCGCCACGAAGCGGAAGTGCTCGTCCTGTTCCCAGTACCAGTCCGACGACAGCGCGGCCAGGCGGCGGAAGCGCTGCTCGCTTTCCTGCAGCGCCTGTTCGGTGCGCTTGCGCGCCAGCACGTCGTCGATCAGGCGCTGGTTGCTCAGCTTCAGGTCGGCGGTGCGCTCGCGCACCAGTTCATGCACCTTGCGCGAACGCTCGCCGGCCGCCTGAACCAGCGCCGCCAGCAGCAGGGTGGCGAACATGCCGCCCACCAGCAGCAGGGTCGAGCCGAGGTGGTCGGCCAGCCACGGACGTGGCGCCGCCAGTGCTTCCACGGTCCAGGGCTGGTCGCCGATCGTGAAGCCGTGCAGCGCGCGCCCGGTATAGCCGGCCGCCAGCCAGGCCAGGCGCGGCGCCGGCGGCGGGCTGGCGGCACGGCCAGCGTCGTGATTCGTATACACCAGCCTGGCGGGCACGGCGCGGTCGCCGGCGTACACGTGCAGCAGGATGCTGCGCTCGCCCAGCAGGCCGGTGCGCGCCAGCGCGGTGTCGACCAGGGTTTGCACGCAGACCACGGCGGCGGTGTCGCCGACCAGGCGGCCGCCGCCATCGTAGACCGGCAGCACGACGTCGAAGCTGGGCTTGCCGCCCGGGTCCTGGGCCAGGCGCAGCAGCCCGGTGGCGGTGGCGTGGCCGCTGCGGCGCGCGCGCTCGACGGCGTGCGCCACTTCGCGGTTGGCGCCGACGTCGAGGCCAAAGGCTGCCTCGTTGCCGCGCATCGGTTCGAGATAGTCGACCACGTTGTAGACGGGACGCCGCGGCGCAGTCACCAGCGCCTGCGACTTGCCGTCGACCTGCAGTTCGGTCAGCACGGTGCCCGGGCGCACCCGCTGCAGTGAGGCCTCGAAGGCGGCGCGCTCGCCGTCGCGCACCACGCGGTGGAAGTTGAAGGCGAGGATGAAGGGATTACGCTCGAGCAGCGGCGTGGTGAAAGCGTGGAACTGTTCGCGCGTGACCGGCTGCCCGGTGGCGAACAGCTGGTTGGTGACGTTCAGCACCTCGGCCGCCTGGTCCATCCCCTGGCGCAGCGCGGCCACGCGGATGCCGACGTCGCGCTCGAAGGCGAGGGACTGGTTGTCGTATTCGAGACGTCCGACCGCGATCGTCAGCGCCAAGGTGGCGGCCAGGCCCCCGCTCAGCGTGAGGGCTGCGGCAAGCGTGAGCGAAGGCGACAATCGGCGACGCGGCATCCAGACTTCCTGTGATTGGACAAAACGATGGCCCAGGCAAAAATGATTGCCCAAGAGTATCAAGCGCGGCCAGTTTGTCACAAATCCCGCGGTTTCCGCAAACAATTCGCCACATTCGACCCCCGAATGGTGTCTCAGTGTGGCTGGACCAGAACAGATCGCCACGTGAGCCATGTCACGACCAGGCGGACGCATAGCCGGTTCAGCAAGCCCAGGCCCAGCCCGCGCCGGCGCGCCACCCGGCGCTGGCGCCGCGCGGCCGGGTGTCCGTCACGGTCCGCGTGCACGGCAAACACGATGCGATTGTTGCCGGCCGCCTTGTCGAACCAGCAGGTGCGCTGCGCGAACACCATGTCCAGCGCATCCAGCACGACCGGGTAGCGCGGATCGTAGGTGAAGACGTTGGCGACCAGCACGCCGCCGTCGCGCAGCACGGCGCGGCAATCGCGGTAGAAGGCGGCGCTGCCCAGCGCCGGCGGCAGGCCCTCGGCGCCGAAGCCGTCGACCAGGATCACGTCGAACAGGCGCCTGCCCTGTGCCGCCAGCGTTTTCACATGATCGACGCCGTCGGCCTCGATCACGCGCAGGCGCGCATCGTCGGGCGGTACCAGGAACTGGCTGCGCAGCGCGATCACGTCGGCGCGCAGCTCGACCACGGTGATGCGGCAATCCGGGAAGTGGCGGTGGCAGAACTTGACCAGCGAGCCGCCGCCCAGCCCGACCATCAGGATGTGGCGCGGGCGCGGTACGAACAGGGCAAAGCACATCATGGCGCGCGTGTACTGGAGCGCCAGCGCATACGGCCGCGCCAGCAGCATCTCGCTCTGGACGTCGCCGGATTCGAAAGCCAGCGTGCGCCGGCCCTTGCGGGTGCGCACCACGGGTGGGTCGGGTTCGGTGCAGGCGACGAAGTTCGGGCGGCGGGACATCCGCCGAGTATACGTTACCTGGGCCCGGCGCCCGGCTGCATAGCCATCAGGCAAGTCCGGCTTGTTGCCGTGGATGGGTTTCTGATAAGCTGGCCGTTGGACGTTTTCTGAGGACCGCATGGACTCGACCACCATGGTATTGGCACTCGCTCTGGGCAACCTGGCCCTGTGCGCGGCCCTGTTTTTCTTCGAGCACGTCGATGGCCGTTCGGCGGCATTGTCGGCATGGGGCTGGGGCCGCCAGTACCAGGCGGCCGGCTGGCTGCTGCTGGCGATCGGCGCGGCCGGCGTGATGCCCGAGGGGCTGGCGTTTCCGGTGTCGTATGCGCTGATTTTCGGCGGCGTGGCGTGGGAATGCGGGGCCCAGTGGGAACGCGCCGGGCGCGCGCGCTGGCGCCGCGTGGTGGCGCCGCTGCTGGGACTGGCCATCGCCGCCTTCGTGGTGTGCAACCTGATCGATCCGTTCGGCCTGCGCGCGATTGCCGCCTCGCTGATCCTGGGGCTGTTTTACCTGGCGGCGGCGGTGGCGCTGGCGCAGGGCTGGAAGGAAGCCTCGATGCTGCGCCGCTTCCTGGCGCTGTCGACCGCGATCCTGGCGTTGGTGGTGGGGGCGCGCGGCGCGCTGGTGCTGGTCGCGCCCGCGGGCTGGGGCTGGATGAGCAACGACCTGCTGCGCCAGCTGCATACCGGCGCACTGTACCTGCTGGCGGTGCTGGGCGCCTTCGGCTGGCTGCTGCTCGGACGCGAACGCCTGCAGGGCGAGCTGGCCCGGCTGGAAGTCGTCGATCCGCTCACCGACGTGCCCAACCGGCGCGGCTTCTTCCAGGCGCTGGCGCCGTGGATGGCGCTGGCGCGCCGCCCCGGACAGCCGACCGCGCTGGTGCTGTTCGACCTCGACCAGTTCAAACGCATCAACGACGGCTACGGCCATCCGGCCGGCGACGCGGTGCTGGCCACCCTGGCGGCGGCCTGCAAGCGCCAGCTGCGCGACAGCGACGTGCTGGGCCGGCTGGTCGGCGTCGAATTCGCGATCCTGCTGCCGCGCACCGGCGAGCAGGATGCCGCCATGGTGGCCGAACGCATGCGCGCCGCGATCGAGGAACAGCGCGTCAAGACCGAGCGCGCCATGATTTCGCTGACCGCCAGCTTCGGCGTGACCACGATCCGCCCCGACGACAGCAACGTGACCCTGCTGGCGCGCGCCGACGAAGCGCTGCGCGCGGCCAAGGCGGGCGGGCGCAACCGGGTCGAGCTGGCCGCGCCGCCGGTGCTGGCCGAGGACTAGTCATTTAAGGCTCTGCAAGGCCGGCGCCAGGCCGGGGTAGCGGAACACGTAGCCTTCGCGCTGCAGGCGCGCCGGTACCACGCGCTGGCCTTCGAGCAGCAGGTCGGCCTGCTCGCCCAATGCCAGCCGCATCGGCCAGCCCGGCGTCGGCAGCACGCTCGGACGGCGCCAGACGCGCGCCGCGGTACGGCTGAATCCCGCCTGCATCACGCATTCCGGCGCGGTGAAATTGGTGGCGCCGCCGCCGGTTTGCACACCTTCCGCCCGCTGCCGCAGCGCCAGACGCCAGCGATGGGCGATCGCGCCCAGCACGTCGTCGACGTGTATCCACGACAGCGGCTGGCGCCCGCTGCCCAGGCGGCCGCCCAGTCCCAGCAGGATCGGCAGCAGCATCATCGGCAGTGCGCCGCCATGGCCCAGCACCAGGCCGAAGCGCATGCATTCCACCTGCACCCCATAAGGCGCGGCCGCCATCGCCGCCTGTTCCCATTCGCGGCACAGGTCGGACATGAACACCGGCTGCGGCGGCGCGCTTTCGTCCAGCGCCGCCGGGTCGCCGATGGCCTGGATGCCGTAGTAGCCGATCGCCGAGCCGGACAGGAACAGGAAGGGTTTGTGCGTGGCGCGCCCGATCCAGTCGACCACCTCTTCGGTCAATTTGATGCGGCTGCGGCGCAGCGCCGCCTTGCGCGCTTCGGTCCAGCGCGGCCCCAGGATACGCGCGCCGGCCAGGTTGACCACCACGTCGACCCGGACGCTTGGTGCCAGCGCATGCATCGATTCGATGCAGCGCACCTGGCCGCCGAAGTTCCAGGCGGCCTGCCCGGCCCGGCGCGTCAGGACGATCACGTCGTGGCCGTCGCGCAGCAGGGCGTGCACCAGTTTGCGGCCGATGAAGCCGGTGGCGCCGGTGACCAGCACCGTCCTGCGCGTGTCGTCGAAGGAGAGCGCGGCATCGCCACCCTCGCCACCATCGCCGCCATCGGCCATCCGGCCCAGGCGCAGCGCTGCCAGCCCGTCGCGCAGGCCGGACAGGCCGACGCCGACGCCGCACAGCGCCAGGAACACGCTCAGCCAGCCGTGGGTGGATGGCACCAGCTGCGTCGGCCGGGCCAGCCAGTCGGGCAATTGCAGCGCCAGCAGCGCGATGAAGGCGCCGCCGTTGACAGCCAGGATCGTGTGGGTGACGCGTTCCGTCGCCGGCAGCAGCCGGCTGCGGTCTTCGACCACGAAGTCCCACAGCGTCAGCCCGATCTCGACCGCGAACACGGCAAACAGGACGGGCGCCCAGGCGCCATGCCATGCCCAGCCGGCCAGGCCGATGAACAGCAGCGCATACAGCAGCGCGCGCACCGCGTGGATCGCCAGTTCGCGCCGGGCGCCCGGCTGGCGCGGCAGCGCCTCGGTCAATTCGTGGTGGTACAGGGTGTCGAAGGCACCCAGGCAGCCCTGGGCTGCCATCAGTTGCAGGGCGAGGGTGTGGGTGTTCATGCGCGCGCCTCGCGCAGCGAGACCAGCATGTCCTGCGGCGCCCACACCAGCAGCCCGGCCGTCAGCCACAGCCAGATGCGCGCATCGCGCAGGCGGCCGCCGAGCCAGACCAGCGCCGCCATCCAGAAGGCCATCACCTGCACGGTCGGCCCGAACAGGGCCAGCCACCAGCCGTCCAGCGCGCGGGTGCCGGCGGGTGCGCCGGCCGGCCAGAACGCGGCTTCGATGCCGCGATGGTAGCCGTCCAGCAGCGCAGACTCGCCCAGCCAGGGCAGCAGCGCGCCGGCCAGCATGTGCAGCGCGCATATGGCGAGCAGCCAGCGGATCATCCAGGTGCGTTTCGATGTCGTGTCCATGGTCACGCCGTCCCTTTCTTGTTCGATCCCAGCAGGCTGGCCGCCTTGCCGCCCATCTTGAGCAGGCGCTGCAGTGTCTGGGGCGACAGGTGCTGCCAGTCCTGGTAGGTGGCGCCGAGCATCTCGAGGAAGCCGAGCACGGTCTGCATGCGCGCCAGCTGGACGGCGTCGAGTTCCTCGTCCTGCGAGCCTTCGATCGCGCATTCGCGCAGCAGGGTCAGGGTCGGATCGATCTCGCGCCGCTTACGCTCCTCGACGATGACGCGGAAGATTTCCCATACATCCTGCAGGGCGATGAAATGGTCGCGCCGGTCTCCCAGCACGTGGGTGATGCGCACCAGCTTCCAGCTTTGCAGCTCCTTCAGGCTGTTGCTGACGTTCGAGCGCGCCACGCCCAGCGTGTCGACGATGTCGTCGGCGGCCAGCGGCCGTTCGGCGAGGTACAGCAACGCGTGGATCTGGGCGACGGTGCGGTTGACACCCCAGCGGGTTCCCATTTCGCCCCAGTGCAGGACGAATTTCTGGGTGGTCGGGCTCATTTTCATTGTTTTCCTTAATTTCTGTCGATACAGAATATAAGGAAATTAGAGAATAAGCGAGATGGAATGTCAACGAGATTCGTTGACGTGCCTGATGTTTGATGCGATGGAGGTAATGAATGGCGCCGGATGGCCGGCGCCCGGCGGACAGGCTTCGGCTAGTCAGCCAGCCATTGGCGGTAGCGCTGCTGGCTGGCCAGCAGGCGCGGGGTAGGGGTGCATTTGCACAGGCACAGGTCGTCTTCCAGGGCCGGGCGCCGGCCGTCTTCGCTGCAGGCCAGGCGCCGGCCGTCGCAGGCGATCGCGCCTTCGCTGCCGCAATTGGGGCAATCGACCAGGTCGCCTTCCAGTGCGCGCCGCACGCCGTCCAGCGACACGCTGGAACTCGCCGTCACGACCTTGCCGCCGGCATCCGTGGCGGCCCCCAATGTGATGTAGCAGCGCTTGCGCATCGTCGTTCCCGTCCCGTCAAAAATTTCCAATGTAGCCAACAGGGCGGGGGAGGCTTTGTGCACGCGCAAACGTGTCGCGAGTTACGGGGCACTGTCAAATCGACTATACTGTTTGGCTTGTTTTCAGAAGGAGTAGGGTATGGCACGAAGCACGGCCGCAAGCAAGACCGCGAGCGCGGCAAAGGAAGTCAAGGCGGCCAGGGGAACGGCGCCGGTGAAAGCAGCTGCCAGGGCCGCAAAACCGGCCGCCAAGGCCGGTGTCGCTGCCAAGCCCGCGGCCAAGGCGGTTGCCAAGCCCTCCACCAGGCCCGCGGCCAAGGCCGCCGTCAAGGCCGCACCGAAGCCTGCAGCGAAGCCAATCGCCAAGCCCGCAGCGAAGCCGTCCGCCAAGCCGGCCACCAAGCCGGCCAGGGCGGCCGCCAGCCCGGCCCGGGCCCTCAAGGAAGCCGCCCGCAAGCTGGCCGTGCCCGCCAAGCCGCGCGCCCGCACCAGCGCGCAGCCGGTGGAAACGCGTGTGGAAACCGTGCGCCCGCAACTGGTGCGCGACAGCTTCACCATGCCCGAGCAGGAATATGCGGTCCTCGGCGCCGTCAAGCAGGCTTGCCTGAAGGCCGGCTTCGAGGTCAAGAAGAGCGAGCTGCTGCGCATCGGCGTGGCCCTGCTGGGCCAGCTCGACATGGCCAGCCTGCGCGCGGTGCTGGCCAGCCTGCCGCAGCTGAAGACCGGCCGCCCCGCAGCCGAATAAGAGCGGCTCTAAAGCGGATCAGGCTGCGCGATCAGTGATGCACGCGCCCTTCCGGCGTCGTGCGCGACTCGGCCGTCAATTCCTTCAGCTCGCGGATCGAGATGTTCGATTTTTCGTGCATCCGCAGCAGGATCGTCGCGCCCACGTTCAGCTTGCGGTGACGGATCTTGCTGATGATCGGCGGCTGCACTTCAAGCACGCGGCATAGCTCCGCGTCGTTCTTCAACTGCATGCGCTCAATCAAAGTATCGAGCAGCTTGTTGGGCATGAAGCTCGATGGTTCCATTTGACGCGCTCGATGCATCGCATCGAGCAACTCCTGTTTTTTTTGCCGTACGCTCATGAATTCCTCCATAGTGGATGACATTCAAGACTGATCGACTGTTTTGGAGTGCCCGACCGGATATTGTGACGCTCTGCACAGACCCAGGGTCCCCCGCGTCCGGCGGGATGACATCCGATGGGCCCGCGCAATGCGGGGTGGGTTTTGTTGGAATGCTACTACGACTTTGACAAAATTGACGCACTGTTCATGAAAAAAACGCCAGAACGTCGCTCTTTCTGCTAGGAATTCAGGATAAGTTCGCTCATCTGTTTCATCCCGGAACCAATCCGGAGCGGGTCAGGACCAGAATGCGGTCCGCCATCGCTGCCGCCGCATGCGAGTGGGTGACCATGATGGCGCCGGCGCCGCTGTCCTTGATCTCGCTGCGCAGCAGGTGCAGGATGCCGTCGGCCGTCTCCGGGTCGAGGTTGCCGGTCGGTTCGTCGGCCAGCAGCAGGGCGGGGCGGTGCACCAGTGCGCGCGCGATCGCCACCCGCTGCAGTTCGCCGCCCGAAAGCTGGCGCGGGAAGTCGGCACCGCGCCCTTGGAGGCCCACCGCATCGAGCATGCGCGCCGCGCGCGCCGGATCCGGTGTGCCGTTGAGCAAAAGCGGCAAGGCCACGTTCTGGGCCAGGCTCAGGTGCGGCAGCACGTGAAAAGCCTGGAAAATGAAACCCATGCGCGTGCGCCGCAGGCGGGTGGCGGCATTGTCGTCGAGGGCCGTCATCGGCGTGCCGTCGACCAGGACCTGGCCGCTGTCCGGGGCATCCAGGCCGGCGATCAGGTTCAGCAGGGTGGATTTGCCGACGCCCGATTCGCCCATGATGGCGACGAATTCGCCGGCCTGGAAGCGGTGCGAGAGCCGGGCCAGCACGGTGCGGCCGCCGTAGGACTTGGCGAGATCGACGAGTTCGAGCATGAAGATGGCGGTGAAGTGACAGCCGCTACTCTAGCACGGCGGCGTATTCCGCTTGTCGACCAGGCATGCGGGCGGGCTCATGCGGACCGGGTCGAGCACGGTTGGGCTGGCGGGCAAGCCGTCCCGCGTAAATCGCGTATTATGGCTGAAACAACAACACTACACTGGGAGTCTTGATGCTGAGCCCGACGTTCGAATCGCCGCTGGATCATATCGCACCAGACGCGCACCTGGAAGGCGCCGCGCCGCAGCAGCATGCCGAGCTCGACGCCGGCCTGCGCGCGCGCCATGCCTGCATCTCGCCCAAGTTCCTGTACGATCCGCTCGGCTCCCGGTTGTTCGAGGCGATCTGCGAACTGCCCGAGTACTACCCGACGCGCACCGAAGCCGCCATCTTTGCCGAGCACGGCGCCGAGATCGCGGCGACCGTCGGCACCGGCGCAACCCTGATCGACCTCGGCGCCGGCAACTGCGCCAAGGCGGCCAGCCTGTTCCCGCTGCTGCAGCCGGCGCAATACGTGCCGGTCGACATCTCGGCCGATTTCCTGCAGGACGCGGTGGCACGCCTGCGCCTGCGCTTCGGCCACATCGCCATGAATGCGGTCGGCATGGACTTCTCCAGCAGCGACTGGCGCCTGCCCGACCTGGTGCGCGCGCGCCGGCGCCTGTTCTTCTATCCCGGCTCCTCGATCGGCAATTTCGCGCCGGACGAGGCCTGCGCCTTCCTGCGCCGCGTCCATGCCCAGTGCGGACAGGACGGCGGCATCCTGATCGGGATCGACCTGGCCAAGGACGCCGCGGTGCTCGATCCGGCCTACGACGATGCGCTCGGCGTCACCGCCGCCTTCAACCTGAACTTGCTGCGTCATGTCAACCGCCTGCTGGATGCCGACTTCGACATCCGCGCCTGGCGCCACCGCGGTTTCTACAACGAAGCCGAAGGCCGGGTCGAGATGCACCTGGAAGCGAAGACGGCGCAGCAGGTCACGTGGCGCGGCGGCAGCCGCCGCTTCGAAGCGGGCGAGTGGATCCATACCGAAAACAGCTATAAATACCGCCAGAGCGACGCCATCGGGCTGCTCGAACAGGCGGGCTTCGCCACCAGCGCGGTCTGGACCGATGCGCAGGGCTGGTTCGCGGTGATCCATGCGCGCGCCCGGGCGGCACACTGAACCGGGATCGAGGACGCCATGGGAACCCCGTTCGAAGGCCCCGCGATGCCGGCTGACCCGGTTGCCGGCCCAGTCGACAGATTGGGCGCCGCGTTCGCCCAGGTGCGCCAGCGGTCGGTGCACCTGGCCGAACCGTTGTCGCCCGAGGACTGTTGCGCGCAATCGATGCCGGACGCCAGCCCGGTCAAATGGCACCTGGCGCACACCACCTGGTTCTTCGAAACCTTCATCCTCGAGCCGCGCGAAGCGGATTGCAAACCCTTCCATCCGGCGTTCCGGGTACTGTTCAACTCCTATTACAACGGCGTCGGCGACAAGCACCCGCGTCCGCGCCGCGGCCTGCTGACGCGGCCCGCGCTGGCCGAGGTGCTGGCCTACCGCGCCGACGTCGACCGCCGCATGGCGCGCCTGCTGGCGCAGCATGCGGGCGCTCATCCGGTCGATCCCGAGCTGGCGGCGCTGGTCGAGCTGGGCCTGCAGCACGAGCAGCAGCACCAGGAACTGATCCTCACCGACCTCAAGCACCTGCTGGCGCAGAGCCCGCTGTTTCCGGCCTACCTGGATTCGCCGCTGGCGGCGTCCTGTCCGGCCGCGCCGCTGGACTGGATCGCGTTCGACGGCGGCCTGGCCGAGATCGGCCACCGCGGCCAGGGCTTCGCCTTCGACAATGAATTGCCGCGCCACCGCCAGTACGTGGCGCCGTTCGCCCTGGCGTCGCGCCTGGTCACCAACGCCGACTACCTCGAATTCATCGAGGCCGGCGGCTACCGCGATCCGTCGCTGTGGCTGTCCGAAGGCTGGGACAAGGTGGCGAGCGGCGAACTCGCACACCCGCTGTACTGGCAGCAGCGCGACGACATGGCCACCGGGCGCGGCGCCTGGCAGGAATTCACGCTGCACGGCCTGCAGGCGCTCGACGCCGCGCGCCCCGTCACCCACGTCTCGCTGTACGAAGCCGATGCCTACGCGCGCTGGCGCGGCGCGCGCCTGCCGACCGAGGCCGAATGGGAATTCGCGGCACGCGACGTGGCGATTGCCTGCGGTGACTTGCATCCGCGCGCGGCGGGCAGCGCCGGCCTGGCGCAGATGTTCGGCGAGTGCTGGCAGTGGACCAGCAGCAGCTACGCGCCGTATCCGGGCTTCGCCCCGGCAGAGGGCGCGCTCGGCGAGTACAACGGCAAGTTCATGATCAACCAGTACGTGCTGCGCGGCTCGTCCTGCGCCACGCCGCACGGCCATGCGCGCGCCAGCTACCGCAACTTCTTCCCGGCAGGCAGCCGCTGGCAGTTCACCGGCATCAGGCTGGCCAGATGAAAACCGTCAGCGGCCCGCGCCTGCGCGTGCTGAACCGGCGCGCCAACGCCTGGATCATGGCCCATCCGCTGGAATTCCTGCTCGCCGCCCTGAAAGGCTTCCGCGCCAACCAGGGCCTGCTGCTGGCCGGCGCCGTCGCCTATTACGCGCTGCTCTCCATCGTGCCCTTCCTGATGCTGGTGGTGGTGGTGCTGTCGCACTTCATCGACCAGGGCGAGCTGCTGGTGACGCTGCGGCGCTACCTGGAGCTGATCGTGCCCGGCCAGTCGGCCTCCATGGTGGCCGAGGTCGCGCACTTCCTCGACACGCGCGACCTGATCACCTGGGTGCTGGTGGCAACCATGGTGTTTTTCAGTTCATTGGCGTTCACGGTGCTGGAAAACGCGATGAGCGTGATCTTCGTGCACCGGGTCGCGGTGCGGCGGCGCCATTACCTCATTTCCGCGCTGCTGCCTTACTGCTACGTGCTGGCGCTGGGCTTCGGCGTGATGATCGTGACGCTGGTCGCCGGCGCGCTGCAGGTGATCGGCAGCGAATACATCCAGCTGTTCGGCTGGCGCTGGTCGCTGCACGGGGTGTCCGGCGTGCTGCTCTACCTGCTCGGCCTGGCCGGGGAAATCCTGGTGCTGACCTCGATCTACATGGTGATGCCGGTCGGACGCCTGTCGCTGTCGCATGCGCTGGTGGGCGGCGTCACCGCGGCCCTGCTGTGGGAAATCGCGCGCCACGTGCTGGTGTGGTATTTCACCACGCTGTCCAAGGTGAACCTGGTGTACGGCTCGATGAGCACTGCCATCGTGGTGATGTTCAGCCTGGAGATCGCGGCGACCCTGCTGCTGTTCGGGGCGCAGGTGATCGCCGAGTACGAACGGGTGGGCAAGCAGGGCGGCGCCAAGGAAGCGGTGCCGCTGCGCACCTGAATCAGGCGCCCTGCAAGGCCAGCGGCACACCGCGCGCCCAGCGGTTGCACGACAGCGAAAACGCGAGCGCATGCACCTGGTGGTACCAGCCGGCCGGCACGTACAGCATGTCGCCGGGCTCGACGATCACCTCGATCAGGGTGGCCTGTCTCGCCAGCGGATGGCGTTCGAAATCGGGCGCCTCGGCGTCGACCGGGGAGCCGAACAGCACCGGATTCGCTTCGCGCACATATAAATAGGCGTCGTGGTGCGGCGGGGCCAGCGTGATGCGCTTGGTGCCGCGGACCTGGGCGAAGATGTTGTCGTCGTAGTCGCAATGCAGCGGCGTGATCGTGCCGGCCGGGCCGAGCCAGAAGCGCGGCGGCCCCATCCTGTCGAACCAGGCGGGCCAGTGGCACAGGTGGTTCATGGCGCGCAGCTCCAGGTTGCCGACGTAGGGCGGCAGGCCCGGCGCAGGATCGCGCACCAGGTCGAGATAGGCGCGCAAACTCATGTCCTGCATCGCGCGGTCCGGCGCAAAGGCGGTGTCGATGTAGTCGCCGACGCGGGCGCGCACCGGCACCTCGCCGAACTGCTCGCGCAGCGCGTCCGGGCCGAGCGCGCACAAGGGCCAGCGCCCGGCCACGCCTTCGATCAGGAAGGGCAGGCCTTGTGCGGCGCGGGCGCGGAAGGTGGCGGCGTCCGGGCGGCGGATGCGCGGCACCGCGTCGATGGCGGGCAGGGCGCGCGCGGCTGCACGGATGGCGTCGCGCATGCCGGCGATGGAGGGCACGCCGCGGACTTGAGCGTCGCGCTGTTCGCGGGCGCGCCGGGCTGCCTCGTCCAGCACGGCCGGGCGGGGTGGCAGGCGGTCCGTGCACGCTGCAGGTTCATCGGGAAGGGCGGGATGGGTCTGATGCAAAGTCATCCCGCCATTGTACCGGCTGCCCGGTTTGCTCAGGCCGCGCGTGCCGCCGGCATCTCGGCGTTCATCGCCAACTGGCGGTTCACCGCCGACAGCACGGCCTTGAACGAGGCGGTCAGGATGTTGTTGTCGATCGCCGCGCCGAACAGGGTCGGGCCGTTGGCCAGGCGCAGTTCGACGTAGCAGGCCGCACGCGCGTCGGCGCCGGAACCGATCGCGTGCTCGTGGTAATCCATCAGGCGCACGTCCAGGCCGAGGGCATTCACGAAGGCGTCGATCGGGCCGTTGCCGGTACCCTTGCAGGTCTGCGTGATGCGATGCTGCTGCAGGGTGACGTCCATCTGCACGCGGTGTTCGCCTTCGCTGTCCTCGGTCATGCGGTGCGAGGCGTACTGATAGGTCGCGTTTTCCTGCTCGAAGTACTCGCGTGCGAACAGTGCATGGATGTCGGACGCCGCCACTTCGCGGCCGCTGGCGTCGGCATGCTTCTGCACCACGCGCGAAAACTCGATCTGCAGGCGGCGCGGCAGTTCCAGGCCATATTCCTGCTCGAGCAAGTAGGCCATGCCGCCCTTGCCGGACTGGCTGTTCACGCGGATCACGGCGTCGTAGCTGCGGCCCAGGTCGGCAGGGTCGATCGGCAGGTAGGGCACTTCCCAGATCGCGTCCGCCTGCTGCTTGGCGAAGCCTTTCTTGATCGCATCCTGGTGCGAGCCGGAGAAGGCCGTGAACACCAGGTCGCCCACGTACGGATGGCGCGGATGGACCGGGATCTGGTTGCACTCCTCGACCAGCTGGCGCACGCTGTCGATGTCCGAGAAATCCAGGCCCGGGTGCACGCCCTGGGTGTACAGGTTGAGGGCCAGGGTCACCAGGTCGACGTTGCCGGTGCGCTCGCCATTACCGAACAAACAGCCTTCGACGCGGTCGGCGCCGGCCATCACGGCCAGTTCGGCGGCGGCGACGGCGGTGCCGCGGTCGTTGTGCGGGTGGACGCTGATGATCAGGCTGTCGCGGTCATTCAGGTTGCGGCACATCCATTCGATCTGGTCGGCATACACGTTGGGCGTGGCCGCTTCCACGGTCGATGGCAGGTTGACGATCATCTTGTTCTCCGGGGTCGGCTGCCACACGGCGCTGACGGCGTCGACGATCTGCTTCGAGAATGGCAGTTCGGTGGTCGAGAACGATTCCGGCGAGTATTCCAGGTCCCAGTGGGTGTCCGGATGCCGGGCGACGAGTTCCTTGATCAGCTGGGTGCCCTTGACCGCGATCTGCACGATCTCGTCCTTTTCCATGCCGAACACCACGCGGCGGAACACCGGCGCCACCGAGTTGTAGATGTGGACGATCGCCTGTCTGGCGCCGATGCAGGACTCGACGGTGCGGCGGATCAGCTCATCGCGCGCCTGGGTCAGCACGATGATGGTGACGTCGTCCGGGATGTGGCCGTCTTCGACCAGCATGCGCACGAAGTCGAAATCGGTCTGCGAGGCCGACGGGAAACCGACTTCGATCTCCTTGACCCCGATCTGCACCAGCTTCTGGAAGAAACGCAGCTTCTTGTCCACGCTCATCGGCTCGATCAGCGCCTGGTTGCCGTCGCGCAGGTCGGTGCTCATCCAGATTGGCGGCTGGGTGATGCTGCGGGTCGGCCACTGGCGGTCGGTGAGGGGGACGGCGGGGAAGGCGCGGTATTTGGCGGCGGGGTTGGTCAACATGGCAAGGCTCCTGATCTTTATGTGTGGTCTGGACGACGATATGCGGAATCTGGTGTGGCGCTGGCTGCCGGACGGGCCACTGACGCTAGGCCCGGCAACCGATCATTAGGTGTAGCGCGCTCCGTGCCGCTGCGCGTGTGCTGAGGGGCCAGCGCGGTGCTGCTGCGGTGGCGTTGAATTCGGGCGTGGACTCGGTGGTGGCTGACATCGGTACAACTTCCTTGGGGCTACGGTGTCCGGCGGGGCCGGGCGGGTGCCGGGGATGCCGGCGGTGCGCTTCAGGCGCGTAGCAGCAGGGCCGCTAGCGATAGCGCGCCAGCGAGCGGTAGGAAGGTCGACAGAGGCAGTGGAGAGAACATTTATTCACTCTAAGTGAATTTTGTTTGGTGTGTCAAGCGATTCATACCGTGCAGTTTGGTTAACGCGACATCGCGCTCGGTCTGCCTGTTTAAGTGTTTCCAGTGATCAGTGTTGTGTTCCGTCAAGTAGACGAGCTTAACGGGGTGGCACAGTGCCCTTTGCGCCGTGCCAAATGGCGCCATGAAAAACCTGACCGGGAGATGTGATGAGCCATAACCTGTTCGTAGTTTTTCCTCTGCCCGTCGTGCTGGCACTGGGCGCGCTGATCCTGCTGTTGCTGGCGATCGGACGCGTGCTGGCCCAGATGGGAAAGCCGGTGCCGGTCCGCGTACCGGCGCGTGATACGCCGCCGTCCCAGACGGCAGCGCGGGCCTCCCGGGAGACGCCATGACCATCCTCAGGGGGCTGGACACCACCATGGAGCTGACCCGCCACGCCGCGGCGCTCAAGCGCCAGGGCTATGACTTCGCCATGCGCTACTACAGCCACAACGCGGCCAAGAATCTGTCGTTGGGCGAGGCGCGTGCGTTGTCGCAGGCCGGGCTGCGCATCGGCGTGGTATGGGAGACGTCGGGCACCCGCGCCAGCTTCTTCAACCGCGCCCAGGGCCTGGCCGACGGCGCCGCCGCCTTCCTGATGGCGAAGGAGACGATCGGCCAGCCCTACGGGTCGGCGATCTACTTCGCGGTGGATTACGACCCGACCCAGGCCGATATCGATGGCGTGATCAGCAATTACTTCACCGGCGTGCGCGCGGCGCTGTACGTGGGGGCGGAAGGGCAGCCCTCGTACCGGGTGGGCGTGTACGGGTCCGGGCTGTGCTGCGCCAGCCTGGTCGAGCGCGAGATGGCGAGCCTGAGCTGGCTGTCGCAGTCGACCGGGTTTGCCGGCTCGCGCCGGTATGCGGAGCAGCAGCGCTACGACCTGATCCAGATGTTGCCGGTGCGGATCCTGGGGGAGGATGGGGCGGTGCTGGACATCGATCCGGATGCGTCGCATCCGGACCGGGAGGTGGGCTTGTTCAGTGTATGAACCGGTGGAAGGTTCAGCGTACAAGCACGCGCGCTGAACCTTCCACCATGCGGCCGATCACGGCCGCCTCGCCAAACCCTTCGCGCGCAAACAATGCCAGCACTTCATCCACGCTGCCCGCGTCGCAGGACACCAGCAGGCCGCCCGACGTCTGCGGGTCGCTCAAGAGCACGCGCCCGGTGTCGCCCACGCCCGCGCCCAGCTCGACGTCGTGGCCGTACGCTTCCCAGTTGCGGCCCGAGGCGCCGGTAAAGTAGCCGTCGCGCGCCAGGGCTTCGACGCCCGGCAGCAGCGGGATCTTCGCCATCTCCAGTTCGGCGCCCAGGCTGGCGCCGCGCGCCAGTTCCAGCAGGTGGCCGAGCAGGCCGAAACCGGTGACGTCGGTCAGCGCATGCACGCCGTCCAGCTGCGCCAGCGCCTTGCCCGGCTTGTTCAGCTTGGTCGTGTTGGCGATCATCGCGGCATAGCCTGCCGCATCGAGTTTATCTTTCTTCAGCGCGGCCGACAGCACGCCCACACCCAGCGGCTTGCCGAGGATCAGCACGTCGCCGGCACGGGCGTCGGCATTGCGCTTCACTTTCGACGGGTGCACCAGGCCCATCACCACCAGGCCGTAGATCGGCTCGACCGAGTCGATGGTGTGGCCGCCGGCGATCGGGATGCCAGCTTCGGCACAGATCGATTCGCCGCCCTGGATGATCTTGCCGATGGTGTCCAGCGGCAGTTTATTCACGGGCATGCCGACCAGCGCCAGCGCCATGATCGGCGTGCCGCCCATCGCGTACACATCGGAGATGGCGTTGGTGGCGGCGATGCGGCCGAAGTCGAACGGGTCGTCGACGATCGGCATGAAGAAATCGGTGGTGGCGATCAGCGCCTGCTCGTCGTTGAGCTTGTAGACGGCGGCGTCGTCGGCGGTTTCGATGCCGACCATGAGTTCCTTCGGCACCGGGAAGCCGCTCGACTTCTTCAGGATCTCGGACAGCACGCCGGGCGCGATCTTGCAGCCGCAGCCGCCACCGTGGGAGAAGGAGGTCAGTTTGATGGATTGGTCGATGTCGGTCATGGTCGGTTCCGGATGGTGAAGAAGAGATTATCCACCAAGTCGAGGACGGCCGCTCGCTCGGCCGCCGGCGCGAACAGGTGGGCGCGTGCGGCGCACTGGCGGACCAGGCGGGCGTGGAAGCGGGCATCGCGGGTGCTGCGCCCGATCAGGCGCGCCAGCGCATCGGCGTCGCCGGCCGGGAAATAGCCCAGGTAATCCTCGCCCAGCATGCCGCGGTTGCCGCCGACGTTCGAGGCCAGCACCGGTACGCCGCTGGTCACCGCCTCGATGATGACGTTGGCGCCGCCTTCCATGGTGGAGGCGATCACCATCGCGTGGCAACGGCGCAGGCGGCGCCGCGCCGGCAAATGGGGCAGGGCGCCGAGCCAGTGGTAGCGCGGGGTGGCCGCTTCGGTGGCGCGTGCGGCGTCGGCCAGGGCCGGATCGAGCGCGGTGCCGATGTGGAGCATGCGCACCCCGGATGCCTCGACCAGCGCGGCGGCGCGCATGAAGGTGAGCGGATCCTTTTCGGGGCGCAGGTGGCCGATCATGGCGACGTCGAATTGATCGCGGCGTCCCCTGCAAGGCCGCAGGCGCGGTGCCGACTGGTAGATCACCTGCGCCTTCGCCTGCTGTGCCGGCGAGAGTTGCGCCAGGCCGTCCGGCTGCAGCACCACCAGCGCATCGGCCAGGTCGAGCGAGGCGCGCGCCGATGCGTCTTCGTGGATGTCGCGGTACAGGTCGGTGCCGGTCAGCACCAGCAGGGCGGGCTTGTCCGGATGCGCGGCGCGGAAGGCGGCCAGTGCCGGCGCCGAGCGGCGCGCGTGCAGGGCGACCAGCAGGTCCGGGACCGGGTCGCCGGATTGCCAGCCGGCCGCGACGCAGACGCGGTGATCGGTGCGCAAAAAGCGCTGCCAGCGGCTGGCGGTCTGCCAGTTGCCGTTGTTTTCGCGGGCGGAGGCGGGACTGGCGATCAGGATCTGCGGGCGTGGCATGGGTCTTTTCGGCATGGGTCTACAATGCAGGCATGACTGAACTGCATGCATCATTTCGCGCCGCAGGCGCACACCAGCTGGCGGCCATGCTGCGCGATGCGCGGCATTATACGCTGGCGCTGTACGACGCCCTGGACGCCGCCGGCTACGGGGACGCGGCCCGGGTGCCGCGCCTGCCCATCGTCAACCCGCCGCTGTGGGAACTGGGCCACCTGGCCTGGTTTGCCGAGTGGTTCATCCTGCGCGAGGCGACCGGCAGCAGCCCCGGCGAGGCGCAGGGTCACTCGCTGCTGGCGCGCGGCGACGACTGGTTCGATTCCAGCCTGGTGCCGCACCGCACGCGCTGGGCGCTCGACCTGCCGGCGCCGGGCGCCCTGAAAACCTACTGCCGCGAGGTGCTGGACCGCATCCTCGACCGCCTGGCGAGCGCGCCGGACACCGACGAAGCCTTGTATCCGTACCGGCTGGCGCTGGCGCACGAGGACATGCATGGCGAAGCGCTGCTATACACGCTGCAGACGCTGGGCGTGGCCGTGCCGTCGTCCTTGCCGCTCGTGTCCACCCGTGCCGGGGCGGCCGGCGAGGTCGCCTTCGGCGGCGGCAGCTTCCTGCGCGGCGGCGGGCAGGCCCGGGGCTTCGTGTTCGACAACGAGCGTGCGGCCTCGACCGTGCGCGTGGCGCCGCTCGCCATCGATGCCGGCCTGGTGAGCAATGCCGCCTACCTGGACTTCGTGCGCGACGGCGGCTACCAGCGCGGCCAGTACTGGAGCGAAGCGGGGCGGACCTGGCTGATGGGGCAGGAGCGTTCGGCGCCGCGCTACTGGATCCGCGACGGCGGGGACTGGCACGTGCTGCGCTTCGGGCGCCGCGTCGCGCTCGTTCCGGACGAGCCGGTGCGCCACGTCAGTTTGTACGAGGCGCAGGCCTGGTGCAGCTGGGCCGGGCGGCGCCTGCCGTCGGAAACGGAGTGGGAACATGCGGCGGTGTCGACCCAGCCGGGGTTCGCCTGGGGCGCGCTGTGGGAGTGGACGGCGTCGCCCTTCCTGCCGTATGCCGGCTTCGAAGCCGACCGCTACCGCGAGTATTCGGCGCCCTGGTTCGGCAGCCGCCAGGCGATCCGCGGTGCCTCGTTCGCGACGCCGGGGCGCCTGCGGTCTGCGCGCTTCCGCAATTTCTTTACGCCGGAGCGGGATGATATCTTCATCGGGTTCCGCAGCTGTGCGCTGTAGCGCCGGCAGCAGGCACCAAGCGCCAGGCATCAAGCGCCAGGCATAAAAAAAGGCTGCCGAAGCAGCCTTTCTCATTTCACTCAGCGATCAGCGATCTGCGAGCAGGGAGCGATCAACGATCGCCGAAAGCGCGGCGTGCGCCGTCGGCCGAACGCGGATTGCTGCCGCGGTGGCCGGCATCCCGGTAGCCGCCTTCACGGGCCGGACGCGGGCCTTCGCTGCGGAAGCCGCCGCCTTCACGGCCCTGGCGCGGTGCCGCATCACGGCTGTATCCGCCTTCACGCGAACCGCTGCCCGCGCCCGGCTTCGAGAAGCTGCGCTGGCCCGGCTTGCCGGCATTGCGGCCGTCGCCCGGCTTCCAGCCCGGACGGTTGCCGGTGCGGGCCGGTGCGGCGCGCTTCGGCTCGAAACCGACCACCACGTCGACCGGAATGGTCTGCTTGGTGAAGCGCTCGATGCGCTTGACGTTCATGCCTTCGGCATGGTTCACCAGCGAGACCGCGGTACCGTTGCGGCCGGCACGGCCGGTGCGGCCGATACGGTGCACATAGTCCTCCGGGAACTTCGGCAGGTCGTAGTTCACCACGTGGGTGATGGTCGGCACGTCGATGCCGCGTGCGGCGACGTCGGTGGCCACCAGCACGCGCACCTGGCCGCGGCGCATGCCGTCCAGGGTACGGTTACGGGCACCCTGGTGCATGTCGCCGTGCAGCGCTGCAGCCGCGAAGCCGGCGATGTTCAGGCGGTCGGCGATCATGTCGGCATCGCGCTTGGTGGCGGTGAACACCACGGCCTGGTCCATCGTCTCGTCGCGCAGCAGGTGATCCAGCAGGCGGTTCTTGTGCGACAGGTCGTCGACGAAGTGGACCTTCTGCGTGATGTTCTCGTGGCGGTTGGTCGCGCTCATGATCTGGATCACTTGCGGATCCTTGGTGATGCGGCGTGCCATGTTGCCGACGACGCCATCCAGCGTGGCCGAGAACAGCATGGTCTGGCGGGTGTCCGGCGTAGCGGCCACGATCTTCTCGATGTCTTCGATGAAGCCCATGTCCAGCATGCGGTCGGCTTCGTCCAGCACCAGGATTTCCAGTTGCGAGAAGTCGATCTTGCCCGATTCCATGTGGTCGATCAGGCGGCCCGGGGTCGCGACCAGGATTTCAGGGTTCTTGGCCAGCAGTTGCATCTGCTTCGGGTAGGGCATGCCGCCCAGGATCGAGACGGCGCGGATGCGGCGCATGAAGGCGGTGTACTGCTCGGTCGCCTGGGTCACCTGCAGGGCCAGTTCGCGGGTCGGGGTCAGCACCAGCATCTTCGGCTGGGCTGCCTTGAAGCGGACGCGTTCGCCGCGGGCACGGGCGGCCTGCGCTTCCTGGGCCGGGGTACGGCCGGCTGCCGCCGGCTCTTCGCTGGCGAATTTATGCAGGGCCGGCAGCATG